>Ga0075530_1001551_pt1 | contig 10862 bp, 11 predicted proteins | sample NGEPerD_2_FD_75101 | JGI IMG/M metagenome (GOLD analysis project Ga0075530, IMG submission 75101) | Arctic peat soil microbial communities from the Barrow Environmental Observatory site, Barrow, Alaska, USA - NGEE PermafrostL1-D | ecosystem: Environmental > Terrestrial > Soil > Wetlands > Peat ...
CCGACCCCGAGGCTCGACCAACCGGCCTGGAGGTCGGTGACCACTGGGCGGCCCTGGCGACGCGACAAGCTCGACCGGCAGGATCGCGAGCACCGCCGACAGAACCGCGAGAACGACCGCGAGATCGTGCGGCTGGCGGTCCCCGCGTTCCTCGCACTCGTCGCCGAGCCGATGTTCCTGTTGGCCGACGCGGCCATCATCGGCCACCTGGGGACCGCAGAGCTCGCGGGCCTGGGGATCGCCGGCGCGATCATCCAGACCGCGGTGGGTCTCTGCGTCTTCCTTGCCTACGGAACCACCGCCTCGGTCGCGAGACAGCTCGGGGCAGGTGACATCAGGGGCGCCCTGGCTCAGGGCGTCGACGGTATCTGGCTCGCCGTGCTCATCGGCAGCGCCCTCACCGTTGCCGGCGTCGGTTCCACCGGTTTCCTGGTCGGCCTGTTCCAGAGCGGCGCAGAAGTCGACGCACACGCGACGACGTACCTCCGGTGGGCGTTCCTCGGGGTGATCCCGTTGCTCGTCATGCTCGCGGCAACCGGTGTGCTGCGAGGGCTCCAGGACACCCGGACACCGTTGTACGTGGCCGTGGGGGGCAACCTCGTCAACATCGTGCTCAACTATCTGCTCGTCTACGGGTTCGACCTCGGGATCGCCGGATCAGCGATCGGCACCGTGCTCGCCCAGGTTGCGTCGGCGGCCGCCTTGTTGGTCGTCGTCATCCGAGCCGCCCGCCGCGAAGGCGCCGCGCTACATCCGGACCTACCCGGCGTACGACGCGCCGCTCACGCCGGGCTCGCCCTGGTGATCCGCACCCTCACCTTGCGAGCATCGCTGCTGGTGATGACCTATGGCGCGGCCACGCTGGGCACGACGTCGGTTGCCACGAACCAGCTGGCGTTGACCCTGTGGATCTTTCTCGCCTTCGCGCTGGACGCGATCGCCATCGCCGCCCAGGCGATCACCGGTCGCTACCTAGGAGCCGGCGACGTCCCCGGGACCAGAGCGGTCACCAACCGGATGGTCTGGTGGGGTGCGGTCAGCGGCGTGGTGACCGGGCTCGCGCTCGCAGCAGCGGCTCCGTTCCTCGGCCAGCTGTTCACCAACGACCCAGCGGTCCGCGACCTGCTGTGGCCCGTTCTGCTCGTCGCTGCAGCGTTCCAACCCGTCGCCGGAGTGGTCTTCGTGCTGGACGGGGTGCTGATCGGCGCCGGTGACGGCCGCTACCTCGCCTGGGGAGGTGTCGTCGTGCTTGCAGCCTTCGCACCGCTGGCCCTGCTCACGGGCATTGTCGGAGCGCGCGCAGGTCCGGCGCTGCTGTGGCTGTGGGTGGCCTTCGGGGTCGGCTTCATGGGTGCCCGAGCCGTCGTACTCCTGCTCCGGGTCCGCAGCCAGCGCTGGATGATCACCGGCGCGGTCAAGGCCTAGGCTGGGCTCATGCCACCGGCAGGACGCCTCCACTCATGACGCCGCTCCAGAAGATCGCGATGGGGCTCGTGATCGTGATCATCGACCCCGACATCGCGGGGGTACGACGCCGTGCCCGACGTGCTCGGATGGCTGCTTGTGGTGCTCGGGCTGATCGACCTGCGCGGGCGCCTGAGCGGGTTCGCGGCCTTGGTGGTGTTGGCGGTCGTCTCCGGTGGAGTTTCGCTGCTCCTGTTGCTCCCCTCGGCCAGGGAGTCGCTCGACGAGAGCACAGGGTGGTATCTCAGCCTGCCCTACCTCGTGTTCTGCATCGTGCTGTGCGGTTCGGTCGCCTCGCTCCTCGCGCAAGCCGAGGCGAGGTATGCGCGCCGGTTCGCCATGCTGCGCTGGGTGTTCCTGGTCCTGGTCCCCATGCCTGCACTGTTGTACGGCGGGGGGCTCGATGCCGGAGTCCTGGTGGCGATCGTCGGGCTCGTGGCGGTGGCCGCGAACGTCTACCTGGTCTATCTGGTGTTCCGGGTCGCCAGCACACCCGCTGTCACGCTGGGCGAGGACGTCAGGAAGGCACGACGTTCAGGTTGACGACCGCTTCGACCTCGTCGTGCACCTTCACCGTCACCCGGTGGGAGCCAAGTGACCGGATCGGGTTACCGACGATGATTTTGCGCTTGTCGAAAGACGAACCGGCTCCGGCCCCCTGGGAGATTGCGGTGGCGATGTCGTTGACAGTGACCGCACCGAAGAGACGCCCACCCTCACCAGCACGCACGGGGAGGTCGAAGGTCGAGCCCTCGAGCTGGGCTTTGACCTCCTTGGCATGGTCGAGGTCACGGACCTCACGGCTGGACCGAGCGGCCTTGATCGACTCGATGGTCGTCTCGCCGCCGCGCGTCCACCGGATCGCAAGGCTGCGCGGAATGAGGAAGTTTCGGCCGTAGCCGTCCTTCACCTCAACCACATCACCAGCGGCGCCGAGTCCGTCGACTTCCTGAGTCAGGATCAGCTTCATGGTCTCAGTCCCCTCTCAGCGACCTGTGGACGTGTAGGGCAGAAGGGCGACCTCGCGGGCGTTCTTGACCGCGATCGCCACATCGCGCTGGTGCTGCACGCAGTTGCCGGTCACCCGGCGAGCGCGGATCTTTCCGCGGTCGGAGATGAACTTGCGTAGCAGGGTGGTGTCCTTGTAGTCGACGTAGGTCACCTTGTCCTTGCAGAACTGGCAAACCTTCTTCTTCGGCTTGCGGAGTATCGGCTTGGCCATTGTGGTGCTCCCTTTTCGATAGAGCCCGGCGATAGCCGGAATGGTCGGTTGTTCTGGATGCGTGCTGGCCGAGCGGTCAGAACGGTGGATCCTGCGAGGACCCCCCAGCGGGTGTTCCACCGGTGGCCCATGGGTCGTTGCTCCCGGTCTGGCTGGCCTGCTGCCCGGCACCACTGGATGCACCACTGGATGCACCACTGGATGCACCACTGGGCGCACCACTGGGCGCACCACCTTGCTGGCCACCCCAGCCGCCCCCGGAGCTTGAGCCACCGGAGCCCTGGGCGGCCCACGGGTCCTCGCCCCCGGTCTGGCTGGCCTGCTGCCCACCGGAGCGGGTGGTCTTGGTGACCTTCGCCGTGGCGTACTTCAGGCTCGGGCCGACCTCGTCGACGTCGATCTCGAAGACAGTGCGCTTCTCTCCCTCACGCGTTTCGTACGAGCGTGCCTTGAGCCGGCCGTGCACCACGATCCGCATGCCGCGCTGCAGCGACTCGGCGACGTTCTCCGCCGCCTGGCGCCACACAGAGCAGGAGAGGAACAGCGCTTCGCCGTCCTTCCACTCGTTGGCCTGCTTGTCGAACGTGCGCGGCGTCGACGCAACCCGGAAGTTGGCAACGGCTGCACCCGACGGAGTGAAGCGGAGCTCGGGGTCGTCGACAAGGTTGCCGACAACGGTGATCGTGGTCTCGCCTGCCATTTTCAGGTCTCCAGTCTCGAGTTACAGTCCCGGGTCAGCGGACGTCGGGACGAATGACCTTAGTGCGCAGCACCGACTCATTCAGCGTCAGCTGACGGTCGAGCTCCTTCACCGTGGCCGGTTCGGCCTTCAGCTCGATGACCGCGTAGATGCCTTCGGCGTTCTTGTCGACTTCGTAGGCCAACCGGCGGCGTCCCCAGACGTCGACGGATCCGACGGACCCACCATCCTTGCGGACCACGTTGAGGTACGTGTCGAGCGAGGGCGCGACAGTACGTTCTTCGAGATCGGGGTCGAGGATGACCATCACTTCATATGCACGCAAAGCGGTCTCCACCTCCTTCGGACTCAGGCGGCCACGGCGTTTCCGTGGCAGGAGGACTGTGCGTATCAACGGCCCGTCGCCCACCTGTTGGGCACGAGCCAATCGAAGGTGCAGCGTATCAGCGGACACGCCACCCCAGGAAATCCTTGTCCACAGGCGCCGAACCGTAGACAGTGGTGCACGTGACCACAGAACCTCAACCGCGACACCAGACTCACTACCGTCCCCACTCCCGGTTGGCCGACCCGCTGCACCGGTGGGTCAACGGGGATGGTGAGCGCCATCCCCTGGAGAACACGCTGGCATTCCTCACCCTCGCGCTCGGAGCCGTCTCGGTGGTCTGCCTCCTCCCGGGCGCCTGGCAGGTCAGCTTCTGGACCGCATTCGCCGGTGCCATGATGGCGGCCTGGGACGAGTTCATCTCCAAGACCTCCGGTGAGCGGTGGCTGATCCTCGTCGGGTTCGCCCTGTGCGTCATCGGTATCGCCGTCTCGAGCGCCAACGGCGGTGTCTTCTGAGTTCGTCATTGTCGGTCGGCGCCCATGTCGACCAGGCCGACCCTGTCGGCGCGGCAATCGATCGCGGAGCCACGCTGAGCCAGTTCTTTCTCGGCGATCCGCAGGGGTACAAGGGACCCGCCTTCGAGTACGACGGTGGACCCGATGCTCTGCGACAGGCAGCCGAGGCCAACGGGATCAATCTGTACGTCCACGCGCCGTACATCATCAACGTCGCCACCACGAACAACCGGATCCGGATCCCGAGCCGAAAGCTGCTCCAGCTTCACCTTGATGCTGCCGCCGCGATCGGCGCGAAGGGTCTCATCGTGCACGGTGGCCACGTGGACAAAGCAGGTGAGGATGCCGAGCTGTTGGCGAAGGGCTTCGACAACTGGCGCAAGGCCGTCGAGCAGGCCGACATCACGGTGCCGCTGCTGATCGAGAACACGGCCGGCGGCACCAACGCGATGACGCGGCACCTGGACAGGATCGGTCGCGTGTGGGACGCGATCGCGACCGCCGGGGGCAGCGACATGGTCGGGTTCTGCCTGGACACCTGCCACGCGCACGCCGGCGGCAACGACCTGTCCACGATCGTCGCGGACGTCCTCCGGGTCACCGGACGGATCGACCTCGTGCACGCCAACGACAGCCGTGACACCTTCGACTCCGGCGCTGACCGGCACACCAACCTCGGGGACGGCAACATCGACCCCGAGGCGCTCGCCGTCGTCGTCCGCGACGCCCATGCTCCCGTCGTCTGCGAGACGCCGGGCGGGGTCGAGGCTCACCGCGCCGACTTCGACTGGCTCCGGGCCAGGGTCTGACCCACTAGGCTCGGGAATCGTGAATGACGCAAAGTTGTCCGTGCGCACCATCACGCCCGAACTGCACCTCTCGCATATCCGGTCGCAGCGGTCGACGAGCTTCCTGCAGACGCCAGCGTGGGGCGAGGTGAAGAGCGACTGGCGACGTGAGTCGATCGGTTGGTACGACGAGTCGGATGATCTTGTCGGCGTCGGGCTGGTCCTCTACCGGCAGCTGCCCAAGTTGAAGCGCTACCTGGCCTACCTCCCCGAGGGACCGGTCATCGACTGGACCTCCGGCAAGCTCACCACCTGGCTCACCCCGATGGTCGAGCACCTGCGCGGCCAGCACGCGTTCGGTGTCCGGATGGGACCTCCGGTGAGCTTGCGCAGATGGACTGCGGACGCGGTGAAGAAGGGCGTCGCTGACGAGGCCGTCACCAGCCTCGGACAGATCCCTCCCTCGGAGCGCTCTCAGGTAGGCGCCCAGGTCGTCTCCCAGCTGCGTGAGCTCGGCTGGCGGCCACAAGCGGTCGATGAGGGTTTCGCGGCGGGGCAGCCGCAGTTCAACTTCCAGATACCTCTGAAGACGGGCGGCGAGAGCCGCACCGAGGAAGAGGTTCTCAAGGGCATGAACCAGCAGTGGCGCCGCAACATCAAGAAGGCTGACAAGGCCGGCGTCGAGGTCACCCGGGTGCAGCAACAGGACCTGGAGCCTGGTCTGCGGGACTTCTGGGACCTGTATGTGCAGACCGCGGAACGCGACTCCTTCACGCCACGACCGCTTGCGTACTTCTCGACCATGTTCAGGGCTCTGCTCGGAGAGGAGCCGGACCGGATCCGGCTCTACCTCGCACGCCACGAGGGTGACCTCGCGGCGGCAACCATCCTGGTCCGGGTCGGCGGGCACGCGTGGTACTCCTACGGCGCATCCTCCACCGAGAAGCGCGACGTGCGCGGCTCCAACGCTGTGCAGTGGGCGATGATCTCGGACTCGCTCGCGGACGGCGCCGACGTCTACGACCTCCGCGGCATCACCGAGACCCTGGACGGCGATGACCCGCACATCGGGTTGATCCAGTTCAAGGTGGGCACCGGCGGCGACGCGGTGGAGTATGTCGGTGAATGGGACCTGCCGATCAGGTCGCTCGTCTACAAGGCGTTCTCGCTCTACATGCGAGTTCGATGAGAGGCATGGGACTCACGCTGTACGTAGACGGTGACCGGTGGCGTGCACACTTGACGGCGACGCTCGCCTCCCATCCCGGGCTCGTCCCGGTGGTCAAGGGCAACGGCTACGGCTTCGGCATCTGCCGTCTGGCACGCAAGGCCGGCTGGCTCGGCGTCGACACCCTCGCCGTCGGCACCTACCAGGAGGCCGCCGAGGTCGCCCCGCGGTTCGGCGGTTCGATCCTCGTGCTGACGCCGTGGCGGCCATCCGATCCGGCTGCCGTGTTCAGCGACCGAGTGATGCACACCGTGGGACGACTCGACGACCTGGAGCGGCTCGGTGCGCGTGCGGACCGCCCACGCGTCGTGCTCGAGCGGATGACGTCGATGCTCCGACATGGGTTCTCGGCACGCGAGCTACGCAAGGCCGGAGCGCTGGTCTCGAACCACGGAACGGGAAGCGCTCTGAGGGTCGAGGGAGTGGCCCTCCACCTCTCGATGGCGCAGGGTTCGCACCTGCCTGAGGTGAACCGCCTGATGACCGACATCGTCGCCGCGGGCCTGACCACGAGGCGGGTGTTCGTCTCGCACCTGACCGATGGCGAGGTGGGCGACCTGGGGTCCGCCTATCCCGACTACGAGTTCCGGCCCCGGATCGGCACCGCGCTCTGGCTGGGAGAGCGGGCAGCGCTGTCGGTGAGAGCCACGGTGCTCGACACGCACCCGGTCGAGCGCGGCGATGTGTTCGGCTACCGCAGGCGAACCGCGCCCCGGCAAGGCACCATCCTCGTCGTCTCCGGCGGCACCGCGAACGGCATCGGCCTCGAGGCGCCGACCGGCGGAGCCAGTTTGAAGCAACGGGCCGCGACAATCGCGCGGGGTGGCCTCGACGCAGCAGGGTTCGTGCGCTCGCCGTACACCGTCGGCGGCAAGCAGCGCCTCTTTGCCGAACCCCCGCACATGCAGGCTTCCATGCTCTATCTTCCGCGCGGCGCGCCGGTGCCGGAGATCGGCGACGAGGTCGACGTGCGGGTGCGTTTCACCGCAACCGGGTTCGACCAGGTCGCTGTCAGCTGACCTCGCGCGGTCGCGGAGGGCCGATCACGCTTCTTCGAGGCCTGGGCTCAACAGCCGAGGGTTCTCGGGGGCAAGGGCAAGCGGGGTAGGCCACTGGCGATCTGGTTGCGGCCAGACCTTTTCGCCTTGTAGAGGGCATCGTCGGCGACGGCGACGAGCCCCCCAGGCGTGTCGCCGTGCTCCGGCATGCTGGCAGCACCGAGGGATATCGTCACGGGTGGAAGCTCGTTCGGCCCGCCGAACCTGTCCTCGACAGCACTTCGAAGCCGTTCGGCGAACACGCCCGCGTCTGCCGACGTTGTCTCGCGGAGGACCACAACGAACTCGTCGCCACCGTAGCGGTAGGCGTGGTCGGTGGCGCGCAGGCCGTCAGCCAGAGTTTCGGCGACCGCTCGCAGCGCAACGTCACCGGCTTGGTGGCCGAAGGTGTCGTTGTAGTTCTTAAAGTGGTCGATGTCGATCATGAGGACAGCCAGCGGCCGGCCGTACCTGGCGCCCGCCTCGCACTCCTCCTTCAGATCGTCGTTGAGGCGGCGCCGGTTGCGCAGGCCGGTCAGCGCGTCGGACATGGCCATCTCCGTCGTATCGGCGTGCACCCGGGCAGCCTCGATCGCAGACGCGGCATGTGTGGCCATCGTCTCGAGGACCTCCACGGCCTCCTCGGTGAGTGCGGGCACCTGCGCGCCCACGAACTCGAGAACCCCGATGACCTGGGCGCTCACCACCATGGGCACAGCGAGCCGCCCCACGGGGGCGCCGGCCACGCTGCCTAGACGCTGGGCTCTGCCGAATGCACCGACGCTGCCCACCAGTCCGTCGCCGACCATCGCCGACTCCAGGCCGACCGGCTGCATTCCCGGGTTGGAACTGTCCCCGTACGGCTCCAGGTGGGTCCGTGTCGAATCCATCACCCAGACGATCGTACGGGCGCCGTCTGCGATAGCAGAGGCGTGGGTGCAGACGCCCTTGAGCACATACGGGAGGCTGAGGTTGCCGGAGATGGTGCGCGTGAAGCCGAGGACCTCGGCCTGCCGTCGACCACGAGCGGAGAGTCGTTCGGCTTGGCTGCTCGCGTCCTTCACGGCCTCGCCCAAGGTGGTGGCGGCTTCCTCGAGTCCGACGTGAAGGGTCCGGAACTCGCTCGGGCCGTTCGGCACGGCGCGAGCGGCGAGATCCCCGCTGCGAATCTGCTCGAGGCGGTCCATGAGCGCTCTCAGGGGCGCCCCTACCTCCCGGCGTAGCGCCCGGTTGCGGTGCAGGCCCAGCGTCCCGGCCGCCGCCGTGATCAGCAGGGCCAGAGCGATCGCGGCCAAGAACGCCCGACGCTGGTCACTGACGGCCTGGTCGAGGCCGTCAGTCAGCTGCCCGATCAAGATCGTGTAGCTCGCCCGGTACTCGTCGAACAACCGCTTGTCCCTCAGGGCGAACGATTCGGGAGGTGCGGTTCCCTCCCGACCGGTCACCAGCGCCTCTGTAGCCCACCCGCTCAGCCATGCCTGCTGGGCGAGTCTCATGTCCAGGAGGTACTCGCCGAGGTAGGCGCGGCCGGCGATCAGCTGACTCGCCTCCTGGTTGAGGTCCGGCAGAGCGGCATGGCCCTGCTCGTAGGCCTCCAGGAAGCGTTCGTCTCCCGATGCAAGGAGGCCGCGCAGACCGTCCTGCTGGTCGAGCATCGCCTCGTGGCCGAGTCGCGTCACGTTGACCGCTTGCACTGCGCGATCGACCGCCGGATCGTAGACCAGATGGCTGACGCCGAGAATGCCGACCAGGACCAGAGCGACCACAATGAGGGCGCCGCCGGTGATGTGCCCCGACGCTGCGGATCAGGCTCGTGTCCACCCGTCGAGCGACCGGGGGCGCCTCAACGGATGCTCCTCGCATCAGCACCCACATCCCAAATCGTCGCGCCCCACGCCACATTGTGTCGCAGACGCATGTATTTGGGACGTTTTTGGACTAAACAGGCCGGTGGATCTCGGGTTGCATTGGATCCTCGGTGAGGCCGTCCGCACGGACGGGGTCGTGCCACGGTGACAGGATGTCGCGCACCACGACCGCGACGAGGTACAGCTCGCACAGAACCCGGACCAGGATCGCCAGCCAGTAGAAGCGGTCCGGCTCGCCACTCGCACCCGGGGCGGTGAACTCGCCGAGATAGAGCCAGACCGCCGCGAAGTAGAACACTTCGCCGGCCTGCCAGATCAAGATGTCGCGCCACCGCGGCCGCGCCAGCACGGCAAGCGGCAGCAGCCACAACACGTACTGCGGCGAATAGACCTTGTTGACCAGCAGGAAGCCCGCGACAACCAGGAGAGCGAGCTGGGGGATCCGCGGAGTACGACGCGCCAGCAGGCCCAACAGGAGCACGGCCACACAGACACCTCCGAAGAAGAGCCACGACACCTTGTTGATGAGGTCGGCGCCGACCGGGTGCCCGGCCTGCTGCCAGACCAGCCACAGCGACCCGAGGTCCGCGCCGCGATCGGAGTTGAAGGTCCAGAAGAGCTTCCACTGGTCGAATCCGTATCCCACAGCGGGTGCGTTCACGAGAACCCAAGTGGCAACACTCGCACCCGCGGCGAGCGTGAACGGCCGCAGCCGCCGGTTCCGAAGTCCGACGATGAGCAGGGCGCCGAGAAGGAACATCGGGTAGAGCTTCGTGGCTGTGCCGAGCCCGATGAAGACCCCGCTCAGCAGCGGTTGGCCACGCGCCCACGCCCACATCGCGCCCGCGACCATTACCACGGCCAGCAGGTCCCAGTTGACGAGACCGGTCAGAACCAGAGCCGGTGAGGCCGCGAAGAGCATGGCGTCCCACGGTCTGCCCCGGTGTCCCCCTGCCAGGAAGTACGCACTCAGGAGAAGGCACGCGCCGAGGAGAACAGCGGTGACCATGAAGTAGAGACCGCTCTCCTCGGCGACTCCTGGTGCGGAGTAGACCTGGTCGGCGGGCCGCTGAGCTCGGTCCTCGAGGTCGGGCCAGCCGCTCAAACCGTGCGTGATCAGCGCGGTGCCGTAGGCGAAGTAGGCGATGACGACTGGGTACTCCATCGCCTGGTAGCGCTCACCGGCGTCACCGAACGGGAAGGCCCGCTCCGCGAAGCCTCGCGCGGCGTAGAGGTAGGGGGTGTCGGAGTAGCACATCGTGGCGTAGCGCTCGTTTCCGGTCCAGTTCGCGATGACACATGGCGACTTCGCGACCATGCCGAGCATGGCCGCCAGACAGGCGACCGCCAGGATCACCCGTACGGGCGTCCACCACGGGTGAGGGCGAGCGCGATCCCCGACTGGACCTCCGATGCTTTCCGAGGCCGCGGCGACGAACGGGTCCTCCCGCGAGGGCCGCACGATCCGACTCACCGGCCGACTCACCGGCCGACTCACCGGCCGACTCACCGGCGGGATCACGGGACGATTCACGGGCTAGTCCCCGCCGCCTCCGTCATTGCCCCACCCTCAACCGCCATCGCTACCGTCCTCGCTGGGAGTCACGCTCGGAGACGACGGGACGGGGACGCTCGGTTCGGGGGGCTCGGACTCTGACGGCGTCGGGTCCGGTGACGATGTGGTCTCCGGCGGCGGGGGCGGCGCGGGCGCC
>Ga0075530_1001553_pt1 | contig 10855 bp, 8 predicted proteins | sample NGEPerD_2_FD_75101 | JGI IMG/M metagenome (GOLD analysis project Ga0075530, IMG submission 75101) | Arctic peat soil microbial communities from the Barrow Environmental Observatory site, Barrow, Alaska, USA - NGEE PermafrostL1-D | ecosystem: Environmental > Terrestrial > Soil > Wetlands > Peat ...
ATTATATGGAATCTATTTGGTGGGTGTTTAAGCAGTTATGGGATAAAGGATTGGTTTATAAAGATTATAAGAGTATGCATATTTGTCCTCGTTGCGGAACAACCCTTTCTAACTTTGAAGTAACTCAGGGATATAAAGATGTTGAAGATTTGACTGTTACAATTAAGTTTAAATTAAAAGATAAAGAAAATACTTTTGTTTTAGCTTGGACAACTACTCCTTGGACTTTACCTGGAAACGTAGCTTTGGCAGTAGGCAAAGATATTAATTATGTGAAAATACAGATTGGAAAAGAATCTTATATTTTAGCTAAAAGTAGACTAGAGATTATTAAGGATGAATATAAAATAATTGAAGAAATAAAAGGTAAAGATTTGATTGGATTAGAGTATGAACCTTTATTTGATTATTTTTCAAAAAAAGATGATTTAAAAAACAAAGAAAATGGTTGGAAAATATATGATGCTGATTTTGTTTCCACAGAAGAAGGCACAGGAATTGTTCATATTGCTCCAGCTTTTGGTGAAGATGATTTAAATCTTGGGTGTTTAAAAAACCTTCCTTTTGTCCAGCATGTTGATGAAGTTGGTTGTTTTACTGATGAAGTTATAGAATGGGCAGGAGAAGAAGTAAAACCAAAAGATGATATTTCTAAAACCGATAGAAAAGTTGCTCAATGGCTTGAGAATAGAGGTCAACTATTGTCTCAAGAAAAAATTACTCATAGTTATCCTTTTTGTTGGAGATGCGATACGCCTCTTTTAAATTATTCCACTTCTTCATGGTTTGTAAAAGTTACAGCCATAAAAGATAAGATTATAAAAAATAATGAACAAATAAACTGGGTTCCTGAGCATATTAAACATGGGCGTTTTGGTAAATGGTTGGAAGATGCAAAAGACTGGTCAATTTCCAGGTCTCGTTATTGGGGAACTCCTTTGCCAATTTGGCAATGTGACGGTTGTGAAGGTAGTCAGGTTAATGCTTGTGACAATATTAAAGTCTTTGGTTCAGTTGAGGAATTGGAAAAAATAAGCAATAAGGAAATAAAGGATATTCATAAACCTGGTATCGATGAAATTACTTTTAAGTGCGAAAAATGCGGGGGGTTAATGAAAAGAGTTCCATATGTTTTAGATTGTTGGTTTGAATCTGGTTCAATGCCTTATGCTCAAGCTCATTATCCTTTTGAAAACAAAGAATTATTTGAAAAGAATTTCCCAGCTCAATTTGTCGCTGAAGGCATAGATCAAACAAGAGGGTGGTTTTATACTTTAATGGTTTTATCTACAGCATTGTTTGATAAACCAGCATTTCTCAATAATATTGTTAATGGAATTATTTTAACTGAAGATGGTCAGAAAATGAGCAAACGTTTGAAAAATTATCCTGAGCCAATGAAAGTTATTGATCAATATGGTGCAGATGCAATGCGTTTTTATCTTTTAACTAGCCCTGCAATTAAAGCAGATGATTTACGTTTTTCTGAAAATGGAGTTAATGAAACATTGAAAAAAGTTTTAATGATTCTTTGGAATGTTTATACGTTCTATAAATTGTATGCAGAAGAAGATAGTTGGGAATTAGATATTAATTCAGTTGATAACATTTTAGATAAATGGATTTTATCTAAATTGAATTCTTTAAACAAAGAAGTTACTGAAGGAATGAATGAATATGATTTGTTTAAAGCAGCAAGGCCCATAGAAAAATTCATTAGCGATCTTTCGACTTGGTATTTAAGAAGATCTCGTGAAAGGTTTAAATCTAATGAAAGGAAAAAAGAAGCTTCTCAAACTTTGAAGTATGTTTTATTTAATTTAAGTCAAATATTAGCTCCATTCATACCATTTTTTAGTGAGCAGATTTATCAAAATTTAAAAAATGAGAAAGATTTAGAATCAGTACATCTTTGTGATTATCCTGAGGTTAATGAAAAATTAATTAACAAAACATTAGAACAAGAAATGGAAGAAATTCGGAAAATTGCTTCAATGGTTTTAGCAGAAAGAGCTCAAGTAGGTATAAAAGTAAGGCAACCATTAAATGAATTAAAAATTCGGGATTGTAAATTAAAAGGCAAGGAAGAATTACTTGGTGTTTTAAAGGATGAAATAAATATTAAACAAATTGTTTTTGATGATAAATTAGAAAAAGAAATAGAAATTGATATTAAGATTACAAAAGAATTGAAAGAAGAAGGCATGATGAGGGATTGTTTTAGACAGATTCAGATTATTCGTCAAAAATCAGGGTTATTCTCTTCTGATGAAATAGTAATTTGTTTTCAAGGGGAAGATTCAATTATAGAATTATTGAAAAAGAATGAAAAACAGATGAAAGAAAGCTTGCGAATAAAAGAAATTATTTGGGATAAAATAGAGGATTTTGATTTAAAGGGAGACATAACTTTAGATAATAAGAAGATAAATATTAGTTTAAAAAAATAAATTCTTGCTCTCGATGGTTCTTTGTGCTATTATCTTTCTACTATAACGCTATTATTGTCATAGGTTTAGAATAATATAATTTAACAGTTAATAATTTATAATCATGGGTGTTCCTGCTCGTCATCATACTCGTTCTAGGACTAATAAACGTCGATCTCACATGGCTCTTAAGCCGCTTAATTTTATTAAATGCTCTCATTGCAAAGAAATGATTATGCCTCATCGAGTTTGTCCTCATTGTGGCTATTATAAAGAGAAGGAAGTGATTGACGTATTAAAAGGACTTTCTAAAAAAGAAAAGAAATTAAAACAAAAAGAAATAGAAAAAGAAGATTAATATTTAAACTTTTAACTTTTTCATATGGGATCTCGACATCTCTCTCGTTCTATTGTTTTACAAACACTTTATGAATGGGATTTCTTAAAACAAAGCAAAGATGCAAAGGAAATATTTCAAAGGAATTTGAAATTGTTTGGAGAAGGATTACTTAATAAAAAATATTCAGAAGAGCTTTTAGATGGTATATTAGATCAATTAGATCAATTAGATAAGTTAATTATTTCTGGAGCTCCTGAATGGCCATTAGGTCAAATTAATATTATTGATAGAAATATTCTGAGAATCGGGATATTTGAATTATTATTTAGTAATTCTAAAGAAGTCCCTCCAAAAGTTGCCATTAATGAATGCGTAGAATTGGCTAAAACTTTTGGCGGCGATTCTTCTCGTCGATTTGTTAACGGAGTATTAGGAACGGTTTATCGTGAAATGGAAGGAGTTATTGGTAAAAAAGAAAAGGATGGTACAAATTGATTTTAATAAAATTGAGAAAATTCTAGGATTAGAATTTAGTAATATAGATTTATTAAAACGGGCATTAACTCACCGGTCTTTTTTGAATGAGAATAAAGAATGGGGGGAGATTGGACATAATGAAAGACTAGAATTTTTAGGAGATTCGATCTTAGGATTAATTGTTGCTGAATATTTATTTAAGGAATATTCAGAACTTAGAGAAGGAGATTTGACAGCCTTAAGAGCGGCACTAATAAATAGCGATTCTTTATTAGAGGTAGCAGATAGATTAAATTTAAAAAAATACCTTTTAGTTTCTAAAGGAGAAAAAAACGAATTGGAAAAAAGTCATCCATATTTTTTAGCTAATGCTATAGAAGCAATTGTAGGAGCTATTTATTTAGATAAAGGATTTAATGATGCTAGAGAATTTGTTGCAAAACACATTTTATCAAAAGCTGACAATATTTTTAAAACAGATGCTTATATAGACCCAAAAAGTTTATTTCAGGAAAAAAGTCAGGAGAACTTGAGTATTACTCCTATTTATAAAACTTTAAAAAGTTGGGGCCCAGATCATTTAAAACAGTTTCGAGTCGGTGTATATTTTAAAAAAGAGTTTATTGCTGAAGGAGAAGGCCATTCTAAGCAGGAAGCAGAAGTCAGTGCTGCAAAGGAGGCTCTTTCTAAGAAAGGATGGAAATAATATTTTATGTTCTTAAAACGCATTATCTTAAAAAATTTTAAATCTTTTTCAGGGAAAACAGTTTTAGATTTTCCCTGTCTTTTTACTGCAATAGTTGGACCTAATGGCTCTGGGAAATCTAATATTGTAGATGCTATCCGTTGGGCTTTTGGCGAACAAAGTTTTAAAAATTTACGCGCAGAAAAAGGAAGGGATTTAATTTTTTCTGGAAAAAACAAAAATTCTTCTGCTGGTTTTGCTGAAGTAGAATTGGTATTTGATAACAGTAAAAAGATATTCCCTTTAGAGGTTTCAGAATTAAGTATTTTAAGAAGAATTGATAAAGAAGATAATAATAGCTATTTTTTAAATCGTCAGTCTTGTCGCCTAAAGGATGTTGTTGAAATATCAGCTGCAGCTAAATTAGGGTTAAAAGGGCTTTCAATTATTAACCAAGGCTCTGTTGGAGATATTCTAAAAGTTTCTGCACAGGAAAGAAGAATAATGCTAGAGGAAAATTTAGGATTAAAAAATTTAGAGATTAAAAAAGAAAATGCGAGGAGAAAATTAGAAAATACTTTGGTTAATTTAGATAAAGCCCAAGCTCTTCAGCAGGAAATACTTCCTCATCTACGTTCTCTAAAGAGGCAAGTTAATCGCTGGGAAAAAAGAGAGAAAACTAAAGAAGAATTATCTGAAATAGAAAAGAAATATTTTATTAATATTTATCACCAGGTATTACAAGAAGATACGCATTCTCATATAGATGTTAATAAAATTAAAAAAGATATTGAAAATTTAGAGAGTAGAATCAAAGAGAAAGAAAGGGAAATGGGTTTATTAAGTGATAAAGTTGATGAAAGTTTGGAAGTTAAAATCGGGGATATTACTCAGCAAATTATTAATCTTCAAGATCAAAAATCGATTCAATTAAGAAACTTAGGAAGGAAAGAAGTTAGCAGCGAATTAAATATTACTAGTGAAGTTCTTGAAAAAGAGGTTTTTTCTATTAAAGAAAAATTGCAGTCTTTGTTGGATTTTCCTAATTTAGACAAAGTTAAAGAAGAAATAAAAAAGATAGTTCAGGATATAAACACCTTATTTAATTCTAAAAACGAAGAAAAAGGAGAAGACATTAAAGAAATTCAAAAAGGACTAGAAAGGATTGATGAAGAATTAAAGCAGAAGAGTGAAGAATTAAATAATTTACAAGGTCAATTAAATCAAAGAAGCTTAGGTTTTAAAAATAAATTTCAGGAAATAGAGTTAAAAAGAGAAGAAAAAGAAAAATTATATAGAGAGTTGCAAAGAGAAGAAATTCTTAATGAAAAATTTCGCTTACGTTTAGAAGATTTTAAAAGACGTTTACAAGAAACTGAATTTCAATTTCTTGAAATTGAAAAACTTTATCAAAACGAAAAAGATACGCAGTTAGTTTTACCAGAAGAGTTTTCTGTCTTAGAGAATAAAATTTGGAGAATAAAAAGAGAGCTTGCAGAAATGGGTTCAGAAGACGAAGATACGATAATTGAATATAAAGATGTTTCTAGTCGTTATGATTTTTTGACTCAACAAATTGAGGATTTAAATAAAGGAGTGGAAGATCTTAATGTTTTAATAAAAAAATTAAATGATCAGATTGAGGAAAGATTTAGTAAAGCAATCAATGGAATAAACCAAGAATTTAATAATTATTTTCAGCTTATATTCAGAGGGGGCTCAGCTAAATTAGTTCAGACAAAACAAGAAGTTAATGATAATATTGTTTGGGGGATAGATATTAAAATTAATATTCCAAAAACTCAATTAAAGGGGATTGATATGCTTTCTGGAGGAGAGAAAACTTTAATTGCCGTTTCTCTTCTTTTTGCTTTAGTTAATCAGTCGCATTCCCCGTTGATAGTAGTGGATGAAATTGACGCTGCATTGGATGAAGAAAATAGTAGACGTTTTTCTGAGATTTTAGAAGCACTTACCAAAAATACTCAGTTTATTATCATTACCCATAACAGAATGACAATGAATGCAGTTCAAATAATTTACGGAGTAACTTTATCTGAAAATGATAGTTCTCAACTTCTTTCATTAAAATTAGAAGAAGCAGAAGCTTTAGCAGAGGAATAGTTATTTACTTGACTTTCTTTTTTAAGTATTTTAAAATAAAGACTATCCAGTGGTTAAGATAGTGGTCGATAGCTACTTCAGTTATTAAATTAAGAAAATATTAATTCTGAAATCATGACAGAAACACACGTAGACCAACAATTGCTCGAATTCATAATCAAAAGCATTGCAAGCAATCCTGATGCAGTGAAAGTAGAGCGAAAAGTAGATGAAATGGGCGTTCTCCTTACTTTAAAGGTAGATTCTATGGATATGGCTCAGGTTATAGGCCGCGAAGGCTCAATGGCTAAAGCATTAAGAACTATTTTAAAAGTAGTTGGAGCAAAAAATAAAGCTCGAGTCAATCTCAAGATTGACGAACCTGAAGGTTCTACAAGAGTCAGTCGAGAAGCTGATACTTCATCAAGAGAATCTGATACTTCATCAAGAGAAGCAGATAAAGCTGCAGATGATATTGTTGAGGATTTAAAGCTTTAAAATTACGCTTAGGCGTCATTGAAAAAAATAAAAACCGTGGTATTATATAATACTGCGGTTTTTTAATTATTAATTGTTCATTATTTTATGCGTTTTGATATTCTTACAATTTTTCCTGAAATTTTTGATTCTTATTTTAATATTTCTATTTTAAAAAAAGCTCAGAAAAAGAAGCTTATAAAAATATACACACATAATTTGCGAAAATGGACACTTGATCGTCATCAAACAGTTGACTATTGTCCTTATGGCGGAGGCATGGGAATGATTTTTAAGGTAGAGCCTATCTTTAAGGCAGTAAAAGATTTAAAAAAGAAAAAAATTAAAAAATGTCGTGTTATTCTTTTTTCTCCTAAAGGAGATAAATTGACTCAAAAAAAAGCTAAACGTTTATCTAAATACGATCAATTAATTCTTATTTGTCCACGCTATGAAGGTGTTGACGAAAGAGTTGCTCAATACATAGCTGACGAGGAAATATCTATTGGTGAATATGTCTTAACAGGTGGAGAATTACCAGCAATGGTTTTAGTTGATGCTGTGAGTCGTTTTATCCCAGGGGTTATAAAAAAAGAATCTTTATCAGAAGAATCTTTTAATGTTGAAGGTAAAGGGGAATATCCGCAATATACCAGACCAGAAATTTTTTATCCAAATAAAAAAAGTAAAAAAATAACATGGCAAGTTCCTGAAATTTTGCTTTCAGGAAATCATAAAAAAATTAGCGAATGGAAAATTAAGCATTTAAAAAAAATATGATTTTTCTTTCTTTTTCTACAATTGGAAAACAAAAATATCGCATTCAAGCGGAAAAAAGTGAAGAATTGCTTAAAACACTTGACAAATTTTTAAAAAAGAATAGAATAAAGATTACGAGTATTAAAAGTTGGTACATAGATTTTTTTCAAGAAAAAAGTATTACTTCACAAAGAATATCACAATCTATTTTATGCGCCCTAAAATTTTATAACCTAACATAATTAGGAATTTTTTTTGTTATTAGATGCTTAACCAACCCACAATAAAATCTTTCTCCCGGCATTTTCGGGGAATTTTAGAGCCCCCAAAATTGACCCAATTCCAAACTGATTCTTTTCAGTGGTTTTTAGACAAAGGAATGGGGGAAGTTTTTAAAGAGCTATTGCCTATAAAAGATTATACAGGAAAAGATTTAGAATTAGCATTTGAAGATTATTATTTAGAACCACCAAAAATATCCGAAAATAAAGCCAAAGAAAAAGGGTTGAATTATGAATCTACTATTCGAGCAAAATTACGTTTAGTTAATAAAAAAACAGGCGTTGAGAGAGAACAAGAAGTATATTTTGGCGAAGTCCCTGTCATGACTCCTCGGGGGACTTTTATTATTAATGGTGTAGAAAAAGTTGTTATATCTCAAATCAATCGTTCTCCAGGAGTATATTTTTCTTCTGCGAATTTTAGAGGCAGAAGATTATTTGGAGCAAAACTTATCCCTTATCATGGGGCCTGGTTAGAATTTGAAACTGATAGCGATGGTGTTATTAGTGTAAAAATAGATAGAAAAAGAAAAGTGCCAATAAGCGCGCTACTTAGAATTTTTGGTTTGAAGACAAACGAAGATATTAAAGAAGCTTTTAAAGCGGAGGAAGAGAAATCTCCTATTAAATATATTGAAAATACATTAAAAAAAGATTTGTCCACTAATCAAGAAGAGGGATATGTTGAAATTTATCATCATTTACGACCAGGAGAATTAGCTACTTTTGATAATGCTTATGATTTAATTAATAATATGTTTTTCCGATCTGATAGATATGATTTAGCTAAAGTTGGAAGATATAAAATTAATCAAAGGCTTGATCTTGATACATCTATCGATGAAAGAAGTTTAACATTGAATGATCTTGTAATGATTGTTAAAGAAATTATTCGATTAAATGATGATTCAGAATCTATTGATGATGATATTGATCATTTAGGTAATAGAAGAGTAAAAGCTGTTGGAGAAATTTTGACAGAGAGATTTAGAGTTGGGTTGATGCGTATGCGCAGAACAATTCAAGATAGAATGGCGACTTTAGATCCTGAGACATTAACAGCTGCGCAATTAATAAATCCTAGACAGTTAGTAGCTGTGCTTAGAGAATTTTTTAATGTTTCTCAGCTTTGTCAGTTTATGGAACAAATGAATATGCTTTCTGAGCTAGAACATAAAAGAAAAATTACTTGTATGGGTCCGGGAGGTTTGGTAAGAGAAAGGGCGGGGTTAGAAGTTAGGGATATTCATACTAGCCATTATGGACGTTTGTGTCCTATTCAAACCCCTGAAGGACAGAACATTGGCTTGGTTCTTTCTTTGTCTCTTTATGCTCGATTAAATGAATTTGGTTTTATTGAAACTCCTTACATTAAAGTGAAAAATTCTAGACTTACCAATGAAATAGTTTGGTTTAATGCTTTTGATGAATTAAAGTATAAAATAGCCCATGGTACTGTTGATGTTGATGAAAAGGGAAAAATAAAAGAAGAATTAGTAGGGGCAAGAGTAAATGGAGAGCCAACATTAATTCATAATACTGAAGTTGAATTAATTGATGTTTCTTGTCAGCAAATTATTTCTGTTGCTGTTAGTTTGATACCATTCTTAGAGCATGATGAATCTAACAGAGCTTTAATGGGAGCAAATATGCAAAGGCAAGCAGTTCCTTGTTTAAGACCAAAAGCTCCATTAGTTGGTACTGGCATGGAAAGAAAAATTGCTTTTGAATCAGGCCAGTGTTTGATTAGTAATGTTGAAGGAAAAGTTGTTGGAGTTGATGCAAATCATATTAGTATAAAAACAAACGACAATAAGAACGTAGTTTATGAATTAATTAATTTTGGCCGTAGCAATAAGAACAGCTGGTTAATGCAAAAACCTGTTGTAAAAAAAGGTGATGTTATAAAAGAAGGTACATTATTAGCAGATGGATCAGCTACAGAAAATGGAGATTTAGCTTTAGGGCAAAATTTATTAATTGCTTTTATGCCATTTTTTGGATCTAACTACGAAGATGCTGTTGTTATCTCAGAGCGAGTTTTAAAAGATGATAATTTTACATCAGTTTATTTAGAGGAATTTACTTGCGATGTTGTAGAGACTAAATTAGGTCAAGAAGTTACAACTAGGGATATTCCTAATGTTTCTGAAGAAAAATTAAAAAATCTTGATGAAGATGGAGTAATAATGGTAGGTGCTGAAGTAAAGGGTGGGGATATTTTAGTCGGAAAGATTTCTCCTAAAGGAAAAGCAGAATTAACTCCAGAAGAAAGATTATTACAAGCTATTTTTGGAGAGCAAATGAAAGATATAAAAGATACATCTTTAAAGCTTGAGCCATCTCGACAAGGTAGAGTTGTTAAAATAAAAACACTTTCTCGTAAAGAAGGTGATAAATTAAATGTTGGAGTTATAAAAAGTGTAAGTGTAGAAATAGCAGAGTTAAGAAGAGTGATGGTAGGAGATAAACTATCAGGACGCCATGGAAATAAAGGTGTTATTTCTGTTATTGTCCCAGAAGAAAACATGCCATATTTAGAAGATGGAACTCCTGTTGATGTTGTTTTAAATCCTTTGGGAATTGGTAGCAGAATGAACTTAGGTCAGGTTTTTGAAAATCATTTAGGATTAGCAGCTCGAAAATTAGGGTATAGAGCAGTTACTCCATCTTTAGATGGAGCTACTGAAGATGATATTAAAAAGGAACTTGTTAAAGCTGGCTTGCCAGAAGATGGAAAAATCACTTTATATAATGGTAAAACTGGAGAGCGTTTTGAAAAAGATGTGGCAGTGGGAATAATGTATATTATGAAGCTAGAACATATGGTAAAAGATAAAGTTCATATGAGGGCAATTGGTCCATATTCTTTGATTACTCAACAGCCTTTAGGTGGACGAGCTCATTTTGGAGGACAAAGATTCGGAGAAATGGAGGTTTGGGCATTAGAAGGATATGGTGCTGCTTATGCGCTTCAGGAGATGATAACAATAAAATCAGATGATGTGTTTGGAAGAGGATCAGCTTATGAAGCAATAGTTACAGGAGAGAAAATTAAAAATCCAAATATTCCGGCTGCTTTCAATGTGATTCTTAAAGAATTACAATCATTAGGTTTGTCAGTAAATCTAATTGGAGTAAAAGCTAATGAAGAAACAAAACAAGAATAATCTCGTTAGAAATTTTCAGAATAATTTAAATAATTTATGTTAAAAGATTCAGAGAAAAAAATTAATGATTTTGAGGCACTTGGTTTGAAAATTGCTTCTCCAGAAGAGATTTTATCTTGGTCATATATGGAAAG
>Ga0075530_1001554_pt1 | contig 10851 bp, 12 predicted proteins | sample NGEPerD_2_FD_75101 | JGI IMG/M metagenome (GOLD analysis project Ga0075530, IMG submission 75101) | Arctic peat soil microbial communities from the Barrow Environmental Observatory site, Barrow, Alaska, USA - NGEE PermafrostL1-D | ecosystem: Environmental > Terrestrial > Soil > Wetlands > Peat ...
CCCTCGGCATCTGACTGGAGTAGGTCACGCCTGTCGGACCCGAAGAAGCCGCATGCCGGAGCGGGGACCCGGGGCCACGGCAGGGGATACTACGTTAAATAGTGGGTGGGCTACGAAGGTGAAGTAGCCGTCGATCCCCGTTACCTTTCAGGATAGTCAACCCCTGTGCATCCACTGGCTAGGAAGTTCTGAGGAGCACCATGTACGACGGCGTCATTGCCATGGCAGTCATCCCCGTGCTGGCCGTCGGTGCGCTCTACCTCCTACACCGATTCGTCGCGATCTCGCCTGATCCGCTCGTCGTACTTCCGTTCCAGTCGGGGTTGCTACCCGAGGAACACGCACTCTCGCGTTTCCACATCCGCTGGTACCTGTCGACCCTGGTCTTCCTTGCGTTCGACATCGAGATGCTCTTCATGTACCCCTGGGCGGTGGTCGTCGCAGAGTTGGGCGCCATGGCCATCTTGGAAATGTTCCTGTTCCTCAGTGCACTCTTCGTCGCGGTCGCGTGGGCTTGGCGCGAGGGGGCACTGCGATGGGTGTAGGCGACGCCATTGCGCGGCTGGCTGCCAGCCACGTGCACGTGCTGGTCGTCGAGGTGCCCCACCACTGGCGCTTACGCACAGAGGTCGAGCGTCACGTCCTTGCGCGCAACTGGGTCTTGGCGACATCACCCGCGGACGCCGACGTGATGGCTGTCTGCGGCGAGCCCGGGAAGCAGCTCTCCGAAGCCCTGGCGATGGTCTGGCACCAACTGCCAGGACCTCGCGTCCGGCTCGACGTCAGAACCGACGACGACATCTCCTCCCGCCTCGACCAGGCCCACGCGGCCTTGCTCGACTCCGGACTCCATCGCCAGGACGCCCGGAATCGTCCGGCGGCTGCCGACCTCCTCGGAGGACAAGACCACGACTCGATGGACCACGACTCGATGGACCACGACTCGATGGACCACGACGGCCACGGGAGCATGGAGATGTCCCCGGGCGGCATCCCGCTAGCCGAGGGCGGGGAAGACCGTGACGGCTTGGAGATGGACGTACTCCACCTGCCGCTGGGCCCGATCCTGGCGCACTGGCCAGCCGGCCTCGTCCTCCGCTGTGCGCTGCAGGGCGACGTCATTGTCGAGGCGGAGGCAGAGGTGTTGGACCAGCCGGGCGGGCACCAGCCAACAAAGCATCAGGATGCTGAACCCGCATTAGTAGCGGCCCGCCGCTGCGACAACATCGCCACGCTGCTGGCGCTGGCTGGCTGGGATGACGCAGCCGCACAGGCACGAATCATTCGGGACGAGGTGCTCACCCTCCCTCCGACAGCCGGAGGTTCCTCTAGCGTCGAGGGCTTGGCCAAGCTCCACCGCAAGGTCCGTCGATCTCGCCTGCTGCGCTGGTCCCCGCGCGGCGTTGGCTCGTTCGGCAGCGACCAGATCGAACACCAAGGCCTCCCCGCTGAGGCAGCGGGCGACACCTACGACCGGCTGCTCCGGATGTTCGAGCGTGCCCACCGCGACCTCTCGGGCGACCAACCCGGGCACCCCGACCCGGTGCTCCTCTCGCCCTCCCGCCTCCCGACCCTCGTCACCGGTTTGGATCTCGCAACGGCCCGCTTGGTGATAGCCAGCCTCGACCTCCATGAGCTGACGTCAGAGCATGCGAATCATGAGATGGCGCATGGCTGAGACCACCGCCGTGACGTCCGTCGGACCGGCCTGGGCGCTTGCAGCGGCAGCGACTCTAGGCGCCCTGGTCATCTTGGCTGCGGCGTTCCAAGGGCTCCTGACCGCCCGTAGCCAAGGGGCCACCGGCGGCATCACCCGACCGTTCGGCGAGGCGGCCCGGTTGATGCGGCAACGACGTCGCACCACAGTGTCGGCTGACGGCCTGCTGTGGCGGATCGGCAGCAGCGGGCTTCTGGTGGCTGCGCTACTGATGGTGGCGGTGGTGCCCTTGGGGGAGTGGACGATCTTCGACCTCGATGTCGGGGTGATGTGGTTCAACGCGATGGACGTGCTCGTGTGGGCGCTGATCTGGCTGACCGGTTGGGGCGCGAACTCTGCCCATTCACTCATTGGCGGCTACCGCTTTCTCGCGCACGGACTGGGGTACGAACTGCCCCTGATGTTCGCGCTCGTGGCACCGGCGATCGCCGCGTCCAGCCTGAACGTCGGTGACGTGGCGGCCGCGCAGGAGGGGCTCTGGTTCGCGGTATGGATGCCGGTGGCGTTCCTCGCCTACTGTCTGGGCGTCGTCGCGTTCTCTGTCTGGGGACCGTTCGAGCCGGCGATCGGGTCCGACCTTGGCGGCGGCGTCCGCGCTGAGCTTTCCGGGGTCGACCGGCTGGTCTTCGAGCTTGGCCGCTACGCCCTGCTCGCGGCCGGTGCGGCGTTCGCGGTGCCGATGTTCCTCGGTGGCGGTTCCGGGCCGTTGTTGGCGGGGTGGGTCTGGGTGCTGATCAAGGCCGCGGTGCTGCTGGGGGTGTTCGTCTGGGGGCGTCGACGGCTGCCGGCCTTCCGGCCCGACAAGTTCCTGGAGGTTGGCTGGCTCGTCCTGTTGCCGGCCGTACTCCTGCAGGATCTGATCGTTGCCGTCGTCTCAGTCTGGAGAACCTGAACATGATTGCCGATATCGCATTCTGGGCAATCGGCGCCGTTGCTGTCCTCGCCGGCGCGGCGGTGTTCTACGTCGACTCGATGGCCCGGGCGACGTACGCCCTTGCGGTGTCCTTCATCGCGGTGGGTTTTCAACTCCTCTTCCTGCAACAGAACTATGTCGGGGTCGTAACGGTCCTGATGATGGTGATGGAGATGGCGATCATGGCTGTCTACATGGTCATGTTCATGGGGATGAACCCGGCGCTGATGCCGATGAGCATGGTGCACGACAACAAGAAGTCGCTGGCCGTTGCGATCGGCACCTTCGCATTCCTCGCCGCCGGTGTGCTGCTCATCGACTGGCCCGCACGACGTGGTGCCCCGCCCGCGGACGTCACCAGCGCGCTGGGTGAGGCGCTGATGGGACCAAAGATGTTGGTGATGGCGGTGATCAGCCCCGTCATGGTGGCAACGATCGTCGCCGGGGTGGTCCTTGCCGCGCACCGGACCCGATACGACAGGTTCGGTGACGACCTAAAGCGCCGACCTGCCGAGGATCCTCAGCCCGGGGGGATCGGCCGATGACCCTGGATGCCGTGCTGCTCATTTCGGCTGCGATCTTCAGCGTCGGTCTGTACGGCGCGATCTCCCAACAGGTCGTGGTGATGGTGATGATGGGGCTGGAGCTGATGATCAACGGGGTGATTCTGGCCGCCGGGGGGATCTGGTGGTTCCTCGCGCCCGCACCAACCGGGCAGGTGCTGCTCTTGGTGATCATCGCCGCGATGACGGTCGAGATGGCGATGGGCTTCGCAGTTGCTACGTTGCTGCACAGGGAACGTCAGTCAGATATGACCGACATGGCAACGGATCTGTCGGGATGAGCGCCTGATGGCTGAGGCCTCATTGTGGCTGCTCGTGCTCTTGCCGGCGGGGGTCGGCGCGGTCCTTGCCATCAGCCCGCGCCTAGAACGAGCGGCGGCACCGCTCGCGATCGGTGCGGCCGCTGCCACGCTCGTTCTGTCGGTTGTTGTGGCGATCGAACGGCCTGCGGTGTCGCTGCCGTTCATGGCCGGCGGTGACTTCGGAATGGGTGTGGACGCCCTGTCCGCGCTGGTCGTCCCGACCGTGGCCGTGGTGACGATGCTGGTCCTAGTCTACGCCTCCGGCGAGAGCGGTGAGTCGCGGGGCCGGTTTCACGGGCTGATGCTGCTGTTCGCCGCGGCTGCCCTCACGACATCGACCGCCACCACGCTGCCAGCCTTGCTGGTCGCGTGGGAGGTGATGGGTGCGACGTCGTACGCCCTGATCGGATTTTGGTGGCGCGACGAACGTCGGGTGTCCTCCGGACTCACCGCATTCTTGACCACGCGCGCAGCGGACCTCGGCCTGTATGCCGCCGCAGCGGCTGCGCTTGCCGGCGGAGCCGGTCTCGGCCTGGCCGACCTGTCCCAGAGCAGCGAGGGTTGGCGCCACGTGATCGCCCTGGGGGTGCTGGTCGCAGCCCTCGGCAAGGCGGCCCAACTGCCGTTCTCGTTCTGGCTGGCGCGGGCGATGGACGGACCGAGCCCGGTCAGCGCGCTGCTGCATTCCGCCGCAATGGTCGCGATGGGCGGCTACCTGCTGCTGCGCACCGAGCCGCTGCTTGCCTCGACCGGTTGGGCGTCCCCGGCCGCTGCCTGGGCCGGCGCATTGACCGCTCTGCTCCTTGGTGTGGTCGCTGTCGCACAAAGCGACCTCAAACAGCTCCTGGCGGCATCGACTTCGGCACAGCTCGGATTTGTGGTGCTCGCAGCGGGGCTGGGCTCGATCAGCGGTGGCGCAGCTCATCTCATCGCGCACGCGGCCACGAAGGCGCTGCTGTTCCTGGCAGCCGGGGCCTGGCTCAACGCACTGGGCACTAAGCAGTTGCAGGGGCTTCAGGGCGTGGCGCGCCGCTGGCGGGTCGTCGGCTGGTCTGCCACGTTAGGGGCGCTCTCGCTCGCGGGACTCGCGCCGTTGTCGTTGTGGGCGACGAAGGACGCCATCGTGAGCGCCGCGCGGGAGGAGTCTTGGGGGCTGTACGCCGTCGCCATTGCTGCGTCGGTGCTCTCGGCAGCCTACGCCGGGAAGATCCTGTTCGTGGTGTGGCGACGGGTCCCGGCCTCAGCTGAATCCGCGGGGGACGGTCAACTCGACGAGCGGCGGACGACAAGCGACGTGAGCTGGCTTGGGCAAGCACCATTGGTGGTCCTCGCGGCCGGGGCAGCCGTGCTCGGATTTCTGGCCCTACCACCGGTGGGGGACGCCGTGGCTCGTGCGGTCGGTGCTGGCGCCGGCGGCCAGACTCCTCTGTTGGAGCTGATCGGCTCGGCGGTTCTAGCCCTTCTCGTGCTGTTGGCTGTCTGGCGGTGGGGGGTGCCCGAGCCGCGCTGGGCCCAGGAGTGGCTGAGTCTCGAACGCGCGGCGCATGCGCTCGTCGTACGCCCGACTCTGCGTCTAGCCGACGCATTGGCACGCTTCGACGACAAAATCATCGATGGCAGTGTGCGGACCGTATCAGCGGCCTCGATCCGGATGGCTGACCGTGCCGCCGCCGCAGACAACGACTGGCTCGACGGTGGGGTGGAGTGGATCGCCACCCAGATGGGCAGGCTTGGTCAGCTCGCCCGCCGGCCGCAGACCGGTCAACTGCATCACTACTACATCCAGGCCGTCGCGGTGCTCGCGATTGGCGCCCTGCTTCTCGTCACGGTGAGGTGAACGTGCTCAGTCTGATCGTCTTCCTGCCTTTGGTCGCAGCCATTGGGCTGATCGCCCTGCGTCGTCTCGGCGACCCCGTTGTGCGGTGGACTTGGGTGGCGGTCACGACCGTCGACGTCACCCTGATCTTTGCGCTCTGGTTGAGGTACGAGACCCCGAGGGCAGGAGCGCTGGCGTTCGAGGAGCAGGCCGAATGGATTCCTGGGGTCAACAGCAGCTACCACATTGGCGTCGACGGGTTGTCGCTGCCGTTGCTTGCGATGACAGCGGTGATCTTCCTGGCCTGCGCCGTCTATGCGCTGCGGGAGACCGATCGGCCGCGGATCCAGGCAGCACTGTTTCTCTTCCTGCAGAGCGTCAGCATGGGGTTGTTCGTCTCTGCTGACCTGATCTTGTTCTTCGTCTTCTTCGACCTCTCGATCGTCGGTATGTATTTCGTCATCGCCGGCTGGGGCCACGCAGACGCCGCCCGGTCGGCGCTGAAGTTCTTCCTTTACACCTTCCTCGGCTCACTCGCCCTCCTGGTCGGCTTCATCGGCCTCTACCTCGCCGCAGACCCGCACACCTTCGATATGGTCGCGCTCGCGCAGGCGGCTCCGCTAAACGGATCGTCGCTCGGCGGGGGACTGGTGTTGGCCGCGATCTTGGTCGGTCTAGCAGTCAAGACCCCTACCGTTCCGTTTCACACCTGGCTCCCGCCCGCGCACACCGACGCACCTGCAACCGGGTCGGCCGTGCTTGCCGGGGTGCTGCTGAAGATGGGTACCTATGGATTCGTCAGGATCGCCATGCCGATGCTCCCCGAGGAGTGGCGGGCCTGGGCCTGGGTGATCATCGTCGTCGGCATCATCTCGGTCGTCTACGGCGCACTGGTGGCGCTAGCGCAGACGAACTTCAAGCGCATGGTCGCCTACACCTCGGTGAATCACATGGGCTACATCGTCATAGCCGTTGGTGCCGCTGGGCTGGTCTCCGAGGACACCGCGCAAGCCAGAGAAGTGGCGGTCACCGGTGCGGTCACCCAGATGGTCAGCCACGGGCTGATCACAGGTGCACTGTTTCTCCTCGCCGGCGTGCTGCAAGACCGCGCCTCGACATACGACATGGCGGCCTACGGTGGCCTCGCCGGGCCCGCGCCGAAGTTCGCCGCCTTCTTCGCCGTGGGCGCCTTTGCCTCCCTCGGCCTGCCGGGGTTGTCCGGGTTCATCGCGGAGTTCCAGATTTTCACCGGGAGCATCGCGGTCGCACCCATCACCAGCGTCGCCCTGCTCGGGATCCTGCTGACTGCTGCGTTGTTCCTGCGGGCATTGCAGCAGATCTTCACTGGCGAGACTCGCGGCGGCTCGGTCGGATTCGCAGACCTGCGTCCCTCGGAGGTCTGGTCGGTCGGACCGCTGCTCTTCCTGTCCCTGGCCATCGGAGTCCTGCCCCGTTTTCTGCTCGACGTGATCGAGCCAGCTGCCGCCACCGTCGTCGAACTCGTCGGGAGGTAGCAGGTGAGCTCCCATCTGGGCTCAGAGATGGCGATGCGGCCGCTGCTGCTGCTGCCGGAGATGCTGCTGTTCGTCGGTGGCCTGGTCGCGCTGATCGGCGGCTCGTTCGTGCCTCGTGAGCGGCAATGGCTGTCCCGCGTCGCAGCGGGCGGGGCACTGGTGGCAAGCATCGCCGCCGCGGTGGTCGGCCTGGCGAGTGAGGCGCAAACAGCGTTCGAGGGCACCTTCGAGATCGACACTGCCACCGGGATCGCCCGCATCGTCGCAGCGCTCGGCACCCTCTTGGTGCTGGGGCTCGCTTCGGATGAAATCGCAGGGTCACCGAGGGAGAGCGAGACCTATGCGCTGCTGCTCTTCTCGACCAGCGGCGCCTTGGTGATGGCCGGAGCAAGCGACCTATTGGTGCTCGCGGTCGCGTTCCTGCTCACCAGCATCCCGCTCTATGGGCTGATCGGCATCGGCCGCACGCCCAAGGGCGCCGAGGCGGCGATGAAGACGTATCTGTTGGGCGCGCTCTTCGGAATCTTCATGCTGTTCGGGGTCACCCTCCTCTACGGCATCACCGGCAGCACCCTGTACGTCGACCTCACCGAACGTCTCCGCGAAGCACCTGCTGGCGCCGTGGCCGTGGGAGTCGTCGCCGTGCTGGCAGGGCTGGTGTTCAAGGCCGGTGGCGTGCCCGGCCACTTCTGGGTACCCGATGCGGCGCAGGGTGCGGGCGGTGCGGTGGCGGCATTCCTCACCACCGTTCCCAAGGTGGGTGCCTTGGTCGCGGCGTACCGGCTCATCGCGATGCTGCCCGACACCCTGAACTGGCCGCTGCTGGTCGCAGTCCTCGCAGTCTCCAGCATGACGGTGGGCAACTTGGCTGCCTACTGGCAGCAAGACCCGCGTCGCCTTCTTGGCTGGTCCACGGTTAGCCAGGTCGGCTACCTGCTGGTGCCAGTGGCGGTGGCCGGGCGGACCGAACTCGCCCTTCCCGCCCTGTTGCTCTACCTCGCTGGTTACACGGTGACGAACATCGCGGCCTTCGCGGTGACCACCGCCCTCCCTGAGCGGCGAGATCTCGATTCCTACGCAGGGCTCGGTCGAGCGCGCCCATTGTTGGCGGGGGCACTCGTAGTGGCTCTGCTCGGACTCGTTGGCACTCCGCCCACCATCATCTTCGTCGGCAAACTCAGTACGGCTGCCGCGGCCTGGGACGGTGGTTATGCCTGGCTCGTGGTGGTGATCTTCCTAAACACACTGATCAGTCTCTTCTACTACCTGCGGTGGATCGTGCCGATCTACCGGCCCGGTGAGCGGGCCGCGCGCACCGGGGCCACCGCGTTCCAACCCGCGAGGTGGTCGGCTGGCGTGGCAGTCTCAGCAGCCGGCGTCAGCCTGCTGTTGGGAATCGCGGCCGGGCCGGTATGGGAGATCGTGAACGGGGCACTGCGCTCCTGACGCACCGGCGTTGCCGTACACCAGCCACACGTCGGTTCATGCGCGTGCCGGGCCATACTATGTTGCATAGTTGACTGGTCGTCGGGGAATGCGGACACACTCGCGCTCGACATCTTCCGGCAGCGCACAGAGTCGCCTACGACGAGGAAAATCAACCATGCGTAAGAAGTTCGTCACTGTGGCGGCTCTGGTCGTTTCGGGAACACTAGTGCTCTCGGGGTGCGGCGGCGAGGCGAAGGATGGCACGACGGATACCAACTCCTCTCCCCAGAGGTCGCCCTCGACCGTCAGCGCCATCGGGGACTTCAACGACGCCGACGCGACGTTCGCGACCAACATGATCCCGCACCACCGGCAAGCCGTAGAGATGGCTGAACTGGCCGAGACGCGTGCGGCGAGTCCCCAGGTCAAGGCCCTCGCAACCACGATCAAGGGGGCGCAGGATCCCGAGATTCAGACGATGTCCGGCTGGCTGACCTCATGGGGCAAGCCCACTCCCGAGGACATGACAGCCATGGACATGTCCGGCTCGATGCCCGGGATGATGAGCCTGGACGATATGACCACCCTCAAGGCCATGTCGGGGTCCAACTTCGATCAGAAGTTCCTCGCGATGATGATCGAGCACCACCAGGGTGCGATTGAGATGGCCAAGACGGAGCAGAGAGACGGCATCTCGGGCGATGCGCTCGCCCTCGCCCAACAGATCGAACAGGCGCAGACCCTGGAGATCACGACCATGCAGGGGCTGCTCGACTGATGCCGGTCATGTCTGCGATCGAAGGCGCATTCTGCCGCAGCAGCCCATGGCGCGCCTTCGCGCGTCGACGAGTGCTGCCATGGGCACTCGACGGATTCGACCTTCATGGGGACGTCCTTGAGATCGGCGGGGGGAGCGGAGCCATGGCCGATGGCGTGACGCGATCCTTCCCCGCCGCGCGACTCACCGTCACCGACGTCGACGAGGCAATGGTCACGGCCACGCGTGCTCGGCTTCGCCGCTACCCGGATGTCCGGGTCGAGCCTGCCGACGTCACCGCGTTGCCCTATCCGGCCGGCTCATTCGACGTTGTGACGACGTACCTGATGCTCCATCACGTCATCGACTGGCTTGACGCTTTGAGCGAGTCGGCTCGGGTGTTGCGACCCGGCGGCACCCTGGTCGGCTACGACCTCACTGACACGCCACTGGCCCGGACGATCCATCGTTTAGACGGCTCGCCACACAGGCTCATCGCCGCCGCCGAGCTTCGTGACGGTCTCGCGGTCGCCGGGTTCACCGACATCGCCGTAGATACGTCATTCCGCAGGAACCTGATGAGATTTCGTGCTTTCAGGCGAGCCGAGTGAACGTCAATTTCGCGTTCCGTTCTACGAGAGCATCCATCGTCACGAGCCACTACTATGACGCCTAGTCGAGAGTCGGGAGCCATGTTGCTTGCGAGAAGATTCACCGTGGCAAGTGTCGCTGCGGTCGTCACGGCGCTCGTGATCGGGATTCCGACCGGGATCATTGAAACCTCGTGGTACCAGCGGATGACCCCGGTGCTGTGGTGGAACTACCCGGTCTGGGTTCTCTCGTCATTGCTCACTGGCCTGCTCGTCGCCACGTATGTACGTGATCCGACGCTTCCGGTGCCGGCGTCCCAGGAGGGCAAGACCATCCTCGGGAGCATGCTGTCTCTCTTCGCCGTCGGTTGCCCGATCTGCAACAAGCTCGTGGTGATGGCGATCGGAGTAACCGGGGCGCTCAACTGGTTCGCACCGATCCAGCCTGTACTCGCCCTCGGCTCTCTCGGGCTGCTGACCTACGCCCTTTGGGCGCGACGGCGCGCCGCCGTCAAATGCCGAATTGCCCTCGCGGGCGAGCCGCAGGCGACAGTGCGCGATGCGGGGGTTTTCTAGTGTCTCGCAAGGGTTGAGCCCGGCAGCAAGCTAGAGGCTGGGCGGCTCCGCGTCGTCGGTGCCAGCCCGCAGCCCTGAGGACGCAGGCAGCAGGAACCCCTGCGGGCACTTCTTCAACGAATCTTCACACAACCTCGACCGGACGGGCAGGCGGCTCGAGCCATGGTGGAGGCACCAAGACAAGTGGAGAAGGTGTTGACGATGAATGACTGGCACGGCAACGGCATGGGTTCCGGAGACTGGCTCGCCATGACCGCGGTGATGGCGATCTTCTGGGGCTTGGTCATCTTCGGCGGGGTGATGATTTTCCGCGGCAGGGGCAGAAGTCGCCTCGGAGGCGACGCCCCGGACCGTGGCGCGCTCGAGATCCTCGATGAACGGTTCGCGCAGGGCGAAGTCGACCGCGAAGAGTACGAAGCGCGTAGGGCCGCCCTCCGCGGAAAGCGCACGCTGACAGACGACGACCGACGGCACACAACCAACCGATCTCCTGAAGCCAGCAATGGAGCATGGCGGCGAGACGCAGACCTAGCGAAGCACACAAGGAAGGCCTGATGAGTTGCCCTGTGTCAACCCCTGGCCGTTCAGGCCGCTTCAGTGTTGGTCTGGGCGAGGACGGTTTGGAGGGCCCGGTGTTGGGTGGGGTCGTAGCTGAGGTTGTCGTGCCAGCAGCGC
>Ga0075530_1001556_pt1 | contig 10847 bp, 14 predicted proteins | sample NGEPerD_2_FD_75101 | JGI IMG/M metagenome (GOLD analysis project Ga0075530, IMG submission 75101) | Arctic peat soil microbial communities from the Barrow Environmental Observatory site, Barrow, Alaska, USA - NGEE PermafrostL1-D | ecosystem: Environmental > Terrestrial > Soil > Wetlands > Peat ...
CTAGTGGTTCTGCACCAAGTCGCGCCTCATCGCTGGTCTGGGCTCGCCTCGCGCAGCGCCGGCAGGAGCTCGCTCTCCGCGAACTTGAGGAAGTCGTCCTGGCCCTGATCCCCGATCTGGACGAGCGCGACGTCGGTGAAACCCGCCTCCCAGTACGCCGAGACGGCCTCGACGATCGGCCCTACCTCGGGACCGCACGGAATCGACTGGGCCACGTCCTCGGGTCGAATGAACTGGGTCGCGCCTGCGAAGGCGGCGGTGCCCGGCAGCTCTGCGTTGACCTTCCAGCCACCCCCGAACCAGCGGAACTGCTCGTGGGCACGGGCGACGGCTTCGTCATTCGACGGGTTCCAGCACACCGGGATCTGGCCGATCTTGCGGTTCCCTCCCCCCGGCGAGCCACTCCCGGACGCCTGGTCCCAGTCGCGGACCAACCCGGCGTCGGGCTCGACGGCCACCAGCGCGTCGGCCAGGGGCGCGAACTTCGAGATCGACTGCTTGCCCGACACCGCGATGCCGATCGGCACTCGCCGCTCGGGCAGGTCCCACAGCTTGGCGGAGTCCACCCGGAAGTGTTTGCCGCCGTAGGTGACGTAGCCCGTCGAAGAGCGCGGAGATGATCGCGATCGCCTCCTCCAACATCTCGTGGCGAACGTCGACGCTGGGCCAGCCCGCGCCGACGACGTGCTCGTTGAGGTTCTCCCCCGACCCAGACCGAGCGTGAAGCGCCCCTCGGTCAGGATCTGCACGGTTGCCGCCTTCTGCGCGACGACGGCGGGGTGGTAGCGCAGGATCGGGCAGGTCACGTAGGTCATCAGCTCGACCCGCTCGGTGACCTGGCTGATGGCGCCGAGCATGCTCCACGCATAGCCGGCGTGCCCCTGCTCGTCGAGCCAGGGAAAGTAGTGGTCGCTCATCACCTCGAAGTCGAAGCCTGCGGCCTCCGCCGATGCGGCGTAGTTCACCAGGCTCGGGGCGGCGACTGCTCGGTCATCAGGGTGTATCCGAAACGTGTCATGGGTGGGGACTACCCGGTCGCGGCGCGTCTCATGCGTCGGCGTCGCGGACGCCTCGATCGGTGCCGTCCCGTCACCATCGGCACCCTGCCGGCGAGCACGGGTGACCGACATTAGGTTCGGCTCCGTGGTTTGCGGGTACAGTGAGATTGCCGAGGAAATTTCAGGACGGAGAGTACATCTCTGTCGTTTCCGGTGATAACCGACAATCGACTGTTTTCGGACAGGCGGGGGCGGACCCGGAAAATGAACCCAGGCAGCACGTTGGAGCGTACGCATGCGCCACCCGGCCAGCCGGTCGACCCGGCTCAGGCCGTTGCCCACCGGCCGTCCCTGAAGGCAGTGATCCATCGGCTGGTGGTCAGCCTCTCGGTCGCCTGCGTCGTGCCGGCAGTCCTGTTCTACCTGGTCCTGGTGACCTTCGACATCACCGCGGCCGTCCTAGTGGCCCTCGCCTGGTCCTACGGGGCAGTCGCCTGGCGCCGGGCAACCCGGCGCCCGTTGTCCGGGCTGTTGCTGCTGACCTCAGCGGTGTTGACCATCCGAACGGTCTTCACCCTCGCCACCGGAGACACCTTCGTCTACTTCTTTCAGCCGGTCGTCAGTGACGTCTTGGTGGGAGCCGCCTTCTTCGTGTCCCTCGCGACCGCCCGCCCAGTGGTCGCCCGGCTCGCGGCCGACTTCTACCCCATGGACCGCGAGGTCGCCTCCCGCCCGGGTATCCGTCGGCTCTTTTGGCACCTGACCCTGATGTGGGCGATGGTCTGCCTGTTCAAGGGCGGCGTCAGCTTCTGGCTGCTACAGACGCAGTCGATGGTGGACTTCGTGCTGATCAAGGACATCTCGATCATCTCGGTGACGGCCCTCGCCGTGGTCGCCACCGTGTGGGCATCGATGCAGGTCGCCCGCCGCGAAGGCCTCCTCGTCCCGGCCTGAGTGCCGACCGGCCGCTCACGACCGGGATCACCGACGAGCCGATCTCTCGGTCGCCCGCGCACGATCCGCATACGATCTGTGCCGTGAGGCCCTTCCTGCTGCTGTCCTCGCGCGCCGAGGATGTGGCCGCGGACGACGAGTTCGCCGCCATCGCGGCCTGCGCGGGACTCGCCGCGGACCAACTGCACCGGATCCGGCTGGAGGCTGCGCCGCTGCCGCCACTCGCCCTCGACGACTACTCCGGTGTCATCGTGGGCGGAGGGCCGTTCAACTCCAGCGACGCACCCGAGACGAAGTCCGCGGTCCAGCACCGGGTCGAAGCAGATCTTGGGCCGCTGCTGGACCAGATCGTCGCACGAGACTTTCCCTTCATGGGCGCCTGCTACGGCATCGGCACGCTCGGCGTACACCAGGGCGGGATCGTCGACCGGACCTATGCAGAACCCATCGGCTCCGTCCGGGTCTCGCTCACCCCTGCCGGCATCGCAGACCCGATTCTGGCCGGCCTGCCCCCTGAGTTCGACGCCTTCGTGGGGCACAAGGAAGCCTGTCGAAAGCTTCCCGCGCACGCGGTGCTGCTGGCCGGGTCGCCCCCGTGCCCGGTGCAGATGTTCCGGATCAAGGACAACCTGTACGCGACCCAGTTCCACCCGGAGCTCGACCTCGCCGGGATCATCACTCGGGTTCGCGTCTACCAACACGCCGGCTACTTCGCGCCCGAGTTGCTCGACCAGATCATCGCCCAGCTCCAGACCACAGCTGTCACCGAACCAGGGCGAATGCTGGCGAACTTCGTGGCGCGCTACGGCTGAGGCTTGCGCACGCTTGCCGCGCTCGATACTGACGCTCAGCGACGTTGGGCGACGCTCAGCGACGTTGGGCACGCGCGGATGCGTAGAGGCAGACCGCGGCGGCGGTGGCCAGGTTCAGGCTCTCCGCCTTGCCGTGGATCGGTATCGCCACCCGGTGGTCGGCCAGCTCGGTGAGCTCGTCCGGCAACCCCCATGCCTCGTTCCCGAACAGCCACGCCGTGGGACGGGTCAACAGTGCGCTGTCGACGGCATCGTCGAGGTCGAGCTCACCGGCCCCGTCGGCCGCGAGCACGGTGAAGCCCAGTCCCTGGAGCCTGCTGATCACCTCGGCGGTGTCGGGATCAAGGGCGAGTCGAAGGTGGAACAGGCTCCCTGTGCTGGCGCGCACGGCCTTGCCGTTGTAGGGGTCGACCGAGCTTCCGGTGAGTACGACGGCGCCCGCACCGGCAGCGTCCGCGCACCTGAGAAGAGTTCCTGCGTTTCCCGGATCACGAACGTCCGCGCATACGGCGACCAGACGGATGGGGTCCAGACCATCGCCCGTCACATCGCCCATCACACTGCCCAGCAGATCGTCGAGCGGCCGGTCGAGGAACCGGCAGACCGCAACGAGCCCTTGCGGGTGGACCGTCTCAGCAAGCGACGCGAGCGCCGCGTCGTCGACCCGGTGCCAGACCACCTCCTGAGCCGCGGCGGCCTCGAAGATCCCAGGGTGGTCGGTGGCCGCGGAGGGCACCGCGAAGATCTCGCCGACGCAACCGGGAGCGGCGAGTGCCTCACCTATCACCTGCGGCCCCTCGGCGAGGAACAGGCGGTTCTCGGCCCGCGAGGCTCGCCGGGCGAGCCGCCGCGCCGTTTTCACACGCCCGCTCCTCGAGGAGAGCAGGGGGGCGTCAGCGGGGCTCGCCATCGACGTACCCCCTTCGAGTCCCAGGCGACCGGTCAGGCGGGCGCCTTTTCGGTGTCCTCGGCCGGCGCGTTCACGTCGACCGGCAGGTTGGCCTTGGCCAGCTCGACCATGGCGGTGAAGGTGGTCGGGTCGTTGACAGCCATGTCCGCGAGGATCTTGCGGTCCACCTCGACTCCGGCGGCCTTGATGCCCTGGATGAAACGGTTGTAGGTCATCCCCTGCGCGCGGGCCGCAGCGTTGATGCGCTGGATCCACAGCCTGCGGAAGTCGCCCTTCTTGGCCTTTCGGTCACGGTAGCTGTAGACCAGTGAATGAGTGACCTGCTCCTTGGCCTTGCGGTAGAGACGTGAACGCTGCCCTCGGTAGCCGGACGCGCGCTCGAGGGTTACCTTGCGTTTCTTGTGGGCGTTGGTCGCCCGCTTGACGCGTGCCACTTCTTACTCCTTGATGCAGATGTTACGTAGAGGGGGACTGGAGGTGACCAGAGTCACCGCCCGAGCAGCTTCTTGACCTTCTTGGTGTCGGCCTTGGATACCGCCTCGGTGCCGGAGAGCCGGCGGGTCAGCGTCGAAGGCTTGCGCTCGAGGTTGTGGCGCATTCCGGCCTTCTGCCGGCGCAGCTTGCCTGAGCCGGTGACCTTGAAGCGCTTGCTCGCACCGGAGTGCGTCTTCATCTTCGGCATTCTCGTCCTCTGGTTTGGTGGGTGGTTTGGGGTTGGGCTACATGTCCGGGTCGAGGCTCTCCGAGCGGCGGCGTTCCTTCTTCGCGGCGGGCTGGGTGGGCGGCGTCGCAGTTCGCTCCGCGCGCTCCGCGGCCTTCTCCGCGTTCCGGCTCGCTGCCTTCTCGGCCCTCGCGGCCTTGACCTCCGCCTTCGCCTCGGACTTCTTCTTGAGCGGACCGAGCACCATGATCATGTTTCGACCATCCTGCTTGGGCGACGACTCCACGAATCCGAGCTCGGTGACGTCCTCGGCAAGCCGTTGCAGCAGCCGGAAGCCAAGCTCGGGGCGGTGCTGCTCACGCCCGCGGAACATGATCGTGATCTTCACCTTGTCGCCCTGCCGCAGGAACCGGACCACGTGACCCTTCTTGGTCTCGTAGTCGTGCGCGTCGATCTTGGGACGGAGCTTCATCTCCTTGATCACGGTGTTGGTCTGGTTCCGTCGGGCCTCACGGGCCTTCTGGGCGTTCTCGTACTTGAACTTGCCGTAGTCCATGAGCTTGCAGACCGGGGGTCGCGCGGTCGGCGCCACCTCGACCAGGTCGAGGTCGGCTTCCTGCGCGAGTCGCAGGGCGTCGTCGATCCGGACGATTCCGACCGTCTCGCCGTTGGGTCCGACGAGTCGGACCTCGGGCACCCGAATTCGGTCGTTGATACGCAGCTCTGTGCTGATGGGTCCTCCTGGTGTGGGTCTGAGTTCGGTGCGACCTGTGCTCGACTCGGGCCCAATAAAAAAGGCCTCCGCGGTCACACGACAGCGGAAGCCAGCCCTGGCGCGTCGCGTCACGTGTGGGACGGACCCACCCACAGCGCTCAGCGCCTGACGAGAGACCCACGGGCGCCCGTCGTACGACGGACTCCACGAGAGGTTCCTCGTAACCGGACCCGACGACCTACGTCCCCGGAGGGACGACGAGTCGATGCGGGTGGGAGAGTTACCTCCGCTTGTCGGATCTCGTCTGGTTCAACCGTGCGGATGCTCGCCGATGGTTCCTTCGAGCGCACGCCTGGCCGGATCAGGGAGATCGGTCAACCACAGAATAGCAACTCACCACTGTCGAGCGCACATCGCGGGATCCAGCGCCAGGTGCTTCGGTGCGAAAAGCATGAACCCAAGTCGCTTGTCTTGTGCTTTTCAACACAGGATCACCGTGGTCCATCACCCGGCTGCTACGTGCCGCTGGCCATCGCGCGCAGGTGCTCGCCGTCCACCACGAAGATCACCGGTCCGGCCACGTCGACGACCAGTGCCGATGCGTCGTCGTGCAACGCGGCCCGCGCCGCCTGGGCAGCCGTCGCCGGGGCCGGCCGTGGTTCCGGGTTCCATGCCCGCATCGAGTCCGTGCTGGTGAACGCAAGCAGCGCCAGCCGACCGTCTCGGCCGCGCATCAGAACGCTGGCCATGTCCGAGGTCTTCTCGTGTGCTCGTCCCTGCTCGTCGTGCACCACCTCCCCCAGCACCGCCTTCACCGGCACCAGCAGCCGGGCTTGCTGCAGGAGCGCCAGCGTTTCCTGGTGCCGCCCGGGGGGGTTCTCGGCGTACGACGCGAGGGCCGCGGCCAGGTCGGGGTCCGCAACGCCTGCGTCGTCGGCGAAGCCCGGATCCGGGACGTTGCGGGTCACCTGTCCTCTTCGCGGAGCCGTGGCTCGGTGCGCAGCTCCGGGCGGATCCCCTGTTTGTCGGCGTAGAAGGAACGCACGCGGTCCATGTCGGCGGTCAGGTCGCCGGTGGGCGTGAACGTGGGGCCGAACCCCATGGTCCGGGTAGGTCCATCGATGAAACCCATGGAGATCGGCAACCCGGTCTGTTGCGCGATCTTGTAGAAGCCGGACTTCCAGTACTCGACCTTGTCGCGCGTCCCTTCGGCGGCGAAGACGAGCAGGAACTTCTCGTCCTTCCGGGCCTGGGCAACGAGGGCGCGCATCGTGGCACCTGGGTTGCTGCGGTCGAGCGGAACGCCACCGGTGGCTCGCAGGAGAGGCGCAAGAGGGCCTCGAAAGAACTCCCGTTTGATCAGGACTCGTGGCTGGACCCCGTCCCCCCACATGAGCAGCAGCATCGCGACCCAGTCCCAGTTGGACGTGTGCGGCGCGCCGACCAGGATGCCGGACGTCGGCACCTGTCCGACCGTCTGCCATCGCGCGACGCGCAGCAGCAGACGGGCAAATGTCTTGCGGATCATGTTTCATCCTCGAGTCGGACCCGGTTGGGTTCAGATGAAGGATAGGCGGCGGCGGTGACGCCGCATGGAGCGGTGCTGTGTTCGACCCCGTCGGCGCCACCCGACCGGCCCGAGTCAATCGCCACCCCACCCGGCCCGAGTGAAGCCTGGCGTCGCTATCGACACGTCGTAGGCTGGGCTCGTGGGTTCCATAGACGACGTGAGCTTTCAGGTTCTGACCGTGGTGCTGACTGTGCTGGGGCTCGTGGTCAGCGGCCTCCTTTGGAGACGGAGAGGACCCGCCTCCGGGCTCCGCGGCGTGGCATGGTCGCTGCTGCCGGTCGCCGCCCTGCTGACCGGGACGTGGCGACTCATCTGGGAGATCGGCGACGCGATCGTCTCCTGGGCGGTCCGGTTCGTCTTCAGCCCGGTCGTCTGGCTCGGCCTCGCCGCGGCGGGCGCCTCGGCTGCACTGTTCGTGGTTGCCTCCCTGATGCGACGACATGGAAGCCAAGCACCGCCCGCCGTGGCTGGTTCGTCCGAGAAGGCGTCCGATCCCGCGTTGACCTCCGGTGGCGACCGTCCGGCCAAGGCCTCCGTCGACGACGACCTGGCCGAGATCGAAGCGATCCTGAAGAAGCGCGGGATCTCTTGAGCCGTCGCGACATCGATAGCGAAGTCGCACGTCACCGTCTGTCCAAGCGGCTCGACGAGGCCGTGGCTGGCCTCGCCGAACAACCACCGACACCCACCCTCGTGGTGGACCTGGACGCATTCGACGTGAACGCCGACGACCTGGCACGCAGGTCCGGCGGCAAGCCGATCCGGGTGGCCACGAAGTCGCTGCGCATCCCGGCGCTGATTGGGCGAGCTCTCGCCCACCCGGGGTTCAGCGGGGTCCTGGGGTACTCGCTGCGTGAGGCCCTGTGGCTGCATGAGCAGGATGTGTGCGAGGACATCGTGCTGGGATACCCGAGCGTCGACCGTCCTGCGCTGGCCGCATTGGTCGCCGACGAGAAGGCGGCCGCGCGGATCACGCTGATGGTCGACGCGCCGGCACACCTGGACCTGGTGGACGCAGTCCGCGCCGGGCGCGACACGCCCATCCGCATTGCAATCGACATCGACGCCGGTTTGCGCCTGGGTCGCTCACACGTCGGCCCGAAACGTTCGCCGCTCCACGACGTGGCACAGGTCGCCGCGTTCGCTGCGTCGGTCATCGACAGACCCGGGTTCGAGCTGGTCGGGGTGATGACCTACGAGGGGCAGGTCGCGGGTGTCCCCGACGATGTCGCCGGTGAACGCGCCAAGTCGCTCGTCGTACGACGGATAAAGGCCACCTCGATTCACCAGCTCGATCAGCGCCGTCACGACCTCGCCGCTGCACTGCGGGAAATGGTCGACCTCGAGTTCTGGAACGCAGGCGGCTCCGGCAGCGTCGAGTCTTCCGTGGCGGACCCCGTCGTCACCGAGGTCGCCGCCGGGTCAGGCCTCCTGGTACCTCACCTCTTCGACCACTACCGCAGCTTCGACCCGCATCCGGCGGCGTTCTTCGGCCTGCCTGTGGTCCGCCGGCCGAGCCGTGACGCCGTCACCGTTGCCGGCGGCGGGCTCATCGCGTCGGGGGCGACCGGCGCGGACCGGCTTCCGTTGCCGTGGGCGCCTCCCGGCATGCATCTGACCTCGCTCGAGGGTGCCGGTGAGGTGCAGACGCCTTTGGTGGGTCCGGGGGCCAGTGCTCTACAGATCGGCGACCTCGTCTGGTTCCGGCACGCCAAGTCCGGAGAGATCGCCGAGCACACGCAGGTGGCACACCTGCTGAAGGGGAAAAAGCTAGTCGAGAGCGCGCGCACCTACCGCGGGACCGGCAACGCCTGGTGAGCAGCACCGCGTGGGAAAGCCGCGTCGCAGAGATCGCGGACCAGCTGGTCGGTTTCGTTCTCGAGCGCCGTCCCACCTTGGGTAGCACGCGGTTGGTCTGTGTCGACGGCCGAGCGGGTTCGGGCAAGACCACCTTGGGCCAGGCACTCGTGGCAGCGGCGGCGCCGCACTGCACCACCCGCCTGCTGCACATGGATGACATGTACGCCGGGTGGTCCGGCCTCGGTGCGGTGTCGGGGGCGGTCAAGGACGACCTCATCGACCCGCTGCTCGACGACCTGCCGGGAAGGTATCGACGCTACGACTGGCACCGGGAACGGTTCGTCGAATGGTGCACCGTCGAACCCGTCGACGTCCTGGTTCTTGAAGGCGTGGGCTCGGGTGGGCTGTCCTACGCCCGACAGGTCACCACCTTGGTCTGGGTCGAGGCGCCCCGCGAGCTGCGCCTCGCTCGGGGGGTGGAGCGCGACGGCGTCGCGCAGCTGCCGCACTGGCTGGCGTGGATGGACGACGAGGAGGCGCTGTTCGCACGAGAGGACACGTCGACACGTGCCGACGTGACCGTGGACGGCACCGGCGCGGACACCGCAGGCATGCACGTCCGATAACACCCGTCCCCGCTGGTCGAGCTTGTCGAGACCCCGCCTCGGCTGGTCGAGCTTGTCGAGACCCCGCCTCGGCTGGTCGAGCTTGTCGAGACCCGGTCCGGGAGGTTCGCGTCGACCACCACGAAACTGTGCTCAGGGCGGAAGTTGCGGCTCTCCACGACTCGTTCCCGCCACATCAGCTCGGTCCACGGGGTGAAGTTCGGATGGTCCACGAAAGCCGCGTTGTGCGCATCACGCATCGCCGGCGACAACGTGGCGTCGTACCTCCTCAGCTCGAGACCCTCAGGGAGCACCCCCGGTCGCGGTGTCGCCCAGGACGGCGCGCATCACGAAGCTCCATCGTTCATGGCGCAGGCCGACACTGGACAGCAGGTCCTCCTGGTCGGCGTTCGCCGAGGGGCCATTGAGCGTGTACAGCGCCGACACCTCCGGGTGACGTTCGGCATGGATCGCGGCGGCGCGCTGCATCATCGAAGCAGCCAGCTCGGTTCCGATCCCCCTGCCCCGCCATTCGGGGTGCACAGCACCCTCCAGCGACACCTTGTGGCATTCATCGGTGGTCCGCGGTGGTCAGGCCTCTCAGGGTCAAACTCATCGGTCGAGCCTAGGACAGGCGAGGCTGCGACGCACCCAGTTTCGTGCCAAGGTGGAGCCCTTCGAGGAGGGAGCCCGATGGTCGCCCCGAGTGGTGAGCAGTTCGAGGTGAGCGGCGGTGGCTACCGGGCGGTCGTCACTGAGTGCGGCGCCGGACTACGGGTGCTTGAGTACGACGGGCGCCCGCTCGTCGCGGGATACGCCGAAGCCGAGTTTGCCTCCGCGGGCAGTGGGCAGCTGCTGCTTCCGTGGCCGAACCGGATCGAGGACGGCGCCTACACGTTCCAGGGCCGAGACCTTCAGCTGCCCGTCTCGGAGGTCGCCCGGAACAACGCCAGCCACGGTCTCGCCCGATGGGCGTCGTGGACGGTCGAGGAGCACACCGCGCAGTCGGTGTCCCTGCTGTACCGACTGATGGCCCAGTCGGGATACCCCTGGACGGTCGACCTGCATGTGCTCTACGACCTGTCCGCGGATGGCCTGACGGTCACCGTCACCGCCTCGAACATGAGCGACTCCCCGGCGCCGTACGCTCAGGGCGCTCACCCGTACCTCGTCGCCGCCGCCGCCCGGACCGAAGAGCGGGCCGACGAGCGGGTGGACCATTGGGAGCTCCGGATGCCGGCGGACACCCGCCTGCTCACCAACGAGCGCAAGCTCCCGGTTGGTCGGCAGCCGGTCGACGACACGGCCTACGACTTCCGCATCGCCCGTCCGATCCGGGACCTACAACTCGACGACGCGTTCACCGACCTGCGCCGGGCCGACGACGGACGCGTCGAGGTGGAGCTGCGGAACCCGCGGACCGGCGCGGCCGTCGTACTGTGGATGGACGACGCGCACAGCTGGATGCAGGTCTACAGCGGGGACGATCTCGGGCCGGACCTGGCCAGGCGCTCACTGGCGATCGAGCCGATGACCGCGCCGGCGAACGCGTTCCGTACCAGCGAAGGTCTCATCACGCTCGGGCCCGCCGGCGCCGACAGCGACGAACACTCCTCCTCGTGGGGCATCGGCGTCCGGTAGGGACGTGGACGTGGTCGGCAAGAGCGGCCCGGCCGACCCGCCTCGCTCCCCGGGTGGGCGAACATCCGCACATCCGGCGGCGCGAGGAGAGCACGAAAAGTAGTCCTGTGCGAAAAGATCGTTCCTGAGCGGGCGAATTGCGCTTTTGGCACAGGACTACTTCCCGGCACAGCTTCCCGGC
>Ga0075530_1001557_pt1 | contig 10846 bp, 10 predicted proteins | sample NGEPerD_2_FD_75101 | JGI IMG/M metagenome (GOLD analysis project Ga0075530, IMG submission 75101) | Arctic peat soil microbial communities from the Barrow Environmental Observatory site, Barrow, Alaska, USA - NGEE PermafrostL1-D | ecosystem: Environmental > Terrestrial > Soil > Wetlands > Peat ...
CCTCCTCCCACGCGAGCATCCGCTCGTGCTCGTCCGCGGCGTCCTCGATGCGGCAGTAGGAGAACATCTCCACCTTGTGGAACTGGTGCACCCGGATGATCCCCCGGGTGTCCTTGCCGTGCGAGCCGGCCTCGCGGCGGTAGCAGGCCGACCAGCCCGCGTACCGCAACGGCCCCGACGACAGGTCGAGGATCTCGTCGGCGTGGTACCCCGCGAGCGCCACCTCCGACGTCCCGACCAGGTACAGGTCGTCGGCCTCCAGCCGGTACACCTCCTCGGCGTGGGCGCCGAGGAACCCGGTACCCGCCATCACCTCGGGCCGCACCAGCGTCGGCGTGATCATCGGCGTGAAGCCCGCCTCGACGGCGCGTGCCACGGCCATGTTGAGCAGGGCCAGCTCCAGCCGGGCCCCGACGCCGGTGAGGAAGTAGAAGCGGGCGCCCGCCACCTTCGCGCCCCGGGCCATGTCGATCGCGCCCAGCGACTCCCCCAACGCGAGGTGGTCGCGCGGCTCGAACGCGAAGGACGCCCGCGAGCCGACCTCGCGCAGCACGGTGAAGTCCTCCTCGCCGCCGGCCGGGACGCCGGCCGCCACCACGTTCGGGATCCGCCACATCAGGGCGTCGAGCTCTGCCGCGGCGTCGTCGGCCAGTCCCTGAGCGGCCTTCACGCGCTCGGACAGCCCCTTGGCCCGTGCGACCAGCGCCTGCTTGGCGTCGCCCGCGGCCGTCGCCACCTGCTTGCCGAACGCCTTCTGCTCGGCCCGGAGGGTCTCGAACCCGGCGGTCGCCGCCCGGCGGCGCGCGTCGGCGTCCAGGACCGAGTCGACCAGCGACTCGTCCTCGCCGCGGACACGCTGGCTGGCGCGGACGGCGTCCGGGTCCTCACGGAGAAGGCGCAGGTCGATCACGCGGGCGAGGGTAACCGGCGCTACCTTCACGCTCATGTCCCGTCCCGAGCTGATCGAGCTTCTCGTCGTGCTCGCCGGGGTCGCGGCCTTCACCGTCATGGTCGTCCTCCTGCTGCGTACCGGCGACGGGACGCCGTCCGGCCGGCGCACGCGACACCGGCGCGCGATCCGGGCCCCGGACCCGGAGCCGTTCGCGGCCGACGCGGAGGACCGGCCGCTGGCGGCCGTCGTCGTCAACCCCACGAAGTTCGAGGACGTCGGACGCATCCGCCGCCAGATCGAGAGGATCTGCGCCGACCTCGGCTGGGCCGAGCCGCTGTGGTTGGAGACGACCCGGGACGACCCGGGGTCCGGGCAGACGCGCGAGGCCCTCGAGCAGGGGGCGGACGTCGTCCTCGCCTGCGGCGGCGACGGCACGGTCCGCTGCGTGGGCCAGGCGCTCGCGGGCACGGGCATTGCGATCGGGCTGCTGCCGGCGGGCACCGGCAACCTGCTGGCCCGCAACCTCGACTTCGACCTCAGCGACATCGCCGCGTCGGTGCGGCACGCCCTGAGCGGCGACGACCGCCCGATCGACGTCGGCCGCGTCACGATCGACGACTCGCCCGACGAGTTGGTGTTCCTGGTGATGGCGGGTCTCGGTTTCGACGCGGCGATCATGGCCAACGCCCTCGAGGGCCTCAAGGCCAGGGTCGGGCCGATCGCGTACGTCGTGTCCGGTGCGCGCCAGCTGAAGGGGCGCCAGGCGCGGGTGCGCATGGTGGTGGACGGCGAACCCGAGATCTCACGCCGCGTGCGCACGATCGTGGTCGGTAACTGCGGCAAGCTGCTCGGCGGTCTCGAGCTGATGCCGGACGCCGAGGTGGACGACGGCTGGCTCGACGTCATCTCGATCGCCCCGAAGGGAGTGTCCGGCTGGGGCGCCGTCGCCATGCGTCTGGCCACCAAGCAACGCAAGGGACACCGTCGCGTCGAGCACTGGACCGCGAGGGAGCTGACCGTCACCTCCATCTCCCCCCAGCCGGCCCAGCTGGACGGCGACAGCCTCGGCTCCGTACGGACGATGCGGATTCGCGTCGACCCCGGCGCGCTGCTCGTACGCGTGCCGGCGGAATGACCACGCCCGAGGAGCAGGTCGTCACCTCGTTCGAGCCGGACCAGGTGATCGCCGAGTGGTTCCTCTCGGTGGCGGTGGCGAACCCGATCCTCGTGGACGTCGGCGAGGTGCTCGCGTTCGCGCTGCACCCGTGGACGTTCCGCGTCGCCGTCGCCGCTGCTGTGGTGGTGACATGGCGGGCCGGACGCCGGCGGGCGGCTGCGGTCTTCGCGGTCACGATGGCGTTCGGTGGGCTGCTCGGTCTGGCGTTGAAGCTCACCGTCCAGCGTCCCCGGCCGGTCTGGGGCGACCCGGTCGCGGCCGAGCTGGGCTACTCGATGCCGAGCGGTCACTCCCTGAACGCCGCCCTGGGCTCGGCCCTCCTGGTCGGCCTCGCCTGGCCGTGGCTGGTCCGGCAGGGACGCACGGGGGTCGCCGTGCTGCTCGCGGGCGTCGTCGTCGCCCTCGCGATGCTCGACCGGCTGGTCCTCGGCGTCCACTACGCCACCGACGTCCTCGTCGGCGCCTCGATCGGGGTCACGCTCGCCGTCATGGCGTACCGGCTGACCTCGCGCGTCGAGCCGGTGACGCCGTGAGCCGCCGTCGCACCGCCAGCAGTGGCCTGCTGTACGCCGGCGTCCCCGCCGCCCTGTGGTACGGCGTGCTGGTCGGTGTCGGCGTGCTGATCGGCGGGCCGCTGTTTGCCACGGTCGCCGGCGCCGAGGACGGGATGGTCCCGGCGTTGGCAGACGCGCGGACCCCGGTGTGGGACGGCATCAGCCACGCCGTCTCGACGACCGCGGACACCTTGGTGATCGTGGGCACGGCCGCTGCGCTCGGCCTGCTGCTGCGGTGGGTGCTCGGGCGCTGGCTCGAGTCGGTGGTGCTGTGGGCCGGCGTCGCGCTGCAGTCGACGATCTTCCTGCTGACGACCCTGGTGGTGAGCCGCCCGCGGCCCGACGTCGACAAGCTCGACCCCGCGCCGCCGACGTCCAGCTTCCCCTCCGGCCACACCGGCGCGTCGACCGCGCTGTACGTCGGGCTCGCGCTGGTGATCGCCGGGCGGATCCGGCGACGACGGCTGCGGCTGCTCGTGGTCGCCGCGCTGGCCCTCGTGCCGCTGGCCGTGGGGCTCGCCCGGCTCTACCGCGGGATGCACCACCCGAGCGACGTGGTGTTCGGCGCCCTCAACGGGGTGGCGGCGCTGGTCATCGTGCGCTTCGCGACCTTCCACGGTCTCGAGTCCGGTGCTCCCGCCACCGCCGTTTGCCCCCACCGGCAACACCCGCAGGGACGTCACGGGTAGTCGGCGGGAGCAAAGGAAGCCTGCGGGAGCACAGGGGGCGTCAGATGCGGCCCTCGCGGAGGCGGTCGACCCAGGCGCGGCCGTCGGCGAACGCGGCGTCGCTGGTGCCCGGCCGGACGGTGGTCGGAGGCGCCTCGGCGCTCGGGTAGGAGCCGAGGAACCGCACCTGGCTGCAGAAGCGGTGCAGGCCGACGAGGGCCTCGGCCATCCGGGCCTCGGCAACGTGCCCCTCGGCGTCGATCGCGAAACAGTACCGACCCATCGCGTCGCCCGTGGGCCGCGACTCGATCCGCACCAGGTTCACGCCGCGCACCGCGAACTGCTCCAGCAGCTCGAGCAGGCCGCCGGGGTGGTCGTCGGGCTGGAAGGCGACGATCGAGGTCTTGTCCGCGCCCGTCGGGGCAGGCGGGACGCCGGGCCGGGCCACCAGCACGAACCGCGTCACCGCGAACGGGTTGTCGGCGACGTCGTCGGCCAGCACCCGCAACCGGTACCGGTTCGCGGCGATCGGCGCGCAGAGGGCGGCGTCGTAGCCGACGTCCCCGCTGACCGACAGCCCGGCGGCGGCCGCGGCGGTCGAGAGGGCCGGCACGTAGGCGGCGTCCGGCAGGTGCCCGTCCAGCCAGCCGCGGCACTGGGCCTGGGCGTGGGGGTGGGTGCTGATCCGCTTGACGTCGTCCAGGGTGGTGCCCGCCCGCCCCGCCAGCACGAACGAGATCGGCACCAGCGACTCCCGGACGACGACCAGCGGCTCCCCGGTCGCCAGCGCGTCGACGGTGGCCGTCACACCGCCCTCGATGCTGTTCTCGATCGGCACCATCGCCCCGTCGACGTCGCCCGCGCGGACGGCGTCCAGCGCCAGCGGCACGCTGGAGAACGGCAGCAGGTCGGCGCGGGCCGCGGCCGGTAGGGCGCGCAGGGCGGTCTCGGTGAAGGTGCCCTCCGGTCCGAGGTAGGCGTAGCGGGACGGTGGGATCCCCGGCATCAGCTCGTGTCCTTCCTGCGCGCGGTCGCGCTGAGGAGCCCCCGGGCGGCCCGGGCGGCTTCGGTCTCCTCCTCCGACAGTGGCATCTCGCTCTCGCCGCCCGCGAGCCCTTTGGCGTAGGCGCGGCTCTCGGCACGGCCGGCGATCGACGTGATCACGAGGCCGTCGCCGTCGTCGTCCACCAGCGCCGCCGAGAAGGACAGGCGGCCGCCGACGTCCCCGAACGCGTCGTACCGGACGACGGCGACGTGCCGCAACGACGACGCCACGTCCCGGCGCGTCCGCGCCAGCCGAGCGTCCAGTGCGTCGACCCGTTCGGCCAGCCGGGCCAGCTCGGCCGCGTGCCGGGTGGTGACCGACATCACGTCGGCCTCGTCGGCGGACCCGCGCAGCACCCGCAGCGCACGTCGGATCCTCGTCATCCGTGCCTGCGAGCCCAGCGCCGCCAGCAGGGCCAGCGCAGCGACCGCCAGGCCGGCCACGGCCAGCCACGCCGTCGTCTCAGGACCCGGGGGCACCGGATGAATGTAGTGCCGTCGTCCTACGCTCCAGGCGTGGACGACGACGCGACGGGCTTCCTCGACCTGGGTTTCGCGCGCCTGGACACCGACCGCGCCGCCCGCACCGGCGACCCGGAGGTGGTCTACGGCGGCGGGAAGACTCCCGAGCAGGTCGTCGAGGCCCTCGACACGCTGCACCGCGCGCATCCCGACCGCGCCGTGCTGGCCACCCGCCTCACCGAACAGGCCCGTGAGCTCGTGCGGTCCGAGCTGGACGCGGCGGTGGTGGACGACGTCGCCCGCGCCGCGTACGTCGGGCCGCTGCCGGCGACGCGGGGCCTGGTCACGGTGGTGACGGCCGGTACGTCCGACGCCCCGGTCGCGGCCGAGGCCGCGCTGACCGCACGGGTGCACGGTGCCGGGGCCGACCGGGTGGACGACGTCGGGGTCGCCGGCATCCACCGTCTGCTCGCGGTGCGCGACCGCCTGGAGGCCGCGGACTGCCTCGTGGTCGTCGCCGGCATGGAGGGTGCGCTGCCCAGCGTCGTCGGCGGGCTGACCGGCGTCCCCCTGGTCGCCGTCCCCACCTCGACGGGCTACGGCACCGGCGCCGGTGGCCTGGCCGCGCTGCTGTCAATGCTGAACTCGTGCGCCCCGGGCGTCGTGGTCGTCAACGTCGACAACGGGTACGGCGCCGGCGTGCACGCGGCGCGGGTGGCTCGACGGGCCTCGCCCCGACAGGCAGCGCCTGGACAGGCAGGGCCCCGGTGATCGGCTGGCTCGACTGCGCCTCGGGGGTCGCGGGAGACATGCTGCTCGGTGCGCTGGTCGACTCCGGCGCCGACCTCGCCGCGATGCAGGCCGCCGTCGATGCCGTCGCCCCGGAACCGTTGCGGCTGAGGGCAGAACGGGTCGAACGTGCCGGGCTGGCGGCGACCCGCGTGCACGTCGAGGGCACCGACTCGACGTCACACCGCACCTGGGCCGACGTCCGGGAGCTGCTGGACTCCGCGCCACTCGACGGTCACGTCCGCGACCGCGCCCACGCCGTCTTCGAGGTCCTCGCCCGCGCCGAGGCCCGGGTGCACGGGACCGGCCCGGACGAGGTTCAGTTCCACGAGGTCGGGGCGCTCGACGCCGTCGCGGATGTCGTCGCCGCCTGCGCCGGGCTGCAGGCTTTCGCGCTGACCGAGCTGGTCGTCTCGCCCGTGGCGCTCGGGGGAGGCACCACGCGGTCGGCTCATGGCCGTCTTACGGTCCCCGCCCCGGCCGTCGTCGAGCTGCTGCGGGGCAAGCCGACCTTCGGCGGGCCCGTCGACGTCGAGCTGACCACCCCGACGGGCGCCGCGCTGCTGATGGTGCACGCGACGAACTGGGGCACCCAGCCCCCGATGACCGTTGCCGCACAAGGCTTCGGAGCCGGTGCCCGCGACCTGCCGGGGCACCCGAACGTCACGAGGCTCGTGGTCGGCGAGGCCGTCGAGACGTCTTCCGCCGACACGGCCCTGGTGCTGGAGACCAACGTCGACGACCTCGACCCCCGGCTGTGGCCCGGCGTCCTCGACGCGCTGCTGGACGCCGGAGCCTCCGACGCGTGGCTGACCCCGGTGCTGATGAAGAAGGGCCGCCCGGCGCACACGCTGCACGTGCTGCTGCCGGCGCAGCACGCCGAGGCCGCACGTCGCATCGTCCTGACCCACACCAGCGCGATCGGTCTCCGCGAGCACACCGTGGCCAAGCACGCGCTCCCGCGAAGCACGGTCACCGTGGACGTGGCCGGGCAGCCGGTGCGCGTGAAGCTGGCCCTGCTGGACGGCGACGTCGTGAACGCGCAACCCGAGTACTCCGACGTCGTCGCAGCCGCCCGGGAGCTGGGTCTGCCGGCCAAGGTGGTTCTCGCGCAAGCGATCGCGGCATCGAACGTCGACTGACGTGGACTACCCCGCCGCCCTGGGCGCGCTCGTGCTCATCGTCGGCGTCGAACTCCCCGACAAGACGTTCGTCGCGACCCTGGTGCTCGCCACCCGGTACCGCCCGCTGCTCGTGTGGGTCGGCGTCGGCGCGGCGTTCGCCGTCCAGACCCTGATCGCGGTCACGGTCGGAGGACTGCTGACCAGGCTGCCGGAGACCCCCATCGCGGTCGCCGCCGCGGTGCTGTTCGCGGTCGGCGCGGTGGTGTTGTGGCGTCACGCGCGCGGCGCCGACGACACCTCGGAGGCCGAGCGCGGCTTCGCCGGCAGGGGCCGGGCCGGTGCGACGGGGCTGCGCGTCGTGGTGACGAGCTTCGCCGTGCTGTTCCTCGCCGAGTGGGGTGACCTGTCGCAGCTGCTGACCGCGGGACTTGTGGCCCGCGGCGGCGACCCGGAGTCGGTGTTCGTCGGCGCCCTGGCCGGCCTGCTGGCGGTCTCGGGTGTCGGCGCGCTGCTGGGTCGCGAGCTCGTCCGCCGGGTCCGGCTCTCGGTCGTGCAGCGCGTCGGTGCCGGGATCTGCGCCGTCCTCGCCGTCCTCACCGCCGCCCAGGCCGCGGGGCTCGACCTGCCGCTCTGACGCGCCGAGTGTCCCCCTGGTGCGCGACACACCGGCGTGTCCTGCACCAGACGGACACTCGATGCGCACAGGACGTGCAGGGCGGGACGGCGGGGGCACGCCTAGCCTGGGGTGGTGCCCGTCCGCTTCCCCTCGGCGCTGCTTGCGGCGCTGGTCGCCGTCGTCCTGCTGCCCGCGGGCGACGCCGCTGCCGCGCCTCCGGAGGACCCGCTGGTCGTGATCGGCACCGCCGGCGTCCGCTGGGACGACGTCTCCGAGCAGGGCACGCCGGCGCTGTGGTCGCTGCTGGTCGACGGGGCGGTCGGCACGATCGCGGTGCGGAGCGTGCGCCCCTCGGCCTGCCCGATCGACGGGTGGCTCGGCCTGTCGGCCGGACGTCGGGCCGCGGACGTCGGCACGCGGGCGCCGGAGCCGCAGTGCCGCAAGGCGCAGGGGCCCGCGGACGGCCAGGTCCCCCGGTGGGACGTGTACGTCGAGGACGCGGAGACCGGCAGCTACGAGGCGCGGCCGGGGCTGCTGGGGCAGGCGATCGCGGAGGCCGGCGTCCGCGCGACGGCCGTCGGCCCGGGTGCGGCGATCGCGCTCGCGGACGTCGACGGCCAGGTCGTCGGCCCGCACGAGCCCCGGGCCATGGATCCCCGAGGGGTGGCCGCCACCGTCGACCGCGTGGTCGGGGGCAGCGACCTGCTGGTGGTGGACGTCGGCGCCGTCCGCGACCCGGCGGACCTGCCGGAGACGGACTCGGACCGCCTGACGGGTGACCGGGAGGGTCAGGTGCAGCGCATCGACGCCCGCATCGGCGCCGTCCTCGACAGCATCCCCGCCTCCTCGACGGTGGTCGTGGCGTCGTTGGCCGACTCCGGGACCACGCCGCACCTGCAGCTGGCCGCCGTCCGCGGCACCACTCCGGACGGCGACACCTACGCCGACGCCCTGCTCGGCAGCCGCTCCACCCGACAGGACGGCTTGATCCAGACCACCGACCTGGCACCCACCGTGCTCGCCCTGCTGGACGTCGACCCGCCGTCCGGCCTGGTGGGGTCGCCCGTCGTCCCGGTGCCGTGGTCGACCGACCCCGCTGACCGGCTGTCGAAGGTGCTCGACCTGGACGCCGCCGCACAGGCCCAACGACCGCTCGTGCCCTGGTTCTTCAACCTGCTGGTGGCCGCGCAGATCGCGCTGTACGGGGCCGCCACCCTCGCGCTGCGGCGGCAGTGGGGGGGACCGCAGCTGCGCCACACCGTGCTGGCCTGGCTCCGGCGCGTGTCGGTGGTCTTCGCCGCGGTACCCGTCTCGACCTTCCTGGCGAACCTGGTGCCCTGGTGGAGGTGGGGCAACGACTTCGTGGCCGTGGTGTCGGCGTCCGCGGTCGGTACGGCCGCGGTGACCGCGATCGCGCTGCTGGGTCCGTGGCGGCGACAGGTGCTCGGACCGCTGGGGGTCGTGGCCGGGATCACCGCCGGCGTCCTCGCGATCGACGTGATCACCGGGTCGCACCTGCAGCTGTCGTCCCTGATGGGCCAGCAACCGGTGGTGGCCGGCCGGTTCTACGGCCTGGGCAACCCGCAGTTCGCGCTCTTCGGTACCGGGATGGTGCTGCTGGCGACCGCCCTCGCCGACGCGGCCCTGCGGGCCGGACACCGACGCCGCGCCGTCTGGACCGTCGCCGTGATCGGCCTCGTCGCCGTCGTCGTGGACGGCACCCCCGGCCTCGGCAGCGACTTCGGCGGGCCCCCGGCGATGATCCCCGCGTTCACGCTGCTGGCGCTGATGGTGGCCGACGTCCGGCTCACGGTGCGCCGTGGGCTGCTGATCGTCGCCGGGACGCTGGCGACCGTGACGGCTCTCTGCGTCGGCGACTGGCTCCGGCCACCGGCGCAGCGCACCCACCTCGGGCGCTTCGTGCAGACGGTGCTGGACGGCGGCGCCCTTCCGGTGATCCAGCGCAAGATCGAGCAGAACATCGACATCCTGTTCGGGAGCTACCTGTCGGCCCTGGTGCCGATCGCGGCGCTCTTCATCGGCGTGATCCTGATGCGTCCGGTGGCCTGGGGTGCGCCGGCGCTGCAGCGCGCCTACGAGCGCAGCCCCGCGCTGCGACCGGGACTGACCGCCCTGATCCTGATGATGATGATCGGGTTCGCCGTCAACGACTCCGGGACGTCGGTGCCCGCGGTCGCGGCGACCGTCGCGATCCCGCTGCTGATCGCGGCCAGCGTGCGGGTGCTCGAGGACGACGACACCCCCTCGGCGCCCGGTCCCCGCCACCAACCCGCGACCCCACTGATCGTCGGACCGAAACGGCTGTGATGACGACCACTACGGTCCGACGATCAGTGGGGGCGACGCGGGGGGATCGCCCGCCAGAGGCCGCGGCGGGCGAGCGCCAGCGCGACGTCGCGGAACTGGCGGCCGCGGTGCAGCTGGGCCGCGCGGTCCGTGCCCGTGACGCGGTGGTGCAGGTCGCAGGGCACCTCGGTGACGCGGTACCCGGCGCGCAGCAGGTCGATCGTCAGCGCGGTCTCCACGCCCCAGCCACGCGCCAGCGGCCGGGCCGCCTCGAACGCCTCGCGTGTCAGGCACCGCATCCCCGACAGGGGCTGGGTCGGCGTCCACCCGGTCGCGGCGACGATCCCGCGTCGTGCCAGGTTGACGACCAGCCCGCGGCCCCCTCCGGGACTCTCCTGCGGCGGCAGGACGGCGATGGTCATGTCGGCGTCCCCCGCCAGCACCGGTGCGGTCAGCGCCGCCGTGCGCACCGCCGTCCCGCCGAGGTCGGCGTCCACGAACAGCAGCGCACGCGGTCCGCCCCCGGCGGCGGAGACGGCGTCCGCCCCGGTCTCCATGGCGGCTGCCTTGCCGCGGTTGCGCGGGTGCCGGACGACGGTCGCGCCGGTCTCGCGGGCGACGCGGGACGTGGAGTCGGTGCTGCCGTCGTCCACCACCACGACGAGGTCGACGCCCTCGATCGTCGACGCCGAGGCGATCGTGGCGGCGATCCGGTCGGCCTCGTCCTTGGCCGGGATCACGACGGCGACGGCGTCCGGGCTCAGCACCGGGCGAACGCTACCGGGGTCAGGCAGACCGCTGGCGCAGCGTGATGTCGCGGCACTCGACGCACACGGACTCGGGCACCAGCCCGACCCGCATGCCGAACGCGAAGATCGTGCAGCCGACGCACAGCCCGACGAAGGCCTCCAGGGCCGGGAAGACCACCATGGCCACGCCCAGCACCCAGGCGGCCGTCGGGGCACCGACCGCGAAGAGCACCGCGATCGCGGTGGTGAGCACGGCACCCATCAGGGCGGCGAAGCGTTTCGGCGGGCCGGGGGTATCGCGCGGTGCCGCCGGCAGCCGGGGCCGGATCACCCGCAGCGTTAGGTGGGCCAACGGGCTGAAGCGGGGGCCGCTGGCCACGCGCAGCCAGAAGTCCACGGCGAGGACGGCGAACAGCCACCACCAACCGGTCACCGCCGTGGCCAGCACCACCACCAGCACCAGA
>Ga0075530_1001558_pt1 | contig 10843 bp, 5 predicted proteins | sample NGEPerD_2_FD_75101 | JGI IMG/M metagenome (GOLD analysis project Ga0075530, IMG submission 75101) | Arctic peat soil microbial communities from the Barrow Environmental Observatory site, Barrow, Alaska, USA - NGEE PermafrostL1-D | ecosystem: Environmental > Terrestrial > Soil > Wetlands > Peat ...
CGGTGCTGTTCGGCTTCGGCTTCGACGCCTTCGGCCTGCCGGCGGAGATGGCGGCGATCGAGCGCGGCACGCGGCCGGCCGAGTGGGTCGAGCGCTGCGGCGAGCGGATGCTGGGGCAGATGAAGCGGCTCGGCTTCTCGTTCGACTACGAGCGCGCCTTCTACAGCTCCGACGAGGCCCAGTACCGCTGGTCGCAGTGGCTCTTCCTGACTCTTTTCGAGGCCGGGATGGTCTACCGCGACGACGCCACGGTCGACTGGTGCGACACCTGCCAGACGACCCTGGCCGCCCTCCAGGTCGAGGACGGGCGCTGCTGGCGTTGCCACGAGCGGGTGCGGCTGATCCGCCGGCCGACCTGGTTCCTGCGCCTCTCCCCCTATCTGGAGGAGAACGATCGCAACCTCGAGCGGCTGCGGAACTGGGACGAGCTCTCGCTGAAGACCCAGCGCTACATCCTCGGCCGCAGCGACGGCGTCGAGCTCGATCTCGGCGGGGGGGACGGAGAGGCACTCGAGGTCTTCACCCCGCACCCCGGGGTGGTGGGGGAGGCCCGCTTCGTGCTGCTCTCGCCGCGCCATCCCGAGGTCGAGCGCTGGGCCGGCGACGCGGCGGTCGCCGCGCAGCTCGACGAGTTGCGCTCGGGGGGCTGGGAGCGCAGCGCCCGCGACGCCTCCGCGGTGCCGGTGATCGACACCGGCGCCTCGGTCGAGGTCGCCGGCGGCGGCAGCCTGCCGATCTTCGTCTCGCCGATCGTCGACGCCCGCTACGGGCCGACGGCGGCGCTCGGCATTCCCTCCGTCGACGAGGCCGACGAGGCGATCGCGGCACGGATGCCGCGCAGCGCCGCCGCGCCGCTCGGCGGCGGTTCGGCGGCCGGGCTGGAGCCGCGCGAGGCGACCCGCTACCGCGCCTACGACTTCTCGATCTCGCGCCAGCGCTACTGGGGCACGCCGATCCCGGTCCTGCACTGCGAGCGCTGCGGCGTGGTCCCGGTCCCGATCGAGGACCTGCCGGTGGTGCTGCCCCGCGACGTCGAGCCCACCGGCGAGGGCAATCCGCTCGCCGAGCGCCCCGACTTCCTCGCGACGACCTGCCCCACCTGCGGCGGTCCCGCCAAGCGCGAGACGGACACGCTCGACTGCCATTTCGACGCCCTCTGGCTCTGGGTGCCGGCGGCGGTGCCGCCGCGGGACCGCGACGAGCAGATGTTCACCCACCCCGATCTGGAGCGCTGGCTGCCCTCCGAGCGGCTGGTCGCCGGCAACGACAGCGGCGGCTTCGTCTTCGACCAGCGGGTGGTGACCAAGGCGCTACGCGACATCGGCCCATTCTCCTTCCTCGCCGACGGCGAGCCCTTCGCCGGCTGCCTCTTCCACGAGATGGTGATCGCCGACGGGCGCAAGATGAGCAAGCACCTCGGCAACGTCGTCGATCCCGACGAGCTGGTCGCCGAGCACGGGGCCGACACGGTGCGGCTCGCCGTCCTCTACGCCGCCGGGCCGGCCAAGGCGCTCAACTGGACCGACGGCGCGCTGCGCTTCGCCTCGCGCTTCCTGCGCGGGCTCTGGGACTACACGCAGGCTCGCGTCGCCGCCGCCGCGACCGCGCCCGAGGACGCCGAGGCCGCCGCCGACACCGCCTTCATCCGCGAGCGGCTGGGCAAATGGTGCGACAACGGGATCGAGCGGATCGGCGCCGACCTCGAGCAGCTGCAGATGCACAAGGCGGTGCGCAACGTCACCCGCCTGCTGGAGCGGATCAAGGACTACGAGAAGCGGATCGTCGAGCGCCGCGGGCAGCTCAGCCGCGCCGACCACGAGGCGCTGCTCGAGGCGCTGGCGCTGCTCGCCCGGGCGCTCTCGCCGTTCGCCCCCCACATCGCCGAGGAGCTGCTGCTTGCGCTCGACCGGGATCCCTCGGTAGGATTTCCGGCCGGAGGGGAGGCTGGCTCCCGCTCTATGGCCGAGAATCTTTGATCGATATGTCCGCATCTGCTATACAGAACCGCTCATGATCAGGCGCCAGCACGGAAAGCGCAGGCGGAGATTCGCGAAGGCGGGCGGCCTGCCGTCGCTAGCCGGGGGTTCTGAGGGGCGATGAGCCGCTCGGCCGACCAGCGCACCCGCTCCTGCGCGACGGAGTTGGTCTGCCACGACTGTGGGATTCGACTTCCCCTTCTCGATACGACCTTCAGGTGTCTGGGCTGCGGCCAGACCCTCGACATCGACTACGACTACGAGTTGGCCGCAAGGCGCATTTCCGAGCAGCCGATCGGGGCCCGCGAGCTCAACATCTGGCGCTTCGAGGAGTTGCTGCCGATCGTCGATGCCAGCGCGCAGGCGCGGGTCGGCCGCTACAGCGGTCGCACGCCGCTGATCCACGCCGACCGGCTCGGCGCCGAGCTGGGCCTGCGCAAGCTCTACCTCAAGGACGACAGCACGCAGCGCCCCAGCCTCTCCTACAAGGACCGTGTCGTCTCGATGGCGGTCGCCCGCCTGCTCGAGCTGGGCAAGGGGGAGATCGGCTGCGTCTCGACCGGCAACGTCGGCACCGCGGTCTCCTCGCTGGCGGCCAAGGCCGGCGTCGCCGCCTACGTCTTCTACCCGAGCAACCTCGAGCGCGGCAAGGCGCGCGCCTGCCGGGCGCTGGGCGCGGTCGTGATCCAGCTCGACGGCAACTACGACGAAGCCAACCGGGCCTGCCGCGAGCTCGCCCTGTCCAGCGGCGTCCAGTTCGCCAACATCACCCTGCGGCCGTTCTACGCCGAGGGGGCGAAGACGATGGCCTTCGAGGTCGTCGAGCAGCTCGACTGGGTCTCACCCGACCACTTCGTCATCCCCGCCGCCGGCGGCACCCTGTCCTCGCGCGTGCACAAGGGGCTGGGGGAGATGGAGAAGGTCGGCATGGCCCAGACCGCGGCGACGAAGATCCACATCGCCCAGGCCGAGGGGTGCGGGCCGATCGCCACCGCCGTGCTCGACGGCAGCGGCGTGATCGAGCCGCAGCGGCCCAACACGGCCGCCCACTCGTTGGCGATCGGCGCCCCCGGCGACGGCTCGCTGGTGGTCGACGCGGTGACCTCGCGCGGCGGCTCGGCCGCGATGGCGAGCGACGCCGAGATCTTCGCGGCGCTCGACCTGCTCGGCGCGACCGAGGGAATCCTCACCGAGCCGGCCGGCGGCACCACCGTCGCGGCCACGATCAAGCTTGCCGAAGAGGGCAAGCTCGGCCGCGACGACACGGTCGTCGCGGTGATCAGCGGCAACGGCTACAAGACCCTCGACGAGCACCCCGACAAACCCTGGCCAGAAATGGTCGCCCCCGAGGTCGAGGCGATGGAAGAGACCCTCGCCCAGTTCCGCCAGCTCGAGGCCGGCGCCCCGCTATAGGGCTCTCCGTTTTCCCGGTTGCGTCGCGATCCGCTTGCGCTGGCATTCTCTGCGGGCAGATGGTCGGTTTCGGACTTCCTCGACGGCGAGGCTCGGGCGTGCTCCTGCTCTCCTTGGCGACCGTCGTTCTTTTCGTGCATGCGGGGTGCGGCGGCGAGGAGGTCGCACCTGCCATCTCGGCCGATCGGGTCCAGGCTGAGAAGGCGCGCGAGCATCGGATCGCCCGGCTCGAGCGTCGCGTCAACGGCCTCAAGCGAGAGCGGCGTCGCAAGGCGAAGGCCGCCGCCTCGGCGGCGCGGGCGGGTGAGGCCGGATCGGCGCCTCCAGGGACCCTGACCACTGCCGTCAGCGGCCAGGTCGGGCTGACTCTCGGCGCGCCCGGCGCGGAGCCCGACGCCATCGAGGGAGACCTGAGCACCGGCCCGGCCTGGTCGACGATTAAGGTGCCGATCGTCCTCCGCGTCCTCGATGACGCCGGCGGACCGGCCGGCCTTGCCCCCGGTCAGGCTGCGCTCGCCGAGAGCGCGATCGCGGTCTCCGACAACGAGGCGGCCGCGCAGTTGTTCGGCGGTCTCGAGCGGGGGCATGGCGGGCTGGTCGGTGCCTCCGCGGCCGTGACCGGTGTCCTGCGCGAGGCCGGCGATGCGACGACGGCCGTGTCCACCGTCGGGCGCGACTCGTTTTCGACCTATGGGCAGACGGAGTGGTCCATGCCCCTGCAGCACCGGTTCATGTCGGCCCTTTCGGCTGGTTGCGTGGGAACCGCCGAGTCGCGTCGTTACCTGCTGGACCTGATGGGCCGTGCCTCCGACGGCTGGGGGTTCGGCGCGCTCGGCCTGCCGGCCCGCTGGAAGGGAGGCTGGGGCCCGGGCGTCGACGGCCGCTACCTTGCGCGCCAGATGGGCGAGGTGACCGTGAACGGCAAGCGCGTCGTCGCGACCATTGCCGCCGTCCCCGACGACGGCCAGTTCACCTCCGCGCAGGCGATGGCGACGGAGGCCGCGCAGTGGGCCGTCGCCCATGCCGGGGCGGTGGGCCCGCCGATGCGTTGCTGACCGCGCGGGCGGGCAGCGCTCAGTCAGGGCTGCGCCCCCATTACCTCCCACTTCACCGCTTGCCCCGGCACCGGCTCGTAGCAGCAGAACGTCCCCGTCTTGACGGCTGCCTTGAGCTGCCCCCCGAGCGCCCCGTCGTGCTCCTCGATGCGGTTCAGGGCGCCGCGGATCGCCCGCGTTACGTTCACCCGGGCGCGCTCGGCCTCCGAGGCGGCGCGGCGGTCCCGACCGCCGACCCCGACCGCCGCCGCCAGCTCCCTGCCGATGAACTCGAGCTCGTCCCGCGCCAGGTTCGCGCGCTCCGGATCGTTGAACCCCTCGGCCTCCTCGATCTCTGCTTCCAGCTCGGTGATGCGCTCGCGGTACTGGCGCTTGGCGGCCTCGTCGAGGACCGGGCCCGCATCGCCGCCCCCCGGTCCGCGGAGGCTCAGCCCGGCGGCGCTCGCGACCGCGGCCGAGCTTGCCTGCGCGCCGTTCGCGACGCCCGCTTGCAGGTCGGCCGCATGGATCTCGACCCCCGGCGCTTCGAGCAGTCGCGCCAGGTAACGGACCCCCTTGCCGTCCCGCAGGCTCACCTCTCGGCCATCGAGGGCGATCGTCCAACTCTCACCACGGCACTCGATGCTCCCGCGCCGCATCCGCTCCGGCTCACCGCGCTCGGTTCCCGAAATGCTTCGCCGGTCGAGGTCGAGACGCGAGAAGCCCGGCTCGCGCCCGAGTTGGGCGACGGTACGGGCGAAGGCCCCGTCCGGCTCGACCTCCGCCGGCCGGTGGGTGGCGACGATCAAGCCGCGGAAATCGCCGCGACCGGCGATCAGATACTGGAGCATCAGCAGCGAGCCCTCGTCTGCCCAGTGCATGTCCTCGAGGACAAGTACCAGGGGCGCCTCGCGGGAAAGCAGTCGCAGTAGGGAGATGGCGGCCCGGAACAGTGCAAACTGCTCGGAGGCGGGCGAGTTCTTCGGGTGTCGGGGCTCACCCAGTCTCTCCCTCTCCTGCGGCGCCAGCCGGCCCAGCTCGGCGATCTCGCCGGAGGGGTCCTCCAGGGCGACGGCGGGCAGGTGTTCCAGGCAGTGTCCGAATGCCTCGACGAAGGGCAGGTAGGGCTTCGCCAGACCCGCACTGGCGCAGCCGAGGAGGACGGCTGCGCCGTCGGCGTGGGCCTCGGCAGCGAACTCGGAAGCAAGCCGGGTCTTGCCGATTCCGGGCTCTCCCCCGACCAGCACGCAGCGCTTGCCCTCGCCGGCGCGATCCTGCTCGCGCCGCAAGGTGTCCAGCCCGGCCTGGCGGCCGGTCATCGGCCGTTCCCAGCGATCCCTGTCGAGCCGCCCGGGTAGGGGAATCTGGGCGACCTGCTCGGCGGCGCCCCGACGCCCGCGTCCTTCGCCCCGGCTCATCCTCAGTCATTGAAGCACGGAAGGCGCGACGCCCGCCTACCTGCGTTTCGTTAGGGTCAGCGCCCTCGGACACGATGTCGAGTGACGCCTGCACCTCGGCCTCGGGTGTGGGGACTGAACATCGTTCCGCCGCGATGAACGCCCGATCCCTGAAGGTCGCGCATTCTCGCGGCAACGTGCCGTCTTACCAAGAAAAAGCAGTGGATGAAGACCGCCTGCGCATAATTCCGTAGGCTGTCACGGTCCAGCGACGAAGGAGACAGGGTGGCTGATCAAGCAAACGATGCGAGCAACGAGCCGGAGGCGGGAAGCGGCGAGGAGCAGAACGCCGGCGGCGAGATGGCGGCGCCGCCGCCCGAGGTGAGCGTCACGGCGGACACCGCGACTGCGGCTCCCGGCCAGGAGACTCCGGCGGGATGGTTTCAGGATCCGAATGCCCCCAGCCAGCAGCGCTACTGGGATGGCTCGACCTGGACGGACCAGACGAAAGAGGCGGAAGGCGGGTTCAGCACGGCCAGGCGCTCTGCCGACGAACGCAAGGCGATGCTCGCTCAGCAGTTGCAGAGTGGAGCCGCGCGCGGCCGCCGGGTCGAGTCGCAGAGCGACTTCCAGGCTGTTCTGGTCCAAGGCCAGCCGGTCAACCACGTGCTGCACGCGATCATCACGATCTTCAGCTGCGGCCTGTGGGGCATCGTCTGGATTGTTCTCGTCATCACCGGCGGCGAAAAGAGAGAGATGGCCGTCGTTGACGAGTTTGGCAACGTCCAGCTTCAGAAGCTCGGCAAGGCCTGAGCGGACCGTTCGTTTTGCGCGCGCGGGGGTCCTCCTGGGCCTCGCGGTCTCCTGGACCGCGAGGCCGCAGGGGCCAAACCGCCCGCTGCGATTGGCGGGGCGGGAGCTACCCGTCCTCTGTCCTGTGCGGCGACTGACGGGCCATCGCTGTCCGGGTTGCGGCATGACTCGCGGTTTTATCTACATGTTCAGGCTGAGAGTTGGCAAGGCCTTCGCCGCAAACCCTCTCGCCCCATTTGCGTTCGCCTTCCTGGTTGCCGCAGCGGGAGGCAAGATAGGAACCCGCGGAACGAACGGGTTCTAGCTGGGGCGTTCTCAGCCGAATATGGCTGGGGGCGCCGTCGCCAGCGCTTCCGCGGCGGCCCGCCGGCCCGCCTCGCGCAGGCGGTCGAGCTGGTGCCACTCGAGCAGGCCGACGCCGTCGCTGTCGGGAGCGATCACCAGGGCGGCGTGTGTGTGGGCGATCCTCTCGGTGTCGGCGCTGCCCAGCAGCAGCGCCCGCGTCAGCGTCTCGCCGAAGCCGGGTTGCTCGCCCGTGTCGGCAGGCGGGGGCTCGAAGCGCCCGGTGACATCGGTCGCGATCACCGGCCCCTCGCCGGTCGCGGCCATCACGTCGACCGGAAGGTTGTTCAGCACGCCGCCGTCGACCAGCAGCTGCTCGCCGACCCGGTGAGGTGCCACGAGGCCGGGAAGCGCCATGCTTGCTCCCACCGCTTCGAATAGTGGGCCGCCGCGGTGGATTACCTGCTCGCGGGTGACAAGGTCGGCGGAGATGGTGAAGAAGTCGAGTGGCAGCTCCTCGACGGCGCCGGGGAAGTTTCGTTCCAGTGCCCGCCTGCCGCGTTCCCCCCGCAGCAGCGAGTGGCGGGGCAGGCGGTAGTCGAAGGGGCGACGCCTGATCCACTCCTCGTAGCAGCGCGCGTCGATCTCGTCGGGCTCCATTCCCTGGGCGAGGAGGCCGCCGATCCAGGCGCCCATGCTGCAGCCACCGACCCGGTCGATCGCAACGCCCGCGCCGATCAGCTCTTCGAGCACGCCGATGTGGGCGAAGGCGCGCGCGCCGCCGCCGGAGAGGACGATGCCGACCGCCTGTCCGGCGAGGCGCCGGCCGGCACGGGCAATCGATCCGGCCCGCTCGGCCCCCGTTACCAGTCGGTGGTGGGCGCGCGGGCGCAGCGTCGAGAGGCCCGCCTCGAGCAACTCGGGCCGGACCGAGTCGAGCACGAGGTCGCATCCCCGCAGCGCGGGGGCGGATATGGCCCAACCGGGCAGCGGGGCATCGCCGGCCACGGCGACAACACGGTCGGCGTGGCGCAGGCAGAACCCACCCCACTCGGAGCCCGGGTCCTCGGTCAGCAGCAGGACGTGGTCGCGGTGGCGCTCGTAGCGCTCCAGCCGCGCGGCCTCCTCGGCCTCGGTTTCGCAGCTCGGCGCGTCGAATAAGGTGGCGGGGCCCGCGATCGAGAGTTCGCGGAACAGCCCGTCGGCGATCTCGCGCAGCGGCAGGCCGCCGTGCAGGGGCAGCAGCGCCAGCGTCGAGCCGGGCGAGGGTCCGGGAGGAGACAGCGTCCGGCTGCGCTGAAGCCGCTGGCCCATCCGGCGCAGCAGCTCGCGGCTGAACTCCGGATGCGTGGCGACGAGCGAGTCGAACTCCTCGGCGGACAGCTCGAGCAGGGCGGCGTCGCGGCGGGCGCGGACGGAGGCCGAATGGGCGGAGCCCGCCATCACCGCCAGCTCGCCGAGCACTTCGCCGGGAGACACCGACCACAGCAGCTCCTCCCCGGACCCGGCCAGCACCACGTCGAGCCGGCCCGAGGCGACCACGTGGACGCTGCGTGCGGGATCCCCCTGTCGCAGCAGCCACTCGCCGGCGCGGACACGGACGAGGCGGGCGTTGCCGGCGAGCCGGCTCAGCGTGGCGTCGTCCAGGCCGGAAAACAGCGGCGTCGCCCCCAACAGCTCGGCCGGCCCCGGGGCATCCTCCGGCGGCGCCGGCGCCCGTCCCGACCCCTGGCCGAGCACGGTCGGGGCGAGGCGCCTGCGTCGCGGCAGTTCGGCTCGCGGAGGCGCGGACCGGTCAACCTGCTTGGCCTCCCGCACCGGGCCGAGCGCCAGGGCCCCGAAGGCGACGGCCAGAAAGCAGATGCCGGCGAAAATCCAACCGCGGTCGAAGGAGGCGGCGAGCTCAGCCGACTCGGGCATGCCGACGAGCGCGACCAGGAGGGCCACCCCGAGCACCGCGCCGAGCTGGCGCGCCACCGAGTTCAGCCCGGTGGCCGTGGCGAAACGCCCGCCGGGGACCTCCGCCACGGCCGTCGCCCCGGCGACCGGGAAGGTGAGGCCGGCGCCGATCCCGAGCAACAGCATCCCCGGCAGCCACTCGCCGAGGAAGTCGGGCTCGATCCCGACGGCTCGCACGAGATAACCCATCCCCACCGCCCAGACTAGGGCGCCGACGCTGAGCACCGGCGCCGGCCCGAACCGGGAGGCGAGCCGCGACGCGGGGCCGGCGACCGCGGCGGCGACGAATGGCCCTGGCGTGATCGCGAGGCCGGCCTGCAGGACCGAGTACTCCCAGACCTCGGTGAGGAAGAGGATGTTGCAGAGCACGTAGGCGTAGAAGCCGGCGGCGCCGACGAGCGAGAGCGCATTGGCCACGGCGAGGGAGCGGATTCGCAGCAGGGCCAGATCCACCATCGGCGAGGGGTGCCAGACGCAGCGGCGGACAAACGCAATGGCAAGGCCGACCGCCGCTGCGAATGCTCCGAGCGTTGCCGGGCTCGCCCAGCCCCAGTCTTCGCCCTTGACGATCCCCACCGTCAGGACCGAGATCGAGCCCGCCAACAGCAGCGCCCCGATCAGGTCGGGAATGGAGCGGCGGCCCGGGGCGCGGCTCTCGACCAGGGTTCGCTTCGAGGCCGCGAGCGCGAGTACGCCGATCGGCAGGTTGACGAGGAAGGCGAGTCGCCATCCGCCGAGGTCGACCAGCACTCCGCCGAGTGACGGCCCGAGGCCTGCCGCGAGCGCCGCGCTGGCGCTCCAGAGGGCGACGCCGTGGCCGCGGTCCTTCCCATCGAACGCGTGCAGCACCAGCGCCAGCGAGGCGGGGACGACGATCGCCGCTCCAAGCGCCTGTACGACTCGTGCCGCCACCAGCAGCTCGACCGAGGGCGCGATCGCGCAGAGCAGCGACGCGAGGGTGAAGAGGACGATGCCGGCCTCGAAGAGTCGCTTGCGGCCGAGCAGGTCGGCCACCCGCCCGGCGGCGACCAGGAACGCGGCGAAGACGATGTTGTAGGCGTTGAGGACCCAGGAGACGCTCGCCAGCGTCGAGCCCTCGAAGTCCTCGCGGATGTCGGGGAAGGCGACGTTGACGATCGTCGCGTCGACGAAGGCCAGTCCGGCGCCGAGCGAGGCGATCGCCAGGACGGTGCGCGGCGCGACCTCGCGCCGGGTGACGACTCGCCTCTCCGCCGGGGCCTCCGCGACGCTTCCCATCCCTAACACCTATCGCATCTACGCGTCAGGGCCCTTCACGACGAAACGGCTCGATGAACACTGTTCCGATAGTTTGAACGCCTTGGAGGCAGTGAGGGAACCGTGAAATCGAGAGGCCCCTGCGTCGCGGCGCCGTTCGCCGCCGCCTTGATGCTCGTCCTGTTGATCGGAGCGCCGCTCGCCGAGGCGGCGAAGCTCACGGGTCCCGTCCGCGCAATGCCTGGGAAGTACGTCACCTTCCGTGCTGTTGGCTTTCCTCCAAACGCCGAAATAAGCGTTCTCCTCAACTGGATATTCAACGGGCGCGAGCGGCGGATTGCGCTGGGCGGAGGCGCCGGGGCGTCGACGGCGATCCCTGGAGTGGCGCTCAAACAGAGATTCGGCACGGACGGAGCCGGTAACGCCGCCCTGCGGATTCGTTGGCCGCTGCGATTCTGGCTCTCCTTCGACCAGGCCGGCAACGTACCCTCGGACCGCTGGCGGCGCGGCGACCGGTTTCGAGTGCTCGCAACCGCGACGGCGACCGATGTGTCGGCGTGGAAGTACGGTCGCATCGGCCGCAACCGCTCCGCCCCCAAGCCTCTGGCGATCCCCGCCACTGCCCGCAAGGCGATCTTCCGTGCGGTCTGCCCGCCGGGCGAGCGCTGCAAGGCAAAGGTGACGATCGACGCCGGTAAGAAGACCCTCGCCCGGCGGGCAGACCGCACGGAAG
>Ga0075530_1001559_pt1 | contig 10842 bp, 12 predicted proteins | sample NGEPerD_2_FD_75101 | JGI IMG/M metagenome (GOLD analysis project Ga0075530, IMG submission 75101) | Arctic peat soil microbial communities from the Barrow Environmental Observatory site, Barrow, Alaska, USA - NGEE PermafrostL1-D | ecosystem: Environmental > Terrestrial > Soil > Wetlands > Peat ...
ATGTCGACCTCGAACGGCGCCGGCTGTTCCAGGCCATCGAGGACCTCACCACCATGATCGACGAGATGATGGATCGGGGCGATCTGGCCCGCGCCGGCGAGCACCGCGAGGTGCTCGCCGGCGCGGGCCAGATCGCCCCGATCCATCATCTCGTCGATCATGGTGGTGAGGTCCTCGATGGCCTGGAACAGCCGGCGCCGTTCGAGGTCGACATCCTCGGCGATGAGGCGGGTCACCACGATGCGCGGCTCATGCAGCACGATATGGCCGAGCGCCACCCCCTCGGAGATGGGCTGACCGGTGAACCGCGCGTTGACATCGCGGCGCGTCTCCGCCGCAACCTCGTCGGTAACGAACCCGCCCGAGGCGATCATCTCGGCGACCACCATCGCCGTGGTCTGAAGGGCCTCGACCTCCTCGTCGCTATACTGCCGCATGGTGCGATTCTGCACCGTAAGCACGCCGATCGTGTGGCCGCCGCGCAGGATCGGCACGCCGACGAAGGAGTGATATATCTCCTCACCCGTCTCCGGCCGGTAGGAGAACGCCGGGTGATGCTGCGCGTCGGCGAATTGCTTCGGCTCGGCCTGCTCGGCGATCAGCCCGACCAGACCTTCGCCCGGCTTCAAATGGGTGTTGTGGACCGCGCCGGGGTTCAGGCCCTCGGTGGCCACCAGCTCGAGCGAGCCGTCGCGGCGCCGCAAATAGAGCGAGCAGACCTCGGCCACGATGTTGGAGGCGATCAGCACCACGACCTTGTCGAGGCGGGCCTGCGCGCTTTCGTGCTCCGCCATCACCTCACGGAGGCGACGGAGCATCTGTCTTGGGGCACCAACTGACGCAGGCATAACTACCGTCCTCGCCGACCGGAGAAGCGGCGGACCTAGCGTCTCAATGAAGAGAGAGTAAGGCTGGCCGCTTCGTCCGCTAACGGTCTAATCCGAACAACGAATGCAAGGTCCGCACCGCCAGTTCGGCATAAGCCGCATCGATCAATACGCTGATTTTGATCTCGGATGTCGAGATCGCCTCGATATTGATGCCCTTTTCGGCAAGCGCGCTGAACATTTGCGCGGCAACCCCGGCGTGGCTCCGCATACCGACGCCAATCGCCGACACCTTGGCGATGTCGGTCGAGCCACGCAAGTCCAAATAGCCGATGGAATCCTTGGAATCCCTCAAAACTTCCAGCGCCCGGTCGAGATCGGCGCTCTGCACCGTAAAGGTGAGGTCGGTGAAGCGGCCGTCCTCCGACACGTTCTGCACGATCATGTCGACATTGATATGGGCCTCGGCCAAGGGGCCGAACACCTGCGCGGCGATACCGGGCTTGTCGGCCACTTTGAGCAGCGTCACCTTGGCCTCGTCCCGCGCATAGGCAATTCCACTGACGACGTTTTGCTCCACGATCTCATCCTCATGGCAAACAAGTGTACCAAGCCCTTCGCCGGTTGCGGCATTGCCCTTGCCGGCAAGGTCGGGCGCTTCGAAACTCGAGCGAACGAGCACCCGCACCCCCTTCTGCATGGCAAGCTCGACCGAACGGGTCTGCAGCACCTTGGCCCCTTGCGAGGCCATCTCCAGCATCTCCTCGTAGGAGATGCGGTCCAGCCGGTGCGCCTTGGGCACGACGCGGGGATCGGTGGTGTAGACCCCGTCCACGTCCGTATAGATGTCGCAGCGGTCGGCAGAAAGCGCCGCGGCGAGCGCCACCGCGCTGGTGTCGGACCCGCCGCGGCCGAGTGTGGCGATGCGGTTTCCCGGCGCGATGCCCTGAAAGCCGGCGATCACCGCCACCTCGCCGTCGAGCATCCGCTCTTTTAGCGCGCCCACCTCGATGCCAGTGATGCGCGCGGCGCGATGAGCGGCGTCGGTGTGAAGCGGGATTTGCCAGCCCTGCCAGGACCGCGCCTGGACGCCGATCGACTGGAGCACGAGCGCCAGCAACCCGGAGGTCACCTGCTCGCCCGACGACACCACCGCGTCGTATTCGCGGGTATCGTAGTGGGCGGACGCCGCCGCGCCGTTCTGGCGGCGCTCCTTGAAACCCCAGGCCTCCTCGACCCACGCCACGAGCTGGTTGGTCTGCCCGGCCATGGCCGAGACCACCACGGCGCAGGCGTGGCCGGCGTCGGCCTCACGCTTGACGTGCGCGGCGACGTTGCGGATCCGCTCCAGATCGGCCACCGACGTGCCGCCAAATTTCAACACCAGCAAGGACATGACCGCCCACAACACAAGGGCCGGCCCTTTTAGGACCGGCCGGGAAAATTCGGCTCTTTCATACTGTTTGGGGCGGAAACCCGCAACCATGGCTGTCTTGGGCCTGCCCTTGGTCCGCCTTGACAGGGGGCCTAGGCCGTCGGCCAATGCCGCCCATGGCCGAAGCTTCAAGCACGACCCTCGACCGCGACGAGGTCGCCCGCTTCGCGCAACTCGCCGACGAGTGGTGGGACGCGAAGGGGCCGTTCGCCCCGCTCCATAAGATCAATCCGACCCGCCTCACCTATATCCGCGACCGGCTCTGCACCCATTTCGGCCGCGATCCCAAGGCGCCGCCAAGCCTCACGGGCCTGTCGGTGCTCGATATCGGCTGCGGCGGCGGGCTCGTCGCCGAGCCCCTAGCGCGTCTCGGGGCGAAGGTCACCGGCATCGACCCAGGCGTCGAGACCATCGCGGCGGCCAAGACCCATGCTCAAGGCGCAGGCCTCGACATCGCCTATTGGGCGGCCACCGCCGAGGAGGTTGCGGTCTCCGGCGACATGTTCGACGCCGTGCTGCTGCTGGAGGTGGTCGAGCACGTGCCCGACGTGCCGGCGTTCCTGAAGCGCATCGCACCGCTCGTGAAGCCCGGCGGCATCATGGTGCTGTCGACCCTGAACCGGACGCTCAAGGCCTATGCGCTGGCCATTGTCGGCGCCGAGTTCATCCTGCGCTGGGTGCCGATGGGCACCCATCAATGGGAGCGTTTCGTGCGGCCCGGGGAGCTGAAGACGGCCTTGCGCAGCGCCGGGCTCACGCTCGCCGACACCACGGGCATGGTCTACCACCCGCTCGCTGACGAATGGCGCCTGTCAGGCGATACCGACGTGAACTACGTCGCCACCGCCACCAAGGACTAATACGTCCCGTCAACTAGAGGCGCGAGCGGAGCGAGCCTCGAAGGATGGCGGCCCTTCGAGGCCCGCGCAGTAATGCGCGGACACCTCAGGGTGACGTATTTGAAGGCCTCAGTAGCCCGGAGCGCGGAACCACCCCCGCTTGCGACGCGGCTGCTGATATTGCTGCTCCTGCTGCGGCGGTGAATCGTAATAGGGCTGGAAGAATCGCCGTCTGCGGGTATTGCGGCGGACCGGCGGCAGCTCATTGTAGCCGTACCGGTCATACGCGTCGCGGCCGCCCGGATAGGTTGGATAGGCCCGCGGCTGCGGCTGCGACACCTTGTACTCCCCGCCGGGGGTCACGCCGGTCAGGACCACTTGGGTGTTTTCCAGCCCCCGCTCCTTGACCAAGTCGTACAGTATGGCGGCATTCTTGGGATCGAGCCGCACGCAGCCATGAGAGGCGGGCGAGCCGAGATGCTTCCGGTCGTTGGAGCCGTGAATCGCGTGCCCCTTCTTGGTGAAGAAGACGGCATGCGGCATGGGCGCATTGTCCCACTGCTTGGAGTACCAGATCTTGTTCATGGAACTGGCCGTATAGGTCCCCGACGGGGTGGAATAACCGGCCATGCCGGTCGACACGGGCCAGGTGTATTTCTCCACGCCGTCAACCCAGACGGTCATCTGTTGGATGCCCTTGTCGACGGTGACGACGACTGTGGGATTGGACGGCTCGACGGCCACGTCCGGGTTATCGCTTTCCACCGTCTCGATGCCAGGCTCGCCGTCCGGATAGACCGGCTCCGGCTGCGTCGAGGCCGTGGCGTCGAAATCATCTTGCGGGGCCGCAAGCGCCGATGGCGCGCCAGCCTCTGGGGCTGTCGGCTGATTCGCGGGCTCGGCGCTCACAGGACTTGCGAGCAGAATCGCCAACAGACCGGCGGCGATGAGCGAAAACGGCATATTTTTGGGTCGTGAGATCATAGAGAGGCGCATTTTTTCGTTCCCTGGTTACGCGCAAACCACCGCCCGGCAGCCTTAGAATACAAGGCTATCAAGACTTTACCAGGGCGCCTCGCGAGAAATTGTCCCTACTTTGTACCGCAGGCCCCCAAACAAGTCGTTACCTCACAATGACAAACTTATGATGGCAACGACAAACCTACGATGACAGTGCCAACGCACGGCGCTCAGTTGTGTTCCTCCGGCAGTGGCGGCAGAGGCAGGGCGGGAATTCCTTCCTCGTGCAGCGATTTCGCCTCCTCAGGCGTCGCCTCGCCATAGATGCTGCGGGCCTCCGCCTCGCCGTAATGCATCTTGCGCGCCTCCTCGGCGAACGCTTTGCCCACGTCGTCGGCATTGGCCTGCAAATGCTCGCGCAAACCCTTGAGGAAAGCATAGGTCTGCTTGCCGTCGCCTTTGCCCGACCCCTCGGCCGGCACAGGCTCGCCCTTGCCTTTACCCCTACCCTTGAGCACCGCCGGCGCCATGGGCGCCTTCTGCACCCGATGGCTGCCGCAGTCGGGGCAAACGATGGCCCCCGCCTCAGTTTGCTCGTCGTAGGACGCGCCCGATGAGAACCAGGCATCGAAGCCGTGGCCTCGATCGCAAACCAGCGCGAAGCGGATCATGACGCCACCTTACGCGTAACAGTGCTTGGCGCGATCTCGAGGTCGAACTCGCGCCCATGCTTGAGCGAGGGGATGCGCGCCCGCGCCTCCGCGGACGCGGCCACGTCGATATCGGCGAAGATCACCCCCGGGTCCTCGCCCGCCTCGGCGAGGATATCGCCCCACGGCGACACGATCATGCTGTGGCCAAACGTCTCCCTGCCGTTCTCGTGCAGGCCCCCTTGCGTGGCGGCGAGCACGAAGGAGCCGGTCTCGATCGCGCGCGCGCGCACCAGCACGTGCCAATGGGCTTGGCCCGTCTGCTTGGTGAACGCAGCGGGAATGGCGATGAGGTCGGCGCCCGCGGTGGCGAGCGCGCGGTAGAGCGCCGGAAAGCGCAAATCGTAGCAGATGGTCATGCCGAGCCGCCCGAACGGAAGATCGGCGACCACCGCCTTCGAGCCCGGCCCGTAATAGCGCGACTCGCGATAGCTCTCGCCGCCGGCGAGATCGACGTCGAACATATGCAGCTTGTCGTAGCGCGCGGCGACGTCGCCGTGCGGATCGATGACAAAGGACCGGTTGGCCACGCGCCCCTCGTCGATCTTGATGCCAAGCGAGCCGACATGAAGCCAAACGCCGAGCTCCGCGGCGAGCGTGCGCAGGCGCTGAAGCGGCACGCTCTCGGCTTCGGGCGTTACCTGCGCCAGCACGCGCTCCGGCTCGAGTTCCATCAGCGCCGTGTTCTCCGGCGTCTGCACGTAGTGGGCGCCACCGCGTGCCGCTTGCCGGATCAGCGCCTCGGCCTGATCGAGATTGGGCGCAATGCTGCGGCTCGCCCTGAGCTGGACCAGCGCCGCGCGGAAGCCTCTGCCCGTGCTCATGGCTCGCTTGTCTCCGCAACAGGCGGCTCGTGCGCGAGCCAAGCCTCGAGCTCTTCGGCACGCTCCAGCGCGACAAGCTCGTCGTAGCCGCCGACGTGGCGGCCATGGATGAAGATCTGCGGCACGGTGTGCAGACCCCCTGACCGCTCGATCATCTCCGCACGTTTCTCGTCGTCGAAGGCGACATGGATTTCCTCGTACTCGAGGCCCTTCTCGGTCAGAAGGCGCTTGGCCGCGAGGCAAAAGCCGCAATAGGGCGTGGTGTAGAGAAGGATATGCGTCATGGTCCTGGTGCCCCGGAAGGGCCAGAATTTCAACCGTTGGTAACTGGGGCCTTAACGCTTGCGGCGCAAGCCTCGACTTTAAAGCACGAAAGCGGTGGGCTCGACCGCCCGCGCCAGCGCCAGAACGTCAACCCGCGCCGCCTTGGCCCGTTTGAGAACGCGCGCGCAAGCCTCGGCCGTCGCCCCCGTGGTAATCACATCGTCCACGAGGACGATCCGCTTGCCTTTGATCTGGGCGACCCGCGCCGGCTCGACCTTGAACGCGCCGGCCACGTTACGCACGCGCTGATCCGCCGTGAGCCCCACTTGCGAAGCGGTTCGCCGCACGCGCCTCAATGAGAAGCAGTCGGCGGGGATTCCGCTCAGCCGCCCCAGCCGCTGCGCCAGCATGGCCGATTGGTTGAACCGCCGCCACCACAGCCGCGAGCGGTAAAGCGGCACCGGCACGATCAGATCGGCGTCGCTGAGGAGCTCGGCGCCGGTCCGCGCCAGCCACCGGCTGAACAGGGCCAGCCCCTCCTGCCGGTCCCGGTATTTGAAGCTCTGGATCAGATCGCGCATGGTCTCCGAATAGCGGGCCACGGCCCGCGCGCGGTCGTACACTGGCGGTGAGGCGATCGCCGCCGCCGACAGGCACGGCTCGCCCGCGTCGTAAGGCAGCGGCACGCCGAGCCGCGCGCAGATGGGAGGGGCGATGAAATCGACCTTGGCGAAACAGTCGCCGCATAAAAGCCCGTGGGTCAAAATGCGAGCGCGGCAGCCGATGCAGACCGGCGGCAAGAAGAGATCGGCAACCCCATCGAGCGCCGAACGCCAGACCGGCGCGTGGGAAAACCCAGACCGAAGCTCTGTCTCGCTCCCGCGCATGGGACCCATGATACAGCGCCAACCGGCCATCCTCAAAGAGCAGAGATACGTGACGCAGAGACGCGAGGCCCCATGAGCCACGAGACGAGCGACCAGACGAGCGACGAGCGCCGTCTGTTCGACCGCCGCCTGTTGCGCCAGCGCCGGGCCCGATTCGCCGCCGAGATCACCTCACGCGAGGCCATCATCGCCCATGTGGCGCGCGAGATCGCCGAGCGCGTCGAGATCATGCTACGGACATTCCCCCGCGCGCTGGACCTCGGCGCCTATCACGGCCTGCTGGGCCGAACCATCGCGGCGCTGCCGTCCGTCGGCGAGGTGATCTACGCCGAGAGCGCGTTCGCCTATGCGGCGCTCTGTCCGCGGCCGGCGCTCGTCTGCGACGAGGACCTGTTGCCCTTCAAGGACGCGAGCTTCAACCTCATCGTCTCAGGACTCGCGCTTCACCGCGTCAACGATCTCCCAGGCGCCCTCATCCAGATCAGGCGCGCGCTTCAGCCCGACGGCCTGTTCATGGCGGCGGCGCTCGGCGCCCGTGCGCTCATCGAGCTGCGTGAAGCGCTGATCGAGGCGGAAGGTGAGATGGAAGGCGGCGCCTCCCCCCGAGTCTCGCCGTTCGGCGATGTCAGGGCCTATGGCGCGCTCCTGCAGCGCGCCGGCTTCGCCCTGCCGGTGGCCGATGCGGAGACGCTGCAAGTCACCTATGCGACGCCGCGCGACCTGATGCGCGAGGTGCGCGCGCTCGGCGGCGGCAACGTGCTCATGGCGCGCAAGCGCGCGCCGCTTGCCCGACGCACGCTCGAACGCGCGGAGGCCATCTATCGCGAGCGGCACTCCACCCCAGACGGCAAGATCACCGCCACCTTCGAGTTCGTGTTCATGAGCGGCTGGGCGCCGCACGCCAGCCAGCAGAAACCGCTGAAGCCCGGCAGCGCCGCCCAACGGCTCGCCGATGCGCTGCACAGCAAAGAGCAATCGGCCGGCGACAAGGCGTCGTTCCCGCAAGCGCCGAAGAACGAGCCGGAGAAGTAGAGTGCGTTTAGCTGCTGAGGGCGGTGCTGATGCGCCCAAAGAGATCGGCCATCCCCAGCAGGCTCATGCCCGCAATAATGGCGCCGCCGATAAGGGCCAACAACAAGCCATACTCGATGGCGGTGGCGCCGGAGCAGTTCGACGCAAAGCGCCGCAGAGCGTGCCCGAACCCCGTGCGAGTGCTCTTTGCCTGGATGATCTCGCGTGCCGTCATTGGATATCCCGTGACAGTCGTAAGAGTGCAGGCAGGATCGGCTTTAGCGGCTCGTCCGCGGGCGGCATGTCGTATGCGCCGAGCGCCTCTGGCCTTACCCAAGCCAAGTCCTGACCTTCGTTTGCGGTCACTTCGCCCTGCCAATGTCGGCACAGATAGACCGGCATCAGGAGATGGAAGCCGGGGTAAGTATGACTCGCAAACGTTAAAGGACTGAGTCCCGGCGGGGCGACGTCGATGCCAAGCTCTTCTTTTAACTCGCGGATCAGCGCGCCTCCGGGCGTCTCGTCCGCCTCGACCTTGCCGCCGGGAAACTCCCACAAGCCCGCAAGTGGCTTGCCTGCCGGGCGCTTGGTGATGAGCACCGCGCCGGCATCGTCGACCAGAACGCAAGCCGCGACGAGCACGAGCCGGCGTCTTGTCGCCCCGTCGCTCACGGCCGCTCAGGACCGGTAATCGGCGTTGATGGCGATGTAGTCCTTGGTGAGGTCGCAGGTCCAAATGGTCGCCGCTGCCTCCCCCACGCCGACGTCGACTGCAATCTCGATCTCCGGCCTTTTCATGTAGGCGGCGCCGTCCGCCTCGCGGTAGCCGGGGGCAACCTCACCGTCCTTGGCCACCTCGATGTCGCCGAACCGAATGGCGAGCTTGTCGCGGTCCGCCGCCTCGCCTGCCTTGCCCACGGCCATGACGATGCGGCCCCAGTTCGGGTCCTCGCCGGCGAGCGCCGTCTTCACCAGCGGCGAGTTGGCGATCGACTTGGCTATTGTTCGCGCCGCAGCCTCCGACTCAGCACCGGTGACGGTCACGGTCACGAACTTGGTCAGCCCCTCGCCGTCCTTGACGATCTGGTGCGCCAGATCGACCATCACCTCGAACAGCGCCGCACGGAAGCCATCGAGCCGTGGATCGTCGGCGCGGGCGATGCGCGGAGCGCCGCGCCGTGTGGAAGTACCCGTGGCGAAGATCAGCGCCGTGTCGCTGGTCGAGGTGTCGCTGTCGATGGTGATGGCGTTGAAGCTGTCGGCGACAAGCTGCGCCATGACCTCGTGCAGGGCGGCCGGCTCGATGGCGGCGTCGGTGAACAGGAAGGCGAGCATGGTCGCCATGTCCGGCGCGATCATGCCGGCGCCCTTGGCGATGCCGTTGATCGCGATCTCGACCCCATCGATCAGGCACGTCCTTGTGGCGAGCTTTGGGTAGGTATCGGTGGTCATGATCGCGCGGCCCGCCATCTCGAAGGCGTCCGCCTGAGCTTGTCCGGCAAGACCATCGAGCAGCCCGACGAACTTATCTGGATCGAGCGGCTCGCCGATCACGCCGGTGGACGCGATATAGACATCCGCCTCCAGGCAACCGGCCACCGCGGCCGCTTCTTTGGCCGTGCGCGTCACCGTCTCGCGGCCACGCATGCCGGTGAAGGCATTGGCATTGCCGGAATTGACCACGAGCGCGCGCGCCATGCCGTGCTTGAGGTGGGCCCGGCACCACTCGACCGCCGCCGAAGCCGTCTTCGATTGGGTCAGGACGCCGGCGACCGTGGTCGTCGGGTCGAACAGCGCCAAGAGAAGATCCGTCCGGCCGGGATAGCGGATGCCCGCCGCGCACGCGGCCATCCGCACCCCGTCGATGACCGGTAGCTCAGGCGGCCGCGTGGGCGCGAATGGCGAGATCTTAGCCAAGGCTCAATTCAGACAGCTGATGGCGGACCGCTTAGTGATCCTCGTTGTCCTCTGGCTCAGGCAGCGGCGGCGCTTCGCCGCGCAATGCGGCATCGTCCATCGCCCGCTTGATCTTCGGATCGACGATTTCGATCTCGGCCGCATCACGCAAACCGGTCACCACCTGTTGCGCCTTTTGCGCCACGAGCTGGGCGATGATGGCTTCCTTGACCTCGTCGAAGCTCGGCAGGGCCTGATCGCGCTTCTCCTCGACCTTGATGATGTGCCAGCCAAACGGCGTCTGGACGGGATCGGAGATCTGGCCGACCTCGAGCGCGAAGGCCGTCTCCTCGACGGGCGTCGGCATCTGACCGCGGCTGAAGAACCCGAGATCGCCGCCCTTCGCATTGGTGTCCTTCGACTTCTCCTCGGCGAGCGTGGCGAAGTCCTCGCCCTTCTTCAGCCGCTCAGCGACCTCCTTGGCCTCTTCCTCGGTGTCCACCAGGATGTGCTTGGCATGCACCTCCTGCTCGGGCTTCATGCCGGCGATCTTCTCGTCGTAGACCTTTTTGGCGTCGGCTTCCGGTACGGCACCGGTAATGCCCGCGTCGTAGAACGCATCGCGCAACGCACGCCGCCTATGATATTTGACGCGCGCAGGAAACGTGTCGGTCTTGTCCAGATTGTCCTTCTCGCCGGCCCCCGCCATCAATTCATTCTCGATGACGAATTGCAGCAAAACCCGGTGCCGATCTTCGGGCCTGATGGTTGCGAGCCGCGGCCCGATTTCGGCGGTGGCGAAATCCAGATCGGACTGCTTGATCTCGACGCCGTTGACCCGCGCCATGACCGGATCGTCCTCGGCGGCGGCCGGCAGCGACACAAGAGCGATGGAGGCTGCAAAAAGCAGCAGAGATGACCAAGTTTTCACAGGATGAGTCCTCGTCTTCTGCTCGCTGCTTCTTGCTCCATACGAAGCGCAGGCGAGCGGGTTTGGGCGCTTCCCCTGCGTCTTCTTTAGCGTTGGGCTCGCGCATTGCCAAGCGGGGGAATTGACGGCAAGTCATCATTTCGATATGTCTGGATACATGGACGTATCACATGCCGTCGGTGCGCTCGGCGCCCTGGCTCAGGAGAGCCGTCTCAAGGTCTTCCGCCTGCTCATTCGCAGCGGGACAGCGGGAATGGC
>Ga0075530_1001560_pt1 | contig 10836 bp, 5 predicted proteins | sample NGEPerD_2_FD_75101 | JGI IMG/M metagenome (GOLD analysis project Ga0075530, IMG submission 75101) | Arctic peat soil microbial communities from the Barrow Environmental Observatory site, Barrow, Alaska, USA - NGEE PermafrostL1-D | ecosystem: Environmental > Terrestrial > Soil > Wetlands > Peat ...
AATGAAAAGTTTGACCAGGTCATTCATGATTGCGAACCTGGGGCGAAAAGAGGTCGTGGTTGGTATGAAACCGGGATTATTAATGAATCTGATTTGTGTGGTATACCTGGCCATGAGGACAAAAATTGGATACAATACCATCTTTGGCAGCTCCGTAGTGTATTTGACGAATACGAAGATTGCATAATGACTGTTAAAGCGGGTATCTTCGGCCCGTGGGGCGAAATGCACTCTTCATCATATGCCAAAACTAAGGAGGGTTACCACTGGCTTTTGAAAGCGTTGCTGGGCTATGTTCCCGATTCGCGTTCAATATTAGTACATGCGGGCGGTGTCATGGCATGGTACAATATGGAGTATGGTACTGATTATAGCTTTACGAATTTAATGCCTGCCCCGGCTCGCGGAACACCGGCGCAACGCTTCGGCATGTTCAACGATAGTTATTCCGCAAGTGTCAACGACAATGGCTCGCTTTCGGAAGGTTCTCCATTAATTGGAACTGGTGATCAAAGTGACTATGATCGTAACGCAGCTTTAACCTGGATTAGAAATCAAAATAACTTTTATGGCGGTGAAACAGTTGGACCCGGTTCAGATGATAATATTTATCCTAGGTTTCCGAACGTTCTTTATGAAGCGGCATATGCCCAAACAACCCATTTGAATACAAGTTATAACCAACGTACTTATAAACTTTGGGGTGATTTTGTTTATAATGAAGAAAATGTCACCGCACCGTTTACGCCCCCACACGATGGTGTAACTCGAACGGCAATCTTTGATCCACTCTATGACGGCAGAAACGGAATGGAATATATGCGTGACAGACTGGGCTACCGATTAGTGTTGCGTGAGGCTAATGCAAGTGAATTTGTAGAACAGAACGGTACCTTGAGATTCGAAGGAAAAATCCAAAATGTTGGCTTTGGAAATGTAGTAAATAAGAAAAATGTATCAATAATCCTGAAAGCTAAAGATGGTTCTAACACTTACACGGCACTTACGAACCTTGACGCCAGGAAATGGCGGCCAGATTTGGATAGTAGAGCAGACAATACCGCTGCATGGCGCGATTTAAACTTCTCAATTAATATGGGTGCATTTGGTGAGGTGCCTGGTGGTTACTATGATATTTTCATGAAAATCAATGACCCTAAAGAAACTAGTACTAACAGGCGTTGTATACGGTTTGCCAATCGCGACATATGGGATAGTTCCCTTGGTGCAAATTTAATTGGTTCGACTATGGTTACCCCCTAGATCTACGTCGGCCAAGGCTTACGCAATACTATGTTGAAATAAACACAGGGAAAATGGCATGTTTGCTTTTTGAAATAAATAACCTTGCGGAAGATTGAAAACAAAAACTTACTTGTAATGGCACTTATAAAAACCTCAACTATATAATAACCAATCCATTCAAAATGAAAAAGTTCTCAATTTTAAAAAAAGGCCTATTGGGTATACTAATCTTGGTTTCAGGCTGTGCTGATTCTAATTCTGAACCAGAGAAAACAGTTGATCAAAAGAAGCCACGGGATTGGACCAATTATATACGAACTGCTGGTCACGGTTTGAATAAGGAAAATATAGAAGCTACAATAAAGGATGCCAAGGAAACCAATCTTTTCGGCATAGAAGTAGATAACGATATCCCTGGACGGTACGAAAGTTTTCTTAATCCTTCCGAAAAATTGGAGGCCCTCGCATTGATTGCAAAACGTGCGCATGCAATTGATAATTACGCTTTTGTCTATATAGCTGGTTTGGAATGTATAACCGCCAATGCCGACAGTGAATCGCACTCTTTTTATAAGGATCACCCCGACTGGGTTCAGCGAGATATCAATGATCGACCCGCTATGTTTGGTGGTGGCGATGCATTTTGGATTAGCGAGGGGGATGAGGATGTCTGGATTTCACCTTATGCGACTGCTTGGCGGGAGAGATATATGGAGAATGTCCGTCAAATTGCGGGTACGGGAATTGATGGCATTTTTGTCGACATCCCATATTGGATGACACATTTTGATGGCTGGGAGGATACTTGGGCAAGCTTTGATCAATATACTGTGGCTGCCTTTAAAACAAAAACCGGAATTAATGCCAAAACCGATATCAGGCTAGGCGATTACAATGACGAAAACTTTAGGAAGTGGATTGATTTTCGAATAGAAACCCTAACAGATTTTATGGCGGATGTAGACAAAAATGCAAAATCCGTTAACCCTAACTGTAAAACCATAGCTGAGATTTATCCCGGCCTCGGCGAGGAAGCAGTACGTGTGGGTGCAGATGTATATGAAATGTACCAAGTGGTCGATGTCATTGCCCACGAATACAGCGGAGGGGGCGGCAATGCCGCCAGTAAGAATCCCCAGAACTGGTTCGATAGAATGGTAGGTATGTATACTTTCAGGGCTTTTGCCGAAGGCAAAGCGTCATTGATGCTAAGCTATTCTTGGGGTAGAGACAATAAGGTAGAACCGATGGAACCAATGAAAAATCTCGCTCTTTCCAACGTAATGGCAGGAACTAACCCTTGGGATGCCCGAGGACACGTAATGTCAGGTTCCAATGACATAGAAACAAGAAAAGTCATTTATGACTGGATTGCGGCAAATGAGACTATACTATATGAACCTCGAACACCGATTTCTCCAGTAGGCGTCTATTTTTCACCAAAGACTAGAAACTACAACCCTGATGATTTTATGGCATCATATCAAGGTATGATGAACTTATTGCTGCAAGGGCATATAGAATTCCAAGTGGTTACCCCAAGGACTTTGAAAGAATTTAAAGGGGAAGCCTTGATTCTTCCTGATGTACAATATATTTCTGCTTATGAAATAGCACAGCTCAAGGATTTAATCGACAATGAAGTAAAGTTGATGATAACTGGAGAGACCGGAAAATTTGATTATAACGTAAAGGAGAATGAGTTAAATATTATGGATAGGCTTTATGGTACAACGAATGGGAACAACGAATCACAGGCCGCCATCAAAATGTATATGTACTATGAACAGTGTCCTGGGAAAACATATTCAAATTACCTAAACAATGAATTCAATACATCTGCGTGGTCCGGGGAATATAAAAACATGGACTATTTTTCATTTTTACAAAAATTCAAGACGGATCTTATTGCCAATTTTGAACTTGAACAAAACCGTACTGTTAACATAGAGGCCTCACCGTTTGTTTCTTCACAAACCGCCTTGGTAAATGGAAAACCATATGTTTTTTTAGCCAACTTTTCGGGTTTAAAAAGTGATGAAGTTGTACAGCAAACACCTCAGGAAAACATAAAAATCCAATTCTATGGACAACAGAAGGGGAAAGTCTTTTTTCTGCCCTTTTTAGGTAAGGAGCAAGAGCTGTCCACCGTATTTAAAGATGGCGAAGCCATGTGCATTCTGCCAAACCTTACGAAAGGAGGAGTGGTTTGGTTTGAGGAATAATTTCTCCTGGTTGAAACCAGTTCTTGTCTTTGGGAGGCATAGTACTGCAGCACCCGTCAATAATTGACCCCCTCTATCTTGATTAAAAAAGGTTATGCTGGGCATTTTTGGGGCTTTAAACAGACTAGTTAGCGAAGTAGGCTGCGATAGGGAAAACCTAAAGGATAACGAACTTAAAAGAATTTGGTTCACCTTTAATGTTCAATAACAATAAAAAAGTATTTGAAATATTACAATAACGTTTTGAAAGTTAATAAAAATTATTTAACTTTGTTTTAACTAGAAAAGACTATTTTTTTTGATATGTGAATTGCTTTTCCTTTGTTTAATAAAACAACTCCACCAATATGACCACTAAAAACTTCATCGCGCCTTTCATCTTTTTTTTAGCCTTCGTATATCACGGATATGCGCAACAACAAACAATAACGGGACTGGTAACGACTAATGGAGATATTTTACCAGGGGTTAACGTTGTAGAAAAGGGAACGACAAATGGCGTATCCACTGATTTTGACGGAAACTATTCTATCGATGTCTCTAATCAGGAGGCGGTTCTGGTTTTTTCTTATTTGGGTTTCGAAACCCAAGAAATCCCCCTCGGCAACCGTTCTACCATTAACGTTAGTATGGAAGAAAGCAATAGTGCTTTGGACGAAGTCGTAGTAGTGGGTTATGGAACCCAAAGGAAAAGGGACGTAGTAGGCGCTATTTCCTCAGTGAAAACCGAAGATCTCGTACTCTCATCTACTGCCTCTGTAGGTCAGGCACTTCAAGGGAAAGTGGCTGGCCTCCAAGTTGTTCAGAATAGTGCCCAACCGGGAGGGGGTTTGGATTTTCTGATTCGAGGAGCAGCTTCGATAAATGCGAGCAACCAACCTTTGATCGTGGTTGACGGTTTTCCCATTACAGATTTTCAACAGCCTGAAAGCGGTAATCAATATGAGGGAGGTACCCAAAATATTTTAAATTCCTTCAACCCTAATGATATTGCTGACATACAGGTATTAAAGGATGCCAGTGCAACCTCAATATATGGAGCTAGGGCGGCGAATGGGGTTATTTTAATTACAACAAAGAAAGGGGTGGCAGGAAAAATTCAAATTGATTATTCAACCTCATTGTCCCTTCAAAACTATAACGACGAATTTGATGTATTGAACCTTCAAGAATGGATGGAGTTAAGCAATGAATCTGCATGGGAAAATTGGAGTTCTTCTAACCGAATTGTTCCATACGGTGAAAGAACACTAGATGATGCAGTAGCGGACCCTGTTAATGGAGTTCCGTTTCGGAGGGTATTTTCCGATAATGAAATTAGAAATCCCAAATTCCCAGGTACAGACTGGCTGAGTTTAACAACACGCGATGGAATAATTCAGCAGCATAATCTTTCGGTTCGGGGAGGTAATGAATCCACGAAATATTTTTTGTCGGGAAACCTATTTACCCATAAAGGTGTGATCCGGAATTCCGAAATGGATAGATCTTCATTACGTTTTAATCTTGATCAAAAAATTAATAAGTATATCAGTTTTGGGCTTAATCTAACAAAGAGCAGGATTAACAATCAAAACACCTCAATAGGGGATGAAGGGTTCGAAAAGTCCGGTATTATTAGAGCATCCATTCAGCAATCTCCATATGTTGAGGCAATCGATGAATTCGGTAACTACCCGATAAATCCAAAAGCCGGTAAGGAACCAAATCCCTTTTCACTCTTAAATATCGCTGATGAAGGGGTCATAGATCGAACGCTTACCAATTTTTATCTAGAATTAAAGCCTATTAAAGACTTAACGGCAAGGGTCCAGGCGGGTATAGACCAAGGGTATACAAGTAGAAACACCTATATACCGAAATCTGTTTTGGAAGGAGCCATAAAGAACGGGCAGGCGTCAATAGCCGATGAACGTAAAAACGATAAACTGCTCGATATAACCCTAAATTACACTGCTACTTTAAACGAAGATCACGATCTTACATTATTGGCAGGGTTTTCTAACCAAAAATTTGAATCACAAGGATCCAACTTGGGGAATAATGGCTTTCTTACCGATGCGTTTCTGTGGAATAATATAAACTCGGGTGCAGGAACAAAAGTAGTTGGGTCATTTAAATCCCAAAATAAATTTGTATCTTATTTTAGTAGATTAAATTATGTATATAAGGATAGATACATATTGACATCGACCGTTCGTCGTGACGGGGCCAGTGTGTTTGCCGAAAATAATAAATACGCTCTGTTTCCCTCTTTTGCAATTGGTTGGGATATTGCAGAAGAGCCATTTATGGAAAATGTGAAGGATAAAATTTCCCAGTTGAAATTTAGGTTTGGATATGGATCGACCGGAAATGCAGATATTGGCGGGAACGCTTTTGCCGCATTTTATGCCCAACCAGCCTATTTAAACCCTGATGAATCGCTATTGATAGGTGTTTTTGCAAATCGGTTGGCTAATCCTGATTTGAAATGGGAAACCACGACCGAAAGAAATTTTGGGCTGGATTTTGAATTGTATAGAGGAAGAGTGTCAGGATCTGTAGAGGTCTACAATAAAGATGTTACAGATCTCTTGAGCTTAAAGCCCATCAACTCCTATAATGAAATAAACGTAGTTTGGGCAAACATAGGCGCAACGCAAAGTAAAGGTGTTGAGGTCACGCTAAACACCTATAATATAGATTCGGAAAACTTCAAATGGAGAAGTATTTTTACCTATTCGAAATACGAAGACAGATGGAAAGAAAGGGCATCCGATTGGAAACCTTCAATTTTCGAAAGTGTCGAGGATCCTATTCGTCCACAATTTAGCTACTTGTCCGATGGAATTATGCAGATTGGAGAAACCGTCCCGGCGCAACCACTACTTATCCCTGGAGGTGTCAAGATTAAAGATGTAGATGGTTTTGCCAAGGATGCAGAGGGCAATCCGATTACTGACGAAAATAGTAGATTTGTTAAAGCGGGCGCACCGGATGGTATTATAGACCAAGCGGATATTGTTCTACTTGGATCATCAGACCCCGATTTTTTGGCAGGTTTCAGCAATATAATCAGTTATAAAAATTTAGAACTGAATTTTCATTTTAATGGAATGTTCGGTCGAAGGATCGAGAACCAAACCGATCTTACTTATGGCGTCGGCATTGGTGGGGTGGCAACAAATGGCTCCAACGTACTGCGGAGTGTTTATGACAGATGGACCCCCACAAATCCCTCTACGACTAGACCTTCCTCGGCCGGCGGCGGAGAAGATGGTGCCGGAGACTTCTGGCTACAGGATGCGTGGTTTATCCGTCTTCAATATGCTTCTCTTTCTTATAAGCTGCCTAAAAAATGGTTTGGAGGAATATTGAGAGGTGGTGCCCTAAGATTGGATGCCAATAACCTTTTTATAATAACACCGTATGATGGGGTTGATCCCGAAACGGATAACCTTGTAGCAGCGTACCCTAATGTAAGTACCTATACTATAGGTATTGACCTAAAATTTTAATAAAAAAAAGAAAATTATGAAAAATGTACTGTTTGGCTTGATAGCGCTACTGTTGATGCTATCCGCGGGGTGCAATCCAGATCTCGAGCCAGTTAGTTATGACGAAATCAATCCTAGTATCTTCCCTACTTCTGAAAGTGATGTGGAAGCCCTTGTAGCCGCCGCATATTATCCTCTACGTGGATCTTGGTGGGACGGGATTCATACTACATCGGAAAACGGACTCGCTTTTATCCTAGATTCATCTACCGAAATTCTTATGGGCCAATATGGCATTCAGGAAGCTGGCACCTATCACTCATGGACTCCTGACGAGGAGGGGGCTACCCGTCCGTACGATATGTTTTATAATAAGTTGAGCAGCATGACTTTGAGTATAGATAGGATTGAAAAGTCTGACGCCATTGAATCGGTGAAAACTACGGCCATAGCAGAAATAAGGTGTGCCAGGGGTTTTTTGGCATATGAACTATTTGACATGTACGGCCCGATTGTAATAGCCCCCTTGGAAGTTCTCCTAAACCCTTTGCAGGAAGAACCTCTGGCTCGGCTTCCATATAATGAAATGGTGCGCTTTATTGAACAGGACCTTTTAGCTGCTGCAAAGGATTTAAAGACCCCTTCAGAAACACCTTATGGCAGGTTTAGCCAAGGAATGGCCAGAATGATTTTGATAAGACTCTATTTACATGAGAAAAGATGGGTTGAAGTGGAAGAACAAGCCAATGCTATTATGGCAATGGGACATTACCAATTGGAGGAGGATTATGTAGGCCTTTGGAATCTGAATGGGGCTACGGATAGCAAAGAGGTAATCTTTTCAATTCCTTCCGATTATGCCGGAACTAGTGAAAACCAATGGCAGTTAATGGTTCTACCTAGTAATTATCCTGACGGTGCAGGATGGGGTACAGTACAAAGTTCTTGGGCCTTTTACGATTCATTTGAACCCAATGATGTTCGGAAGACAAATCTGATAGCGGAATATACAGGAACAGATGGCATCACCTATAACAGAGAAAATCCTGGTGACTTTATTCAATTGGGGCCCCTTGCCCTGAAAATTAATCCTGACGCTGATCGAGAAGGGGAATTTACAACAGTTGATATTATTCTCTATAGATATGCAGATGTCATATTATCTAAGGCGGAAGCAATCGCAAATAAGAGCGGTGGCCCAAATCAAGAAGCAATAGACCTTGTGAATCAAATACGGACTAGGGCACAAATTCCTCTTGTGACCTTGGGAGGCTATCCCGATCTGGAAAGCTTTAATACTTTGATCTTATTAGAAAGGTCACATGAATATTGGTGCGAAAACGGACAATATCGTTCCGATTTAATCAGACATGGAAAATTCACGGAATATAACAAAGATTTGGTAGGACCGTTAAGTGAAAGCAACAAAAATAAAGAAGTTTTCCCCTTTTCATTTGAAAGAGTAAACGAGGGAAAAGGAAAATTTTTGCAAAATCCTGGTTATACAAATTAATTATAAACAGGTCTATTGGTAGCGATTTTGATGAATTGTTAGGTGCTCAAAGACGTTACAGTGAATATAACAATTCTGTACATAAAAATTGAATTATGAAAAAAATAAAGTTATTAATAAAGTATTTAATGGCATTTTTTCTTTTGATAGGATGTTCAAATGACGATGACCCTGGTACTGTTACAGGTGGCAAAGAGCTTGAAGCAGATTTTACTTTTACGAACGACGGAAGTACTTTTGAGTTTACCAATCAGTCGGGAAGCGGCAATACGTATAGATGGGATTTTGGTGATTTAGGGTTTATATCCGAAGAAGAAAACCCGGTACATACTTACCCTATCGGGGGAGAGCTATTGGTTTCTTTGACAATTTCTGACGAGAATGGTAACGAAGGCTATGTCACAAAAACAATAACAGCTCCTGAAATAATAATTATCGATATTGAAATTGATGGCGATTTTGATGACTGGGAACATGTTGGAGTGATTGCAGAAAACAACACTGGAGATAGTGCAATTCAATTGATGAAAGTTTGGACACAAGGCGAGAAAATAAGCTTTTATTTAGAAGGTAACGCCGATATGCTTTTGGAAATTTGTCAAATATACATGAACACAGACGCGGATGCAACTAGCGGGTTTTTGGATGATGGTGATTTTCCTGATTTTTCAGGTGCAGAACTTCTGTTCGAGGGTCCCCTTGTGAATGATAGTTGGGGAGAATTTTTTGCCCAAGACCTAGGAGAATCCGGGTGGTCATTTAATAACTCCGTCGGTGACGCGTCAACGTTAGATATATCAGCAATAGGTGATGCCGTAAGAGAGGGTGCAAAAGCAGTTGAATTTACTATAGATAAATCAACCCTTGGGCTCACAGGAGATTACTTAGGTTTGGGCTTCGTGGAGCTCACTGAGGGTTATTCTACGGTTTCTATTATACCTGGCGATGGTTCTTATGTAATTATTGATTTGTAAAAGGCTTATTCGTAACATACCCTACCCAAAAGTATGGCGAAACCCCATATCAGGCCTATCTCGAATATTTGGAATCTTGGGCCTCACATAGGCGAACGTGAACTAATAAAGGACATAGGCACCAATTTTCCGATACTGCTCGATATAATCAAAGGGTTGTCCGAAACGCGTGAGAGCGAAATAATCTTGGCCAATGCGGCAAAAACCACAACAAGGTGCCTGATGCGTATATGGACACATTTGCGACTCTGCTTGCTAAAGATATCTTTAATCAACTCCCGGAAAAAGAGGCCGCAATCCCAAAAATGACATCGCTATTGGAGGATTAAAATCGCAATTAAGGCAAAAGGGTTTTAATAGCCAATTTTCTATAATGGTAAGTGATAATGTTCATTACGGAAAGTAATTCAGAATATTAAAAGGGTGTTTTAAAGAAGAATTATTGGCTTGCGAGCAGTAAGGTTCTATTTACTTATTTTTTAAAGTATTTATTCGGTAATTTTTGCCGTCTAATACTTTCCGTATCGAAAATGTAAATCTCTTAGTGCCTTTCCAACGATTTTCATTTTGTTCGTTCTGTGGAAAAAAAGAAGGGATTAAACAACCACTTAAAGTTGATTATTCGAATTACAAGGATATGGCCGCACTCGTGCATATAAAAAATATTCAGGCGGGGATGCTGCCATTTGCTCAACCAAAGCCCATGCGCCAAGTCTGATTTTTTCTCATAGTTTGGGTCTTTATCCAAAGAGTAAATGGCGCGGCAAACAACGCCTCTGGCATTCGGACGTGATTTCCTTGTATGGTTTTCGCTTTCCCATGTTACAAAATTCTCTAAATCCTCATAAGCGGGATTGGTAAAACTAAACTTTATACCAAAAAGGTAATCAACGACACGGATACCGCTAATCAATCCATTTTCTATCTGCTTTTTTGATGTACTTTCTCTTTCGCCCATAAACCTTGTTCGGATTTAAAGTTATTGATTCATCCAATAGTGAAAAAACCAGCGCTTGGAACAGGAAGTTATGGAACATTTCTTCAATCAATATTATTGATAAAATATCTGCAGAAAAGGAAGTGCGATTTTTTCTAATAATACGGCCGTTTAAATGAACATAAAGTGTCCCGTAAAAGGTTAATTAGTCAATCCTTAAAAAAATGTTTTGTATCGGATTTCTGCTATCCATAGGACATTTGATTTTTGGGACGTTCGGTTTCAATGATTTTCTTCAGGTACAGATACAGCCAAAGAACGGCTTCCCTTAGTTTTACCATAAGCTTTTTGAAGTTGAACCCTGCCGCTGCCATGGTAAAGTTGATACTGTCCCCTATTTGCCCTTTGAGAAAGTTCCTTGCCGCCCTGTGATCCGATTTAAGGTGTCCGGTGATAGGTTCTA
>Ga0075530_1001561_pt1 | contig 10836 bp, 13 predicted proteins | sample NGEPerD_2_FD_75101 | JGI IMG/M metagenome (GOLD analysis project Ga0075530, IMG submission 75101) | Arctic peat soil microbial communities from the Barrow Environmental Observatory site, Barrow, Alaska, USA - NGEE PermafrostL1-D | ecosystem: Environmental > Terrestrial > Soil > Wetlands > Peat ...
ATGCCCTTATAGGGCGCGACACCCGGCCGCTCATTCAGCGCCGCGCTGCCGAGGCCCATGGCTTGGCTCTGCTTGGCTTGGTCGGCGCCGGCCATGGCGCTGGCGATCTGCCCGAGGCTGGTGGAGAAGGACATGTTGCCGCCGGTCTCCGACATGGCGACGTTGACGGGCGAGCTGTTGCCGCCAGGCCCTCCGCCCCAGGCGGAGCCAGGGAAGCGGCGGATGAAGCGCGGCCGGTCCGGATCGTTGTCGAGCAACGACGTCAGCCGGTGATGCAGGAACCGCTCGATCACCGCCTTGGTCTGCGGGCGTGGATCGATATTGGTGAAGGTGCAGGTGATGTTCTCGCCCGCGTCGAGGTCGATCACAGCGGTCGCGTTCGCGACACTGGTGGTCGTGCCGCCGTCGGGATCGTTACAAGAGATGTCGCCGAGATAGAAGAACGGGACGTCCTGCAGCTCGGTGATGGTGTAGGTGCCGGGCAGCAGGGTCTTGGCGCCGGAGCTCACAATATCGCCGGTGGTCAGCTGCATGGCGAGCGCGGGCGTGGCCGAGACGAAGGTAAAGGTGCCCGAGCCCTTGATAGCCTTCTTGATGATGGTGATGGAGCTGTTTGCTACGTAGGTGACGGTGGCCGACGCGGTCGCCTGCACTGTACTGGGCACGCTAGCATGAGCTATGCCGATCGGGTTCATCTGGTCGACGATGGTATCCCAGAGACTGCGAGCGGGTGTCCTGTTGTCAGCCACTGCGATGGCGGAAGCGTGGTTTGGGTCAACCCACTGGCCGGATATCACGGTTCCGGTGGCCTGCGCGATGTTGGTGACGCTGCCGGCGGTAACATCGGCTGCCGTAATCGTATAGCTGCCCGTACAGGTCATCGATTCGCCCGGCGATAAATTCGTATTGGCCGGACAGCTGATGTTGGCTTCGGGGACTTTGTCATCGCGGAGAGCGATTGAAAGGGAAAAGGAATCAAAGCCCGTCGTGTTGGTCACCACATAGGTGTAGGTGATGACTTGGCCGGCAGCCGAATAGGTCGTGGGGCTCGCGGTTTTGGTGAGCGAGATCGAGATCGGATCCGTCTGCGCGTGGGCTTGATGAGGCAGGGCCGAAAGGCCCGCGATCAAGGCCACACCAAAAACAGAAGCGGCGAGGCCCTTGCGGAGAAGCCGGTCAAGACGGCCCGCAGCGCGCGCCTGGCTACAGGCGTGCTTCCCTCGACGCTGAAATACTCTGCGCAACTGTCCCCCAGCGAGGCTACTGACAAGCCTTTTCCCCGACGCCGCAAGGGGACTTTAGCAGACGCCCATCAGCGATGTTTGGACCAGAAAGGGCGGTTTTGAGCGAATTATGATGGACTGTTGCCGGATTGCCACGAACAAGCCCGCAGGAGTTGCAGTGCCTACAACCGGCGCTTGCCGAGCAGGCGCAAGCGCAGCGCGTTGAGCTTGATGAAGCCCTCCGCGTCCTTCTGGTCGTAAGCGCCGGCATCGTCCTCGAAGGTGACGATCTTGTCGGAATAGAGCGATTTCGGGCTGGTGCGACCGATGACGATGACATTGCCCTTGTAGAGCTTGAGCCTCACCTCGCCCTCGACATGCTCCTGGCTCTTGTCCACGAGTGCCTGCAGCATCTCGCGCTCCGGCGCGAACCAGAAGCCGTAATAGACGAGCTCGGCGTAGCGCGGCATGAGGCTGTCTTTCAGATGCATCGCCTCGCGGTCGAGCGTGAGGGACTCCATGGCGCGGTGGGCGGCATAGAGGATGGTGCCGCCGGGAGTCTCGTAGACGCCGCGCGACTTCATGCCGACAAAGCGATTCTCGACGAGATCGACGCGGCCGATGCCGTTGTCGTGGCCAAGCTCGTTGAGCTTGGTGAGCAGGGAAGCGGGCGACAGCGCCTTGCCGTCGATCGAGACGGGATCGCCCTTGTCGAAGCCGATGGTGACGACGGTCGCCTTGTCGGGCGCGTCCTCGGGCGAGATGGTGCGCTGATAGACGTAAGGCGGCGGCTCGGCGTTCGGGTCTTCCAGCACCTTCCCTTCCGAGGAGGAGTGCAGCAGGTTGGCGTCGACCGAGAACGGCGCCTCGCCGCGCTTGTCCTTCGATACGGGAATCTGATGCTTCTCGGCGAACGCGATCAGGTCGCTGCGCGAAACGAAGTCCCATTCCCGCCAGGGCGCGATCACCTTGATGTCCGGGTTGAGCGCGTAATAAGTGAGCTCGAAGCGTACCTGGTCGTTGCCCTTGCCGGTGGCCCCATGACAAACGGCATCGGCGCCGGTCTCGCGCGCAATCTCGATCTGCCGCTTGGCGATCAGCGGCCGGGCGATGGAGGTGCCGAGCAGATAGACGCCCTCATAGAGTGCGTTGGCGCGGAACATCGGGAACACGTAGTCGCGCACGAACTCCTCGCGCAGGTCCTCGACGAAGATCTCCTTGATGCCGAGCATCTCGGCCTTCTTACGCGCTGGCGCGAGCTCCTCACCTTGGCCGAGATCGGCGGTGAAGGTCACGACCTCGCACCCATAGGTCTCTTGCAGCCATTTGAGGATGATTGAGGTGTCGAGCCCGCCGGAATAGGCAAGCACCACCTTCTTGATGTCGGTCTTCATGGGAAGAGGCCTCGCGACGGCCTGTGGACACGATGTTGGGTCAAGATGTTAACTCGGCCGCGACTATAGGCAGGCGATGGGCTTGCGCAAGGGCTGTCGAAGCCCAAATAGGTGGGGCTCGCGCCCCGTGCACGCCTCAAATCCGCCGTCGCGATCATCAAGTGTCGGCGAAACCAAATGGAGGAGACACGATGAAATCCGGTTTCTTTTCTGGGCTCGCTGTGGCGGGCCTCGTCTGCGTCGGGCTGACTGTACCGCAGGTCGCCTCCGCGGGCCTGTCCCCGGCCGGAGTTAGCACGGGCGCGGAGGCCGTCACGCCGCTCGTGACCCAGGTCAAGAAGTGGAAGAACAGGAATTGGAACGGCAACAACTGGAAGGGCAATAAGCGTATCTACGTGGCCCCCCGACGCGGCGGTCGCGTCTATGTCCGTGGCTGGAATCGCCGGCCCTATTACGGCACGATCATCGCCGGCGTGGCGCTCGGCACGATCATCGCCGCCACGGCCGCGCCGTACGCGCCGGCCGACAATCTGTGCTGGTATTGGACCAGCCCGGCGCAGAACCGGGGCTATTGGGACTATTGCTACTAGCCGCAGACTGGGCGTCGCCTTACTGGCCATTTCGCCCCGGTCTCGATAACGATTGCGAAGGGCCGGTTCCCACTACGGAGCCGGCCTTTTCCGTTTGAGGTTACGGTCAGGGCCCGGGTCTCAGGTCCGCGATGCGCTTGCGTACGCGCTGGCCGGTGTCGCGGAGGACGCCGCCAATTTTGAGGAGGCCAGCGCCGGCGCCAATGAGGAGCGCGCCGATCCCCCGATGCAAAGCGAGGGAGACCCGCGTGATCGCCGCCTCGAGTCTCGCATCACTACGCCTCACGGGATCGATCAGGAGCCAATACAAGAACCCGACGATCGCGATGGTGAACACGCCGGAGAACACGATGTCGGTGAAGAAATGGCGGCCGAACACCATGCGCAAGCCGCCCACCGTGGCGCCGTAGACCACGGCCGCGCCGAGCGCCACGGGCCTCACCTGCGGCGGTGCCAAGCTCGCCGGCGCGACGAGCCAGAAAGCCTGACTAGCCTCTCCAGACACAAAGGAACAGTTGCGCGGGCACTCGCTGCTTGATCGCCACCAGGGCTGGAAGTCTGCGGACCCACCGAACTGCTCGACCTGATTGGGCCGCGGGCGCCCCCAGTTCTCCTTTAGAATAAGGTTGGAGAGGAGCCCCGGACCGAGGATGAACGAGCCGATCAGATAAATCACGATCGAGGGCGCGATCAGCATGCGCGAGGCGGGAAAGATGAGCTTGATCACAAGCGCGATCACCGGCGGGATCACCAGCAGCCACGGAATCCAGTTGAGGGCGTGCCGCATGACAATCAAGGCTGGGCTGAAGGCCGCGGTGAACTTGCCGGCCTCGGCGTTGAAGAACCACCCAGCAATGTCGAGGTCGAACACCGGGAAGACGGCGAACACCAATCCCAGCACAACACCCACAGCGATGGTAGAAAGCAACCAGCCGCGCGTCACGGCACCCCCCCGAACCTTGAACAGTTAGACCGACGCTAGGCAGCGAAAACGCCGGATTTGTGGACCCAAATAGCAGCTTGGCGCGACATTGACGACAACCGCCTCAAGCCCGGGCGCCGGCCAGCAGCCAATAGGTAAAGCCGCCGGCGAAGCCTGCCGTGGCAAAGATGGACATATATTCCCCGGCCGGAATCTCGGGCAGCCCCGTGCTCGACGCGCCGGCGAGCAGCGGGATGGCGGCGAGCGCGGCCCCGCCCGCGAGCACGTAGTAGATCCACGACCGAATGCGCATTACCTCGCCGACCACGACCGCGATCAAGGCCGGCAGCGCGGTGAGCGCCGGCGTGACGGTGCCGGCGAACAGCACGATGCCGAACACGGTGGCGCCGCCATGGCTGAGGATCGGGTCATGCGGCGGGGCGGCGGCACGAAGCTCCTCGCCCACCCATATGGAGCCGAGCGCGAACAAGACGGCGAGCGCGACGGCAGAGGCGACGGCAAAGGCGATCACCACAACGAGCCCTCTCAGGACGTAGCGGGCGATCACGTCTTGTCCTCGCTCTTCTTATCGCGGAGCCAGCGCACGACATCGCGCGCGCTCTCGTGTGGAGAAAATACCGGGTAGAAGACATGTTCGATGGCGCCGTCATTGACGACGAGCGTCAACCGTTTGATCAGGCGCATGCGGTCGACGTCGCAGGCGCCATCGTCGATGGGGCGCGGCAGGCCGGGCGGAAGTTCGTGCAGGCGGTTCAAGCTGGTGCGGCGAGGCGGGCGGACGCGCGCTGCTTGATGCTGGCGCTCTTGAGCTGGCCGCATGCCGCCATGATGTCCCGGCCGCGGGGGCTGCGCACCGGGCTCGCATAGCCGGCGCGGTTCACGACCTCGGCGAATTTCTCGATGTCGTCCCAATCGGAGCATTCGTAGGGGGCGCCGGGCCAGGGGTTGAACGGGATCAGATTGATCTTGGCCGGGATCTTGGCCAGCAGCCGCACGAGAGCTTTCGCGTCCTCGACGGAATCGTTGAGGCCCTTCAGCATCACATATTCGAAGGTGATGCGCTTGGCGTTGGAGAGACCGGGATAGGCGCGGCAGGCCGCAAGCAAATCCTTGATGGGCCATTTCTTGTTGATGGGCACGAGCTCGTCGCGAAGCTCATCGCGCACCGCGTGCAGCGAGATGGCGAGCATGGTGCCGGCCTCCTCGCCCCAGCGCGGAATTTCCGGCACTACGCCCGAGGTCGACAGGGTGATGCGGCGCTTGGAGATGGAGAGCCCTTCGCCGTCGGCGGCGATGGCGCAGGCATCGCGCACGTTGTCGAAATTATAGAGCGGCTCGCCCATGCCCATGAGCACCACATTGGTGATCTTGCGCTCGGAGTCGGGAAGCCCGCGCGGGTCGGCGGCCGTGGCGCCCGGCCAATCGCCGATCCGGTCGCGGGCAAGCATGATCTGGCCGACGATCTCGCCGGCGGTCAGGTTACGCACGAGCTTCTGGGTTCCCGTGTGGCAGAAGGTGCAAGTGAGCGTGCAACCGACCTGGCTCGAAATGCACAGCGTGCCGCGGTCCGATTCGGGGATATAGACCGTTTCCACCTCTTTGCCGTCAGCAAGACGGAGCAACCATTTGCGCGTGCCGTCGACCGAGACCTGCTCGGTGACGATCTCAGGCCTTTCAAGCATGAAATGCGCGGCGAGCTCGGCGCGCAGCTCCTTGGCGATGTCGGTCATGGCGGCGAAGTCGGTCTGGCCCCGCACATAGACCCAGCTCCACAGCTGGCTCACCCGCATGCGCTGCTGGCGCTCGGGCACGCCGAGCGTGGCCAGGCGGTCGCCGAGCGCGGCGCGGCTGAGGCCGATAAGCGGCTCTCGGCTCGGCGTCTCGGCCGCAAGGGCTACGGTCTCGCGGTCTATGAGCGTGGGCATGGTCATGGCTTGCCCGTCATATCATGCCGGGCACTGAAAATGCCAAGGCCGAGCTGCCTTTGCTCCGCTGGACGCCGGGCAGAGCCCGCTTGCGGCACCTGAAATCCGAGAGGTCGGCGGCGCAGGACGCCTAGTCGTCCATGATCTCGTCGGTGAGTTCCAGCACCTTCTTATCGGGGTTTGCGTCGCACCGGATCAGGATCTTGGTGAGGTGGCTTGCCATCTCGCCGAAATCGATCGTCGCCGGCTCGTTTTCCTCGGTGTAGTAGCCCTCGAACCACATCATGATGATGGCCTTGTTGTCATTGTCATAGGCCGTGAACTGCGCGCAGGTCAGTTCGGACACGTCGACGACTTCGGCGGCGACGGACGGGAAGGCAGCAACAATCGCCGCGGCAAGGGCGGTCGCAAAGACGGTTTTCATGGGGGACCCCTATTGCGGCGGGTTGCCGCAAGAGATCACGCTATTCCGGTTCAGAAACGTCGGCAAGATGGCTCGTCAAGCCGACGCATCGCGCCTCGGCCGGCGCTCCGGGGTCACTCGCCGCACTCCTTGGCGATGCGGTCGAGCGCGTCGGAAATGCCGCTCAGCGAGTAATTATCGCCAGTATCGGTGCCGCGGGCCGAGCGGCCCTGGACCTTCATGGAACTCCCGGCCTTCATGGAGTCGACGAGCTTGGCCTCGTCGGCGGTCTTCTCGACGAAGGCGCCTTCGTCCTTGGTGAACAGCTCGAACTTGTCGTTGCCCACGGTCACCGTGGCCTTGCCGCCGGCCGGGAACGGATAGCCCATTTTCAAGCTGATCTCGCCGGTGACCTTATCGGCGGGATAGTCCGTGATGTAGAAATAGATAGGACCGCGCCGGACGTTCTTAGGAGTCGAACTCGTCGGCTGGGATACGGCAAAGCAGACCTTGGGACTGCCGGTCGCCGTATAGACGGACCAGTCGTTGTATTTCTGCAGAAGTTTGACGTCCTGCGCGAACGCGGGCGTTGTGCTCAACGCCACGATCACGCAAGCAGCTCGAACGGCTCGGCGCATCTCCCCGTCCCCGTGTCGTGAGCAAGCGTTAAGCATGAATGCCCCCAATCTTCACTAGATCAGCCCGTTAGGTCAACCCTGTGGCCTTCGCCGCTTCGGCGCCCCTTGAACATGGGGCGCTGGCGCCGCCGCCGACGCCCCCTCCGTGACCGGCCGGGGCGCAAAGCGGCCCAGCGTGCGAACACGGTCATACATCATTATGGCCCCGGCCGTGGCCACGTTGAGAGAGAAGGCTGTGGGTATGCGGACCAGATGCTGGCAGCGGGCGACAAGCTCCGGGGTCAGCTGGCCGCGCTCGGGTCCCAGCACATAGGCGGCGCGCAACGGGTGGGGGAAGCTCGGCAGGTCGGCCGCCTGGTCGAGAATCTCGACACCCACCAGGCTGCAGCCCTTCGGCAGCCGCATCTCCTGAAGGGTCCGCCAATGATAGACCGGCAGATGGGTCTCGGCGCGAGAGGTATCGGTGCGCATCTCGAGCGCCCGCTCATCGGCGCCCAGGGTAAAGACGAAGCTCGCCCCAAAGGCATGGGCGGAGCGCAGCAGATTGCCGAGATTCACGGACTTGGAGATGCCCTCGGCGCCGATGCCGAAATACCCGCGAATGTTCGAAGGTAGAGGTTTCACAACCTTTGTCTGCCATAGGCTAGGGACGAACAAAAGGGTGCCGCGCCCGCCGAGGCACGAATCACAATAGAAGAACATTGACGTGCGCGGGCGGCTCTTGAGGTTGCGCTCGCCAAAAGACGGCGTCAAAAAATCACGTTCTTCGATCATTCAGTCCGAGCTGCCTCACGGGCATGAGCAGCTCCATGGAGCGGCTATATGCGTGTTGCGCAGTTCAACGAGTTTGGTGGACCCCAGGCCCTGCATATTGAAGAGATCGCCGATCCGTCTCCCGGACCGGGCGAGATCCTCATCAGGGTCAACGCCGTCGGCCTCAATTTCTTCGACACGCTGGTGTTGCGCGACAAATATCAGATTTCGCCGCCACTCCCCTTTTCGCCAGGCGCGGAAGTGGCGGGACCGGTCGAGGCGGTCGGCGAGGGCGTCGCCGACGTCAGTGTGGGACAGCGCGTGGTGGCGTTCGTCGGCGGCAATGGCTGCCGTGAGCTTCTGGTCACCAAGGCGAAAAACGCAATTCCCATTCCCGAGGGCGTCAGCGACGAAATGGCCGCCGGAATGGTCATCACTTACGGCACGGCGCTTCATGCGCTGAAGGACCGGGCTGACCTCAAGCCCGAGGAAAGCGTGGCCGTGCTCGGCGCGGCGGGCGGAGCCGGCGTTGCCGCCGTCGAGATCGCCAAGCTGATGGGCGCGCGGGTCATCGCCGTCGCCTCGTCGGAAGACAAGCTCGCCTTTGCCAAGGCGCATGGCGCCGACGAGGGCGTCAACTATTCGGAAGTCGATCTCAAGCGGAAGCTGAAAGAGCTGACATTGCCGAAGGGCGTCGACGTGCTCTACGACTGTGTCGGCGGCGCGAGCGCCGAACCGGCTCTGCGGGCCATGGCATGGGAAGGACGCTATCTCGTGCTCGGCTTCGCGTCCGGCGAGATCCCCCGCATCCCGCTCAATCTCGTCATGCTCAAGGGCTGCTCGATCATCGGCGTGTTTTGGACATCGTTCGTGGAGCGCGCACCGGAGCAGCATCGGGCCAACACGGATCAGCTGCTCGACTGGTGCCGGGATGGGAAGATCACCCCGCACATCCATGAGACCTTTCCGCTGGCGGAGACCGCCGAGGCCCTGATGCTGATCGAGGGGCGCAAAGTCACCGGCAAGGTGATCATCAACCCGCAAGCGTAGCTTTGAAGCTTCGCTAGAAGCCTAAGCGGACCTCATCTAAGTGGATTTGGGCAGCTCTTTGTCGAGCGCGCGGGCCGCCGCCGCCCGGTGGGTGGGCGTGATGTGCGACGAGACCAGGCCGATCACCGCGGTGAGCAGGGCCATGTCGTCGGCGAAGCCGAGCCCGCCGATGATGTCGGGGATGAGGTCGGTCGGCAGGATGAAATAGGCCAGCGCCGCGAGCAGCATGCCGCGCACGCGCATGGGCGTTACCGGATCGAGCGCGCAGTAATACGCGGCGACCAGATCCTCGGCGAACGGCACCCGCGCGGCGAAGCGCTTGAGCTTGGCCCAGAACTCTTGCCGGACCTTGCGCTCCCGCTCGGCGAACGCACGCAGCGAGACCTGCCGCCCGAGAGCTGCGTCCCGCAATTTGCTGGTATCGTTAAAGGCGATCATGTTTCTTCACTCTCCGCGACGGTCTCTCGAGGCCCAAGCCCTTGATAAACATAGGGTGGAGCATGGCTTCGTGCAAGAAGCGCCGGCGGCCATGGCGCTCGCGTTCAGCTTGCACAAACGCGCCAGCCTGTGCGATGGGAGCCGCCATGGCTAAGCATCGTCTCCTCTTTGTGTGTCTCGGCAATATCTGCCGTTCGCCCATGGCGGAAGGCGTGTTTCGGCGCGTCGCCGAGGCAAATGGTTTGCTCGATTTGTTCGAGATCGACTCGGCGGGGATGGGCGACTGGCACAAGGGCGAAGCGCCCGACCACCGCGCGCAGAAAGCGGCGCTCGCCCGCGGCATGGATATTTCCGGTCAGTCGGCGCGCAAGGTGGAGCTCGAAGACTTCGACAATTTCGATCTCTTCCTCGCCATGGACGCATCGAACGTCGCCGACCTTTACGACATCGCCCCGCAGGCGGCGCGGCACAAGATCCGCCGCTTTCTCGAATACGCGCCGCATCCGGACACCTACGATGTGCCCGATCCGTACTATGGCGGCGTGGCAGGGTTCGACCACGCGCTCGATCTGATCGAGGCGGCGGCGGAAGGCTTGCTGGCCGATCTCACGGCAGATAGCGCCAAGAAGACCGCCAAGACGTAAGGCGCGGTCACTTCCCGAAGTTGTAGGCCTCCTCGGCGTTGAAGGCGTCCTCGAAGCCGTAATGGTCTTCCGCGTCGAAGCTGTCTTGGCGATCGCCTGTATCGTCGAGGTCGTAGGCGGCCTCGACGACATAAGGCCCGCCGCCGACGGAATCGCGCGACGAATACAGCACGAAGCGGCTCACGGTGAAGGGCTCGGCGGCGACCCCGCCTTGATGCTCGAGATAGGTGGCCACGGCGCCAGGCCGTGTGCCTCTCAGGCGCGCCAGCGTGACATGGGGCTTGTAGTTGCGGCCCTCGGGCGGCAGGCCCACCTCGCGCGCGGCCCGCTCATTGGCCCGGCGCAACGCGTCAAGACCGTCCGATCGCACGATGCTGGCAAACAGAGCGCGCGGCCTGTTGCCGCCGAAACTGTCGAGGCCATTCAGCCGCAGCTCGAATGGCGGCACGGCAATCTCGCCCAGCGCGTAGGTGAAGTCGCGCGCGGTCGCGCCATCGACGTCGCCGATGAAGCGCAGAGTCAGATGATAATTTTCCGGATCGATCCAGCGGGCGCCGCTTAGCCCTGCGCGCAACACAGTGAGTCTCTCGGCGACGCTGCGCGGTATCTCGATAGCTGAGAATAGCCGTGGCATGTCAGGCGACTCACCTCTCGCATGACAACAATCAGGGGCATGGGTTGGGGTAGTCAAGGTGGATTTTATCGATGTCCTCAAGCACGTCGTCCGAAAGGGTGAGGCTTGCCCCTTCGATGTCGGTCTTGAGCTGGGCCATGCTGGTTGCGCCGATGATGCAGCTGGTGACGAAGGGCCGCGAAACGGCGTAGGCAATCGCCA
>Ga0075530_1001563_pt1 | contig 10821 bp, 9 predicted proteins | sample NGEPerD_2_FD_75101 | JGI IMG/M metagenome (GOLD analysis project Ga0075530, IMG submission 75101) | Arctic peat soil microbial communities from the Barrow Environmental Observatory site, Barrow, Alaska, USA - NGEE PermafrostL1-D | ecosystem: Environmental > Terrestrial > Soil > Wetlands > Peat ...
ACGCCGGAGTTGGCAGCGGCCCGAGGTCGTGCGTTAAACGCCCAGACGCAGCGGTCGAAGATGCGGGCGGCGCGGCAAATGACGCGGGCTCTGCGGCAAAAGAAGTGCGCGGCCGGGTGGGGGGTCCCGGCCGCGCTGGTCGTAGAGTTCGACGGTGGAGTGCTGGTGCGCTCCCTGCTTCAACTGCAGCACCGTAAGGCCCCACGCGTCCCTGGTGTCGGGGTCGGGCGTGGGTCGGTGATTGTCGTCGAGGCGAGGCGAAGCATACCGGGATATCGTTCTACATCCAGGCGTGAGAGTCAATCGGTTATGTTGTAAAGGTATTCACAGTTTCAAGTGGTCGACTTCGCGGCGTCGAATGAGATCGAACCGACGAAGCCCAGTAAGCGATGAAATTCGCCGTGGGGGAGGACCTATAGCGTGTCATCCGAGTTCGTCGGCAAGCGTGTGACGCTGAAGGACGTCGCGAAGCGAGCAGGGGTTTCCGTGGGCATGGCCAGCCGCGTTCTCGGCAGCTACGGTTCGTACAGCGAGAAGACCAAGCGACTGGTAATGAAGGCAGCACAGGACCTCAAGTATCGGCCTAACGCGTTGGCGCGGTCGTTGCGCGTCGGTAGGACCAACGCCATCGGGCTGGTGGTGTCGAACGTCTTGAGCCATCACTGGACGACGTTCATCCGCGCCGTCGAGAAAGCCGCCGCCGAGCGCGACTATCAGGTCCTGCTCGGGGCCACGTCCGATGATCCTTCCACCGAGCGCGCGTACCTGCACGCGCTGCACGACCGCTTCGTCGACGGCGTGATCGTCACGCCGTCGGAGGAGAACGAGCCGCTCATCGCCGAGCTGCTGACTAGCGGCCTGCCGATGGTGCTGGTGGAGAGCCCCAACGGGGACCTCGCCGCACCGCGCGTCAACCTCGACAACCGCGCCGGCGCCAGGGCCGCGGTCGACCATCTGTTGCAGCTCGGCCACCGCCGCATCGGCATCGTCACCGGCAACCTGAGCGTGAGCCCGGCACGAGAGCGTGCAGACGGCTACCGGGACGCGCTGCAGGCCGCGGGCCTGGACCTCGCCCCGGCGCTCATGGTGACGGGCGACTTCGACTTCGAGACGGCCTACGCCGCCACCGCCAAGCTGATGTCGCTTCCCGGGCGGCCCACGGCGCTGTTCGTCTGCAACGAGGTAATGGCCGGCGCGGCGCTCCAGTACCTAAAGGACGAGGACGTCGCGCTGCCCGACGAGCTGTCGCTGGTGGCGTTCGACGACCCGGCTTGGATGTCGTTCTACCGGCCGGCGATCACCACGGTGCGAACCCCGCGGGCGGAGATGGCGCGCTTAGCGCTCGATACCTTGTTGGCGAAGATCAACGGGCCGCAGGGTCGCGGTGAGGTTGTCGAGCAGCGGGTGTTGCCGTTGGAGTTGGTGGTGAGGGAGAGCGCGGTGGAGATGCGTGGGCCCAAGTAGTCCCGCTCACTCGCCACCTCCTCGCGTTCATGTTCCTCGGCGCGTTTTCGGGTGTCTTCCAAGACCTCTTCCATCAGGGGAGCAGCGCCGTATGGCCTGACGATTGCTGTTTTGCGGATGGGCGCGTGGCTTGCGTCTTGCCGGCTGGTCCTTCGCTTTACGAGTGTCGACCTGACGATTGGAACGCACGCACATCTGTCATGCCTCGCGGCTCGATGAGTTCATACAATATCTCAGCCATGGTCTTGCTCTTCGTCAACTGGTGGCCCGAGGATCACTTCGAGTACAACTGGCACCTGAACCCTGAGCAAGTCGCGTTGCTCGCGCGAAGGGGTATCGAACTGCGGCGGGTGACAGGTTACGCGTGGAACGAACCGTGGACATGGAAGTTCTTAGTTGGTCGAGTTCGTTTCATTCGCGACCTCTTGCGCAAAGCGAACGAAGTCGACGTTGTAGTGACTCACATGGACTCGTTTCCATCGAGGATCGTCGGGCTGGGGCGGTCACTGAGAGTGATACGACGTCCGAAGCTCGTAATGGTCGACTACTGGTTACACCCATCCACACCACGCTTCTCTTTACGAAGAGTGGCTAAGGAGTTGGTCATCCGTCACGTGTACGGCAAGTTCGATCTGGTTCTCTTCGATACCCTGCCGGGCGAGCGGGAGTTCAGAGAGGAGGGCTATCTAGGCCGCGGGGCCAGAACGGCCTTCCTACCTATTTCCTTGAGCACGGCGAAACGCCAACATCTCGCCGAAGAGAGAGCCCGGGTCGAGGGCTCTTCGCGCACTTTCGAAGGACCCTACTACTTCGCTGCCGGCAATTCTAATCGTGACTACAACACACTATTCGTTGCTGCCGCACTACTCCCACAAATTCGCTTTGTCGTTATGAGCAGTCGGCTACCGGACGACCTTGCGACTCCCGATAACGTCATTCTCGCGGAGTGGGGTCTTTACTCTGAGTACCTGGAGATACTGGGTAACGCGCGCGCCGCGGTAATCCCAATGCCCCCCGGTGTGGAAGCTGCTGGGCTGCGGACCCTGTTCGAGGCGTGGGCCATGAAGGTACCCACGATCGTTGCCGACTGCGACGGGGTTCGATCGTACGTCTTAAATGACGCAGGCGACCCGGCGGCGTTCCTCTATAAAGCCGGCGATGCAGATAGTCTAGCGGCGGTCGTTTCGTCGCTCGAACGGAACGTTTGCCAGTGTGATGCAGTGGTTGAGAGAGCCGCTGCGAGGCTAACCGACGAGTTCTCTAGTGACGCCTACATCGAGCGGCTGGTTCCGCATTTGATGTCGACCGCCAGCGGTTAGCCGTACAACTCCACTGGCTTCCGGTCCGCCCCGGTAGTCACAGGGTAGTCGCGCATCCTTAGAAGCTGAAGCCCGATGTTCCATAGAAATCGTGGGTTCAGGATCAGGTAGCGGCGCCAGAGCCTGGCAGGTTCGTGGGCAAAGCGAAAGAGCCACTCGAGGCCGTTGTCTTGGAAGAACTTTGGGGCTTGTGGCAGGCCGCCAGCGTGGAAGTCGAAGGCGGCTCCAACCGAAATGACCGGGACGCCAAGCTCGCCGACGTTCTCGAACACCCATACCTCTTGTCGCGGGCAACCAAGTCCTACGAACACGATCCTTGCTCCAGACAGTCGGATGCGACCAAGCATCTCTTGGCGCTCCTCGAGGCTGAGGCGTCGAAAACGAGAGGGCTCGTAGCCCGCCACCACAAGATGCGGGAACTCTTCCTCAAGATTGGCAACCAAGCTGCGAACGGTGGACTCATCGCTCCCATAGAAGTACACGGGTAGCGATTTCGCCTGCGCTGCTGACAAGACGTGCTTGGTGAGCGTTGGTCCGTAGACGCGCTCGGGGAGCGACACCCCGTGCAGCCATCTGAGCGCCCAGCGAACCGGTTGCCCGTCGGGAGTAACGATGTCGAACGCGTTCAGCCGGCCGCGGTGAACAGCATCATCGTGACCGGTCATCACGCCATGAACGGCTAGGGCTGTGACCGCGAGCGGGAAACGCGCCTCCGCTGCGGCGATGACCCGGGCGACAACGGCCTCATAGTCCACCGCAGAGACCAACACGCCCAACACCGATCGCCTGCCGGCGTCGATCACACCAGAGCCCAACGCCCAGCGTTCTCGACGTGCATCTCTTGGAGTATCCGAGGAACGTCGTAGGTAAGGCTCCACTCGGGGAAGTGACTCTTGAAGCGGGCTAGGTCGCTCACGTACCAGATGTGGTCACCACTGCGAGACTCGTCGTTGTATGTGTAGCTGAGCTCGTTGCCGGATATCGACTGACACAGGTCGATGGCCTCCAACATCGAGCAGTTGCTGAAGCGTCCGCCCCCGATGTTGTAAACCTCGGCCACCCTCGGCGAATTGTAGAAGGCATGGAACGCAGTGATCAGGTCGTGGCAGTGAATGTTGTCCCTCACCTGCTTGCCCTTGTAGCCAAAGATCGTGTATGGGCGCTGCTCCATGGCGCACTTCATCAGGTACGCGAGGAAGCCGTGGAGCTGGGTGCCGGAGTGGTTCGGGCCGGTAAGGCAACCGCCGCGGAAGCACGCCGTCTTCATGCCGAAGTAGCGGCCGTACTCTTGAACGAGGACGTCGGCAGCCACCTTGGAGGCTCCGAACAGCGAGTGCTTGCTGCGGTCGATAGACATCTCTTCCGGGATACCCGCGAAGTACGGATGCGACTCTTCGATCTCGTAGCGAGAGTCGAGCTCGACCAGCGGCAGTCCGTTCGGCGTGTCGCCGTAGACCTTGTTGGTTGACGTGAAGATGAAGACGGCGTCGGGTGCGTAGAGCCTGGTGGCTTCGAGCATGTTCAGCGTGCCCAAGGCGTTGACAGTGAAATCGGTGTGCGGGTCGCGGGCGGCCCAGTCATGCGAGGGCTGGGCGGCGGCGTGGATCACCAACGTTACTTCCTTGCCCAGACGAGCGAAGGCGTTCATCACGGCCTCGCGGTCACGGATGTCGAACGGGTTCTGCTGGAAGCCTACGACCTCTTGCTCGAGCCGGCGGCTGTTCCACTTGGTCGAAGCGTCGGGGCCGAAGAACTGGGCGCGCATGTCGTTGTCGATGCCCTCTACATGCATACCTAGCTGGGCAAAGTACCGAACAGCCTCCGACCCAACCAGTCCCGCGCTTCCGGTAATCACAGCGACCGACATGAAGCTCCCTTCGTGGGCAACGTCCGAGGCTAAGTCTCTATCGGAACCGCGCTGTGCCATGTGACAGCCGTACAGCGGTGTAGGCCAGGGGACCGTTGCATGGAAAGCCGGTCGTACGAACGTGTGCCGACCTCAGATGACCGCAGTTGTGACCCCTGCATAAGCCGGGAACAGATCGTCACCTAGACTCGCAACCTAGTGCGGTAGCTCGGCGTTTGGGCGGGGCGCATGCGATCAACGATTGTGAACTGCTCTCCCGCTAAACGCCGAATACAAGTTCTCCGACTCATCACGAGTAAATCCCACGGAGGACGTCTGAATGGGAGCAGGTATGCAAAAACGCGTACTGGTGACCGGAGGAGCGGGGTTCGTCGGCTCACATCTTTGCGAGAGGCTGGTCGGTGAAGGCCACGACGTCGTCTGTGTCGACAACCTATATACGAGCAGTAAGCAGAACATCAACCATCTGATCGGCAAGACCAATTTCGAGTTCATGCGCCACGACGTGACGTTCCCGCTGTACGTCGAGGTCGATGAGATCTACAACCTGGCCTGCCCTGCCAGTCCGGTTCATTATCAACGCGACCCCGTCCAGACCATCAAGACCAGCGTTCACGGCGCCATCAACCTGCTGGGCCTGGCGAAGCGGGTCAAGGCCAAGATCCTGCAGGCCAGCACTAGCGAAGTCTATGGCGACCCCCTCATGCACCCGCAACGAGAGGACTATTGGGGCAACGTCAACCCGATCGGACCAAGGAGCTGCTACGACGAGGGCAAACGGGCAGCCGAGACGCTGTTCTTCGATTACCACAGGCAGCACGGAGTAAGCATCCATGTGGCGCGCATCTTCAACACCTACGGCCCGAGGATGGCGTTCAACGACGGTCGGGTGGTCTCCAACTTCGTCCTCCAGGCTCTGGAGGGTAAGCCGTTGACGATCTACGGGGATGGCAGCCAAACGCGCTCGTTCTGCTCGGTAACTGACCTGGTCGAGGGGCTGATGCGCCTTATGGCCTCGGGCGAGGAAGTGATCGGCCCCATCAACCTCGGCAACCCCGCCGAGATCTCGATGCTCGAACTCGCGACCGCGGTCCTCGACCTGACCAACTCGAACTCGAAACCCACGTTCCTGCCGCTGCCGACTGACGACCCTCGACAGCGCCAGCCCGACATCACCAGGGCTATCGAGCTGCTCGATTGGCGGCCCACCGTAACGCTGCGCGCCGGTCTGCAGGCGACCATCGACAACTTCAGACAGCGGCTGATACCCGAGAGCTTGCCGGCGGTTCGCGTAGCCTGAGCCGGCTGCCGCACCCGTTGTACCCGCTCGCGCGTACTCCCGGCACACTGACCACCAACTTGTGACGGATGCAAGCGTGAAATTCTTCACGTCGAAGATAATCGAGAGGCTGGAATCGAGTGGGCGATCCCCTCGGCGGATCGGTTCGCGCTTTGTGCCTGATTGGTGGCGACTTGTCGTGACGACTCTCATGTCCAATGTGCTGGCGAACATGTTCGGGCGTGTGCGTTCTCGCGGCCGGATGGGCGCTAGGTGCCTGCTCCCGTGACCGAAGCCCCCATCGAGAGCAGCTTCTCTAGCTCGGGCGGACTGCTGGCCACCGCTCCGGCGGCCCTGAGGACGAGCAGCCCACGGCTGAACCGTTGGAGGACGGCCGCACTCCTTCTGACTAGCGACGTGGTGGCACTCACCGTGGCCAGCCTAATCGCAGTCACGGCGACCCGCATGCTCTTTGGTCCTGCTCTCCTGGGGGAGTACCTCGCTTATACGCTGGTACTGGCCTTGCTGCCCGGCACATTCCTGCTATTGGGCCTCTACCCGTCTGCCGGGATCGGGCCAGTTGAGGAGTTGCGGCGGCTGCTGATCAGCATCACTGCCTTCGTCGGGATATCGACATTGTTCATCCTGATCGCCCCGGTGGCGCTTGAAGTCTCCTTGGCGCCGGTGCCGCTGTTCTGGCTGTTCGCGCTCCTACTGGTACCGGGCGGGCGCGCGATAGTGCGCCTAGCGTTCGCCAAGAGGGAGTGGTGGGGAAAGCCAGTAGTGGTGTTGGGGGCCGGCAAGACGGCCGAGCTGCTCATCACGCGCCTCAAGTCGATGCCAGGTCTCGATCTGAAGGTGGTCGGCTGTCTCGACGACGACGGCTCGAAGACGGGCTGCCTTGTGGCCGGCGTGCCGGTGTCGGGGAACCTCGACTCCGCTTTCGCGTTCAAAGAGAGATACGGGGTGGACTACGCCATCGTGGCCATGCCCGGCGCCCACTCCGGGCGCATCTCGGAGCTCGTGCAGGAACTGTCGACCGCGTTCAGCAGCGTGGTGGTTATCCCGAACGCGATCGGCATGACGAGCGTCGGCACCAGCACCCGTGACGCTGGTGGGCTCGTAGGGATCCACGTCTACGGCCACTTAAGCAAACCGCGAGACAGGTTCCTCAAGCGCTTGGTCGACCTGATGATGCTATTCCCCATCAGCATCATCGCGCTGCCGGTCGTAACGTTGTCGGCGATCGGGGTCATGATCGTGAGCCCCGGTATGCCCTTCTACCGGCAACAGCGGGAAGGGTATCGCGGGCGCCCGATCTACATCTGGAAGCTCAGGACCATGCGCCGTGACTCGGACGCCGCACTCAAGGATCTCTTGGCCACCGATGTGAACGCCCGGATCGAGTGGGAGCAGCACTTCAAGCTGACGCACGATCCCCGCATCCTGCCGGGAATCGGCCGGCTCTTGCGCCGCACCAGTCTTGATGAGTTACCGCAGTTGCTTAACGTGCTCAAGGGGGAGATGAGCTTCGTCGGGCCGCGTCCGTTCCCCTACTACCACCTCGACCAGTTCGGGCCGGACTTCAGGCGCCAGAGGGCCTCGGTGCCACCGGGAATCACCGGTTACTGGCAAGTTACCTCTCGCAGTACTGCCGACCTCATGGCGCAGGTCGAGCTCGACAGCTACTACATCAAGAACTGGTCGCCGTGGATGGACTTGTACATCCTGGCACGGACCCCTTGGGCCGTGCTGTTCGGCCCTGGGGCATACTGAGGAGGAGCGCGTGTTGGTTGACCTCCAAGGTAACGGCGACCGGGTGTATATTCGCCGCACGTGAAACTTGTGGAGGCTCGAAACCAGGCGTACCGTCCGAGTCTCTGATCGCGGCTGTTCCTTGACAGGGGGCAATAGCAATGAACGTTGACATCAAACGAGTCTTCTTGTTGCTGGCCGGGGCGGTCCTCATGGGGCTGGCCGCGGCGCAAGAGTCCGAACAGCAGGAGAGTGGAGGGATAACGCCATTCACACCCCCGACCTGTTCGCAGGGCGTGGAGTGGTGGGGGTCGCTACAGGTGCTGTGGGAGGGTGACGATCCGCTCCTCATCGCCAACACCGCGTACACCGCAAGAGAGGTCAAACAGTTCTTGATCTTGGGGGGCTCGGCGGGCCGGGACCATCTGCCCTTGGTCGTGCAACTCGCCCAAGAGCTGGTGGCGTACAAGCTGAACCTGAAGGGGGGCTTCCCCGCCACTCCCGAGAGCGAGATAGTCGCGGCCGAGTTCGAAGCGCAACTGCTGCAGCTGGTCGGTGGGTTGCCGGGGGTCGACACGACCGCGTTCGACGAAGACGGTGTCGGAGATCCGCTGCCTTACTACTACACCGTGCTATCTAGCTACAACCAGTGCATGGAGCCAACCATCTAGGGCGTTAGAGCCGCTATCGGTCGGGAATGAGGCAAGGCAGTGCGGCTGAACTTTCCGGGTCGGTTCGCGGTGCTCGTGGCCGCGGCCGCCTTGGGGGTCGGCGCTTGGCTCGCCTGGGAGGCCGTCACCGACGGGCTGGTGCTGTACCTCACCGAGGCGTCGTCGACCGCCGAGGGAAGCAACGCCAGGACCCTGCAGCGGCTCGAGTGGGCGAGAGACCGACTTGCGGTTGACGACCGCGTCCTGCGGGCGTTGGCGCAATCACACCTGAACGAAAGCACACGAGCCGACCGCGAGACGCACCGCTCGGCGTCCGTCGAGGCGCTTGAGTCCGCCATCGCCGCCGCGCCGTACGACGCTAGGTTGGACTACGCACTCGCTTGGTTGTACCTGGGCGAACACGACTTAGCCGCGGCCGAGAAGGCGTTCGTCAGCGCGCTATACAAGGACCCGGTTCAGGCGGAGTACCGCTACGGGCTGGGGCGGCTGCGCGAGTCTCAGGGGAATTTGGAGGCCGCGATCGCTCTGTACCAGAGCGCGCTCGATCTGGAGCAGCTACCGAAAGCAGCGGCGCGCCTCGAGTACGTCGAGCGCCGGCACGGCCTGGCCGCTCCGTGAACGCATTAGTCCGGGCGCTCGAGAGGAGTTCCCTGGTCTTTCTGCTCGTGGCACTGGTCGCGTCGCTGGCAACTATCAGTTTGGGGTCGGCGTGGAGCGCAGCGGTGTTGAAGCTATTCGTCGCGATAGCTTTCACTGCCTGGCTGCTGGCGGCCGCGGGGCGCGGGTTTTTGGTCCTGCCGCGACCTCGGTTGGTGATCGCCGCGGCGGCTTTCGTAGCGCTGGTGATCGTCAGCGCCTTAGCCAGCGAGCATGCCACGAGCTGGCGTAGTGCGGTCACCATGGTCACCCCAACCATGGGCTTCCTGGTGGCGGGCGGGCTGCTGTCGAGCGACCGCCTCCGGCGAACGAAGTGGAACCTGTTGGCCGTTGTGGTCGTGACGCTCGGTACCTACGGGCTGTTGCAGTCACTTGGTCTACAACTGACCCCGCGCGCCAGTGGAGCGCAGCGCATCTGGATCTCGAGCGTCTTCTACCACTACAGCCACTACTCAGGGTTCCTAGCGCTGGTGACTCCGGCCGCGCTCAGTATTGGGCTCTTCGCACGAACGTCTCGCCTGCGAACCGCTGCCCTCCTTATCTCCCTCCTCCTGCTGCTCAACCTGGCATTGACCTGGTCCTGGGACGTCATCGCCGTCACGCTCGCGGTGTGCGTGGTGCTGCTAGGAATCTGGGTCGTTCGGCAGCCTCGCGCGTGGGCGCCTCGTGCACGGTTGGCCGTGGTGGGCCTGCTGTGCATGGTGGCCTTGGCCTCGGTTTCCTTCGTGCGGGGGGCAGACGACCGTCCGACGTACCTCGACACCTTCACCGACGTGGTTGGGCATCTCCGAAACAGGCTCGAAGGGCGCTGGGATCTTTACCGGATGGTCGTGCGCTTGCCTCTAGAACGTCCGCTGCTCGGTTCGGGCCCTGGCACCTTCGCGGCCGCGTTCCCGAGTGTCCGTACTGAGGAGCCGCACTTGCGCCCCTTCTTGCTGCGTGATGTGAACTACGCCCACAACGACCTGCTTCAGGTCGCGAGCGAAGCTGGCGTGCCGGCAACGTTGGCGTTCGCCGTCTTCTGGCTGCTGGTCGTGTTCACGCCCTCGCCCAGAGCTGACTTCGCTGAGCGCACGGCCTTACGCGCCGCCGTCGTCTGTCTGCTGCTGTGCGGTCTGCTCGATGCCAACCTCACGGTGGTTCCACCCACGGCGTTGCTGGCCTGGGTAGCTGCCGGCATTCTTCACGCGCCCCAATTGAAGCGGGGTCCCGTAGGGAAGCCTACGAAACCCCGCCAAATCAGGCAGTCGCTGATAGAGGGTTAGCCTAGGTGGTTAGTCGACCTCCGCCCTGATGTTGGACGAAGAGCCGCTGTCCATACCTAGGTTTTGCCATTCGGCGAAGGTGAGGCTGCCTGAAGCCCACTTGAAAGGCTCCGACTGAGCGCCGAACTCGTACTGGTTGCCGATGAAACTTATGTCGTTGTTGTAGTAGTAGTCCTTGTTGGTAATCGACCCCATCACGACCATCCCGGTTTGGCCGCGCTCCATATCGATTAGGTTATCGCGGACTTCGACGTTGCCCAGCTCATGTCCTTCCTTCGCCTGGATCAACGTCACGCCGTGGTAGTTGTCCCGCACGACGTTGCCGGTTACCAAGACGCCGTTGGAGGTGTTCACCAGGATCCCTGAGCCGAGCAGCCAGTTGGTGCGTGCGAAACCGTTGCCCTCTACGTGGTTATCGCGGATGACAAGGTCGTACGAGGCCTCGGCGAGGAAGCCCGGGCCGGAGTTGTTTTTGAGGGTGTTGCCGTAGCTGACGCTGCCGCGGTTGTCCCAGTCGAACCAGAGGCCGGGGCCGTCGTTGTCG
>Ga0075530_1001564_pt1 | contig 10821 bp, 12 predicted proteins | sample NGEPerD_2_FD_75101 | JGI IMG/M metagenome (GOLD analysis project Ga0075530, IMG submission 75101) | Arctic peat soil microbial communities from the Barrow Environmental Observatory site, Barrow, Alaska, USA - NGEE PermafrostL1-D | ecosystem: Environmental > Terrestrial > Soil > Wetlands > Peat ...
ACCTGACGATCGGTTCGAGGTCCTCGTCGGGTGCGGTGACCGCCACGACCTCGTCGGCGACGCGACGTACGACGGCACGGTGGAACTCCTGCTTGTTTCGGAAGTAGTGGTAGAGCAGGCCCCTCGAGATCCCGGCCTCCTCGGCGAGCACGTCGATCGACAGGTCGTCGAGCCTTCGGGTGCCGAGCAGCTGCACGCCGAGGTCGAGCAGCTGTTCGCGTCGGGTGTCCGGACTGAGCCGGACGCGTCGTGTGCTCATGTGACCTATCTTATTGAACTTGTGTCGATAAGGCTATTGACGCGTGTTCAATACCGTCGGTATGTTTCCAGCCATGAACACAACCACACTTCCCGAGCACACCAGCGTCTTCGTCGTCGGAGCCGGGTTCGGCGGGCTCGGCCTCGCGATCAGGCTCGCCGAACGTGGCGAGGACGACTTCGTCGTGGTGGACCGCGGGGACGAGGTCGGCGGAACCTGGCGCGACAACACCTACCCCGGGGCCGCCTGCGACGTCCCCTCCCAGCTCTACTCGTTCTCGTTCGCACCGAACCCGGACTGGTCGCGCTCCTTCTCCCCCGGCTGAGAGATCCAGGACTACCTGCGCAACGTCGCCCGCAGGTCCGGCGTGCTGGACAGGTTCCGGTTCAACGTGGACTTCGAGGACGGACGGTGGGACGACGAGGCCGGGGTGTGGCGGATCACCACCTCGGCAGGCTCGTGTACGGCGGACGTGCTGGTCTCCGCTGCCGGCGCACTGTCCGACCCGAAGATGCCCGACATCGACGGCGTCGACTCCTTCGAGGGAGAGGTGTTCCACTCCGCGCAGTGGAACCACGACTCCGACCTGACCGGCAAGCGGGTGGCGATCATCGGCACCGGCGCCTCGTCGATCCAGATCGTCCCGGAGATCGCCGCGAAGGTGGACCGGCTCGACGTCTACCAGCGCACCGCGCCGTGGGTGATGCCGCGTCGCGATCGCGCGTACTCCGACGCGGAGAAGACGATCTTCCGCCATGTGCCGGGCGTGCAGAAGCTGGTCCGCGCGGCGATCTACCTCGGGCGCGAGGCCCTGGTTCCGGGGTTCACGATCAACCCGAAGCTCGCCGCGCCCGCGAAGAGGCTGGCGCTGGCCAATATCAGCAAAGGGATCAAGGACCCCGCGATGCGGGAGAAGGTCACCCCCGACTTCGAGATCGGCTGCAAGCGGATCCTGATCTCCAACGACTGGTACCCCGCCCTCGAGCGGGACAACGTCAACCTGGTCACCGATCCGATCGCGACCGTGACGCCGACCGGGATCGTCACCCGGGACGGGGCCGAGCGGGAGATCGACGTACTCATCGTGGCCACCGGGTTCCTCACCACCGAGCAGCCGGTCGCGAACAAGATCCGCGGCAAGAGCGGAAAGTCCCTCTCCGAGGGGTGGGCCCAGCACGGGATCCAGGCCTACAAGGGCGCGACGGTCGAGGGTTTCCCGAACTTCTTCTTCGTGATCGGCCCGAACACCGGTCTCGGCCACACCAGCATGGTGTTCATGATCGAGTCGCAGATCGCCTACCTGCTCGACGCCCTGCAGACGATGCGCGACCGCGGGCTGGCGACCGTCGAGCCTCGGGCGGAGGCGCAGGCCGCGTGGAACCACGACCTCCAGCACCGGATGAGGCAGACCGTGTGGAACACCGGCGGCTGCTCGAGCTGGTACCTCGACGACCACGGACGCAACGTGACGCTGTGGCCGCGGGTCACGTTCGCGTTCCGCCGGCTCACCTCCAGGTTCGACCCGGACGCCTACCAGGTCACGGCGCGCACGTCCGTGCCCCAGATGCAGGAGGCCCGGATGCAGGAGGCCCGGATGCCGGAGCCCAAGGTGAAGGAGCCCAGCGCGTGAAGACGCTGACCGACAAGGTCGTAGCCATCACCGGAGCCGGCTCCGGCATCGGACGGGCACTCGCCTTCGACGCCGCCGCGCGGGGTGCGGTCCTGGCTCTGTCCGACGTCGACGAGATCGGGCTCGCCGAGACCGCCGAGCGAGCCCGTCACCGCCTCGCGAGCGACGTGCGCATCGACCGGCTCGACGTACGCGACCGGGCTGCCCTGGCGTCGTACGCCGCCTCTGTCAACGACCACTTCGGCCGGGTGAACGTCGTGGTCAACAACGCCGGCGTCGCGCTGACGGGCAATGTCGAGGACCTTGCCTACGAGGACTTCGAGTGGGTCATCGACATCGACTTCTGGGGTGTCGTCCACGGCACCAAGGAGTTCCTCCCGTACCTCGTCGCATCCGGCGACGGGCACGTCGTGAACATCTCCAGCCTCTTCGGTCTGCTCGGAATGCCCAGCCAGAGCGCCTACAACGCGGCCAAGTTCGCGGTGCGAGGCTTCACCGAGGCGTTCCGCCAGGAGATGCTGATCGCCGGCTACCCGGTCGAGGTCAGCTGCGTCCATCCCGGCGGGATCAAGACCGCGATCGCTCGGAACGCCCGCGCGTCCAGGGGCGAGGACCAGGAGTCGCTGGCGGAGCTCTTCGACGAGAAGCTGGCCAGGACCACGGCCGAGAAGGCTGCCTTGGTGATCATCGGTGGGATCCTCGCGAACAAGCCACGGATCGTGGTGGGCGCGGACGCGAAGTTCCTCGACGCCTTCGTACGGCTGGTCGGCCCGCGCTACCAGCGCGTCATCGCCTCGGCCAGCAAGAAGGTGCTGCCGTCCGCACACCCGGAACGGTCGAGTGACGGCCCCCGGCCGGCCGCCTGAGACCTGCCTGCGGGTATGCAGATCCATCGCATACAGTGGCAAAAGGATCGAAGGAGGGACGCATGACCGACAACCACAGGCGGACGTCTCACCGGCGGACGTCTCACGGGATGCTCTTCCTGGTCAGCGGGTTCGCGGCCGGAGGTGTCTTCGGCTGGGTGGCGCGCGGATTCACCGATGGTGCACTCCCCGAACGAGTGATGTCGTACGACGACCACGACCGCACCACGTACCCGCCCGACGCGGAGGACGATGTTCCTTCCGCGGTGACCGATGCCGAGGTGCATGGCGCGGCGCCCAACCTAGACAACGAGATCGACCCCGAGATCGGGTCGAGGGCCGCCCGCCGGGGCAACCAGCATCACGGCACCTCCGTGGCCGAGCGGGCCTGGGTCGGCGACCCGATGCGCAGGTCCCAATAACCGCGTAGCCGCGTAGCCGCGTAGCCGCGTAGCCGCGTAGCCGAAACTGTCGGTGCCCGGTCCTATGTTTCTCCTCAGGGGGAGACACATGACCGAGTTCATCATTGCCGCCGGTGACGGCCTCACGGCTCACCGGTTCGCCGACTACCAGATTCCGGCGGTCCGACGCGAGGACCTGCCGTGCGAAAGCTTCTTGCCTGGCCATCACATGCACTGGATTCACTGGAACCATGCCCGGGCAACCTCACAGCGCCCCGTCACGCGGGTCCGGCTCGACGCCTTCCGGGTCGGCCTCGTTCTCGACCTCGGCGACCGGCTCGACTGGCGCCACCACGACCCGGTGCGGCTCGCCAGGGTCCTCGAGACGGTGCCCGGCGCCGTGGTCGCGTTCCCTGATCTGCACGCGCTGAAGGTGGGCAACCACTGGTTCAACTGCGCCACCGAGACAAGTGGGTGGGAGCCGTGCTGCCTGATCGACCCGCCGCTGGTCGAGCCTGTCTGACCCGCCGCTGCTCGAGCCTCTCGGGAAGGCTCTCCTAGGATGAAACGATGAACGACCGTGTGGCCCGTCTGGTGAGTGTGCACGGACAGGTTCAGGGCGTCTTCTTCCGCGACACGTGCCGACGGGAAGCGGTCGCGCGGGGTGTCACCGGCTGGGTGCGCAACGAGTACGACGGCACGGTCTCGGCCGTCTTCGAGGGAACCCGCGAGGCCGTCGACGAGATGGTGGCCTGGGCCCGGCACGGCCCGTCTCGTGCCGCGGTCCACACGGTAGATGTCTCCGAGGTCGAGCCGTCCGGGAGCGCAGACTTCGACGTCCGCTGATCTCAAGATTCCCGACGGACTCCCTTTGATCTCAAGCCATCCGGTGTCGCGGCTGCTTCCTAGCTGGCGCTGGTGACCTTTTCGCCTGCGGTCTCGCGCTTGCCTTCACGTTTGACGGAACGGGCTCGTAGCGGGCCGACGAGCCGCGGACCGGAGAGCCGGTGCTCGAGTCGGCGTGCCTCGCGCTTGAGCGGCTGGGCGACGTACTCGCCCAGGATCACGCCCGAGGACAGCGCGATCGCGATCCCGACGGCGGTGGCCATCGCCAGGATTCCGAACGTGTCCCCTTCGGCGATCAGCGACAGCCCGCGGTAGATGGAGAGACCGGGCAGCAGCGGAATGATCGCCGGCACCACGACCGCCAGCGGCGGCACCCGGAACCGGCCCGCGACCGTGTAGCTGACCGCACCGATCGCGACCGCGGCACCAGCGGCAGCGAACGCCCGACCGAACCCCTGCACCTCCATCAGGAAGAAGACGATCTCCCCCAGTGCGCTGACGAACAGGATCGGCAGCAGTGCTCGCAGCGGCGCGTAGCACGCGAACGCGAATGCGGCCGCCGCCAGACCTGCGCCGAAGGCCATCACCGGCAGGTACGAGAAGCCCGCCAGTCCCGGCTCGATCGCGATCTCGACCCCCAGCATCTGTCCGACGGTCAGTCCCCCGCTGACCCCGGCGATGATGCCGGCCGTGGCGAGGGTGGCCTCGAGCAGTCGGGCGCCGGACGTGACGTAGAAACCCGACAGTGCGTCCTGGATCGCGCCCATGAACGCGACGCCCGCCAGCAGCATGATGATGCTGGAGGTGACCACGAGCGACGGGTCGACCGGGAGGTCGGTGGCGGCCGTGCCGACCGCCAGCAGGGTCGCGAGCAGTCCACCGGCCACCTGCTGGTAGAACGCCGGCAGCCGGCGCCGGGACATCGAGCGCTTCAGCAGGTCGATACCCACTGCCGCGACGAACGCGATGAGGACCACGATCCAGTCACCACCGAGGAGCAGGGCGATCCCGATCCCCATCACGCCCCATCCGATGGAGACCTGCCAGCGTGGCCACTCGTGCCCCGAGGAGACCACCTGCGCGAGACGGGAACGCGCCTCGGTCAGGTCGATCTCGCCCAGCAGGAGATCGTGGACGAGGTGGTCGACCTCGGTGAGGTCGGTGTAGTCGATGTCGCGGTGCTTGACCTGCCGCATCTGGCTCTGCGTCTGCTCCTCGGGCCCAGGCTGGTAGATCAGCTGGAGCGACGTGAAGGTCACGTCGACCACGCAGCTGCGCAGACCGAGGCCGTGCGTGATCGAGAGCATCGTCGCGGTCACGTCCGCGGCTCCTGCACCCGACGACAACAGCACCTCACCGACGCGAAGCGCCAGGTCGAGGGTCAGGTAGACCTCTTTGCTCTCTGCGTTGCTCTCAGCGTTGCTCTCAGTGTTGCTGTCAACTTTGCTCTCGCCCACGAGACCATTGTGAGGCCCCCGAACAACCCCACCGCACCGGAACAGCGGCTCCGGAGTGTCAGCCTCGTCACCACTTCGACGCGTTCGACGGGTTAGGACTCGCCCACCCGGACCAGGCCGGACTCATAGGCGAGAACGGCGATCTGGACCCGATCGCGCAGATCGAGCTTCGTCAGCAACCGTGACACATAGGTCTTCACGGTGGCCTCGCTGAGGAACAGGTGCCGTGCAATGTCACCGTTCGACAGGCCACGGGCGACACATCGTGCCACCGTCACCTCCCGTTCGGTCAGGGCAGCGACCTCGGGCGGCAGCTCCCCCGGTAACGGCCGGTCGGCGAAGCGTTCCAGCAACCTTCTCGTGACGGCGGGAGCGAGCATCGCCTCACCTCGGGCGACCACCGCGACCGCGTGTACGAGATCGGTAGGCGACACGTCCTTGAGCAGGAAACCGCTCGCGCCGGCCCGCACGGCGGCGTAGACGTACTCGTCGAGGTCGAAGGTGGTCAGCGCGAGCACCCGCGGCGGGGTCGTGGCTACCTCCATCAGACGTCGCGTCGCCTCGATGCCGTCCAGCCTCGGCATCCGGACATCCATGAGTACGACGTCGGGCTCGAGGTCCAGGGTCATCTCGATCGCCTCGACGCCGTCACCGGCCTCGCCGACCACGTCCATCCCGTTCTTCTGAAGGATCAGCGAGAAGCCGGCACGGACAAGCTCCTGGTCATCGACGACAAGGACACTGGTCATGCCGTAGCCACGGGCAGAGTCGCGCGCACGGTGAAACCTGCGCCGACTTCAGTAGCGGTCTCGAGCCGACCGCCGTACAACGCCGCCCTCTCCCGCATTCCGATCAGTCCGTGCCCGGCGACCTCCGCAGACGGGTCGGTGCCGGCACCGTCGTCCCGGACCTCGAGCTCCAGGCTGTCCGGGCCGTAGCGCAGCGCCACGCTCACCGTCGAGGCCGACGCGTGGCGACGTACGTTGGTCAGCGCCTCCTGGATGATCCGGTACACCGCGAGGTCCAGGCCCACAGGTAGCGTGCGCGACTGACCTTCCACGACCAGCGCGGCGTCCAGCCCACCGGTGCGGGCCTCCTCTACGAGGGTCGGCAGACCGTCCATCCCTGGCTGGGGTGCGCGCTCCCCGGTCTCGTCGTCGTCGCGCAGCATCGCGACCACACGGCGCATCTCCGCGAGCGCGTCGGTTCCTGTCGCGCGAATGGTCTCGAGCGCCTTCCGGGTGTACGTCGGGTCGTCATCGACGACCTGCTCGGCAGCTCCGGCCTGGACCACCATCATGCTCATCGAGTGCGCCACGACGTCATGCAGCTCGCGGGCGATCCGGGTGCGCTCGTCCACGATCGCCGCCATCGTTCGCTCGGCGCTGGCGACCTCGATGTCGATGGCACGCTGCATCGACTCCTGGGCCCGACGCTCCATCAGGCGGAGCCCGTAGCCGACGCACCAGGCGATCGTGAAGACCATCCAGTGGAAGATGAGCTCGCCGGGTGACTGGAGCACCTCGACCCGCAGGTCGAACACGAGCAGGGTCGCACCGCCGACGACGGCCCCGACGAAGACCCGCCGGCCGTGTGCGTGCCGGGCGACGGAGTACAACGCCACCACCATCGGTACGAACTGTCCCCAGAACAGCACCAGGATCGGATCGATGAGGAAGATGATCGGCCACGTGCTGATCACCACCACCGCGGTCAGTAGTGGCCAGACCCGGCGGAACATCAGGCCGAGGCAGGTGAGGACGCTGACGACGGTGCTGAGCTGCCGGGGACCCTCGCCCATCACCGACGTGAACGGCACCCAGATCTCGGCAACGGCCACGCCGGCCAGCCCGAGCGCCAGTGCGCCGTCCAGCACGCGTTGTACGACCACACGATCTGACACACGTTCACGATAGGGCGGTTCGTGGAGGCGCGGAGTCATACCACGGTTGTCGGCCGGATCAACATCTGGCGACAGATCTCGATCCTGAGGACCGATGCCGGAACACCTGCCACGTAGTTCCCTGGATAGATCCGCTGGTCGAGCCTCGTCTCGGCCACATCCGAAGGAGAGATCATGAAGAACACGGCAACGTTCCGACGTACGGCGGCCGCCCTCGGCCTGGTGACCACAGCCTTGCTGATGGTCGTCTCGACGGTCCTCGCTCCACCGTTCCCGGCAGGCTACGAGGAGCAGCTTGCCGTGATCGATTCCGGTGGGACGGCAGCCACGATCTCTGCGTTCACGTTCGCGCTCGCCCAGCTGCCGTTCATCGTGGCTGTCCTCGGCATCGCCCACCTGATGCGGGACCGGGCCCCGGTGCTGTCGAACCTCGGCGCCACGCTCGCCGTGATCGGCGCGTTCGGACACAGCGTCTACGGTGGCGTCGCCATGGTTGGCCTGTCGATGGCGGCTGACGAACCGAACCGTGCCGCGCATGCCGCGATCCTGGAGGACCTCGAGGCCGGGCCGGGTGTCGCGTTCATGGCGATGGGTCTGCTCGGCACCGTCCTCGGCCTCCTGCTGCTGGCGATCGGGCTCTGGCGCGCATCCGTCGGGCCACGGTGGGTGCCGCTCACCCTCGGCGCGTTCCTGGTCGTGGAGTTTGTCGGCACCAACTTCTCCGAGTGGGCATCACTGCTGGCGGGCCTTCTGTACGTCGCAGCCTTCGGTGCGCTGGCGGTCACCGTCTGGCGCAGTTCCGTCCGCGACTGGGAAACCGTGATCGTGCACCGCACGTCGGAGCTGCAGCACTAGCGCGTACGTGCCACCCGGAGGGATCCACGGGTTCCGCAACGAGTCGGGTTCTGCGGCCTCGATGCCGTCAGGGACCCACCACGAAGTCCATCAGTACCAGCCGTCGGCGGAGCCGGTCGTCCGCCGTGATGAGGCGCTCGCCCAGCCTCTCGGCAAGCGCGACGTAGACCATGTCGTAGACCGGATGCTCGTCATAACGGCGGGAGAGCTCCCATGCCCGGTCCAGGTCATCCTCCTGGTCGGCCAGCTGGACGGGGAGCCGTCGCAGCAGCGAAAACGCCTGGTCCGCGTCCGCGCCGTCCCATCGACCCCGACGGCATCCGGTCAGCAGCGCGTTGGCGACCTCCTCCAACAGGAGGCGAGGCGCCCAGAGCTGCTCACCCGAGCTCGCGAGATCATCCAGAAGCAGGCCGGCCGGCCCACCGGGGTCCGCGTCGGGTGCGACCCAGTCGACCACAACGCTGGCGTCAACGACGGGCACCCGAGCTCCCGCCCTCACGCTGGTTGCGGTCGCCGAGCACCAGATCTCGTGCGGAACTCCCCTCTCGCCCGGAAACGTGAGTACGGCGAACCTCCTGCGCCCACGCACTCAGCGACGAAGCTGGCCGTCTCCCGCCGCGCTGGCCGGACACCAGGTCGAGGAGATCCCGACGACTCATCAACAGCTTGTTTCCGTGCTTGGTTGCCGGGATCCGGCCACTCCACACCCATCGGCGAACCGTCTCCGGCGTGCGATGGACAAGCTCCGACGCCTCCTGGACGCCGACCATCTCTACACCATCGAGCATCAGCATGGAGTAATACTACTCCACCATGAGTCTCGAGCCGCTACCTACTCCGGCGGTGGCTCCATCTCGGCCCGGACTCCGAGGAGCCGGATCTCCCGCGCGTTGTCGAACCGGTTCACCAGTGTGAGCGCAGCCTGCTCCACCAGGTCAGGGTCGCTGGTGGGTCCGTCGAGGGTGAGGCTCCGGGTGTGGGTGTCGAAGGGCGCGAAACGCACCTTGACCGCGACCCGGATCGCGGGCCGTTGCTCGCGTCGGATGTCGTCGGTGACCTGGCGCGCGAGTCGCCGGACCTCGCTCTCCACCCGGGTCCAGTCGGTGAGGTTCTGCTGGAAGGTGCTCTCCCGGCTGTGCGAGCGGGCGACGTACGGCGTCCCCACGACCACCGACGAGTCGACGCCTCTGCCGAGCCGGCGGTACCACGGCCCCATCGTCGGCCCGACCTGTTCGGCCAACCAGCCTGTGTCGGCCTGCGACAGCTCCCGGACCGTGCTGATCCCCAAGCCGGCAAGACGTTTCGCGGTTTTCCTACCGATCCCCCACAACGCGTCCGTCGGCCGGTCGGCCATCACGTCGTACCAGTTCTCCTCGGTCAGCCGGAACATTCCCTGCGGCTTCCCGAACTCGGTGGCGATCTTCGCGCGCAGCTTGTTGTCGCCGATCCCCACCGAGCAGTGCAGCGCGGTCGCGTCGAGAACCGCGTGTTGCACCTGCCGCGCGAAGCCTTCCGGGTCGGTGGTGTCGACCCCGAGAAACGCCTCGTCCCAGCCGAGCACCTCGACGACCGCATCCAGCGCCCGGAGCGTCCCCATCACCTGCACGGAGGCCGCGTCGTACGTCGGACCGTCGACCGGGAGGAAGATCGCGTCGGGACACTTGCGTACGGCGATCCTCAGCGGCATCCCGGACCCGACCCCGAAGGCCCGTGCCTCGTACGACGCAGTGGCGACCACCCCACGTTCGGTCGGGTCTCCGCGACCGCCGATGACGACCGGCTTGCCGGCCAGCTCGGGATGGCGGAGCACCTCGACCGCAGCGATGAACTGGTCGAGGTCGACATGGAGCACCCAGGGGGTCACGGCCCGGGCGCTCAGGCGGGCGGCGGGGTCTGGGACAACGCCGATGCCAGCGCGAACGCGAGCGCCATCAGGGTCAGCTCGGTTCCGGCGAGCAGCAGGAAGTCCCGGGTACGTCGGGCGGCCCGGCCGACGACGTACTGCCGTTGCAAGAAGCCCAGCACCGCAAGGCTGACCAGCGCGAGTGCCTTGAGGAGCACGACGATGCCGTAGGCACTGCCGAAGAGCTGGTCGAGCGAGCCGACGCGGCTCAGGGCGGTGACCGTGCCGGTGATCGCGAGCGCGACGACGCTGAGCAGCGCCACCTGTGAGTAGCGGGGCAGCGCGTCGCCCCACGCCGAGGTATGCCGCAGCGCGAGCCAACCCAGGACGATCAGGCCACCGACCCACAACGAGGCGGCGACGACGTGGATCACCAACGAGGCGCCGACGACGATCGGCGAGTCGGCGGTGCGGACGTGCCCGGTGAGCATCTCCGGCACGAGCGCAAGGAGCGCGAAGGGCAACGTGAGCCGCGGCAGCAGTGTCGCCGCGACCGAGACCAGGACCACCAGTACGAGTTCGGCGAACATCGCCCGGACCCGCAGCGAGCCGGCCATCTGCTCGAGCACGGGTGCACCGGGGCTGAGCGCCCTCATCTCCAGCACGATCAGCCCGGCAACGACTACGATCAGCCCCGCCCAGACGAAGGCCCAGCTCTCCGCGAGCATGCTGGCCCGCTCACGGACCCTGGACGTCAGTTG
>Ga0075530_1001567_pt1 | contig 10817 bp, 9 predicted proteins | sample NGEPerD_2_FD_75101 | JGI IMG/M metagenome (GOLD analysis project Ga0075530, IMG submission 75101) | Arctic peat soil microbial communities from the Barrow Environmental Observatory site, Barrow, Alaska, USA - NGEE PermafrostL1-D | ecosystem: Environmental > Terrestrial > Soil > Wetlands > Peat ...
CTGTTCCTCATTTGAAAGAGTTGCTTCTTCAGTACCTACCTGAACAACCGACATATCTAGATAGTCGAGTGACACACTTTCCCTTCTGGTCCCTCGAAAGTCGATCCGGATTGGTACTCTTCTGCCACTCGGGAGTGAACTCATACTGAACGTGTAAGATTCACTTGCTGAGTCACCTAAAATACGCGTCAAGGAAGCTTGCAGCGCTTCGGGTAATTTGAGGGCCACAAACTCGCTTGGCAACGTAACCGGAGCCCCCGTCTTGATAGCCAACTCAAATGCCCTGCGTTTCTCGTGGCCTTCCGGTGTATCAGGAAAGGAAAAGTTGCCTGACACGGCCAGTGAATCCTGATCCAATTGGCCAGGAACGTTCTCGGAAAACTCATAGACCTGTTCATTCGATGAGAGAGAAACTCGCACCTTAAATGGCGAGTCTTCTGAACTCAGCAGTCTTTGCGCGGGCTGCAGTACTTGCGACAGGTTTGTCGGGAAATAGCTTGACCAAAGCGACCAGACGCGATCTAGATCGAGCGTATTCACACACCGCTTGTGTTGTGGGTCGAGAGATGCCCTCAGTCCCTCAAATGCTTCCTTACCCACTGATACATTCGTCACTACCCAGCAATCGTGAACAATTTCATCTTCCCCTGTGACTGGGTCCTTAAAGGGCGTGTTCAGCGCTTGGGCAACTTGTGTCTTGATCTCCCCATGCACACGTGTCCCGGAAATACGCCCTACCTTGGCGACAACGGCTAAGTTTCGACGATTTCCGAGTTCATCCCGCTTCCAGGCCACGATGTCTTTACCAAGTTCTCCCCCTCCACCATGCCAGGAGAAAACGCTGTTATATCCAATTGCCGTTAAGAGTGGCTGGATAACGCATTGTCGGAACTGGGCCTCATTCATTTTGGCGATTGAATCAGGGTTCAAGATTACGCTCACCAATGTCTCCTTTATTTTCAATCGCCAAGCATCACTAGGAAACAGTTAGAACCGGCAGGATGTTTAATGGCTGCAAGAGTTAGCGCCCTGCCTTCTGAACTGGCTTGCCTTCCCAAAGATATTGACCATCAAATTCCGGCATTGGATCTCTGCCCGGAACTTCCCAGTAAGCCGGAGCCATTACCGCTAGCCAGTTCAATTCCCGTTCCTTCCGAATAACGTTCTTGAAGAAGTCGTAAACGGCATATCGGATCGCAGAATTCAGTTCAGGCATGACGTTGTCAGGAACGTGACTTACGTGGAAGTCCTCAAGTTTGTTTCGAATGTGCATGGAAAGAAGTAAGGTGAACTGTTGGTCCTCATCGAGCTTCTGAAACTCCTCGGGGTTCATAACCAACCCTCTAAATCATAGAACGATAGTTCTATTCTACCTCAAGCGCTTTCGGTTCTCACAGTTTTCCTGCAAGCGGGAAATAAAAGAGTAACTGAGCTCACGGCCGGACGTCATCGGAAATCGGCACGCCCTGCCGATCCTCCTCATCCGCCTCACGCTTCAGCTCTTCGAGTCGGTCTGGTGTCCAGGGTCGAAGCTTGCCGGCCGCGTACTGCTCCAAGCCGATGGCAACGGCGGCCCGTAACCTGGCATGGCGATCCCGATCCTCCAACAGGGTGAGTGCCTCCCGCACGACCTCATTGGCGTCGGCGTATGTTCCCGACTGCACCTTCTCGTGGATCATCGCTTCGAGTTTTGGAGTGAGTTCGACGGCCATCGATGACATCTCCTGAATGCGTCTCAACTGTAGCAAAATCGGCCAATGGCGGCACTGGTAGCCGAGGCGCCCTGTGCACACGAGGTCCGATCACCCCCGGGCGGCGTGGCGGCATCGATCTCTGTTTCAGTGACGATCACCGCCTACCCACCCACGACGGCCTGAAGTCCATCGCTCACAGCACAAACCCCCTGCGGGGATCAACGCCCGCCTCAGGTCTCGTAAGACCTTCGTTCTGTAAGCCTGGCATCTTCAGGGCCAGGCGGGCTGGCTGGAACGATCGCTCTTTCAGCAACGATCGCCGCCTGCCCGCCCAATGGCCTGAAGGCCATCGCTCACAGGACAAACACCCTGCGGGGATCGCTGCCCGGACTCAGGACTAGCAAGACCTTCGCCCCGTGGCCCCGGTCATTCACGGCCGGGCGGTCTGGCCGCGCGCATGTCCCCTGACCAAAATCCCTTCATCCAGACCCCCGATTGCCCTTTGCCCATTGCCCGTCACCCCTTGCTCTCCGGTTCCCACTCCTGCAGCCGTCGCACATACCCCTCCTGCCACTGCTCACGTCCGGGTCCTGCCTCTGCCGCTTTCCTGCCGGTCGCCGGTTCCGCCCCGGCCTCGCCGACATCGGCGATCTCATATGCGATCTCTCTCGATGCCCCCTGTCCCATCCTGATCATCTCCGGCGTCAACCCACTCTCCATTTGCTGCCTCATCCCTTCCTTCTCCATGAATGCCGCGAACGCCTGCTCATCACTTAGCTGAGCGGCGCTCTCCGGTTCCGGCGCGTCCGTCGCCTGCTCGATGCGCTTCTCCGCCTCCGCTGCTCGCCGATCCGCTTCGGTTGCCCGCTTTACCGCCTCGCCGGCCCGCTCCTCGGCCTCCTTGACATTCCTCCACCGCGCTTCGATCGTCCGTTCCTCGTTCTCCTTCTTCATCCCGAACGCGTTCCAGGCACGCTCGATCTCGATCTCCAGGTCCTCCCGCTTGTCGGACAGCGCCTCCTGCACCCGCAGCACATTCGCGGTGGCATTGGCCACTTTGCTCAATGCCGTGGCCATCTTGGTGGGGTCCTGCTCTTCCATCAGCAACCGGAGGACGGCCAGCCGTAGCGCTCCCACTTCATTGGTGAGCTCAGTTTCGGCGCCTTTCTGCATCAGCTCCTGGAATTTGCCGGAGAAGAGGGCCGCGAAGTCGCCGCGTTGGACGCGCTGCTGGAAGTGCTTGGCCAGGGCGATCCGCTCTTCCTGCGTCTCGGCGACCATCAGGGAACGGACCTCGCGTTCGAACTTGAGCACCTCCCGTGAGACGGTGATTCCCACGGCTGTGCGCTCGTGATCCTTGCACACCATTTGGCTCATCCGGGCTCGTCGCCTGCAACCCTCCACGAGACACATTCGATAACGTCTGGCCATGGACACTCCTTGTTCTGCTCCTGTTTTGCGGTTCGACTTGCTGATGAAGAATAGCACAATTGTTCTATTCTTGCGTCAAGGCCGTCGCGGGAGTCATGGATGGTCGATGGTAGATGCGGATCGTGCGCGGGTGGCCGTGGAGCGTGGATCGTGGATTCCCAACGATGCGGTGGTGGATATACTCGGAGGAGTTGGCCATTGGAAGAAGGGATCGGACGTGCTAGGGATCATTGGGGGGAGCGGACTCTACGATATACCGGAGTTGGAAGTCCTCGAGCGACGAGCCGTCTCAACACCGTACGGATCGCCGAGCGACGCATTGATCCTGGGTCGAATCGGCGGAAACGACGTTGTTTTCCTGGCGCGTCATGGGGCCGGACACCGGTTCACTCCTACCGAGCTGCCCTATCAGGCAAATATCTATGCGTTGAAGGCGCTGGGCGTGACGCACCTGCTTACCATCAGCGCCGTGGGAAGCCTTCGGGAACACCTGCCGCCGCTCACGATTGTGCAGCCTGATCAGATCATCGACAGAACCGTAGGCCGCCCTCGCTCGTTTTTTGGTGAGGGCGTGGTCGCTCACGTGGGCATCGCCGAACCGTATTGCGATGTTTTTGGCCAGGCGGTGGCCGCGGCGTCCGCGCGAGCTGGGCGATCGGTGGTGCGTGGGGGAACCTATCTGTGCATCGAGGGGCCACAGTTCTCGACCAGGGCGGAGTCGATGCTCTTTCGATCGTGGGGGTGTTCGGTGATCGGAATGACCGCGATGCCCGAAGCAAGGCTGGCGCGAGAGGGGGAGCTTTGCTACTCGACGTTAGCCATGGTCACCGACTTCGATGTCTGGCATGAAACGGAGGACGCGGTGCATGTTGACCTGGTGAGAGAGTATTTGCACCTGAACACTGCCGCCGCGCGGGAGATCGTGGTCGAAATCGTGACGAACGGATCGTTGCCGGAACGGTCCTGTCCATGCCGCGACGCCCTGGCGAGCGCAATTATTACCGCCCCCGACGCCATTTCTTTGGAGACCCGCGAGCGGCTCGGGATTATTGCCGGCAGGTACTTGCCGGGAGCCACTGACCAGCAATGAGAACAGCAATTGATTCGAGATGCCGGGACCAGCAAGCGTTGCTGTGGCTTGCGATTTTGACCACTGGATTGGGTCTGCTGGGGGTCTATCTGGCCCGGGATGGATCGAATGCTCTCGCGTCTCCAGAACTCCAGGCGGGGTTGATCTATTCAGCGACACTGGCGGCAGTTTGGCTGTCGTTGCGACTGGCGCGGTTTGGCGGGGACCCGTTTTTACTCCCGGTTAGCGGGATGCTGGGAGGAATTGGCTTGATCCTGGCCGTGCGCCTGGAACCTGACCTGGCATCGGTGCGGGGACTCACCGTGCCGATCGGGGACCGGCAACTCTGGTACCTCTGCATCGGTTTGCTTCTGCTGTGGGCCGTGGCGCTCTTCGCGCCGAACCCGGAGATCCTGGCGGAATACCGGTACAGCGTGCTATTTGTGGGATTAGCGCTCCTGGCACTGACCGCGGTTGTGGGCACGGAGGTCAACGGGGCCCGTTTGTGGTTGAAGCTCGGCCCGCTGCAGCTGCAGACCGCTGAACTGGTCAAACTGGCGCTGGTCGTGTTCCTGGCAGCCTATCTCTCGGACAACCTGGAGCTGGTCGGGTCGAGCTGGCGGCTGGGCCGATTCAACGTGCCGCCGATTCCTTACCTGGCCCCGATGGGGGTGATGTGGGGATTGTGCACCGCCGCCTTGCTGGTGTTGAACGACCTTGGTACGGCGTTGCTCTTCTTCTCGCTATTCCTGGTCATGCTCTATGCCGCCAATGGCAAAATCTCACAATTCTTGCTGGGTGTCCTGCTCTTTTGCGCGGCGTTCGCACTGGCATACTCGGTGGTTCCGCGGGTTGAGTTGCGGGTCGAAAATTGGCGGGATCCCTGGCAGGATCCATTCGGCGCCGGGTACCAGCAAATCCAGGCTGAATATGCTGTATCCAGTGGTGGAATTTTCGGGACAGGGCTTGGCGAGGGCAGTCCCTGGCTGATCCCGGAAGTGCAAACGGACTACGTGATCGGGGCGATTGGCGAAGAACTGGGGTTTGCGGGGTTGCTGGTGGTGATGGGGCTCTACATGGTGATAGCGGCCCGGGGAGTTCTCATTGCCCGGAACGCGCCCACCGGTTACCTGAAACTCCTGGCTATCGGGTTAACCGCCGGTCTGGTAGTGCAAAGCGTGATCATTGTGGCGGGAGTTTTCAGGTTGATGCCGCTCACTGGCGTGACGCTCCCGTTTGTCTCGTATGGAGGCAGCTCAATTATCGTGACTTGTGTGGCGACTGGCGCGTTGATGCGAATCTCGGCGATGCAGCCCAGGAGACCGCGAGCAAGTATGACCAGTAAACCGTTCAGCGTGCCCGGGGCTTCGCGATGATCTCTGATGTTCGCTGGGCGGCAGCTTTCTGGTTGGTGGTTGTCTTGACCGGCCTGGTTTTCGTGGTGATTAATCGGCGGAAGAGGGTTGAGCCAATCAGCCGCAATTTGCCCGTGATCGGCGTTGCGTTCCTGGCCTCCCTCTTTGTAATGGCGGTGCAGGCGGCCCGGATGCAAGTCTTTCAACAAGGCACATTTGCACGAAGGGTGGGAACCGATCCCGAAACAGGCGAGGTGCTGGCGAACCCGCGCCTGAGCCTGGCAGACACGAGGAACATGCGGGGCAGCATCCTTGATTCGGGAGGAGCTGAGCTGGCATGGTCCGTGGATGCCGGCTTACACGTGCAGCGCCGGTACTCGGACGCGGATATTTCTCACGTGGCCGGCTACTTTTCGCCCGTCTTGTACGGGAAGGATGGGATCGAGCTGGCCGCCAATCAGGCGCTGACCGTGGGAAAGCAGCGGTCGATCGACGACCAGCTGCTCGGCGGGCTGGGACTCGATGACTCCGATCCCGAGAATATTCAACTGACCATCGACCCCAGTGTGCAGCGGCTGGCCCAGGCGCTCCTCGGGGTCAGCATCGGAGCGGCGGTCGTGATCAATGTGCAAACCGGGGCGGTGATCGCCCTGGCGAGCAACCCGGTTGTTGACCCTGGAGGGCTGACCGCGGTCACCGTGGATGATGTCGATGCCGCTAAGGCGTACTGGGCAGCACTGAACCGCGACGAGCGAAGACCGCTCCTGAGGCGATCCACCCTGGGGCTCTATACCCCGGGATCGATTTTCAAGGTCGTGACTGCCGCGGCTGCCATTGATTCGGGTGTGGCTACGCCGGAGCAGGTTTACGAAGACGACGGGGTGTTTACCGTGGATGGGCACACGATTATCGAAACGAACCGGCCGGACGATACGGTCACTCAATGGACGCTGACGGAAGGGCTGGCGTATTCGCTGAACGTGGTGTTTGCGCAGGTTGGGCTCGAGCTGGGAGCCGGGCCATTGAGGGAATACGCTGAAGCGTTCGGGTTCGGCGAGTCAGTGCCGTTCGAATACCCGGTGGCTGAGAGCCAGGTGGCGTCGTCGACCGGTTTTCTCAACGAACCTGCCGCGTTGGCAGACACCGCGTTTGGACAGGGAGAGTTGCTGACCACCCCGGTGCATATGGCCCTCTTGGCTGCCTCCATCGCGAATGGCGGGGCGATGATGCGTCCATACCTGATCGAACGCTACCTGGATCGCGATGGCTCCGTCCTGGAGACGGCCGATCCCAGCGTCTGGCGCCGTCCCATCTCCGAGGAGACGGCGGATACAGTCGCAGAGATGATGGTTGTGGCAGTCGAGGGAGGCTATGCCGGTGGAGCATTCGTGCCTGGTCTGACCATCGGCGGCAAAACTGGCACGGCTGAGACGGGCGAAGGAGAGCCGCACGGTTGGTTCATCGGGTTTGGAGGCGCGCGGGGGGCTCGATACGCTGTTTCGGTGGTCCTCGAGCACGGTGGATCCGGTGGTGGATTGCCGTCTACTATTGCCGGTTCGTTGTTGAGCCGGGCGCTCTCGGGATAGCGTTTGGGGGCGCCGGTTAGGATCCATACCGAAATTGCCTGAATTGAGCGTACGTACGGACTAGGCTTGTTTGAAAAACTGCACAAAATTTACCGCAAACATGGTAAAATTAGGTATGCGGTACCGGGCCCCTGCAGTCCATCGAGAGTTGCGGCGTAGGCGGTTTGAGCGCATTGTGGGCCGCGCTGTTGCGTCACTCACCGATGAGATTCAAAGCAGGTTGGAAAACGTTGAAATCGTGATCGAGGCCGAACCGCGGAGCGGCGCTGAGAGTGATGACTCTGACCAGCTGTTTGGACTCTATGAGGGCATTCCATTGACCGAGCGTACCAGCGCCTATGGGATGACCCTACCCGACAAAATCACGATCTTTCAGGGGCCGTTGGAGCGGAATTTTGAGACAACCGCTGAGTTGCACCAGCAGATTCGGATCACTGTGCTCCATGAGATTGCCCATCACTTTGGGATTGACGAGCAGCGGCTGACCGAACTTGGATACGACTAGCTACACGAGCGAGAGGATCGCCGGACCTTGGTGAACAAAGCACACACCGCCGCCAGTGCGGCGCCATTCTCATCGGTGACGCAACTGATCGCCGATGGATTGAACACGGTGCTGGCGCGGCCGCTGCTGGTGCTCATCCCGTTGTTGGTGGACTCGTATTACCTGCTGGGCTGGAAGATCACCCTGGGACCACTCCTGGAGCGCCTGGCGGCCAGGGTTGAGGCGCGCGAATGGTCAGTAAGCGACAGGATTGTGGACATTCTGGCCGATGTTGGGAAACTGGACCTGACCGGGATGTTCTGGATAGCGATCCCGTCCTTCCTGGGCGGTATCGAGCGGGAGGGGCTCTATGACCCGGTGTCTCATTCCAGTCTGGCGGTTGGGGACTGGCTACTGGCGATTTTCGCGCTGGTGATGATCGTGGTGTCCACGGCGCTGATGTATGCCGTATTCGGGATTTGGCTGGCAGACACAGGGATGTCCCGCTCGCGCACCTGGGGAGAGCGGTTGCGCATGACACCGGCCACTGGGGTGCGCATCCTGGGGTTGGTTGGCCTGGTGCTGGGGCTGATGCTCTTGCTGGTGTTGCCGATCGCGCTGGCCTGGATTGCGACGGCGATTGCCGGGGCCGACATGCGCGGACTGTTTCTGCCAATGATCGGGTTGGTCGGGGTCGCGTTGGTCATACTGTTCTCCTTCGCGCCTGAGGCGCTGTTTGTGGCCGAAGCAGGTCCGGCGGAGGCCATGCGGCTGAGCGCCCAGGTTGTGAAGCGGCACACCTGGCCGGCACTCGCGTTTGTGGTTGCCACCACGATTATCAGCTGGGGGTTGAGCGAAATTTGGGAGCGTATGGCGGCTAACCCGCCAGGGATGATGCTGGCCATATTAGCCAGCGCACTGGTTGGCTGCTCCCTGGCGATGGCGGCCATGCTCTTTTTCGACGAGCGATGGAGGTCGCTCGAGCCTGAATCGATGACAACCCGGTAATTCATTCGGCGAACGATTAGCGAATATCAGCAAGAGGGAGATAGATCTTTGACTGCTACGGTTGCAAAAGCCCCGAAATATGATGCGAGTTCGATTCAAGTCCTCGAAGGACTGGAGGCAGTTCGGCGGCGCCCCGGCATGTATATCGGCAGCACCGACCAGCGCGGTCTGCATCACCTGGTGCGAGAAATTGTCGACAACTCGGTCGACGAAGCGCTGGGTGGGCACTGCGACCGGGTCGAAGTGCGTATTGCGGCGGACGGAATGGTGACCGTTCGAGACAACGGCCGCGGGATCCCTGTCGACAAGCATGCGAAGATGAACACTTCGGCACTGGAGGTGATCATGACCGTGTTGCATGCCGGTGGCAAGTTTGGCGGCGGCGGCTACAAGGTGTCGGGTGGTCTTCACGGCGTAGGCGCATCGGTGGTCAACGCGCTGTCCGAATGGTGCAGGGTGGAAGTCCGTCGAAACGGTCGGCTCTATGCGCAGGAGTATGAGCGTGGGATCCCCAGCAGCAAGGTGCAGGACCTGGGCGAGGCCGATCCTGATTTGCATGGAACGACAACGGCCTTCCTCGCGGACCGGACAATCTTTGTGAATGGTCTCGACTATAACTACGAAGCGTTGGTGCAATGGTTCCGTGAGACCGCGTATTTGACCAAGGGTCTGCGAATTACCTTGACCGATGAGCGCGCCGATCGGGAGATGACCTTTTATTTCGAGGGGGGCATTGTCTCCTTCGTGCGGCACCTGAACCGGCACCGCAATGTGGTGCAGGACCGGCCATTCTACGTGCTCAAGGAGAGCGGCTCTTGCCTGGTGGAAGTCGCATTGCAGTACAACGACAGCTATGGGGAGTCTACCCATACGTTCGCCAACAATATCAACACGGTCGATGGCGGCACGCATCTTTCCGGGTTCAAGTCGGCGCTGACCCGCACGATCAATGACTACGCGAAGAAGAATGGTTTTCTGAAGGGGGACGAATCGCTCTCCGGGGAAGACGTCCGCGAAGGATTAACCGCGATCGTCTCGGTCAAGTTGCAGGAGCCTCAGTTCGAGGGCCAGACCAAAGGCAAGCTCGGTAACGCGGAGGTCGCCGGAGCGGTCCAAACGGTGGTGAATGAAGCGCTGGGCGCATACTTGGAGGAGAACCCCCAGGTGGCGCGGCGCGTCATCGAGAAGTGTGTGAATGCCTCGCGTGCGCGTGAAGCGGCCCGCAAGGCCCGTGAGCTGGTGCAGCGCAAGGGCGGGTTAGACAGCTTTTCGCTGCCCGGCAAGCTGGCAGACTGCACGGAACGCGATCCCGAGCAGGCTGAGCTCTACATCGTCGAGGGTGATTCCGCGGGTGGCTCGGCCAAGCAGGGCCGGGACCGTCGCTTCCAGGCAATTTTGCCGCTGCGCGGCAAGATCCTGAACGTCGAGAAGGCGCGCCTGGACAAGATCCTGCAGAATAACGAGATCCGGACGCTGATCACGGCGCTCGGCACCTCGGTTGGTGACCAGTTCGATGCTACGAAACTGCGTTACCACCGGGTGATTATCATGACTGATGCCGATGTCGATGGATCGCATATCCGCACGTTGCTGCTGACGTTCTTTTTCCGGCATCTCGAGCAGATCATCCTGGACGGCCACCTGTACATCGCGCAGCCGCCGCTCTACCGTGTCAAAGCTGGCAAGAAGGAAGTATGGGTTTATACCGAAGAGGAGCGAGAGGCCGCGGTGAAGGAACTGGGGCAGCGAGCCGAAATCCAGCGGTACAAGGGTCTCGGGGAGATGAACCCGACCCAGCTTTGGGACACCACAATGGACCCGGCGCAGCGAACGTTGCTCAATGTGACCGTCGAGGATGGGGTGGCCGCGGACGAGACATTCGACATGCTTATGGGAGCGGCCGTGCCGCCTCGCAAGAAGTTCATTCAGACGCATGCCCGCGAGGTCGTAAACCTCGACGTGTAGCGCTTAGCGCGATTGCCGATACTAGTGCTTGCCCCTTTCCAATTCGGTCGCCGCCGTTTAGGCTGCTGCGGCAGGAGCACCTGTGCTGAAAGTCAAGCCATGACAAGCTCCGAGTTCCAGGGTGCGCCGTCGCGCATCATGGCGTTGAGGATGGTCAGCAGCTTGCGTTCGCAGGCGATCATGGCCACCTTGTGTGGTTTGTGGGCAGCAGTCAGGCGTTCGTGA
>Ga0075530_1001569_pt1 | contig 10807 bp, 7 predicted proteins | sample NGEPerD_2_FD_75101 | JGI IMG/M metagenome (GOLD analysis project Ga0075530, IMG submission 75101) | Arctic peat soil microbial communities from the Barrow Environmental Observatory site, Barrow, Alaska, USA - NGEE PermafrostL1-D | ecosystem: Environmental > Terrestrial > Soil > Wetlands > Peat ...
ATCGCGTGGATAAGGACGAGCGATCCGCTCGAGGATCGCGTGGATAAGGATGAGCGATCCGCTCGAGGATCGCGTGGATAAGGGATGAGCGATCCGCTGGAGGATCGCGTGGATAAGAAGTGAGCGGCCCCGACCTGATCCGCATTCTCGGCCTCGCCGCCCTGGTGGTCGTCGTGGGGTGGGTGTGCGCTGAGGGGTTGCTGCGAGCGATTTTTCGAAGTGACGTCCCGGACGAGATCGGGCTCCCAGAGCGCGCCCTCGGGGCGATCGGGAGTTTCGTCGCTCTAGCAGTCGTCCTCATGATCACGAACCTCGTCACCGGCGGGGCCACCTTCGGTGTCGCCGCGATCGTGCCCGTAATCGGCGCTGGGGTGTTGGTCTACGGGTTGCTGCGCGGCCGGCGGCCGGTGGGTATCCCGTGGCTGCGCGTGGGGCTATTCGCAGCCGTCCTCACACTCGCGTTCATCGTTCCAGTACTGCGCGGCGGCACCGGCGCCCGCACCGGGGACACACCCTGGCACCTGGGCTGGACCGAGCAACTCTTGGGCGGGCAAGCGATTCCCACGGGCCCGGCCCCTGAGGCCCGCAACGCCTATCCGTGGGGCTGGCATGCGGTGCTGGCGACCACTGCTCGCCTCGTTCCCGGCTCCGACGCCCTGGATGCTCACGACGCCTGGCACCTGTTGCTCGTGTTCGCGCTACCGCTGGGGGCCGCTTGCATCGCTCGTCGGGTGCGCCCGGACGCGGGCTGGGGAGCCGCGGCGGCTGTTGCGCTCATCGGTGGCTTCGGCTGGGTGGCGACCCGGGAGCCATACCTGTCCACGGTTCCCGGTCAGGCCCGCCACGGCGCCGACCTCACCGTGGCCTCTCCCAACGGCGCCTATGCGCTCCTGCCCCCAGCCCTCCCGCGCGAGCTGGCTCTAGTGCTGCTCGCCCTGACCGGAATGCTCCTGGTGACCGCCGTGCGGCGGCCGGCCATCGGGGCGAGGATCGCGGCCGGGATCGCTTTGGGGCTGACCGGTCTCATCAGCGCACCTCTTTTCCTCGGCGGAGCTGTGTGGGCCGCCGTCTGCGCCCTGCGCTCCCCCAACCGGCTGCGCTTCGCAGTTACGGTCTCGCTAGCTGCCCTGCTCGTCGTCAGTCTGTGGGCGGGACCGGTAGCGGCCGACTTCATTCGCTACGGGGGGTTCGTCGACCTCACGCCCAGGCTCGGGGTCGAGTGGGCGCTCGGAACCGCACTCGGATCCTGGGGGCTGCTGCTGCCCCTCGCTGCCGCCGGGCTGTGGTTGTCGAGAGGTCCCAGAGCCCTCGTGCCGTGGTTGTGCGCCGCCACAGGAGGGCTGCTGCTGGCGGCGGCGCTGAGAGACGCGCTGGGGCTACGGTTCGCCGGCAACTCCACGCTGCTGCATCAGGGCCGCGTGTGGCCGGTTGCCCATCTCCTGGCGGCAGCCCTGGCGGGAGTGGCGTTGGCCGAGCTTTCGATGCGCTTGTCATCTCGCTCCCGTGCGGCCGCCCTGTCCGCAGGTGCCCTCCTGGTTGGGGTGGGCTCGCTCTCAGTATGGCTCGCCTCCGCGCGCATGACCGAGCTGCTCGAGGGCAATCTCCAGGGCTTCACCTACGATCGGCCCGATCTTGCGCCCGACGGTTTCGCCCGCACGGCCGCAGCGCGTCTGAGCCCGAGCGACGTGGTCCGTGTCCAAGGCGACGGCGGCGACCGTCTCGCCTTTCTTCTGTGGCAGCTATCGGGCGCCAGGCTGGCGGGGTATGACGATCCCGAGCGCAGCTCAAACGATCTGCGCATCCGTTACGCCGAGCTCGCCGAGCGCTGGGACAGGCGCAACCGAGGAGGGGGCTTTCGACCCACGGTCGTGATCCGACAGGTGGATCCCCCGGCCGGCGAGTACGGGAACCTGCATTGGTCGGTGACTCGCTTTTAGCCCCCCCTGTCGGTGGTCAAACGTCCTCGGTCCGCTTTTCAGCACCATTTTGGGGGGTCAAACGTCCTCGGTCCGCTTTTCACCACCCGCCGGCCCAGCCGAACTTTGTGTCCCCAACCACCTCACGGGTGGTCACGGCCGCAAGGTTGGGAACCGCGGCCCGGCCCGACCCGAACTTTGTGTCCCCAACCACCTCACGGGTGGTCACGGCCGCAAGGTTGGGAACCGCGGCCCGGCCCCCTCTCGGTAACCTGTCGGCAATGGATTTCGACCTCGCCGAGGAGCAGCGTGATTTCGTTCAGTCCCTGCGCTCGTTCGTGGACGACGTCATCCGGCCCCGAGCCGAGGCGTGGGACGAGTCCCACGAGCTGCCTTTGGAGGCGGTCGAGCAGATGGCGGCGCTGGGGCTCTTCGGGCTGCCCTTCCCCGAGGAGTACGGGGGTTCGGGCGCCGATTTCCTCACTCTCTGCCTCGCCATCGAGGAGATCGCCCGGGTCGACTCCTCCCTGGCGATCACGCTGGAGGCGGCGGTCTCGCTCGGCGCAATGCCGATCTATCTCTTCGGCACCGAGGAGCAAAAGAGCAGGTGGCTGCCGCCTCTGGCGGCGGGGGAAGCGCTTGCCGGGTTCGGCCTGACCGAGCCGGGCGGCGGCTCTGATGCCGGTGCCACCCGAACCTCGGCCCGCTTGAGCGACGGCCACTGGCTGATCAATGGCTCGAAATCGTTCATCACGAACTCCGGAACGGCCATCACCTCGTTCGTGACCGTCACGGCCGTGACCGGAACGAATGAAGGCGATAAGGAGATCTCCGCATTCATCGTCCCTTCGGGGACCGAGGGCTTCGAGGTCTCCAAGGACTATCGCAAGATGGGATGGTGGCACTCGGACACTCATGAGCTCTCGTTCAGCGACTGCCGGGTACCAGAGGATCACCTCCTGGGGAACAGAGGTGAGGGCTTTAGCAACTTCCTGCGCATCCTCGACGACGGCCGCATCGCCATCGCGGCGCTCGCGGTCGGCCTGGCCCAGGGGTGCCTCGACGAGAGTTTGCGCTACGCCTCGGAGAGGACCGCCTTCGGGCGCCGGATCGGCTCCTTCCAGGGCCTCCAGTTCAAGCTCGCCGACATGGCGATGAAGGTCGAGCTCGCCCGAGGCTCCTATTACCGGGCCTCATGGCTCAAACAGCAAGGGCGTCCCTATAGGAAGGAAGCCTGTATGGCCAAGCTCTTTGCATCTGAGAGCGCGGTCGATGCCGCGCGCGACGCCGTGCAGATTCATGGAGGCTACGGCTACATCGAGGAGTTTCCCGTGTGCCGTCACTTCAGAGACTCGAAGATTCTCGAGATTGGCGAAGGGACCTCGGAGATCATGCGAGTGTTGATCGCGCGCGAGCTTGGCCTCACCGGTTCTTGAGCGAGCTCCCCCGGGTCATCTCATCCGCCGCCGAGCTCGAGGCCGCAGTTGTCGGCGCGCGGGCCTCCGGATGCGTCGGGCTCGACACCGAGTTCTTGCGAGAACGCACCTATCGTGCCCGGCTCTGCCTGGTGCAGCTCGCCACGCCCGAGGGGATCTTCATAGTCGACCCGGTCTCGGGCCTCGATGTGGCGGCGGTCGCCGAGCTGGTCTCCGATCCCTCCGTTCAGGTGATCGTCCATGCGGGCAAGCAGGATTTCGAGCTCTTCTTCGACCGCTTCGGGGCCGTGCCTGCCAACGTGTTCGACATCCAGATCGCGGCCGGCTTCCTCGGCTACGGCGCCTCCCTTCCCTACGGACGACTCGTGGAGGCCGTCGCCGGCCGAGCCCTCGAGAAGGGGGAGTCCTATTCCGACTGGTGCCGGCGGCCCCTGACCGAGGCGCAGCTGCGCTATGCCTCAGACGACGTCGCCTATCTCCTCGAGGTGGCCGGCCGCCTCGAATCCGAGCTGCAGGAACGCCATCGTCTGACGTGGGCGCAGGAGGAGATGGGCCCGCTCGAGCAGACCTCCGCCTACGAGAATGATCCCGAGCAGGCGTGGCGCCGGGTGGCCGGGAGGGGGAGCCTGAGCCCAAACCGGCTCGGTGTCCTGCGCGAGGTGGCAGCGTGGCGTGAGCGCAGCGCGTCCCGCCGCGATCTGCCGCGGGGCTGGGTGATCAAGGACCCGACTCTTGTAGAGATCGCCCGGCGCGCCCCCAAGGACCTCAGGGGGCTCGAAGCGATTCGGGGCCTGAGCCCCAAGGAGGCCGAGCGTTCTCAGAAGGCCTTGCTGGAGGCGATCGCGAAGGGCCGCTCCCATCCCATCGAGGCCGAGCGTCCGGCCCCCTCACGTGTGATCCAAAGGAGGGCCCGCCTGCTGAGCTCCCTGGCCGACGCGGTGGTCAGGGCACGCTGCGAGGATGCAGGGGTCGCCACCGAGCTCGTCGCCACCCGCTCCGAGCTGGAGTCGTTGCTTTCCTTCATCGTGGCAGGCTCTCTGAGGGAGGACGACTACCGCATACTGCGAGGATGGCGCCGTGAGCTGGCCGGTGAGGCGGTGCTTGCAGTTGCCGAGGGCAGGATCGCGGTCAGGTCCTCGGATCTCCCGCCCTACATCGAAGAAGTGGAGCTGGGGGGTGAAGGGCATGGCAGAGGTGCCACGTTGCGGGAATGACAGAGAGCGAAGAGGTGCAGCCGAGATGAAGGCGCGTTGATGGCAGACGACGAAGAGCGCATAGCACTGTTTCTCGACTTCGAGAACCTTGCTTTGGGCGCACGGGACCGGGGGGAGAAGCTCGACATGGCGGTCATCATGGACGCCCTCACCGAACGGGGCCGGGTGGTGGCAAGGCGGGCCTATGCCGACTGGAATCTCTTCTCCGACTACAGGCAGGGCCTTCTCTCGCAACGGATCGAGATGATCGAGATTCCTCAGCGCGCGGGCATGGTGCGAAAGAACGCCGCCGACATCAAGCTTGCGGTGGACGCACTGGAGGTCGCCTTCCAACGGGATTTCGTGACCACCTTCGTGGTCGGCTCGGGAGATTCCGACTTCACGCCCTTGGTGCTCAAGCTCCGAGAGCTCAACAAGCGCGTGATCGGGGTGGGAGTCGAGGGCTCAACCTCCGAGCTGCTCCCGGGCGCGTGCGACGAGTTCCTCTTCTACGAGCGCCTGTTGGGCCCCGGCACCGTACGGTCTGCTCCTCGCAAGCGCCGCAAGCCCGACGAGCCCGAGGAGGCGCAGGGGTCAGAGCTATCCGAGATCTCGCGACTCGTGACCAGCACTCTCGGAGGCCTGCAGCGCAGCTCGAATGCTCCCGTGTTGTCCTCGAGTATCAAGCGGGCGATCAAGAGAAAAGACCCCACCTTCTCGGAGGGCGACTACGGCTTCCGGACGTGGGGGGAGCTCATGACCCACCTCCAAGACTCGAGTGTCGTCGAGCTACGCAGCGGCTCGGCCGAGGGTGACCCCACCGTCGATTTTCCGTCCAACGGCGGGGGCCAGGCGCACGCATTCGAGCTGTTGCGGGAGGTGGTCCAGGAGCTTGAGCAGAAGAACGGATCCCCCATGCTGTCAGGGCTCAAGAACGAGCTTCGCAGGCGTCAGCCGACGTTCTCCGAGAAGGAATTCGGTTATGGGGGCTTTTTGCAGTTCGTGAAGGCCGCCGCAGCCAAGGGCGTGATCGATCTGGAGTGGGACGATGTCGACGAGGACTACTACCTGACCACCTAGCCGTCGGTTTTGTGGGCCCCAGAGTGCCCAAAACGGCACGCACAGACGCTCAAAACGTTTTTTAGGGGCGCCAGAGTGCGGAAAACCGCACCGAGAGGCGCTCAAAACCGAGAAAGCGTCAGTAGCCCTCGTTGCCTCCGTCCGAGTCGGTGGCCTTGTCCTTGGCCTTGTTGGCCTCCTTCTTTATCTTCTCGCCGGCCTCGCCGGCCTCCTTCTCGACCTTGTTGCCGGCGTCGTTGACGGCCTCCTTGGCCTCTCCGCACGCCACCAGAGCGCCGCCCGGCAGCGCCAAGGCCGCAGCCAGGACCCAGCTGCTCAGTTTCGTTCTCATCCGCAACTCCTTTCGTCAGGTGGACGGGATATACCCATTTGACGGAAGTGGCCACGCTGAAGTTTGCGCGTAGGTCCCCCCCGCCCCAAATCTAGCTTTGTGCCAGAAATCGGGCGGAATCCGCCCCTTATCTGGCTAAGAGCCGAATCCGGGGCGGGTCCCGGCCCGGGCTGGCTCAGGAGGGGCCGGAGGATGAACGGGTCTCCGGTCCGGGGTCGTCGGCCTCCACCTTGAGCGCGAGCCCCGCCGAGTTCGACACCCAGCGCGGAGAGCTGTGCGAGACCCTCTTGCCCGGGGGCTGACGAAGCCAGGTGCGGGCGATCGCCTTGGTGAAGCCCCACGCGTAGCGCATCGTGGTCGGCTTTTTCGTGAGTCCAGAGGCGCGCCGTCGCAACGTGATCGGGACCTCCGAGACCCTCAGGCCCCGGCGGGCTGCCTCGAGGATCATCTCGGACACATAGAACTGGTCCTGGCGTAGGTCGAGCCGCTGGAGGGCTTCGGCGGTGACCGCTCGATAGCCGTTCGAGGGGTCCGAGACCGAGGTGCGCGAGAGGGCGGTGAGGAGCTTGGAATAGAGCATCACGCCGTGCTTTCTTACGCTCGATTCGACCTCGAAGCTTCCCAGCGTCCTCGAGCCCTGGACCATGTCGGCCTCCCCCTCGAGCAGAGGGGTCACGAGCCGTTCCATCTCTGAAGGATCGTGCTGGCCGTCGGCGTCGATCGTCACCACGATCCGGGCCCCGGTCCGCAGCGCCGCCTGGTATCCGAGCCGCACCGCGGCCCCCGACCCTCGTCGCAGGTCCCGCCTGATCACTGCTGCCCCCAGTGCCCGTGCGGTTGCCTCCGTCTCATCGGTGCAGCCGTCGGCGACCACGATCGGCACCACCGGCAGGCCGCCGACAATGGTCGGGATCTCGCCCACAACGGTCGGGAGGTTATCGGCTTCGTTGAACGCCGGCAGAACGACCACGCAGGCGCCGTCGGCCGGAGCCACTCCCTCCTCCTCCAGCCGCCGCAGAGCCATGTAATCGACCAGGTCCCCGATCTCGTCGGAAAGCTGGTCTTCGCGCGAGAACCCTCGGAACACGAGTGCCAATGTGAACAGGTTCGAGAGCACGAGAAGACCGATGATTCGCGCCCGTTCTTGGCCGGGCTTGAACCCAAGGGGGGTAAGAAAGGAGTCGAAGATTCTCGGTGCCAGCGCCGCGATGGTGAGTCCCAGGACCACGAAGAGGGCGGCCACGAGCTCGCCGCGTCGGAGCTGGCCCTTGCGATAGCGGATTATCGCAAAGACGGCCAGCAGCAGGGCGACGACGGCGCCGAAGATCCTCAGGGCCATGGTCTCAGTGTCCCACTCGCTACGGGCGGGTCACAACAGCAGCGGGAATCGCAGACTCGGCGCCTGGCGGCGCCTTTTTGTGAGCCGGGTGGCTCCGAGGGCTCCGGCGGCGCCCAGCAGCGGCAGCGCAGGAAGGACGTAGCGGTAGTGATAGACGGTCGTCACTACGGGCGCTAGCAGCACGACCACGCCGAGCAGGCTGAGAAGGAGGCACGCGACTCCCTGGTGATCATCCCGCCACCTTCGGCCGAAAGCCCATGAGCCTGCTAGCCCGGCGATGAGCAGAGCGCCCAGCAGAGGGCCGTAGGTGTAGATCACGCCTTGGTAGAGGCGCAGGGCGGCTGCGGGGCCCGGTGCGATGCGGAACTCGGCTAGCTCCAGCCGGGGAGGTGCGGAGCCCCCCAGTGCCCTCACCACCGGGTGGGGGTCGGCGTCTTCCAGTTTCCGAGGAAAGCGCCAGCGGGCGACGTAGGGTTCCTGGCTGGACGGGGAGCGGGCGGCGAAGAAACGCAGGAAGTCGTGGCCGACCACGTTTGCGTACTGGAGCGGCTTTGCGAGGATCATGCGGCGGGAGAAGCTCAAAAAGACGTGGTTCGCGTCGGGCAAGTCGATCAACTCTTGAGGCACGTCCAGGGCCCAGAAACCTCTATTGGCGAACCCTTGCCCCAAGGCGTGCTCGATGCAGAGGCCTCTCTGAGACGGTGGAACCTCGACGCCCTCGCAGCTCGCAAAGCTCGCCACCCGCCCGTACAGGATGAAGCCGTTGCGGTTTGTCAATCCCCAGCTGCCCTCTGCCACCCGGAACCAGGTTCCGTAGGTGACCACCGGGAGGACGAAGCCGAGCGTGAGACAAAAGACTCTCAGCCATCCGAAGCGCCGAATAACGGCGAAGAGCAAGACCGGTCCGATTAGCGCGAGCCCTACGAAGCGAGTCAGCCCAGAGAGCGCCACTAGGGCGCCGACTCCGGCGAGAGCCGCAGGGTGCGGTTGGGCTCGCCACAGCAGAACGGCGACGGCCGAGACGACCAGCGCGACAAATAACGTCTCCGTGAGCACGTATTGCTCGATGATGAGCTGATAGCCGTCGAGCAGCATCGGAGCGGCACCGAGAGCGCCGAAGGTCGGGCTCGCTCCGAGCCGTCTCAGCAAGATGTAGAGGAGCAGGGCGATGCCGAGCCCCAACGCGTGCTGGATGAACGGGACGAGGGCAAGGTTGTTCAGCGCCAAAACCGGTTTGAGTAAGGTGGGATAGAGAGAGGGCCGCAAGCCCGAGGCAGATCCCTTGAGCGCCTGTCTCAGGAACGCGATCGTGTCCCTCTGAAGAAGCAGAGCAGGCTGATAGGTGAAGAAGACGACGATGCGCAGAAGCGCCCCCACGGCGAACAGCGTCGTGAAGAGGACGTTTTCTCGCAGCAGCGCGGCTCCCTTCGCAAGCGGCCGGCTCCGGTTGATCGCTCGAGTGTTGACTGTGGCTTGATTCACCGGAAGAGTTTCCCACCATGATTCGGCATCAATAAACGAGTGGAGCTCGACCGCATCGAAAGCCGGGGAAGTCATCCGGGCGAGGGGCATCTGCGTCTTTGTCGAGGCCGAGCACGCGATACAGATCAGCGTCTGGCGTTTGTGTCACGAGTTCGAGAAAAGCCAGGTCGTCGAAGATCCGAAAGTTGGCCTCAACGGTTCTCAGGGTCGGGTCAAAGCGGCGATGGACGAGCAGGACATAGTCGGCTTTTCGCCGCTCGAGAAAATCGACGTTGGGGGTGGGGCGCTGGTAGAAGCGGTTGGCATCCAGAAGCAGTTCTACCGTCTCCCGCAGGATCTGCGGGCGCAAGTGAGGGCCCATTCCCTCGAGGATGCCGGTTCTCCCCGTAAGAACCTGGATGGTGCCTCCGGTGCGCCGGTTGGAGAGGATGCGCGCGTCGCAGGGAAGGGAGCTGCGGATCTCGTTTAGATACTCGATGTTTCGCAGTTGCCATGGCCGAGGTCCGGGGAGCGGCAGCATGGCCGTAAGGAGCAGCAGGGCGACTACGGCCGTGATACCGGCGCCCGCCGCCATCGGCGCACGGACGTCCAACCTGCTGCACAGCATGAGTGCGGCTTCAATCGCAGACAGCAATAACAGGATCACCGGCAGAGCGGCATAGTCTGCTAGCCGGCGCGCGCCGAAGTTAGCCGGAACGAACGCATCGTAGAGGTAGGAGAAGGCAAGTGTGACGAGGATGAGATTTGCGGCAAGCCCCATGGCAACTAGCGGAACTGGCTTGAGCGACAAAGGGACGGTCACCGCCAGCAAGATCGCGGCAAGCAATCCCCCCAGCAGATAGAGATAAGGGTTCTCTAGGCCTAGGCCGATTGCGTCCTCAACGTGCTTCCTCAACAAGTCGTCTGCCGGTTCGTAAAAGGCGCGGGAGCTGGGCGCGAACCGCCTCTGTTCTCCCGTGGTGAAGAGGGCCGTGGGGTCGTAGCCACCGACGCCTGTGTATTGATTGCTGCCGGCGGCGGCCTGAAATGCAAGATCCCCCCGAGCCAGCCATGGAACCAGCAGTCCGATTATTCCGGCCAGACAAACGACTGGTACCACTCGTCTTATGAATCCATTCACACTTCGAGCTTGAGCGACCAGGAACAGCCCATACCAGAGAAGGATTCCGAGCGCGACGGCCGTCGGCACCAGATGGGTGCCCGCGGACACGCCGAACAACACACCTGCGAGCACGATGTCCCGTCTGCCCTCTCCAGCGCGCGCGGCCCGAAGGGCAACCGCAAGGGCGCTGAACGCAATCAGGCGCCCGAACGACTCGGCTCGAAAGTAATTGAGATCGTTGGTCATCTCCGATCTGAAAATGGTGTTCATCAAGGTCACCAGGGGAAGTAAAGGAGCGGTCAACCGCATCCCAAGCTCCCGCGCGAACCACCAGAAGGAGGCGCTTACCCCAATGGCTGCCAGCCAAGTCAGAGCATCCATGGCCGGAAAGGGAGCATCCGGCATCACAAAGCTCATGCCTGCTCCGAAAGAGTTCAACAGCACTTTGTTGATGGTCGGCGCGTATATGCGGCCCCACTGCAGCGACTGCTCGGGGATCTGTCCCGAGTCCGCCACTTCGAGCGCATCGGCCCAATATCGAAAAGGCGTGGTGGATCCGAGATTCTGAAGGCCAGACAATGGCAGCTTGATGGCGGCGATTAGAACAACCACCAGGAGTCCGGCCACGAGCGTCCACGGCTCCCCGCGCACCTCTTGGTCTATCGCCGACAGATGTGCCCTTAACCCCCCGCCTTTAGCGGCGACGATTCCTGTGGCCACGGAGACTGCACCCAACAGAACAATAAAGAGGGTCGGCTCCAGGATGTTGGTGAGCGCAAGCGCGAACGCGAGGACGCTCGAGATCGTGTATCCCAACGCCACTGAGAGCGCCAATCTGCCGGGCAGACTCATCCGGCCGGGGCGGTACAGCGCGCTGCTCGCAAGCAGACCGGGGACGAAGACGGCTGTAGCCGCGAGGATCAAGCTG
>Ga0075530_1001570_pt1 | contig 10805 bp, 11 predicted proteins | sample NGEPerD_2_FD_75101 | JGI IMG/M metagenome (GOLD analysis project Ga0075530, IMG submission 75101) | Arctic peat soil microbial communities from the Barrow Environmental Observatory site, Barrow, Alaska, USA - NGEE PermafrostL1-D | ecosystem: Environmental > Terrestrial > Soil > Wetlands > Peat ...
ACGCAAATGCTGCGCCGCTCGCTCGACAGGCACTCGCCGTCTGAGGAAGGTCGGTGCTGTCCCTGTTCACTGCGATGCCTCTCCCTTGTCGCTTGAGCCCCTTCCCGGGGGCTCGTTCCCTGTTCCCTGTGGTGCTTCCCTGCCCGTCCTGGGGGGCTTTGCTGCCCTTCCTGAGGGTGTGTTCCCAATCGCTCGTGGAGTGCAGATAGTTCCCAAAAGAAAAGGAACGTTCCTGGATGCGTTCCCGGGAGGGATGTGGGGGTACCGAAGCGCTACGCGGCTTCGCGGGCGAGGCAGGCGGCCTCGCTGGGACCCAGGTAGGGCGAGAGGATGAAGCCGACGCAGTCGGGGAGAAGGTCCTCGAGCCGCCTCGCATCGCCGGCCGCGACCTTGCGGTAGGCGAGCGAGACGAGGGAGCCGATGGTCGAGTCCTCGGTCGAGTCGGGGAGCGGGCGCTCGCCCGCGGGGCGCTCGGCGCGGCCCTGGCGCAGCAGGGGCGCCATCTCGCCAACCGCCGCAGCGAAGCGCGCCGTGACCACGGGCCCGGCGCCACGCGACTCGACCAGGCAGAGGCGGGCGAGGTCGGGCTCGGCGGCGAGGAAGGCGAGCGTTGCGCGGGTGGCGGCGATCGCCTCCTGGGGCCAGCCCTCGACCGGCGCGACCGCCTCGGCGACCAGTTCACGCAGGTGGGCGAGGACGACCTCGAAGGCGGCGAGGAAGCACTGCTCCTTGCTCTCGAAGTTGGCGTAGAAGACGCGGCGGGAGACCTTGGCGTGGCGGACGATGTCGGCCAGGGTCACCGCGGCGTAGCCCTTCTCGGCGACCGCCGCGGCGAGGCCGGCGATCAGGCGCTCGCGCTGGTGGTGGGCGACCTGCTCACGGCTGTAGCCGTGGCGGCCGGCCGGCAGGGGGCCGAGCTCTTCGGCGGGCATGGCGGAGGCGGCGCCGGGCTAGGCGGAGATCGCTTCGGCGACCTCGCCGGCCCCCCGCGCCGCTTCGTCCTCGCCGACGTAGGGACGGAGGATGAACTCGAGGGTCTCGGGCAGGAGGCCGCGCAGCTTCGCCGCTTCGCCGCCGATCAGCCGCTGGCCGAGCACCCAGGCGACGCCGCCGGACAGGGTCTCCTCGAGGCTCTCGGGCAGCTGCGCCTGGCGCGGGTTGAGCTCGCGGCCTGGTCGCAGCAGCGGCGCCAGCCGCTTCAGCGCCGCCTCGTGCTTGGCGGCCGCCTCGGGGCCCGCGGTGAGCGCCTCGACCAGGACGGCGCGGGCGGCGGCGGGGTGGGCGGCGATGTCCTCGAAGAGGGCACCGAGCGCGGCGCCGACCCGGTCGGTCCAGGGGCCTTCTTCGCGCTTGTAGGCGCCCTCCACCCGGTCGGTCGTGCGCTCGATCGCCGCGTCGAGCAAGGCCAGAAATGCCGCTTCCTTGTCGGCGAAGTGCTTATAGAAGGTCGCGTAGCCGACCTTGGCGCGGCGCACGATCTGCTCCATCGTCGTCTCCTGGTAGCCCTGGGCGGCGATCAGCTCGGCGGTGGCCTCGAGGATGCGGCGGCGCTGGTCGGCGGTGGCCGCGTCGCGGCTTACCGGCTCGGGGCCGGGAGGCTGTCGGGAGGCCTTTCCGGGCAGGGCTCGCACAGGTCCAGGATAGCGCTAGTTCCCATTGGTACGAAACAGGTACATGGGGTTGGGAAAGTTCCCAAACATAAGCTATGGTGTCCTGAATGGAAGCCCCGGGACCACTGCGTGCGATTCGCTCTTGGGAGGAGGCCCTGCCGGACACCAGCGCCGACGACGCCGTGCTCGAGGCGATGCTGCTGACGGCGGGCGAGAAGGGTTACGCGAAGGCGACCGTGCGCGAGGTCGCCGAGCGCGCCCGCATCACCCAGGACCGCTTCCACCGGCGCTTCGGCAGCAAGGAGGCCTGCTTCACGCGCGCCTACGAGGAGGCAGCCGAGCGGCTCGCCGCGCAGCTGCTCGAGGCCTGTCGCGACGCCGAGGACTGGCCCAACGGCTTCCGCGCCGGCCTGGGCGAGCTGCTGCGCGCCGCCGCGCGCGGCTCTCACCTCGAGCAGCAGCGCTTTGGCCAGCAGCGGCTGCTCGAGGTGAGAGCCGCGCGCGGCGGCGCCTGGGCAAAGCACCAGGAGATCGTCGAGCGCCTCACCGCCGCCCTCGACACCGCCCGCGCCGAGAGCGGCGCCCGCGCCAAGGCCAGCCCGATGACCGCCGGCTTCATCGCCGGCGCGATCGAGGAATCGCTCAGCATCGAGCTGGCCGCCGGCCGCGCCGCCGAGGTCGAGCGCCTGCTCCCCGACCTCACCCACCTCGCCTTCCTGCAGCTCTTCGGCGAGGAGGAGCGGGACAAGGCACAGATATAGGCTCCGCGCATGGACCGGGCCAGATCCTGTGCCGAGCTGCTGGCGGCGCACTTTGCCGCAGGGAGACACCTGGTAGTCGGATTGGACACCGATCCGGGGCGGATCCCCGAGTCGGTCGCGCCCGCAGCGCCGGCGGCCGAGCGCGTGGTCGAGTTCAACCGCCGGGTCGTCCAGGCCACCGCCGATCTCGCCTGCGCCTACAAGCCGAACGCCGCCTTCTACGAGGCGCTCGGAGAGGACGGCTTCTACGCGCTGAACGAAACGGTCGCGACAATCCGGGAGCGCGCGCCCGGCGCCGCGGTGATCCTCGACGCCAAGCGGGCCGACATCGGCTCGACCAACGCCGGCTACGCCGCCGCCGCCTTCGACCGGCTCGACGCCGACGCGGTCACCGTCCACCCCTACCTCGGCGGCGAGGCGCTCGCCCCGTTCCTCGCCCGCAAGGAGAAGCTGATCTTCGTCCTCGCCCGCACCTCCAACCCCGGCGCCGGCGAGTTCCAGGACCTGGTCGCGGACGGGGCGCCGCTCTACCGCCACGTCGCCCGCGCCGTCGCCGGCGACTGGAACGCGACGGGCAACTGCGGCCTGGTCGTCGGCGCCACCTACCCCGAGGAGCTGCGGGCGATCCGCGAGGACATCCCCCCCACGATGCCGATCCTGATCCCCGGCGTCGGCACCCAGGGCGGCGACGTGGCGGCGGTCGTCGTGGCCAACCGCGAGGCCGGCAGTGACGCCTACCTGATCGCCGCCTCGCGCTCGATCATCTACGCCTCGGACGGCGAGGACTTCGCCGCCGCGGCTCGCGCCGCGGCGCAATCCCTCGACGCCGAGATCCGCGCCGCGTGGCGCTTCTAACCTCGCGCACCCGGGCAGATCCGCTTCCGGTGCGCCTTATGCGCCTATAGCGGACATAAAGCGCACCGGAAGCAGGGACGGACCGGCCGCTACGGGCCCCGTCAGTCGCTCTTGGCGATCTCGGCCGCCTCGGCGCTGCCGAGGTAGGGCGTCAGGGTGAACTCGACCAGATCGGGGAGCAGCTGTTCCAGCTCCGCGGTCTTGCCGGCGATGATGCGACGTGAGATCAGCGAGACCATGCCGCCGACCAGCGCTTCCTCGGTGGTCGGCGAGAGGCGCGAGAGGACCTCCGGCGGGCGTCCCTTGCGGCCCTCCTGGAAGTAGGGGACGAAGCTCTGGATCGCCGCGTCGTAGCGTTCGACCACGGCCGGGCCGGCGACCAGCGCCTCGACCATGCAGAGGCGGGCCAGATTCGGCTCGGTGGCGAGGATCCGCAGCATCGCGGCGATCCCGGCCTTGATCGCCTGCGGCCACTCCTCGGCCTCGTCGAAGGCGGCGGAGACGCGCTCGCGCAGTTCCATCATCACCGTGTCGTAGGCGACGACGAAGCACTCGTCCTTGCTCGAAAAGTGCTCGTAGAAGGTGCGGCGCGAGACCGCCGCGGCGCGGGTGATGTGGGCGATCGTCGTGCCGGAGTAGCCGTTCTCGGCGATCGCCTCGGCGATTCCGGCGATCAACCGCTCCCGCTGGTTATGGGTGACAAACTCGCGCGGCAGGCCGTGCCGTCCCGGCGGCAGGCGCGCCAGCTCGGGCGGATAGTCCTCCGCCCCGCCGGACGGCGGATCGTCAGGCTTGTCGGCGCGTTTGCGTGCCACATTGCGAGCATATCCGCCCGGCGCCGCGGAATCACGGCTCAGCTCGGCCATAGCCGCCTCGATACCCAGATACGGCATCACCGCCGCCGACATCAACTGCGGCACCAGCTCGGGCAGCTGGTCGACGTCGCCGCGCACGACCCGGGAGTAGATCTGGCCGTAGGCGGAGCCGGCCAACGCCTCGGCGGTGGTGTGGGGGACGGCTTCCGGATCCTCCATCTCCTGGCGGCCGGCGTCGATCAGCGAGGCGGCCGCCCGCATCGTCATGTCGCGGCGGGCGCGGGCGGCGTCGCCGGCGGCCAGCACCTCGACCCCGAAGGAGGCCCGGCTGGGATCGTGGCGCAAACCCTCGATCACCTCGTAGGCGACGGCGCGGAGGCGGTCAGGCCACTCCTCGCGGCTCTCATACGCCCTCACCATCGTCTCCAGGCACTCCTCATTCAGGTCCTGCCAGGCGGAGAGGAAGCAGTCGTACTTGCCGCGGAAGTGACGGTCGAAGGCGGGGCGGTCGAGCCCGGCCCGCTCGAGCACGAGCTCAATCGTCGTTTCGCCGTAGCCGCGGCCGGCGGCGACCTCGATCACGGCCGCGACGATCCGGGCACGCTCGGTGCTGCCGGTCTGCTCGTGGGTCTCGGTGCCGAGCACTAGCGCATGGGACCTCCAGTCCCTGCCCTGGCTACTTGCCGCTCGGCTGTGCCGGCGCTTCGGCTGCCGTGCGCTTCGCCGCCTCGGCGCCGACGTACGGGGTGAGCGAGAACTCCACCAGCTCGGGGAGGAGCTGCTCGATCCCCTCCACCTGTCCCATCACGATGCGCTGGTAGATGATCCAGAAGATCCCGCCGACGATCGTCTCCTCGAGTGTCCCCGGCAGATCCTCGCCCTTCGGCGCGACCTTGCGTCCCATGCGGAAGAGCGGCACGAAGGCCTGGATCGAGCGTTCGTAGCGCTCGACCGCGGCCGGGCCGGCGGAGAGGGCCTCGACGATGCAGGTGCGGGCCAGCGCCGGCTCGCTGGCGACGTAGTGGAGGAAGGCGCCGAGGCCGGCGTTTACCCGGGCGGGCCATCTGTCGACCCGGCTGGCGGCGTCGACGACGCGCTGCAGGGCCTCCTTGACCGCGAACTCCGAGGCGGCGAGGAAGCAGTCTTCCTTGGAGGAGAAGTTTTGGTAGAAGGTGTTGCGGGCGATGCCGGCGCGACGCACGATGTCGGCCACGGTGACCGCGCGGTAGCTCTTCTCGACCGTCTCCTCCGCCAGCGCCGCGATGATGCGGGCGCGCTGGTGTCGGGTGATGAACTCGCGTGGCAGCGGATGCCGCCCGGGGGGCAGTCTGGTCACCTGGGGGACATGTTCAGCCACAAGAGCGAGGCTACTCGCGGGCGGTCGATATTCAAGCTGGATGGATTGGCGATATACCGCTATAGTACCGGAGGCGAGACAATTTGTTCCCTAGATCATGAGGAAGGGGTGGCGATGGGCAGCAGGCCGAAACCAAAGTCCGAGCAGGGGCTGAGGGGGGGGGTTACGACTTGACCTCTGTACGCACGGTTCTCGGCCGAACCGGCCTCTACCGGCAGGCCTTCTACGACAACTTCGCCGAACGTCGAGGTCCACGCGGCGGGCGCGAAGGCGCTGGCTCAACGGGCCGAAGCGATGAAAAGGGCGGCCGATTCCATCGATCTGGCACGGCTGGATGCGGGCGAGTCCGAGTCGCCGCCGCAGATCGCCCCGGAGGGGATCGTCGCCGGGATCCACGCGATCGTTCATTCTCGGCTGTGGACAGCCGGGTGACCCTGCCCTACATTGGGTGAGCGATGGAATCGCCTCAGCTGCCTCGCGCCTACGTCGTCCGCTCCGAGCGCGAGCGAGTGCTGGAGGCGATGGTGAAAATGGCTGCGGCGAAGGGCTACGAGGCGACGACAGTGGTCGACGTAATCGAGTACGCCGGCGTCACGCGCGACACCTTCGACGCGATGCTCGAGAGCAAGGAGGCCTGCTTCTTGGAGGCCTACGAAGCGGTCTTCGACGTGCTGGTCGCGCACGTCACGACGGCCTTCGAGGCCGCCGCCGACGAGCCCTGGCCGGAGCAGATCGCCGCCGGGCTCGGGGCGCTGGTCGAGCTGCTCTCGATCGAGGCCGACATCGCCCGGCTGGCGATGGTCGAGGTGACCGCCGCGGGCGACGACGCGCGCGGGCGCTACCGGGCGATGCTGACCCGCTTCACCCCCTTCCTGGAGAAGGGCCGCACCTACTCCGGCCAGGGCGAGGAGCTGCCGGCCGACACCGCCCGCTTCGCCGTCGGCGGCGCCACCTCGATGATCTTCGACGAGGTTCGCGCCGGGCGCGGGCCGGAGCTGAAGCGGATCCTGCCCGACCTCGTCTTCGCCGTGCTGATGCCCTACCTGGGGCCGGAAGCGGCCGAAGACGAGATGCGGCGGGTCGTCAACCGCAAGGGCTGAGTGGTTGGAGGGGTTCGGTAGGGGGCTCCACTTAACTTTTTTTGAAGACAGTGGTGCGCCGTCCGCGAGCGCTGCCGCAAAAAAAGTACAAGACGTTCCGCCCCCTACCGAACCCCTCCTTCTCAGACGCCCTCGCCATGACGACCTTGACCTGAGGCGAAGCGGGCTGCACCTTTTACGGCTATGTCCAGGACCTGGTTGCCTAGCTGGGCCTCTAGCGCGAGGCCCTCTTTGAGGGGCTTGCCAAAGCCTTCCAGGGCGCCTTGACGGTCGGCGAGCATCGTGGCTTGGGGGAAGCCGGCGATTCGCTCGGCCAGCTCCAGGGCGCGGCCCAGGTGCTTGCCGGGCTCCGTGAGCTCGTTGACCAGGCCGATCTCCTTCGCCTCATCCGCGTTCACGGGACGGCCGGTGAGGATCAGCTCCAGGGCGCGGCCCATGCCGACGACCCGCGGCAGGCGCTGGCTGCCGCCGTCGAGCAGCGGCACCCCCCAGCGGCGCTCGAAGAGGCCGAAGGTGGACTGCGGCGTGGCGATCCGCAGGTCGCACCAGAGCGCCAGCTCGACCCCGCCCGCCAGGCACCAGCCGTCGACCGCGGCGATCGCCGGCTTGGCGGGAGTGAGGCGGGTCGGCCCCATCGGCCCGTCGGGGTGGTCGACATCGAGGTCCATCGCCTTCAGGTCGGCGCCGGCGCAGAAGGCCTCGCCGCCGGCGCCGGTGAGTACGAGCACGCGGGCGCCCTCGTCGGCCTCGAAGTCCTTCAGGCCCCGCCGGAACGCCGCCGCGGCGGCGGCATCGATCGCGTTGCGCCGCGCCGGACGTTCGATCGTCAGGACCGCAGCCGCACCGATCCGCTCGTAGCGCAACTCGCCGCTCATCGCAAAGAGAGTATGGGAGCGGGCGGGCTAGTTGTTGGGCGAACTCACGGGAAAAACCAACAACGCCCGACTCCCAAGAGGCGCCCCGGTACGCGGGGCCAAAGAGGGCAGGCACTCGATGACCAACCGTCAAACTACGAACTGGATCAGACAGATACCCAATCTGGGGTTGGCCGCCCCACAAAAAAACGACCGGGGATAGCGCCCAAAGCCTGCCCGCACGTAGCCTGCGCGCGTAAAAGCTCTTTGCGCCACCTTCAAGACGGTGTCCCGCTGGCTTCCGCAGGGCCTGTCTTTCCCAGTCGCAGGATCAACGTAGCCGGGCGCCTCGCCGGCGTCTAGGGGGGTGCGGACGGCGATCCCGCAAAGTCCGGAGAAATCGCGTGATACCGGGGGGCGGCTACGCTGCGCCGATGCGCATCGACGACATCCTCGCCTTGAAGCGGCCGCTGTTCTCGGTCGAGCTCTTCCCGCCGAAGACCGAGGAGGCGACGGAGCGGCTGTTCGCGACGGCGCGTTCGCTGCGCGAGCTGGAGCCCGACTTCGTCTCGGTCACCTACGGCGCCGGGGGGTCAACCCGCGACGGCACGGTTGAGATCACGCGGGCGCTGAAAAACGACCTGGGGCTGGAGACGATGGCCCACCTGAGCTGCGTCGGCGAGAGCGCCGAGGGGCTCTCCACCACGCTCGACCGGATCGCCGAGGCCGGGATCGAGAACGTCTTCGCCCTGCGCGGCGACCCGCCGCGCGGGCAGCCCGACTTCGTACAGCCCGAGGGCGGGCTGGGCAGCGCCGCCGAGCTCGCCGCCTTCATCGGCGCCGGCTGGGACTTCGCCATCGGCGGCGCCTGCTTCCCGGAGGTGCATCCGGAGGCGCCCGACCTCGACACCGACCTCGAGTACCTGAAGACCAAGATCGACTCCGGCGCGTCGTTCCTGACCACCCAGCTCTTCTTCGACAACCAGGTCTACTTCGACTTCGTCGCCGCGGCGCGGCGGAAGGGGATCGAGGTGCCGATCCTGGCCGGGGTGATCCCGGTCGCCGGCTTCGCCCAGACGAAGCGGATCTGCGAACTATGCGACGCCTCGATCCCGCCGCGGCTGGAAGCGGCGTTCGCCGGGGCCGGCGGCGACGAGGAGGCCGAGTTCGAGCTCGGGGTCGCTTACGCGGCGCAGCAGTGCGCCGAGCTGCTGATCGCCGGGGCGCCGGGCATCCACTTCTACGCGCTCAACCGGGCGCCGGCGACGCGCGCCGTGCTCGGGGCGCTGCGCGCCTCACGGCCCTGGGAGCGTACCCGCGGCACGCCCACCGACCCGGTCGGTGGGTCGAGCTATTAGCGAGAGTTACCTAGACTGATGGCGACGATGGGCGGGTTGAGCTACCTGGGACACCGGATCGGCTTCGAGGAGTACGGCGAGGGCGAGCGGCCGATCGTCCTGATCCACGGGCTGCTGATGAACCGGCGCATGTTCGAGCGGCTCGGGCCGGCGCTGGCGAAGCGCGGCAACCGGGTGATCTGCGTCGACCTGCTCGGCCACGGCCGCTCCGATCAGCCCGACGACCTGCGCCTCTACTCGATGCCGCTGTTCGCCGAGCAGATCCTCGCGCTACTCGACCACCTGGGGGTGGAGCGGGCGCTGGTCGGGGGCACCTCGCTCGGCGCCAACGTCGCGCTCGAGCTGGCCGTCCGCCATCCGGGACGGGTCGAGGGACTCTTGATCGAGATGCCGGTGCTCGACAACGCGCTGGCGGCGGTCGCCGCGATCTTCGCCCCGGTCCTGCTCGGGCTGCGGGTCGGCAGGCCGGCGATCGAGCTCAGCTCGAGGGTCGCCTCGCTGATCCCGCGCACCAACTTCCTGCTCGACATCGGCCTCGACTGGGCCCGGCGGCGGCCGGGGCCGACGGTCGCCGTGCTGGAGGGGCTGCTGCTGGGCGAGACCGCGCCGGGCAGCGAGCTGCGGCGGCTGATCGACCAACCGGCCCTCGTCGTCGGCCACACCCTCGACCCGCTGCACCCGTTCAGCGACTCGGGAATGCTGATCGAGGAGCTGCGCAACGCCCGCCTGGTCGAGGCGAGCTCGATCATCGAGTGGAGGACCCGGCCGAAGCGGCTCAACGACGAGCTGACGCGGTTCCTCGACGAAGTCTGGGCGCCGCCGGGCGCCCCGGGCCCCGGCACGAACGGCAACGGCCGCAGCGCCGCGCCTGTGGCAGGATAGGGACTGCTCATGGCCAACCGCAGAGAAGAAGAGAGGGAGCGGCTCCGCCAGGCCCGGCAGGAACGCGAGTCCGGCCAGGACAAGTCAGAGAGGCGACGGCTGCTCGCCATCTACGGCGGCGCCGGCCTGATCGGGCTGCTCGTCCTCGTCGGGATCGTCGTGGTGATCGCCTCCTCCGGCGGCGGCGACGGTGGCGCGGCCCACATCAACCAGAGCAGCGGCTCGACCAACGGGGTGAAGCCGGACGAACGCGAGGGGACGGCGCCGGCGGAAGTCAAGGTGGCGAACCTGAAGCAGGCGGCGAAGCAGGCCGGCTGCGTTCTGCGGCTGAAGCTCAAGGACGAGGGCCACACCCACATCGCGGCGACGGCGGCAACCCCGGACTACAAGACCAACCCACCGACCTCGGGCAGCCACACCGAACCGCCCTACCAGGAGGCCGACGGCGCCTACAGCGAGATGCCCGGCGAAATCTTCCTGGTCCACTCGCTCGAGCACGGCCGCATGCAGATCCAGTACAGCCCGGGCCTGCCGGAGGGGGACCAGCTGGCGCTCAAGGGTCTCTACGAGACGCTGTACGCGGGGACGCTTCTTTTCCCCAACGAGAACATGGACTACGAGGTGGCGGCGACGACCTGGACCAACCTGCTCGGCTGCCCCGAATACAAGGGGGCGATCACGCTCGACGCGATCCGCGACTTTGGCAAGACGACCTGGGGCCGCTACGGCGGCGAGCCGGCCAGCGCCTTCAGCCTCAAAGGGCCGACCCCGCTGGAACCGAAAAGCTAGGACGCGCGGTAGGCGGGGAAGAAGCCGGGCGCGGGGCGGCCACGGGAGAGGCGGACGTATGCCTTGCGGTCACAGACGATCTCGGACGTGTGCCAGGGCTGCTCGCGATTGGCGAAGCCGCGCTTGAACTCCTCCAAGGCGTCGCCACGGGCGAGGCCGCCGCCGAGGTTGAGCGGCAGGCCCTGTTCGGCGGAGAACTCGACTATGGCCGCGACGACGTTCTTCATCGGCGAGTCGCGCAGCTGGGCGTCGGCGCTGCCGCTGAGGTAGTAGTGGAGGAAGCCGTCGCTGCTGACCGCTATCGAAGCGGCGGCGACCCCGCCGCCGGGTGCGTGCGCGAGCGCGAGCCAGGCGCTGTCGGACTCGAGGATGCGGTCGAAGTAGGCGGCGCCGAAGAAGTAGCGCTCGGCCGCGCCGGCGCGGC
>Ga0075530_1001571_pt1 | contig 10804 bp, 12 predicted proteins | sample NGEPerD_2_FD_75101 | JGI IMG/M metagenome (GOLD analysis project Ga0075530, IMG submission 75101) | Arctic peat soil microbial communities from the Barrow Environmental Observatory site, Barrow, Alaska, USA - NGEE PermafrostL1-D | ecosystem: Environmental > Terrestrial > Soil > Wetlands > Peat ...
GTCGGTCGTCGGCGACGTCAGCCGTAGCCTGCGGGCATGACGCGCACCGCCCTGGTCCGGCCGCCGGCAGACTCGCTCGCCGACGGCATCGTCACCCACGTCGACCGCGCACCGGTCGATGTCGACCTCGCCCGCCGCCAGCACGCTGCCTACGCCGAGGCAATGGCCGGCGCGGGATGGGAGGTGCGCGAGGTCGAGGTGGCGCCGGACCACCCCGACTCGGTGTTCGTCGAGGACACCGTGGTCGTGGTGGACGACGTCGCGGTGCTCACCCGCCCCGGCGCGTCATCGCGGAGGGGCGAGGTGGAGGGCGTCGGGGCCGTCGTCCGCGACTGCGGCCTGACCGTGCGGCGGATCGAGACCGGGACCCTGGACGGCGGCGACGTCCTTCAGGTCGGCCGCACCGTCTACGTCGGGCGGGGCGGGCGGACGGACGGCGAGGGCATCCGCGAGCTGCGCCGGCACGTGGAACCGTTGGGGCGCACCGTGGTCCCGGTCGAGCTACGCGAGGTGCTGCACCTGAAGTCCGCGGTCACCGCGCTGCCCGACGGCACATTCGTGGGGCTGGCCGACCTCGTGGACACCTCGCCGTTCGCGACCTGGCGCGAGGTGACCGAGGAGCCCGGATGTCACGTCGTGCCGCTGGGTGGTGGGCGCGTGCTGATGGCAGCGTCGGCCCCGCGCACCGCAGCCTGGCTCGGTGACCTGGGCTTCGACGTCGTGGCGGTCGACATCTCCGAGTTCGAGAAGCTCGAGGGCTGCGTGACCTGCCTGTCGGTGCTGCTTCCGGATGTGTGAGGTGATCGTCTGTCGTTCAGCCCGCCTGGGTGTCGAGCGGATGGTGCCAGCGCAGACCCGGCCAACGACCGAAGCCGCGGTCCGCGGTGGCCAGCTCGGCACCGGCCGTGATCGTCAGGGCGGCGATCCACGCGTCGCGGACAGTGTTTCCGCGGGCGCCTCCGCGACGGCACAGGTCGGTGAAGACGTCCCAGGTGCGCCGCGTGCTCACCACGACCTGACAGCCGGGGTGGCTCACGACGGCGTCCATCAGCGATACGGCACGGTCGAGCGACAGGGGTTCGGCGAGAACGCGAGGGTGGGTCACGACGCGGACGAACCCGGTCAGGCAGACGTCGGCGACGGCGAACGACGCCGGCCCGTTCACCAGGTGCTCCCACCACGCGCGCCAGGCCTCGTGGCGCTCCGCGGCCTCGTCGTGGGCGTACACGAGGACGTTGACATCCGGCAGGATCACCGGCTCTCCATCGCGTCGAGCAGCGCTGGCGAGTCGTCCAGGTCGACGCCGGGACGCACGCCGGAACGGAAGGTGTCCACGCGGTAGGCAGGCGGTTGCTCGGCGGCCGAGACGCGCTGGAGCTCTCGTCGCAAAGCTTCCTCGATCACGGACGTCACCGTTCGACCCGCGCCCGTCGCATGCTTCTTGACCGCGCGGAGCAGGTCGTCCTCCAGCCTGACCGTGGTCCGCATGTGTCGCAGCATACCGCAGGGGGCGTCAGTATGTCACCGCGGATGAGGGTCCCGGCCGACGATGCCGAGCAGCTGGACCTGCGGGTCGTTCGAGCCGACCTCGACCGGCTCACCGAACACGCCGCCGTGCCGCCACTGGTCGGCCCTCGGCCGGACGTAGTCGAGGACGTGCCCGACGCACTCCGGGTCGAGGCGCTCGTCGAGCCGGGCCCCGCGGGCCAGGTCCCAGGCGTGGACGACGAGGTCGAGCAGCATCTGCTCGGCGTACTCCCCGGCCGGTGTGGGGCCGGACGACAGGTGCACGAGGGCGTCATCCTCGGTGTCGGCCCAGCGTGCGAGCGAGGCGGCGATCGCGCCGTCCCAGGCTGTCGCGGGGTCGTCGCCGAGCACGTCGCCCTCGAAACGGTCGCCGACGTCCTCGACGGTGGCGCCGTCCAGCAGGGGCACCGCCCAGAGGTGCTCGGAGACCAGGTGGGCGACGAGGTCGCGGACCGTCCAGTCCTCGTCGGGCGTGCCGTCGTCCCAGGCCGTGTCGGGGACGCCGTGCACCCGCCGGCCGAAGCCCTCGGCGGCGCGGGGGAGCAGGTCTCGGGCGCTGCGGTCCACGGGCTCTAGGCTTGGGGCCTGGCCAGCATGGCGCAACTGGTAGCGCACCCGCCTTGTAAGCGGACGGTTGCGGGTTCGAGTCCCGCTGCTGGCTCCCAGGGCACGGTGGTGGGCGTGCGGGTGGGCCGGGTCGCCATAGTGATGATGCGTCAGACATGCGGCCGTCAACGCGGCACGATCAGCTCCACGGTGGGGAAGTAGGTGCGGTAGCGAGCGGCATCCCGTGTGAGCAGGCGGAGGTTCAGCACGGCGGCGTGCGCGCCGACGAAGAAGTCGGGCAGGATCGCGCCGCGGCGCCCCCCGCGTCGCCGGTACTGGCGGAAGCTGCGGGCGGCCAGGAACGCCGCCGCCCACGGCAGGTTGCCACGGACGAACCGCTGGGGTGACAGTGCCTCGTCGAGGTCCTCGATCGACGAGAACCGGTGCGCCACCTCGCCGTAGACCACCTGGTTGATGACCACGGGGCCCTCCTCGACCGCGGCGCCGAGCTGTTCGGCCGACCAGGTCAGCCACGACGGGTCCTCGGTGAGCACGTCCAGGAGGACGTTCGAGTCGACGAGCGTCCCTCGCGAGGCCTCAGCCACCGCGCGTCATCGCCATGATCTCGTCGGTGCTCAGGTCGACGTCTCCCTTGCCGAGCAAGGCATCGACGACGCGGCGTCCTCGCCCGGTCACGCCGTCCGCCGGCACGATCCGCGCGAAACCGTCCTCGACCATGACGTCGACCTCGTCCCCCGGCTCGAGACCGAGAGCGTGCCGCACGTGCTGGGGGATCGTGATCTGCCCCTTGCTGGTGATCCTCACCCAGTAAGAGTACAACCAGTCTTACCCACCATCCACTATTTGGACGTCCTGTACCAGCATGTGTCGGACGTCGTACGCTTCCCGCCATGCTCGCCGCCCGCAGCACTTTCCTCGTGGTCCGCCGCCACGTGGACCTGGTGCGCGTGCAGAGCAGCATCTGTCGCCCGGTCTGATCCTTCCCGATCCGACCGGATGCCGGCCACCATGCCGCTGCGCAGGGTGAACGTGCGTCCCTGACCACGAGGACCCCTGATGGCGGCAACGCACGCCACGCGCAACCGCAGCAACGGCCAGTGGGCCGTCGACGGCCGCACACCCCTGAACGGCAACGAGTCGCTCAAGGCGGACGACGACGGGCTGAACGTCCGTGAACGCATCGAGAGCGTGTACTCCCGCAAGGGCTTTGACAGCATCTCGGACGACGACCTGCACGGTCGCTTCCGGTGGTGGGGCCTGTACACGCAGCGCCGGCCAGGCATCGACGGCGGCCGTACGGCCCTGCTCGAGCCGCACGAGCTCGAGGACTCGTTCTTCATGCTGCGGGTCCGGATCGACGGCGGGGCCCTGACCACCGAGCAGCTGCGGGTCGTCGGCGACATCTCGACCGAGTTCGCGCGCGACACGGCGGACGTCACCGACCGCCAGAACGTTCAGCTGCACTGGATCCGGGTCGAGGACGTCCCGGAGATCTGGCGCCGGCTGGAGGCGGTCGGGCTCTCCACCACCGAGGCGTGCGGCGACGTCCCCCGCGTCGTCCTCGGCAGCCCGGTGGCCGGGATCGCGGCCGACGAGATCCTCGACCCCACCGCCGCGATCGACGCCATCACCAGCCGCTACGTGGGCGACCCGGCGTTCTCCAACCTGCCCCGCAAGTACAAGACTGCGGTCACCGGGCACCCCAGCCTCGACGTCGTGCACGAGATCAACGACATCTCGTTCGTCGGCGTCGAGCACCCCGCCCTCGGCCCCGGCTACGACCTGTGGGTCGGCGGTGGCCTGTCGACCAACCCGCGCCTGGCCGAGCGCCTCGGCGCCTGGGTGGCCCCGGACGACGTCGCCGAGGTCTGGGCGGGCGTCACGTCGGTCTTCCGCGACTACGGCTACCGCCGCCTGAGGCACCGTGCCCGGCTGAAGTTCCTGATCGCCGACTGGGGCGCCGAGAAGTTCCGGGACGTCCTGGAGACCGAGTACCTGCACCGCCGACTGGACGACGGGCCGCCCCCGGCGACGCCGAAGACCCCGGGGGACCACGTCGGCGTGCACGCGCAGAAGGACGGTCGTTACTACGTCGGAGCCGCACCGGTCGTGGGCAGGGTCTCCGGCCGGCTCCTCACCGAGCTCGCGGACCTCGCCGATGCCCACGGCTCCCGGCGGGTCCGCACGACGCCGCACCAGAAGCTGCTGGTGCTCGACGTCCCTCCGGAGCGGGTCGACTCCGTCGTCGCCGGCCTGGAGGCGCTCGGCCTGTCGGTGCGGCCGAGCCCGTTCCGCCGCTCGACGATCGCCTGCACCGGCATCGAGTTCTGCAAGCTCGCCATCGTCGAGACGAAGGCCAGCGCGGCGCTGGCCGTGGCCGAGCTGGAGCGTCGGCTCGCCGACCTCGTCGACGGCCCCCTCGCCACGCCGATCTCGTTGCACGTCAACGGGTGCCCGAACTCCTGCGCGCGGATCCAGACGGCCGACATCGGACTGAAGGGACAGCTCGTGCCCACCCCGGACGGCGGCCAGGAGCCGGGCTTCCAGGTGCACCTCGGCGGGGGCCTTGCGTCTGCCGACCGCGACGAGGCCGGGCTCGGCCGCACGGTACGTGGTCTCAAGGTGACCAACGCCGACCTGCCCGACTACGTCGAGCGCGTCGTCCGCCGCTACGTCGCGGGGCGGACCGGCGACGAGACGTTCGCGACCTGGGCCCACCGCGCCGACCCGGAGGAGCTGACATGACCCGCACCGCCGACCAGCTGCGCGCCGTGGTGACCGAGGCGGCATGGGCCGACGACGCACCGGCCGAGGAGGTCATCGCCTGGGCGGCCGGGGAGTTCGGCGACCACCTCGCCGTCGCGTGCAGCATGGCGGACGCAGTGCTGCCGCACCTGGTCTCGGTGCACCGACCCGGTGTCGACGTGCTCTTCCTGGAGACCGGCTACCACTTCGCCGAGACCCTCCGCACACGTGACGCCGTCGCCGCGGCACTGCCGGTCACCGTGGTCGACGTCCGCGCGCGGCAGACCGTGCCCGAGCAGGACGCCGAGTACGGGCCCCGCCTGCACGACCGCGACCCGGCCACCTGCTGCCGGCTGCGCAAGGTCGAGCCGCTGGCCGACTCCCTGGCCGGCTACGAGGCGTGGGTGACCGGCGTCCGCCGTGACGAGTCGCCGCTTCGCGCGACCACGCCGCTGGTCACCTTCGACGAGCGACACCACCTCGTGAAGCTGAACCCGCTCGCCGCCTGGAGCGCCGCCGACCTGACCGACTACGCGAGAGCGCACGACGTCCCGCTGAACCCGCTGCTCGCCGACGGGTACCCCTCGATCGGCTGCGCCCCCTGCACCCATAGCGTCGCGGCCGGCGAGGACCCTCGCTCGGGGCGCTGGGCCGGGCTCCCCAAGACCGAGTGCGGGATCCACTCATGACCCGTCCTCTGTGCACGCGGAGCGGTCTCAACACGCCTTCAGACAGCGCAACACGCACACAGGACGGGAGGAGGTTGTCGCAGATCGAGGCCCTGGAGAGCGAGTCGGTGCACGTCCTCCGCGAGGTGGCGGGGGAGTTCGAGCGGCCGGCGTTGCTGTTCAGCGGTGGCAAGGACTCCGTCGTGATGCTGCACCTGGCCGCCAAGGCGTTCTGGCCAGGGCCGGTCCCGTTCGGGGTGCTGCACATCGACACCGGCCACAACTTCCCCGAGGTGCTGGCGTTCCGTGACGCGACCACCGAGCGGCTCGGCCTCAGGCTGGAGGTGGCGCGGGTACAGGACTACATCGACGACGGCCGGCTCCGCGACCGGGCCGACGGCACCCGCAACCCGCTGCAGACCCAGCCGCTGCTCGACGCCATCGCGCTCCACCGCTTCGACGCAGTCCTCGGCGGGGGACGCCGGGACGAGGAGAAGGCGCGCGCGAAGGAACGGGTGATCAGCCTGCGCGACGAGTTCGGCCAGTGGGACCCGCGCAACCAGCGCCCGGAGCTGTGGAACCTCTACAACGGGCGGCACCGCCCCGGCGAGCACTGCCGCGTCTTCCCGCTCAGCAACTGGACCGAGCTCGATGTCTGGCGGTACGTCGAGGCCGAGCGCATCGACCTGCCGAGCCTGTACTACGCCCACGAGCGGGAGGTCTTCGCGCGCGACGGCATGTGGCTCGCCGTCGGCTCGCACTCCCGGCCGGCCGAGCACGAGTGGGTCGAGACGCGCACCGTGCGCTACCGCACCGTCGGCGACATGTCGTGCACCGGCGCGGTCGACAGCCGCGCCGCCACCGTCGCCGACGTCGTCCTCGAGGTCGCCGCGAGCCGGCTCACCGAGCGCGGGGCGACGCGCGCCGACGACCGGATGTCGGAGGCCGCGATGGAGGACCGCAAGAAGGAGGGGTACTTCTGATGACGACGCTGCTTCGGCTGGCCACCGCGGGGTCGGTGGACGACGGCAAGTCGACGCTCGTGGGCCGGCTCCTGCACGACACGAAGTCGGTGCTGGCCGACCAGCTGGACGCCGTCGAGCGTGTCAGCCGGAGCCGCGGGTTCGTCAAGGACGGCATCGACAGCCTTGACCTTGCTCTGCTCACCGACGGCCTGCGCGCCGAGCGCGAGCAGGGCATCACCATCGACGTGGCCTACCGCTACTTCGCCACGGCGGCGCGCACGTTCGTGCTCGCCGACTGCCCCGGCCACGTGCAGTACACGCGCAACACGGTGACCGGCGCGAGCACCGCCGACGCCGTCGTCCTGCTCGTCGATGCCCGAAAGGGGGTGCTGGAGCAGACCCGTCGCCACCTGGCTGTCGCGGCCCTGCTCCGGGTGCCGCACGTGGTGGTCGCCGTCAACAAGATCGACCTCGTCGGCTTCGACCAGGCCGTGTTCACCGGGGTCGTCAAGGAGCTGGACGACGTCGCGCGCGAGCTCGGCCTGCCCGACCTGCGGGCGGTCCCCACCTCGGCCTTGGACGGCGACAACGTCGTCGAGCGCTCCGACCGCACCCCCTGGTACGAGGGCCCGAGCCTGCTCGGGCTGCTCGAGACGCTGCCACCGGCGGACGACGTCGGCGGCGAGCCGTTCCGGCTGCCGGTGCAGGTCGTGCTGCGCCCTCAGTCGGCGGCGCGCGAACCGTGCCACCGCGACTACCGCGGTTATGCGGGACAGGTCGCCTCCGGCGTCATCCGGGTGGGTGACGAGGTCGTGGTGCTGCCGTCGGGCTCGCGGACGACGGTCGCCGGGATCGACGCGGCCGGCCGCGAGCTGGCCGAGGCCTTTGTCCCGCAGTCGGTCTCGCTGCGGCTGGCCAACGACGTGGACGTCGCACGCGGGGACCTGATCGCGGCCGCCGCCGACGCCCCCGTCCCCACGCAGGACGTCGACGGCACCGTCTGCTGGCTCTCCGACCGCCCCCTGCTGCCGGGGACGAGGGTGCTGCTCAAGCACACGACGCGAACGGTGCGGGCCGTCGTCCGCGACATCGTCGGCATGCTGGACCTCGACGCCGTCGAGCAGGTGCCCGCGGAGTCATTGTCGCTCAACGACATCGGGCGGGTGCGGCTCCGGCTGTCCGCGCCGATCGCCGCCGAGCAGTACGTCGACGCCCGCCGTACCGGCGCCTTCCTGCTCGTCGACGCCCACGACGGCGCCACGCTGGCGGCAGGCATGGTCGGCGACCCGCTCGCCGCCGTCCGCCACCCGCACCAGCGTCCCAGCGCGTACGCGATCTGATGTACCCGCTCACGCTCCGCGTCGCCGGCAGGCCGGTCGTGGTCGTCGGCGGCGGGCCCGTCGCCGCACGCCGCGCGGCGTCGCTGCTCGAGGCCGGGGCGGAGGTGACGGTGGTGTCCCCCTGGCTGTGCGAGGACCTGGCCGAGCGCGCCGCGTCCGGCCGGCTCGCCTGGGTGCCCCGCGACTACGCCTCCGGCGACCTGGACGGCGCCTGGCTCGTGCACACCGCGACCGGCGACTCCGCGGTCGACGCGCTGGTGGCCAGCGACGCCGACGCCCTGCGGGTGTGGTGCGTGCACGCGGGCGACGCCGCCGTCTCGACCGCCTGGTCGCCGGCGGTGGCGCGGGTCGACGACGTCCAGGTGGCCGTGACCGCGGGCGGCGACCCTCGCAGGTCGGTGGCGCTGCGGGACGCGGTGGCCGGTGCGATGCAGGCCGGGGACCTGCCCCTGCGCCGTCACCGTCGGAGCGGGGCAGGCTCGGTGGCCCTGGTCGGTGGCGGGCCCGGTGACGACGCGCTGGTGACGGTGGCCGGACGACGGCTGCTCGCCGAGGCCGACGTCGTCGTCGTCGACCGGCTCGGCCCCCGGGGCCTGCTCGCCGAGCTGGCGGACGACGTCGTGGTCGTGGACGTCGGCAAGGCGCCCGGCCATCACCCGGTGCCGCAGCACGAGATCAACGCGCTGCTGGTGCAGCACGCCCGGGCCGGACGACGCGTCGTCCGGCTCAAGGGCGGTGACCCCTACGTCCTCGGGCGCGGTGGCGAGGAGGTCGCGGCGTGCCGCGCCGCCGGCGTCCGCGTGGAGGTCGTGCCGGGTGTGACCAGCGCCGTCTCCGTCCCGGCGGCGGCCGGCATCCCCGTGACCCACCGCGGGGTGGCGCGCGGGTTCAGCGTCCTGACCGGCCACGACGACCTCGGCGAGGTACCGGGCGGCGCCGACCACACGCTCGTCCTGCTGATGGGTGTCAGCACCCTGGCGCGGACCTGCCGGCTTCTCGTCGAGGCCGGGCGACCGGCTGCGACCCCGGTCGCCGTCGTCGAGGACGGCTACTCACCGCGCCAGCGCGTCACCGTCGGCACCCTGGCCACCGTCGCGGACGAGGCCGAGCGCGTCGGCGTCCGGCCCCCCGCGGTCGTCGTGGTGGGTGACGTCGTCCGGCTGTCTCCCGACTGGCCGACCTGAGTGGGCGCGACCGACGTCTCCGCGCGGTGGCGACGTACCGAGTGGGACACGGCGGCGGCCCACACGGTGAGCACCGCGGCGTAGACCGCGTACCGGACGGCGTCGGGCGCACCGACCCAGTCGCTGCGCAGCAGGGTGCTCGCGTTGGTGAGGATGATGACGCCGCCGACGAGCGAACCCAGCACCCGCGGCGGGATGTGCCGCACCAGCCACGCGGCGATCGGCGCGGCGACCACACCGCCGGCCAGCAGGGCGAGCACCCAGGCGCCGTCGATGCCGGCCGACCCGAGGCCGACGACGAAGCCGACGCTGGCCGTCGCGGCGACGAGGAACTCGCTGGTGTCGATCGAGCCGATCACGCGGCGCGGCTCGAGGCGGCCGCTGGCCAGGATCGCCGGCGTCCCCACCGGCCCCCACCCGCCGCCGCCCGTCGCGTCGACGAAGCCGGCCACGAGGCCGAGCGGGGAGAGGAAGCGCTTGCCCAGCGGGCGGTCCGGCGCCGTGCGGGGCAGGGGCTGGAACGTGAAACGCGTGAAGACGTACAGGCCCAGGGCGAGCAGGATCAGCGACATCAGCGGCGCGGCGGCCCCCGTCGACACCGACGAGAGGACCGTCGCCCCGGCGAACGCCCCGACGGCACCGGGGACACCGACCTTGGCGACCACCGGCCAGTCGACGTTGCCGAGTTTCCAGTGGGCGGCGCCGGAGGCCAGCGTCGTGCCGATCTCCGCGAGGTGGACGGTGGCCGAGGCGGCGGCCGGGTTGGTCCCGATGGCCAGCAACAGGGTGGTCGACGTGACGCCGTAGGCCATCCCGAGGCTGCCGTCGACGAGCTGGGCACCGAGTCCGACGAGGGCGAGGAGGACGAGCTTGAGCACTGGCGGATCCGTTCCGTGAGCGGGGCGTGGCTCACCCGCCGGGCCGTTGTCACGGCGGGGCGGAGGGTGGAACGGGTCAGCGACAGATCGCGCTGGCGACCCGGAGGAGGTCCACGGCGCGGCGGCTCACCAGCACGCGGGTCCTCATCACGGGCGCCAGCATCCCGTGGCGAGCGCGGAGTCGACAACCGGCGACCGTATCGTGGGACGGGTGTCTCACCCGACTCCGCCGGTGCTGGTGGGCTGCGCCCACGGCACCCGGTCGACCTCCGGGCGGCGAGCGGTGGCCGAGCTGCTCGTCGCGGTCGGCGACGCGCGGCCGGACCTCGACGTCGAGCCGGCGTTCGTCGACGTCCAGCCGCCGTCGGTCGCCGAGGTCGTGGCCCGGCTGGCCGGGTCCGGGCGGGCGTGCGTCGTCGTCCCGCTGCTGCTGTCGGCGGGCTTTCACGTGCGGACGGACGTCGCCGACGCCGTCCGCTCCGCCGCCGGTGCCGTGGCCGCGCCGGCGCTCGGCCCTGACCCGCGGCTCGTCGAGATGCTGCGCGATCGCCTGCAGTCGGCGGGTGCCGTGGCCGGGGACGGCGTCGTCCTCGCCGCCGCCGGGTCGAGCGAGCCACGTGCCGGTGCCGACGTCGAGCTGATGCGGTCGGCGCTGGCCGCGCGGTGGACGGGGCCGGTGGTGGCCGGCTTCGGTGCGAGCGCCACCCCGACCGTCGCCGAGGCCGTGACGGCGTTGCGGGACGGCGGATCCCGCCGGGTCGCCGTCGCCTCGTACCTGCTGGCACCCGGTCACTTCCACGACCGGCTCGACCGCGCCGGGGCCGACGTCGTCGCGGCGCCCCTGCTCGACGGGCTCGACGGGCTCGACGGGCCCGTCGACGTCCGCCTCGTCGAGATCGTCCTCGACCGCTACACCTCGACGATCAAGGA
>Ga0075530_1001572_pt1 | contig 10804 bp, 9 predicted proteins | sample NGEPerD_2_FD_75101 | JGI IMG/M metagenome (GOLD analysis project Ga0075530, IMG submission 75101) | Arctic peat soil microbial communities from the Barrow Environmental Observatory site, Barrow, Alaska, USA - NGEE PermafrostL1-D | ecosystem: Environmental > Terrestrial > Soil > Wetlands > Peat ...
TGTATTCGAAATAATAAATATTTTCAAATCTTTCTTTATTCTGAAACCTCACATGTCACATTTCTAAATCGAGATTTTCTAAATTCACTAAGCTACAGGCACAACGTCAGACGTTGTTGCCACACTTGACTGTGGCTTACCTAATTTTATCAAACTGGGGTTTTTTATTCAATGATCCGATCTATAAATGAATTGACATTTAATTCTTATCATGCTAAAGTTTCAAGCGAAATGAAAGAACGAGTAATTCCATTTTTTAAAATGCCAAAATATAAATCCGGATGGCAGTCTAAGGAAGCAGTAGGAGACATTATGGGCTCTCTTATTCCAGGAGATATTGTTATAGCAAAAGTTAACGCAATAAGAGGAAACGGTATAGAAATAAATGAAGCAGTTGGCATGGTTTTAAATCCATCTAGAGATTCAATTGGAGTTTGGAATCAGGAGTTTGAATTATATTTAAGACAAAATATATTTACAAAATCTGATTATGTATTTCCAAAAGATGAGATTGAGTTAATTGATACTTTTCCAGCTGAAGATTATGTAGATCAGTCAGGTAGTCATTTTAGATTCAATCAAAGAGTAAATGCATACACTTACTCAGGTAAATATTCATTAATAGTTAGAGGATGTATTGAAGAATTCGTGCTTGGATTTGATTATGAAAATAAACAGTATCTTATTGTTCCTGAGACATCTATAATGTAATTAAGAAATTTTAAATGAATTTCTATGAATAGAGGATAAACCATATTTATAGATTGACTCTCTGTGTATTTTTGTTCCATATCCTTTATTTTGTCCCCATTTATACTCAGGATATTTAATAGAAAGTTTTTCCATAATTAAGTCTCTATAAACTTTTGCAATAATTGATTCAGCTGCAATTGAAAGAGAAATTTGATCACCTTTTATAATTGCTTTTTGATTATTTAATCCGAAATTTCGGATGTGTTTAACATATAATCCATCCATTAGAAGATGAGACTTAAAATTGTTACTATTACTATCTAATAATTTGCTATAAAGATCAGTAATGCTTTTTCGAAGTGCTTTTTTAGTTGCTATTCCAATCCCGTATCTATCAATGGTTTTAACATTAATAACGCTAATTGAATAAGCTATGGAGTGTTTTTTAATTAGCGGAGAAAGAATAGCTCTTTTTTTTGCAGTTAATATCTTAGAATCATTAATATTATTAAGTAGTATGCTGGGAAGTTTTCTTTTTAAAATTACTGATGCAGCAACGACAGGGCCAGCAAATGATCCTCTTCCGACTTCATCTGTCCCTAAAACATAATCAACTCCCCTGCTCCAAAGCTTTTGTTCTTCGTTAAAAGTAGGATTAGGCTTCTTCCTCAGATGTATCACCTTCCTTTAGCATTTCAAGTTCTTTAATAGTAGGAAGAACTGATGATCCTGCAATTCCTTGAATTTCACCAAATAATTGCGACATACTTTTATCAAGTCTATTTATTTGTACTTCTCTTTTTTTCCAAAATCTCTCCATTCCACGTTTTTCTGTATCTAAATCTTCTTTTAACATTTTTACACTTTCAAAATGAGCCTCAATTTTATGTCTAAAAGCTTCACTGGTAATATAGTCATATATTTCTTGAAGAGTTTCATCTTCATGCGATGCAGAAGATTTTGCTATGGCAATTTGTAAAAGTGTATCTCTTAAAATACTTGCGAGTGTAATTGCATATTCGTATGAAGTGACCCATACACCATCCATTCTTCCGAAATGATCTATATTCTCAGGAAGAGTTTCAGTAACAAGAACAGAAATACTTGCATTTACTTTTCTTGTATCATCACGTAATTTTGAAAGCCAACCTTTTGCCCAAGCTTTTGTTCTTTTTATCTCCCATAAAACAGATCCTGCCTCTTGACCATGTTTATTTCTTACTTTTTGCCAAACATCTGCACCTTCTATTCCTTTTGGAACAGGCAAAAATTCATCAAATACAAATGTTTGTTTTAATCGTTCTTCTAAATCAAGTTCTAGTACTTCACCTTGCAATTGTTGTGATCCTTGTCTGCTTTTTCTTTGAGCGTCTTCAAGTGCTTTTTGTGTATCTCTAAGCTTTTTTTCAAGTTCAAGCTCTTTTAACCTTGCTTTTTCAAAGGCATTTTTTCCTGCTTCTTCTTTTATCTTTTCAATGTCTTCATTAAGTTTTTTTTGATTTTCTAATTCTCTTTTATCAGCAGAATCTTTTATTTCCCTAATAGATTTATTTAATTCAAGTAACTGCTCTTGAAGTTCTTTATTACGTTTTTTTGCTTCTTCCAGCTCGTTTGCAGAATCTTTTAACTTATAATCAAGATCTTCTTTAAATTTTTTTACGGTTTTTTCTTCAATATCCTTTTTTAAATTATCTAATTCTTCTTTATGTTTTGTTTTTTCATCAGCCAGAAGAGTTTCTTCAATTTGATGTCTGAAAGCCTCAGATATCTCTACTTTTTCTCCACAATTGGGACAAGTAACCTTATTCATGTAAAACAAATAATACGCGTGTTTAAAAAATATTGCAATACCAATCCCAAAACTGGTAAATTAGTATATAGATGAAATCAATACTTAGAAATACATTAATAAATGCATTTGCTCTATTTTTAATTTCTCAGGCAATATCAGGCATGCACATTGCAGGTGGTTTTGAAACATATCTTTTTGGAGGATTTGCCCTATCACTTTTATTTTTGATTTTAAAACCAATTTTAAATATTATTGCAATTCCTTTAAATATTGTAACTCTTGGCTTTTTTTCAGTAATTACGAATATTATTATTTATTACCTTTTAACAGTATTTGTACCAAGTATTTCAATTACAGACTTTACCTATCAAGGTTTTTCTTATGCTGGGTTTATAATTCCTAGATTCTACATTAATATCTTTTTTTCCTTTATTACAGTTTCCTTCATGCAATCTGTAATTTTCTCGTTTGTTTCCTGGCTTATGAGAAAGTAAACTCCTTGCAAAGGTTTTATCTAATAGATATAATCTAGAGGTGATTATTTTTCAAATTCTTGAAGTTATTATTGCAGCGCTTTTAATTGCATTAATTTTAATGCAAAATCAAGGAAGCGGATTATCGGGTTCTTTTGGGGGAGGCGGCGGAGAATTTTATAGAAGCAAAAGAAGTATTGAAAAATTGTTAGTTTGGGGAACAGTTTTTGTAACAGTTATGTTTGGAATTGTTTCTTTAGTACTTCTTATCCCTCGGTAAAAGTATGATTTTTTTAAAAAGACGAAGATTAGTTTTTTGGCTTGTTAAAGCATATCTTAAAAAATGGAGAAGAACTGCTGTCTTTTTTTTTCTAGTAGGTTTATTATTCTTTTTTGCAATTAGATTTTTTTCTTCGTATTTTTCAAATAAGCTCCCCTTTGTTAGAAAAGATGTAATTGGGATTGTTGGAGCTTATACAATTGATAACTTACCATCTGAAATTTTAACAAAAATATCTCGTGGCTTAACATATACCTCTGAAAATGGACTTCCTAAGCCTGACACAGCTTTATCATGGGAAATAAAAGACGATGGAAAAACATATATTTTTAAGCTTAAGGATAATATTTATTTTACAAACGGAGATAAATTAAATTCAGAATCAATTAACTATGATTTTATTGATGTTTTAGAAGAACGTTCAGATAAAAGTACAATTGTATACAAATTAAAAGAAAGTTATTCACCATTTTTAACTACAGTATCAAGGCCAATTTTTAAGGGTAATTTTGTAGGACTTGGAGATTATAAGGTTAAAAATATTAAATTAAATGGAAATTTTGTTCAGTCAATTGACCTTGTTTCAAAGGAAAATGAATATAAAATAATATCGTATCAAATGTATCCAACAGAAGAAGCACTTAAAATTGCTTACAATCTTGGGGAAATCACTAAAGCAAATGGATTAACAAATACTAGTTATAAAGATTTAGATTTTAAAAATTATAAAAATTCAGATGTAAAAAAATACGTTGATAAAAACACACTGGTTACACTCTTTTATAACACGCAAGATCCTGTTTTATCAGATAAAAAATTAAGAGATGCTTTTACCTATGCTACTCCTGATAACTTTTCTTATGGGGAAAGATCATATGGTCCCTTTTCTTCTAGATTTTGGGGAAATTCAAATACTATTAGTGAATATCAGCAGGATTTTGAACATTCTAAAAAATTTCTAGAAGCTCCTGAAGGGCAAGATGAAAGTAATAGTAAAATTAAAGTTGAAATAAAAGCTCTCTCTAAATATAAAGACGTTGCCCTGGATTTAAAAGACATTTACAAGAATATTGGAATTGAAATATCTGTAAGTATAGTTGATTCATTTCCGCAAAATTTTCAAATATTCTTAGGTGACTTTAGTGTTCCAAAAGACCCTGATCAGTACACCTTATGGCATTCAAATCAAGGAAACAATATTACTAAATATATAAATCTTAGAATAGATAAACTTCTTGAAGATGGCAGAAAAACAGTAGATATAGGAAGTAGACAAACAATTTATTCTGATTTTGAAAAATATCTACTTGATGACTCCCCTGCTACTTTTTTATACTTTCCCTATAAGTATGACGTTAGCAGAAAATAATTTATTTAAATGTGGATTTACTTCTTAGAAGCTTATGATAGGTTATTGCAAAACGGTGTGCTTCATCCCTAACTCTCATTAAAAGATGCAAAGCATTTGAAGATTTACTAAGTTTAATTTTACCAAAATTACTTGTTATAATTGTTTCTTCTCTTTTACTAAGTCCAATAATTGGGATATTTAATTTGTACTTTAGAATTGCTTTTAATCCAGCAGAAACTTGAGGTTTTCCCCCATCAACAATTATCAAATCAGGAGTCCCCCATTCACTATGTTTTAATCTTCTTTCTATGATTTCCTGCATTGCAAGAAAGTCGTTTGGACTTTTATCTACATTAATAATCTTAAATCTTTTATAAAGAGAGGTTTGTTTTTCTCCATTAATAAATACAACCATTGAACCTACAGAATCATTACCAGATGTATTTGAAATATCAAAGCATTCAATTCTATCTAATTTTTTAACATTAGTATTATTTAATAAAAGAACCATTTTAAGGTTCTGAAGTTCTTTTTCCTTTAAATCACTTTTAAAATTCGGGTTTAATTCATATTCAAAGGGTTTTACAATAGGACTTGTAATGTATTTAATTGCGTTAATTTGCTTTTGAATTTTTAATGCATCTTCAAATTTCTCATTTTTACTTTTTATAGTTCTTTCTCTTTCTAAATTTCTTATTACTGTTTTAGTTTTTCTGTTTAAAAATTTGACTAAATGTTTAATATTTGTTTTATAGTTTGTATCATTTAAAATTTCAGGACATGGGCAAAGATTAATGTGATTATAAAAGCATATTTTTTTAGGGTGATTTTTAAATGAATCGTAGGGAAAAATTCTTCTAGTAATTTTTAACACAAGTTTTACTGAGCTTGAATTAGGATATGGTCCAAAATATAACGATTTATTGTTCTCAATTTTTCTTGCTGTAAAAACTTTGGGATATTTGTCATTTATTGTTATTTTGATAACTAGATATGCCTTATCGTCTGTTTGTTTTAAGTTATATTTTGGTTTATGTTTTTTAATTAAGCTTGCTTCTAGTAAAAGTGATTCTATTTCTGAGGAAACTTCAATTGTTTTTATTTTTATAACTTGAGAAACTAGGTTTTTAGTTTTTTCTCCAAGGTCTTTAGTAGTAAAATAAGATGAAACTCGTTTTTTAAGGTTTTTTGCTTTCCCAACGTAAAGAATCTGGTTGTTTTTTCCTAAGAAAAGGTATACGCCCGGATTTTGCAATAACAATCGATAAGACGATGCAGAAACTAACAATTAATACTCCTTCTAATATTATCCAGATATTTAATACAATTGGGGATATCTTCACTTTTTTTGAAAGTGATTTGTCACCGACACGTATTTTAAACTCATCTGTTTTGTTTGTCAAAAAAGGTTGTTTAATAAACTCAACAGGAACTGTTATATATCCAAAGGGAGGAATTTTACTTAAAACAACAGATTTATTTTGCGTAAGATACTTGCTTTCAATAAAAAGTTCTTGAGAATCTGACATAACAGAACCAGTGTTTTCTACTTTAATTTCCCCTTTCATGGAAATTGTTGAGTAAACAGTGTCAGGAATATTAAAGGAAAGATTAAGTGATTTGCTTTCTTTAAAGTTTTCTCCAAGAGAAACTTCTACGTCTTTAGTTTTTTTATTTCCTGATGTTTTATACCCTCCAGCTGGTACAGGATAATCACTGTCAAATCCTTTAATTGCAAATACAAAATGATCGAAATCTAGAGTTTTAAAGTAGTCAATGCCTCCTGTTGTATTTTCCCATGTAGGATCAACCATAATCCATGTTTGTTTTTTACTGTCATAGTATTCTGGCCAAGCATGTAATATGTCCTCAACAAGTGAAAGTGGTCTTTCTTCTGTATTTTTAGTAAAAGCATAACCGTTTATTTCTCTTGCAGGTATTCCAGCTGCTCTGGCAATTGCTACAAAAAGATCTGTAAATTCAAGACAAACCGCAGAATTAGGATCATCTAAAACTGAAAGTGCGCCTAATCGTTTTTTACGTTCTGTTACTCTTGAAAAATCATAGTTAAGGTTATCAACTACATATAGATATATCTCCTGAGGAGTTTTAAGTTTTGAAGCAATATCTTTTATTTTTGGATTTGTACTCTCCCAATAGGGTTTTTGTTTTAGATACTCATTATATTGTTCTGTTGTTAAGGCTTCTATTGTAGGGTTTAATTTAAGTATTGCTTTTCCCTTTGCTAAAACTTCAAGATTTTGAGACGGAGATAAAACATACTCAGCAAGCCAATTTCCGTCCTTATCAATAGTAACGTTTTGAGGTGTAGGAAGTATTTTCTCATACGACACATTCTGATAATTTGTCTTAGGGGGAAGTGCAATTTCGGTTTTGATTGGAAACAAATTTTTGTTTTCTAAATGATAAGTTAAGTTAAAATCATAAATTTGAGATTCACCGAAAGCTATTGATATTCCTGATGTTCCAAGTTGATCTTTATTAAAAGTTAACTTGTTATCTTTAATATTTGGATTTACTGCTGGTTTTATGTAAGCAGGTTTCCCAAGACTGCTTGGCACAACAACGGTTGCGTTAAAAGAAGAAAAGTCATTTTGAACAGATAAGCCTGGAATATTAATTTCCCAAACATTTCCTTGACTTTGTGCAATTTCATTTGTATCAAAAGAAAGATTGAAATCAAGTTTTTTGCTAAGACCAATTGAGCGTTTGTTAAAAGTTAGCTCAACACTACTTCCCTTAGGATTTTTAATAATAGTAGGGGTGATTTGTCCCTCAGAATCAAATGCTTTTAAATTGTTAATGTCTTTAAATCCAAGCTGAATTTTATATGAGGAGGCATAATACTCACCTGATAAATTAGTAAGTACTGCATTAACCGTAACGTGGGTTATGGCTGAAGGTAAGACATTATATGTAACGCTGTAGTCTGTTGAAAAATTGCTTGCGGAATATACCTTAATAGGACTAAAAATAAATAGCGCTAAAAGAATTATGACAATAAATAATTTCTTCACTCCATTAAGTATACTAAACTTTTTTAAGAAATTGTCCTGTATATGATTTTGCTACTTTTCTAAGATCATCTGGAGTACCTGTTGCTACAATTTCTCCGCCTTTTTCTCCACCTTCAGGCCCTAGATCAATAATGTAATCAGCATTTTTTATTACATCCATATTGTGCTCTATTACAATAACTGTATTCCCTTGATCTACAAGTCTTCTTAATACAAATAATAGCTTTTCTAAGTCAGCAAAATGTAGCCCAGTTGTGGGCTCATCTAATAGATATAACGCGTTTGAACCTCTCTTAGAAAGTTCTGTAGCAAGTTTTACTCTTTGTGCTTCTCCCCCCGAAAGCGTTGGAGCAGGCTGCCCAAGCTTAATATAGGAAAGTCCTACGTCATTTAATGTTTGAAGTTTATGAGAGAGCCCTTGGGAAAAAGAAAAGAATTTAAGTGCTTCAGACACACTCATATTTAAAACATCAGCAATATTTTTATTGTTAAATTTTATATCAAGCACTTGTTCGTTATACATTTGTCCATTACAAACTTCACAAGTCACATATACATCAGGCAAAAACTGCATTTCTATTTTAATTCTTCCTTCTCCTTGACATGACTCGCATCTTCCTCCCCTTACATTAAACGAAAATCTTCCTGGTCCATATCCTTTTAACTTTGCATCTTTTGTGCTTGCGAATAGATCTCTAATGTATGTAAATGCACTAGTATATGTTGCAGGGTTACTTCTTGGTGTTCTACCAATAGGAGATTGATCAATTAGAAAAATGTTCTTGATTTTTTCAAATCCATGAATTTCTTTATATGCTCCAGGTTTTTGACGATGGAAAGGATTATTCTTTTGCATAAGAGAATGATATAAAATATCGTTTACAAGGGTTGATTTTCCACTTCCTGATACTCCAGTAACAACAACAAATCTGTTTAGAGGAAATTCAACGTTTATATTTTTTAAATTGTGTTCTTTTGCACCCTCGATAGTAAGTTTATCTTGAGTGTTAAATACCTTGCTTTGTTCTTTAAATATTTTTATCTTTTTCTTGCCTGATAAATACTGACCTGTTAAAGAATTAGGATTATTTTTGATTTGCTCAAAAGTTCCTTTTGCAACTATCTTTCCACCATTTTCACCTGCACCAGGTCCAAAATCAATCATAAGATCAGATGCTCTCATTGTTTCTTCGTCATGTTCAACAACCAAAACAGTATTACCTAAATCTCTTAATTTTTTTAAGGTATCGATTAGTTTTTTGTTATCTCTTTGATGAAGCCCTATTGAAGGCTCATCTAATACGTATAAGACTCCTGTTAAACCGCTTCCAATTTGTGAAGCAAGTCTTATTCTTTGTGCTTCCCCTCCTGCTAAGGTGTGTGCTCCTCTCGACAGGGTTAAATACTCAAGACCAACATCTACTAAAAAGGATAGTCTTTCTTTAATTTCTTTAAGTATTAGCTTTGCAATCTCATATTCTCTTTTGGAAATTTCTTTTTCTGTATTTTTAACAAACTCAAATGTATCTAAAACTGCCATATTTGATACATCTACAATAGATTTTTTACAAATTGTTACTGAAATAGCTTCTTTTTTAAGTCTTGCGCCGTTGCAGTCAGTACAAATAATATTTCGCATGTATTTTTCAATTTGACTTTTAAAAAAACTTGACTCAGTTGACTCATATCTTTTCTTAAGATCATAAATTATTCCTTTAAAAGTTTCGTGAATTTCAGTTTCTCTTCCCCATCTGTTTTCTCCTTTTACCTCATATACTCTTTCCCCAGTACCATTTAGTAAAAGCTCCTTTTCCTTATTCGTAATCTCTGAGAGTCTTTTTAAAATGGAGATCTTGTTTTTACTACAAAACTCTTTAAAAGTACGAGTAAACCAAGTATCATTTGAAATCATGTTTGCATAAGGGAGTATTCCACCTTCATTTATTGTCAGATTTTTATTAAATATTAAGTCCTGATCAATAGTAAGAATTGTTCCTAAACCATTGCACTTGGGACATGCACCATGAGGAGTATTAAATGAAAATATTCGAGGTTCTATTTCTGGTAAAAAGATGTTGTCTACTGGACAGGCAAATTTTTCTGAGAACAACTCATCTTGCATTTCTTTAGGCTTATCAGGAATTGAAAAACCTTTGTCTTTTATAATTGCAACAATAAGTTCTCCTGAGCCTAGTTTTAATGCTTGTTCTACATCTGTTGATACTCTTTCTTTCTCAGTGTCTTTTGACAATACAATTTGATCAACTACAGCTTCTATTGTGTGCCTATTTGTTTTAATAAGGACAACCTCGTCATTTAAATCATAAATTTGTCCATCAATTCTTACTTTTTTATACCCTCTTTTTTTTAGATCAATAAAAAGTTCTGTATATTCACCTTTTCTATCCTTTACGATCGGTGCAAGAATTAATATTCTAAGTGATTTATCCATAGAGCTATTTAACAAATCAAATACAGCATTTGTTATTTGTTCCTTACTCATATGAGAAATTTCTCTTCCGCATTTAGGGCAATGTGGATGTCCAATTCTTGCAAAAAGAAGTCTTAGGTAGTCATAAATCTCTGTAACTGTTCCAACTGTACTTCTTGGATTATGAGAAGTTGATTTTTGATCAATTGATATTGCAGGCGAAAGTCCTTCAATAAGATCAATGTCTGGCTTTCTCATTATTCCTAAAAATTGCCTTGCATATGAAGACAGACTTTCTACATATCTTCTTTGGCCTTCTGCATAAATAGTGTCAAATGCAAATGAAGATTTTCCGCTTCCAGAAAGACCTGTAAAAACTACAAGTTTATTCTTAGGTATTTCAATGTCAATATCTTTAAGGTTATGTTCACGAGCGCCTTTAATAATTATTTTGTCCATAAATTCAATCTAAATCGACTTATTATTATATACGAAAATCTGAAACTTAACAAGAATACGGAATACTAATAAATAAAAGAGTTAACTTGCTAAAGTTACAATAAAGTGCTAAAAAAAGTACTACAGTTATTTGTTATAAGCATATATATAAAAACTTTATGAAATCATATATGAATAATAAGAAAATAATATTAGGAATAGTTTTTATTATTGTAATAATAGCTTTCCTCTTAGTTAGCAATAAACCTTCAGTAGAAAAAAACACAAGCAATGCCACTGTTAATAAA
>Ga0075530_1001573_pt1 | contig 10804 bp, 12 predicted proteins | sample NGEPerD_2_FD_75101 | JGI IMG/M metagenome (GOLD analysis project Ga0075530, IMG submission 75101) | Arctic peat soil microbial communities from the Barrow Environmental Observatory site, Barrow, Alaska, USA - NGEE PermafrostL1-D | ecosystem: Environmental > Terrestrial > Soil > Wetlands > Peat ...
CTGGGAGAGGTGGCCGAGTGGCTGAAGGCGCACGCTTGGAAAGCGTGTAGGCGGGTAACCGTCTCGAGGGTTCGAATCCCTCTCTCTCCGCCAGGAATGCACCCGGCAACAACCGGCACCACCCGGTAAGGCCCAAAATTACCCGTAAAACCGCCAATTATTAGGTTGCCCTTCGCCCGGCAACAACCGATACTAACCGCTGTCAACCGGGAGCTGAACCAGGGGTTGACGCGGGGGTCGGAGAAGTGAGATGGCGAAGACGAAGCCGAGCCTTGATGACTTCGCTTGGCAGTTGATCAAGGACATGGCGGACAGGCAGCGGCGCTTGGACGTTAAGCTGGAAGAGATCGAGCGCTTTCGGGACCAGTTGGACCCCGACCGCCGTCGTGTACTTGTGGAGCGGCTTCGGCGGAGCGCTGACAAACTCATCAGCCACGCCGACACGCTAGAGCGTGCCAAGCCAGGTGGAGGCAACGATGGCCAAGACAACTAACGGCCTGACGGCCAAGAAGGTCGAGCGGCTCACTGAGCCAGGCCGCTACCCTGACGGCAATGGCTTGCATCTGATCATCACGCCAAGCGGCACGAAGAATTGGCAATGGCGATTTTACCGCCAAGGCGTTTCGAAAGATCGGCAAGATGTCCACTCCGTTGAACATTGGCTTGGGTTGGGGCCGTTCCATACCGTTAGCCTCAAGGACGCACGTGAGCGAGCACGAGCAGCACGGCTCCAACTCCTCGACGGCATTGACCCCATCGCTGCCAAGAAAGCAGCGAAGGCCAGCGCCGCTCTTGCAGCCGCCAAGGCACTCACATTTGAAGCAGCCGCCAAGCAGTATTACGCGCAACACGCGCCACGCTGGCGTGACCCCAAGAGCGGCCAATTCCTCTCCCAGCTTAAGCAGCACGTGTTCCCCAAGCTCGGGGCCTTGAGCGTCGCTGACATTGATACCGGGCTGGTGTTGAAGGTCATTGAGCCGATTTGGTCCACCAAGACCGAGACGGCGAGCAGGCTGCGTCGTCGCATTGAGACGATTTTGGATTGGGCTGCCGTTCGCGGCTTTAGGTCTGCTGACATTCCCAATCCTGCTAGGTGGAAAGGCCACCTCTCCGAAGTGTTGCCGCCGCCGGACAAGACGAAGCCGGTTCAGCACCATGCTGCGCTGGCATACACCGCCGTTCCAACTTTCATGGCCGAGTTAGAGGGGCGACAGGCAATCGCCGCTCGAGCGTTGGCGTTCACAATCCTAACAGCCAGCAGGACAGGCGAAACAATTGGCGCTACCTGGGACGAAATCGACCTCAAGGAGGGCGTGTGGACAATCCCTGCCGGGCGCATGAAAGCCGCCAAGGAACACAAAGTCCCCTTAGCTGACGCTGCGCTGGAAATCCTCCGTGCCCTGCCACGAGAAGCTGGCAACGATTTCGTGTTCATTGGTCAGCAGGGCGGCGGTGGTCTCTCAAATATGGCCATGCTGGCGTTGCTAAAGCGCATGGACCAGCCGGTCACGGTTCACGGCTTCCGCTCGGCCTTTCGTGATTGGGCAGCTGAGCGCACGAGCTTCGCCAACCACATTCTTGAAATGGCTCTTGCTCACACTGTGCAGGGGGTGGAGGCCGCTTATCGGCGAGGCGACTTGCTGGATAAACGCCGCCGCCTGATGAGTGAGTGGGCCAGCTACTGCTACACCAAACCGGCCAGTGGTGAGGTGGTCGGCATACGCGAGGCGGTGAGGTGACGCTAGACGCGGACATTGACCGCATAGTCCTACTCTCCACACACGACTTGGGGGCAGCCCGCCAAGCATACGAGGAAGAGTTCGGCTTCCCACACGACCACCCAAGCATCGACACCGAGCTAAAGCGACGTTTCGAACAAGCCTACCGCTCCAAAGCTAAGAACGTCCCGACACCCCTGCACTTGGTGCTGGCGCTACTGCTGCGTAAGGGCAAACGCGGGAGGTTACCTGTAGCCAAGTACGTTCGGCGCGGCGACGTGCTCGTGATCAAAGAGGCCCAACAGCTCGCGGACAAGCTGGTAGCGGCAGGCGCACAAGCCACGGACGCGCTGCTTGAAGCCTCCGACGTAACTGCAGAAACCGATAAGCGGGCGCGTTCGCTTTCCGCCGAGCAGATTTATTTCGCGCTGCGCCACGGTGGCAAAACCGACCGTGGTTAAATCGCCGATTTGACCACGGTGCCAACCCCCTGAAAATCGGGTTCGCTCGCTCGCACGCTGTCCCGTGCCGCCTCAGGCGGTCTCAATTTGGAGCGAGCTAAGATGGACGAGGTAATTCGCAAAGCAGACCTGTTTCGGTACGTCGGCCTGAGGCGATCCCAGATCGAACTTTACATCAGGCTCGGCAAATTCCCGAGGCCCATTCAGGTTGGCGAGCGAGCGCAGGCTTGGCTCGCTTCCGAGGTCCGCCAATGGCAGCTCGACCGCATCGCCGAGCGCGACGCCGGTGAGGCCGAAGCCGAGGCCAAACGCTAGCCCATTCTTGAAATCCCCCCAAACCGAAGGCTGCCCCGTTAGGCGGCGACCGGGCGAGGTATCCCAAAATGTCTATTGCCACTCACATCAGCCAGCCGCGCCGCAAAACGCCACAGGAGGCCGTTTTAGAGGGGGCTGCCCCCGTTAAAAACCCCGACGACGCCACCGTAACGCGCGGACGCGACGCCTGGGAACGCCGCAAGGCCGACACGGCCTCTTGGGACGATTGGAAGTTGATCGGCGAGGCGCTGGTCGTCGGCCGCAAAGCTGCAATGGCGAAGGCCAACAAGACCCAGCCTTCAGGCAAGGGGTACAACAGCGAATTTTCCCGCTGGCTCCAACTCTACGGTTTTGACGAGATTGACAGCGCCGACCGCGCCGACCTTTTCAAGATCATGGACACGCTTGAGGAGATAGAGGAGTGGCGCGCGGGCCTGACTGAAGAACAGCAGGCGAAGTGGAACCATCCGTCAACCGTGTGGCGTGTGTCCCGCTGTAAGGACCGAGGCTTGCCTCGTTTACGGTCGTCCGCCGAGCCGATCAGCAACGGCAGCGCCACGACCAGCAACGGCAGCGCCACGAGCGACAACGGCAGCGGGGCGACCACACCTCGTGATGATGATGCCGAGTGGCATCACACGAAACTCGTGTGGCAAGAGGGCCTCTTTCTTCGCGCCAATAAGGCTATCGGTGACGCCCAGCTCCATGAACATTGGCTGCTTGATACGCCGCCCGACCCTTTGCTCCTTGAACAGGTGCGTAGGGCCGCCGACGAGTGGAGCATAACCGCCGACTACCTTGAGGAAATCGCAAACGACACGCCTGAACAGCTAAAAGAGCGCCGCGACGGTCACGTCCGCACCAAGGAACTCAGGAAAGCTCTCAAGGAGAAGAAGGAAGCCAAAGAACAAGCGAGCGTGGGGGCGGCATGAACTGGTGGGATCAGACGTTGAACTTGGTCGGCGGCTGTAAGGCCATCTCGCCGGGGTGTGAGAACTGTTACGCGGCCATGTTGGCGGGCACCCGACAGACGCACAGCCGGGACGTGCTTCACGATAGCGTCACGGAATGGGTGCGGGGGAAGCCCGTGTTCAATGGCGTGCTGACCGTTCTCCCACCTGAACACGCGAGTTGGACTTTGCCGCTGACTTGGCGCGGCGCGGATGATCCGGTGCTCGGCGCGGGGCAGCCCTCGTTGATCTTCGTCGGCGATATGTCTGACGTGTTCATCAGCGGGCGACCCAAAGCCGTCATTGATCGGGTAATCGCGCCGTTGATTCACTCGCGCCACATCAGCCTCCTGCTAACCAAGCGCGCCAAGCGGGTGGCGAAATACTTCTCTGAGCCGCTACATGAGAAAGTGCTGCTGCGCCGCCAACGCCATTTGTGGTTGGGCTTCTCCGCCGAAAGTCAGGAATGGTTCGACAGGCGCTGGCCGCATATGCGCCCGCTAGCGGTCTCGGGCTGGGTCGTGTTTGTCAGCGTTGCGCCAATGCTCGGGCCGGTCGCGCTACCGCCGGACTTCCTGGTACACGGCGCGCGCGTATGGGTGATCTGTTCCGGCGAACAGCGTTGCGTTACACGCCCGCGCTATATGGAGCCCGACTGGGCGCGCGCACTGCGTGATCAATGTGCCGCGGCATCGGTGCCGTTCTTTATGTTGCAAATGACCGGGAGGAAGGAACCACCCCCCGACCTGCTCGTGCGGGAATTTCCGGCGCGCGTTGAGTAGGGCTTTTGTCCGTGCACGGATCACCGTAAACTAAAAGCCCGACCAAAGTGTCAACTCTGGCCGGGCCTCAACTCTACCAACCTGTAAGTGGGGACTGACAGGCTTCATCACCAACCCCAAGAAAAGGGAGCTAATGACAATGAGAAAGTTAGCCCCGCACGGCGCGAAAGTAAATCGCTCAGTATACGGACAAAGTACTCCGCTCCGGCTCAATCGCAACTTTGGCAATTTCCCCTTGGCGCGGTCTGCTCGCATTAAGGTTCGCTGGGTGCGGGGGGGAAAGCGGTGGCGGGCTGACCTGCCGGGCGAAGACAAGATCCAAATCTGGTTCCCCGCCGAGACGGACAAGGCGGCGCTGCGGCTGCTGACCGGCTTTGACATGAACCTGTTGGCCGTCTTGCTCGCCGAGACACAACGGCTTCACGGTAACACGACCGTCACGTTCTCTACGGCGTCGGTGATCTTGAAGCGTCTGGGGCTACAACCCGACCAGGAGCAGCGCGACCGGCTGTATGACAGCCTCGCCCTTTTATCCGTTATCAAGATCAGGCACCGCGAGTGGCACTGCGACGGCAAGTCTGGCCGCAAAGTTCTGCCGCCACCGATCAAGCGTTGGGAGCAGCACGGCTACCGCCTCAACATTGAGCTTGATCCGGCCTGGCTCGCTCTGGACAAGAATTACTATGTGCGAGTTCCGCTGCCGTTGCCGTTAGAGGCCACAGATCAAAACTTGGCGTTGAGGATCTTGACCCTCAACCTCGTGGGCGAGTTACGTCAATTCAGCAGCTCTTCTTTGGCACGCAAGGTAGGCATCACCGCATGGCACCGACGCAAACGATTGGAGGCGGCAATTGAGCAAGCGCGGCTTTGGTTCGAGTTGCGTGGTGGCAGCTCAGACCTCTTGAGGTTTGTACAGGGCCAAGTCGCCTTCGTGGTGGAGCAGCCCCCTGTGCCGCGGCACACCAAGAAGACTGCCAATCCGCTGACCGAGGTGTTTGAGGCGTTTGAGGCAGAGGTGTTTGAGGAGTTTGAGGCAGAAGAAGAGTTTACGCGGAAGCGTGAGCAAGAGGAGATACGTGACCCGTATGCTGACCTTTGAGATGCTCTTAAAAATCCGGGGGGTTAAACACCTTTTTGGGCCCCAAATTAGGGGGGTTAAGCACCTCCTTATTGGCAAATCCGGGGGGTTAAGCACCCCCTCTTACGAACTCTCTACGAATCTTTATAGACGAACCTGCGGTTCGGACCGCGCCAAGGGGCGCGAGTAGACCGCTTACGCGGACATGGGGAGTAGAGGCACCACGTCTCCTGAACTCACACGCCCAAGTATGTTTTTAGGTAGGAGGTGAACCATGAAGAGGAAGCGACTTAAGCGAGACTTGTTTTCCCCCCCCCACCACGCTCCGGTTATTCCTGCCTTGTCCTCTATGACAAGGAGCCGCCCTCCCAACAAGAGCAGGAGCGGATCATGCAGGCCTTCAACCGTCACGTTGAGAGTAAGAGGTTTGAGCGTAACGAGATTGACCCTGATGCTTACGGTCACGGTTAGGGGGTGTGGGGGTGTGTTGGGAAGTCCCCCGCTCGAGCGTTAGACGTCGCCCGATAACGAAGATCCCGCTCGAGCGGTATCCTCACCCATCAGGTTTGACCCGCTCGAGCGTTTCGTAACTGCTGAGCTTCCCTGCTGTAAGCTCCTGAAGCTGCTGCTGAAACGTGGCGACAAGTTAAGTGTATAAACCCCACAAAAAGCTAACCTTCCCAACGCTTCCCCAACTCAACGGCGGTTGCCCACACCGCCTTACCCCATTGACATCATTGAGCTTTAGCTAAACCCACCATTCGAGCCCTGTTTCAACCCCTGGTTTAGTCCTTTGCCGGCTCAACTTTAGGGCGTAAGCTATGGCATGGCTACAACCCTAAAGCGCAGGCGTCACGGCGACCTCAAGCCTACGTTGGCTAACACTCGTAGCGCAGTCACCAACGGCTCCATGCTCTTTGATGGAATTGACCACCGAAGCGCCTGGATGCGCCGCCTACGTGACCTGATTGCTGCCCATACGAGCGACCTAGGTGGCCAGGACCTCATTAGCGAGGCCGAGCATGTGCTGGTACGGCGTGCCAGCATGCTTTGCCTACAGCTGGAGCTTATGGAGCACAGGTGGGCTACCGAGCACGAAGGGCAGGCGGGACCCAAGTCTCTTGATAGCTACCAACGCTGCACCAACACACTTCGCCGCGTACACGAGAGCCTTGGACTTAAGCGTAGACCAAGGGACATCACGCCGGACCCACTCACCTACGCCAAACAGTATGACCGCCATGCTGAGGACGTGGAGGAAGTGGCGTGAACAGTAAGCCAGCCCGGCCCCTCCAAGGGGAGGTGGACCCTTGAACATTCTCCAGGCGATAAACGACACGAATGTATTCGCGTCCGCTTTCAGAGATAGGGCGTCTTGGAATGCATGGACGAGCTTTCTAGCTGCTTTGTTCGGCTTACCTATGACCCCCGAGCAGCAAGCCATCTACACGGAATGCACTCAACGCACCGACAGCCCTTCGCGGGGCGCAAACGAAGCCTGGCTCGTGTGCGGTAGGCGTTCCGGCAAGTCCTTCATGCTTGCTCTCGTTGCAGTCTTTCTCGCCGCATTCAAAGATTGGAAGCCATACCTGGGTGTGGGTGAGCGCGGGACGATTATCGTTATCGCTGCTGACCGAAGCCAAGCACGCACCATCATGCGTTACATTAAAGGCCTGCTCCATCTCGTACCCATGCTCAAGCAGTTAGTGGAAGCAGAGCGAGTGGAGGGCATTGACCTCAGCAACCGCGTCACCATCGAAGTTCATACTTGTAACTTCCGCACAGTCCGTGGTTACACGATTGTAGCCGCCCTGTGCGACGAGCTCGCGTTCTGGCTAGGCGAAGATAGCAGCAACCCAGACACGGAAGTTGTCAGTGCGCTTAGGCCAGCCATGGCGACCGTCCCTGGCGCAATCATGTTATGTGCGTCCTCGCCTTACTCACGCAAGGGTGCGTTGTGGGAGGCGTATCACAAGCACTTCGGCAAGGCTGGTTCTACCCTCGTGTGGAATGCACCTACACGCACGATGAACCCAACAGTGCCGCAGTCCTTCATTGACGCGGAAATGGAAAAAGACCCAGCTTCGGCTGCGGCTGAATATCTCGCTCAGTTCCGTACCGACATTGAAGCCTATGTCAGCAGAGAAGCTGTTGAGGCCGTCACGGAGTGGGGCACGCACGAACGCGGACCAATGCCGGGCCATCGCTACGTCGCCTTTGTAGACCCAAGCGGCGGCTCCTCTGACTCCTTCACGCTCGCTGTCGCCCACAAAGAGGGGGACGTTGGCGTGTTGGACTGCTTACGCGAGGTCAAGCCTCCGTTCAGCCCTGAGTCTGTCGTTTTGGAGTTTGCTGATGTCTGCAAGAGTTACCGCGTCGCCTTAGTTAAGGGGGACCGCTATGCAGGCATTTGGCCCGCCGAAGAGTTTGCCAAGTGTGGCATCAAGTATGAGGCCAGCGAGCACCCCAAAGGTCTGCTCTATCTGAATTTCCTGCCTCTGCTGAATAGCGGCAAGGTTCGTTTGCTCGCCAACACGCGATTGGTCAGTCAGCTGGTCGGCCTTGAGCGCACCACAGCGCGGGGCGGGCGAGACAGCATCGACCATGCTCGTGGCGCTCATGATGACGTGGCGAATGTTGCGGCCGGCGCATTGCTCGCCGCCACGGCGACCCTGCCAGTGACGAGAACCGGCGCTATTGACCCAACAGGAGCTATCCACTGGCACGGCGAGGAGCCACGAACCCACTCGCGCATTCGCTGGATGACAGTCGACAAGGACGGAAACGAGGTAAAGAAGGAAGCGAAAAATGGACGACTATCAGTTTGAACTTCTGCGGATCAAAGCGGCGGTCTGTCCAAACAAGGATGGCTGGCCCTCCCCCGACGTCAAAGTGTCTATCATGGGGGACAAGCCGACTATCTCCGGTGGCCTGCACTGGAGCGATCTCCACGCGGCGGTTGACGACGCCCGCGATCGTGTCGTGAAGGCGTTCGCCAAAATGGCCGCGATCGACGGTGACTTGAACCTAAGCTCAACTGGCCGCAATCTTAAAAAGCGAGAAATCGCCAACGCGGCCGTCGCAAGTTTCGAAAAAGCGAAGACACTCGCCGATGCTCGTCGCTCGGTCGAACATCAAATTTCAAACTGGGACAAACAGCTGGGTCTCACGCCTGCGCAACCGGACACGATTGGCGACGCGATGATCCAGGCCGAGATCAGATCGCACCTGGCCTCACTGAGGGCGGGAGATCGGATGACATTCATCGACGCCCACGCGACCGAGGTTGCCGCGGCCGTGCTCGCCGCACCGAGCTTTCTCAGCGGCTTGACCTCTGCCGAACTCGGCGTCGTCAAGCAGCGCATCGAGGCCCGCACTAATACAGAGGTTGCAAAGCTCAAGGCCGAAACGGTTAAGGCGCTGCAAGAGACCGAAGCCGGTTGGCGCGCAGCTTTCAGGCAGATCAGTGATCGCGGTGGTCTGGGGAGACCCCACGATGGAATGGTGCGAGCCGCCACAGCGGCCGATGTGGCATAGGCCCGCGCGTGCCCGTGCATCCTTAGAGCGGGCCCAGGAGCCGGTGGTGCCAAAGGCGCCGCCTGGCTCCCACCTCACTGCGAGGCCCACCTCACTCATACAAGTATCTCTGAAAGCCAATAAATGTATCGCGGATCACCGGCACGCCACCGAGCTGTTCCGCAGCGTCGCCAACTGTGTGGTATTTCAATTCAAGTAGGTGCCCGAGCTTCTCCTGATCAAGTTCCTCGACCCCCTGCTTGACGTATTGGGCCAGGACAAAATCTAGGAATGCCTGCAGCTTCCCATCATATCGTGTGAAGATTTCACCCTTCCGCGCCTGGACCCTCTCTGAGCGTGTGATAGGTGCGAGCGCAAAGGCGATATAGGCGAGCACATCGAAAACGTCACTCTTCTCGGCGTTGATCATCCGGCTTATCTCGGCGAGCTGTTCCGAGCCGAATCCCTTCTCCGCGAGGCTTTGCAGTAGTGCTTTGCGCGTGTCGGGTTTGCTCCATAGCAGACGAAGTTCGTCCTCGTCCTTGAAGAAGCGCGGCAACTCTCCGAAGAGCTTTTCGATCATCTGATTGGCGGAGATCGGCTTGCCGTCGGGGCTCCAATAGGTCGTCGCCATCATGCTCTGGATGGTGCGCTCCTTGCCGTCGGCAAGCTTGATCTTGATCTTCTGCGGCGTCGGTTCCGGGTCGTAGATCGTATCGCCATCGTCGTCGAAGCCTGTCTCCGCGTCCTTCGGCCGGCGCTTGACCGGCTCTGGCTCCATGGGCTCGCCGTCCCATTCGGGATCGTTGAAGTGCTCGTAAGCCTTCACGAAATCGTAGATCGTGAAATAATCCTTGCCATCGAACAGCCGCGTCCCGCGGCCGATGATCTGTTTGAACTCGATCATGGTGCCGATGGGCCGCATCAGAACGATATTGCGGACGTTGCGCGCATCGACACCGGTCGAAAGCTTCTGCGATGTAGTCAGGATGGTCGGGATGGTCTTCTCGTTATCCTGGAAGGTGCGCAGGAACTGATCTCCAAGCGCGCCATCGTCGGCCGTCACGCGCACGCAGTAGTTCGGGTCGGTGCTCGTCTTCATCTGGTTGATTAGGTCGCGCACGAGAAGTGCGTGGGCCTGCGTCGCGCAGAACACCAGCGTCTTCTCGCGCTGGTCGACCTGCTCCATGAACAGCTTGACGCGATAGCGCTCGCGCTCTTGGATCTCGATGGTGCGGTTGAATTGCGGTTCCTGATAGCGCTTGCCTTCCTCGATCTCGCCTTCGATGACGTTGTCATCGGGCGTGTAGATATAGTCGTCGAGCGTGGTGGCGATCTGCTTCACCTTAAACGGCGTGAGGAAGCCGTCGTTGATGCCCTCTTTCAGTGAGTAGGTGTAAACCGGCTCGCCGAAATAGCGGTAGGTGTCGACGTTGTCCTTGCGCTTGGGCGTGGCTGTGAGACCGAGCTGAACGGCGGGCGCGAAATATTCCAGGATGCCGCGCCAATTGCTCTCGTCGTTAGCGCCGCCGCGATGGCATTCGTCGATGACGATGAAGTCGAAGAAGTCCGGTGGGTATTCGCCGAAATAGGGCGCTGGCTCCCCGTCCTCGCCCGTCCCGCTCATGAAAGTCTGGAAGATTGTGAAGAAGACGCTGGCATTCTTCGGCACGCGGCCCGTCCTGCGGATTTCGTCGGGCTTGATGCGCGCCAGCGCGTCTTCGGGAAAGGCCGAGAAGGCGTTGTAGGCCTGATCAGCCAGGATGTTGCGGTCCGCAAGAAAGAGGATGCGCGGCCGCCGTGTCGGCTCGCGCGAAAGGTTCCAGCGGCTCTGGAATAGTGCCCAGGCGATCTGGAAGGCGATGGCCGTCTTGCCGGTCCCGGTGGCGAGCGTTAGGAGGATACGCTGCTGGCCGTCGGCGATCGCCTCAAGCGTATTCTCGATGGCGTTGTGCTGGTAGTAGCGGGTCTGCCAGGTCCCACC
>Ga0075530_1001574_pt1 | contig 10801 bp, 11 predicted proteins | sample NGEPerD_2_FD_75101 | JGI IMG/M metagenome (GOLD analysis project Ga0075530, IMG submission 75101) | Arctic peat soil microbial communities from the Barrow Environmental Observatory site, Barrow, Alaska, USA - NGEE PermafrostL1-D | ecosystem: Environmental > Terrestrial > Soil > Wetlands > Peat ...
ACCTGGGAGCCGGTGGAAACGGAGCCGGCGAGGCCGGCGAGGAGGACCGCGGAGGCAAGTCCAACGGCAACGGTGGGGTTGGTGAGCCGAGCGCGTCCAACGGCAATGGCAACGGTGGCGGCAAACCCAGTTTCGCTCCCGGTGGAAGGCCCTAACGGCAGCCGGACCCATCTCGAGCAACCCCCGGTGAACCGGGGGTTGTTTGCGTTCGGGGAGAATTAGCCGCATGACACCCGACTCTGACGACTACCGCATCGATAAAGACTCGCTGGGCGAGGTGCGCGTCCCCGCCGACGTGCTGTGGGGGGCGCAGACACAGCGTTCAATCGAGAACTTCCCCATCGGACGCGATCGCTTCGTGTGGGGTCGCCGGGCAATTCGCGCTCTCGGCTTGCTGAAGAAGGCTGCGGCGCTCGCCAACGCCGAGCTGGGCCAGCTCTCGCAAGACAAGGCCGGCCTCATTGCACGTGCCGCCGACGAAGTCATCGCGGGCAAGCTCGACGACCAGTTTCCGCTTGTCGTGTGGCAAACCGGCTCCGGAACACAGTCGAACATGAACGCCAACGAGGTGATAGCGAACCGCGCCATCCAACTGGCAGGCGGTGAGGTCGGCTCGAAGACTCCTGTGCACCCGAACGACGACGTCAACAAGGGCCAGTCGTCCAACGACACCTTTCCCACCGCGATGCACATCGCGTCCGTCGAGGAGGCCAGCGACGTCCTCCTCCCCGCAGTCGAGACCCTGAGAATCACCCTCGCCAAGAAGGGCGACGAGCATGCGGAAGTCGTTATGGTCGGTCGCACCCACCTGCAGGACGCGACTCCGGTGAAGCTGGGGCAGGTCATCTCCGGTTGGGTGACACAACTCGACCAGGCATCCGAGAGCATCAAGCGAGCTCTTCCCGGAGTGAGCGAGCTCGCAATCGGTGGAACCGCGGTGGGCACCGGTCTAAACGCACATCCAGGCTTCGGCGACGCCGTGGCGGCCAAGCTGACGGAGGAGACCGGCAAACCGTTCAGGTCGGCGCCCAACAAGTTCGCCGCTCTGTCGGCGCACGACGCAATGGTCGACCTGAGCGCGTCAATCAGAACGCTCGCCATCGCGCTCTACAAGATCGCAAACGACATCCGTCTCTACGCGATGGGGCCCCGCGCGGGTATCGCCGAGCTCAAGATTCCCGAGAACGAGCCGGGAAGCTCGATCATGCCGGGCAAGATCAACCCGACGCAGTCGGAGGCCATGACCATGGTCTGCGCGCAGGTCATCGGTAACGACGCCACGGTCGCGTTCTCCGGCTCGCAGGGTCATTTTCAACTTAACGTCTACAAACCGGTGATGCTGCACAACGTGCTCGAGTCCGCCTCGCTCCTCGCGGACGCGTGTCATTCGTTCAACGACCATTGCGCGGTTGGAATCGAGCCCAACAACAAGATGGTCGACGAGCACCTGTCCGGCTCTCTCATGCTGGTCACAGCCCTCAATCCCCACATCGGCTACGAGAAGGCCGCCGAGATCGCGCTGAAGGCCTACAGGGAGGACAAGAGCCTCAAAGAGACGGCCGTCGAGCTCGGCTACGTGTCGGCCGAGAATTTCGACAAGTGGGTCGTGCCCGAGGAGATGACGCATCCACTCGATGGCTGATGCGATCAACCCACGCGATCGCGAGCGGCTCTCTACGTCGAGAGTTAGGTTCTCCTACATGATGGAACGGTACGGCGCCCCGGTGGCGGGGGCCGAGAAGGAGGTCCTCACGGGCTTCCTCGACCATTACAGAGCGACGATCCTCGCCATTTGCGAGGGCCTCTCCGACGAGGACCTGAGGCGCCCGATGGTTCCGTCCGGGACCACCCTCCTCGGTATGATCAAGCACCTCGCCTACGTCGAACGAGGCTGGTTCCAGGAGACCGTCGCGGGCAAACGCGTGGAGTTTCCCTTTGATCTCGACGAGGACCCCGAAGCGGACCTGCGGGTCGAGCAGGAGGAGACGACGCAGGAGATCCTCGACCTCTATAGGGCAGAATCCGCTCGATCGCGGCAGATCATTGAAGCGGCCTCACTTGACGACTTGGTGAAGGGCGAGAAGCGTTCGGCCGACTACAACGTCCGCTGGGTGATCGTCCACATGATCGAGGAGACGGCGCGTCACGCGGGGCACGCCGACATCATCAGGGAACAACTCGACGGCTCAACCGGCACCGGTTACTGACTGATTACGCCGGTCAGGGCCGATCGGGGCTTGACATAAGAGCCATGCCGGCATCGAAGGGGGGAATTTTGGTGCTGGACCGACTGATGCGCCCGCTCCGGCACTCTCTGGAGGAAATCCTTCGCTGACCGGGGTTAGATCTCCCGAGAGTGGTCAGCGCCGAGCGGAAGTCGCAGCGGCAGTCGCTGCCGTAAAAAGCGGAGAAATCTCCTCAGGTGCAGGCTCGCTCTGCTCGATGATGGGGGTAGGAGAAGCCTGTTTTTCTGGCAGTCCTAGGCGACCCAGGAGAGCATCACTTGCTTGCCATCTGCACCCAATGCGAATCCGCCCAGGACGTCGAGAAGGCGGGCATCGTCTGCTGGTTCTGCGGCAGAGAGATGAGCGACGCGACGCGGGATCACCAGGGGGAGCGCGGGGCCTCGGAGTGGGCCGCGGCCGCCGTCGGCTAGGGATTCACCGAAGCCAGGTCAACTCCAGAGGAGCGCCCATGAACGAGGCAAGGCCCTCCGCCTCCTGCTCCGCCCCCCGTACGACCCACTTCGGAACGCTGGCGAAGGGTTCGATGTCGACCATGAGCCGCTTGCCCTTCCTCTCATGACGCCACACCCCGTCGATGCGTCCGTCCACCAGAAGAACGGGTGACACCCATCCCTGAGGCCGGTGAACGCGCGCCTTGAAGTCCCCGCTCATCAGCTTGGCCGCGTGCGTGGTCGACCCGATGATGTAGGGGTCGAAACCGGGAAGCAGACGTACCGACTTCGTCGGCGAGGCTGCACGCATCTCGTCGAGTGTCTCCGTGAGCGCCCAGTACTTGCCACCGTCGAGGCCAACGGGTACGACCTCGTCTCCCAGTCCCGAGATGAACCGGCCTCCCGCGGCAGGGCTGACCGCCCACCAGCGCGCGAGGTCCTCCCGCGTGGCTGGCCCGTAGGCCGATAGAAAGCGACGGGTGATCTCCTCGAGGGCTTCTGTCGGATCGATTGCATCGGACTCATTGAGTCCAAGCCACTGATCCGGTCTTGCAAAGGACACGTTGCGTCCCTTGTTCGGGCCAAAGCACAGACGACCCTGAAACGAGGCGGGCTTGAGCATTGCCCCCCAGCTCTCGCGCAACTTGTCGGCGAGAGCATCGGACTTGGTGATCTTGGAGATCCGCTGCGCAAGCTCGTCGCGCGTGAGAGTTCGACCGTCGAGGGCCCTGGAAATGGCGGCGATGAGCTCCTCGAGCTCCTTTTCGGTTACCCCGAACGCCTTGAACCACGCCGGCTTCAGGTAGTGCTTGTAGGTGCCCAGTCCCGCCCGCCAGAGCTGGTACTCATCGCTCTTGAGAAGGTGCAACGTTCCGCGCATGGCCCAGGTCTTGACCAGCCGACGGTCGGTCCACAACCACTTTTCGACATCGTTGCGTTTCAGTTTGTCGACCCGCGCCCACAACGCCAGTTCGGCCGACGACATTAGTTGTGCATGCAGGCAACCGATGTCGCCGACTACGTCGAGCGCTCTTCTCTTCGGCACCCGTTCGTCGAGGTGATGCCGCTGCACACGCCAAGCCATCACTTGGCGCCAATTGAGCTTGGCCTGGCTCATCGCTAACCCGTCACCCCGTTGTAAGAGAGGTATGCGGCCACCACCAATACCACGACGGCCAGGCCGAGCAGCAACCTCACCGTCCCCGGACGTCGTTGCCACGGGAGCTGCCTGAAACTTGTGGAGCGCTCGAACTGTTCGCGACGCCGGTTCGCACCCCACATCCGAAACCCGAGGAGCGCAAGGACGACAACGATCAGCGCAACGATCTTCATCGAATCAGTTTCCCCGAATCGGAATAGGTCTGAGGCTACTTGCGATGGGCGAGCTTGACCTTCAAGCCCTCGATGATCGCGTCGATGCCCCACTCCCAGGCGGCGTCCATGTCATACGACTCCATGGCTGGCAGGGCCGCGATAAGGCACGGGAACTCGTTGTCGCTGAGCGTTTGCCGGTGGCGCATCGCGTGTGCCTGAAGCGCCGACATTCCGTCCTCGTCGTCGAGCAGGGGATTCGTCATCTGCCACAGCACGTGGCCCATGGCGAAGCCCGACAACGTCCAGTGGGCCCGCAGCGCCTCGCCGGGGCTGAAGCCCGCGCTCTGAAGAATCGACATGGCGAGCTCGATCGGCCTCAACGCGTCGGGCGACACCTCCGTCTTGCGCTGGAGCACGGAGAACAAATTCGGGTGGCGCAGAAGGACCCTGCGGAATTCCGTATAGCCGGTCTTGATGGCCGCCGCCCAGTCGTTGGGATCGAGTGCGGAGACATCGATCTCCTCCAGGAGCGCGCCCGCGATGCCCTTCATCAGCTCGTCCTTGTTGGCGACGTGGTTGTAGAGCGCCATAGGGGTCGCCCCCAGGTCGCTGGCGATGCGCCGCATCGAGACGGCGTCGATCCCCTCCGCATCGGCGATGACGATGGCTCGCTCGACGATGCGATCGCGCGAGAGTGCGCTTCGCTGGGCATCCGATACGACCGGTTTGTTCACGCGTCCCCCGATTTTCTGAAGAATTTCATCCTCCACCCGTTGACAAGCGTACACCGTACATCACATTATGTACGCTGTACATATACGTCGTAGATGTCGCCGAGATTGAGAACCGCATGCGACAAGGGAGGCCATGACGATGTTTTCAACGGAGGGACTCGCCCGGGCAAGCGCCCGGCGGCCGTGGATCACCCTCGGGCTCTGGGTAATGGCGATCGCGGTCGCCGGCTGGATCTCGTCCCAGTACCTGGCGGACGCGCTGACGACTAGCGCCGATTTCACCAACACGCCGGAGGCCGTACGGGCAGAGGAGTTGATCGAGGAGCGGTTCGGCGAAGAGGGCGTCACAGAGATCCTCATCCTTAGTTCCGAGGACACGACGGTCGACGATCCAGCCTTTGAGCAAGCCGTGCGCGCCGTCCAGGGCGAGGCGGTAGACGAGGCCGGCGAGGCAGTTACCTTCTACGACACCGAGGACCCCTCGATGGTGTCGGAGGATCAGCGGACAACGCTGATGCCGGTGACCTTCAAAGATACGCGCAACATCGCCGACTACCTGCCAGCGGTCGAGGGATTGATCGAGACCACGGACGAGACGGGCCTGAGCGCGCAGGCGTTCGGACCGATCACGATCGAGGAGGACTTCTCCACGATCGCGGAAGAGGACCTCGCTCAGGGCGAGACCTTCGGCGTCCTTGTGGCGCTCGTCGTTCTCGTCCTCGTCTTCGGAGCCCTGGTTGCTGGCCTGATTCCAATCGCCATGGGGATCGCCTCGATCGCAGTAGCTATCGGGCTCGTCGCTCTGGTCGGAATGGCGGTCGACTTCTCGTTCTTCGTGACGAACATGATCACGATGATGGGACTTGCAGTCGGAATTGACTACTCGCTGTTTATCGTTAGCCGCTACCGAGAGGAGCGCTTCAAGGGACTCGAGAAGATCGATGCGATCGGAGCCGCCGGTTCCACCGCGAGCCGAGCCGTGTTCTTCAGCGGCATGACTGTCGTTCTCGCGCTGATCGGGATGCTGCTCATTCCGACGACGATATTCCGCAGTCTGGGAGCCGGCGCGATCTTCGTCGTCGTCGTTGCGATGCTTGCATCTCTGACTCTTCTTCCCGCGCTTCTGGGCCTGCTCGGAGACCGCATCAACTCGCTGAGCATCCTGCGACGCAAGGCGGACCTCGGGTCCGAGAACTCGCACCGTTTCTGGAATGCGATCACGCGACGGGTGATGGCACGGCCGGTGATCTCGCTCGTACTGGGGGCCGGGATTCTGCTCGCCGCCGGGCTCTCGTACTTCAGCATCGACACGGGATTCTCCGGAGTCAGCACGCTCCCGGCAGATACGGGCTCGCGCCAGGCCTTCGAGACGCTCTCTGCGGAGTTCTCAGGCGGCCTTAACTCGCCGATCGAAATCGTGGTCGACGGAGATGTCGAGTCGGCTGAGGTCCAGGGCGGGATCGAAAGCCTTCAGGCCTCTCTTGCGAGCGAGGACCTGTTCGGCCCTTCGCAGGTCCGTCCCGATGAGAACGGCGACACCGCTCTGATCACGGCGCCCGTCAACGCGGATCCTCAGAGCGAAGTGGCAACGTCATCGATCGACCGAATTCGAGACGACCTCGTTCCCCAAGCGTTCGACGGCGTGGACGCAGAGGTCCTCGTGGGTGGAGACACCGCATTCAACGCCGACTTCTTCGACCTGACGGATACCTACACACCCATCGTCTTCATCTTCGTGCTGGGTCTCTCGTTCCTCCTGCTTATGGTCGTGTTCCGCTCGATCGTCGTTCCGTTGAAGGCCATCGTGATGAACCTGTTGTCGGTGGGCGCGGCATACGGACTGATCGTGCTCGTCTTCCAGGAGGGCGTGGGTGCGGACTTCTTCGGCTTCCAGCAAGTGGAGGCAATCGAGGCCTGGCTACCGCTGTTCTTGTTCTCGGTACTGTTCGGGTTGTCGATGGACTATCACGTTTTCCTGTTGTCGCGAATCCGAGAGCGTTTCCTCGAAACTCACGACAACACCGAATCGGTGGCCTACGGACTTCGCACCACAGGTGGCCTGATCACCGGCGCCGCCGCGATCATGGTCGCGGTGTTCGCGGGCTTCGCTGCGGGCAATCTGGTGATGTTGCAGCAAATGGGCTTCGGCCTCGCCGTTGCCGTGTTCATCGACGCGACGCTCGTCCGGTCGGTGCTCGTCCCTGCGTCCATGAAGTTGCTCGGCGATCGCAACTGGTACCTCCCGCGCTGGCTCCAGTGGCTGCCGAACATCTCGGTCGAAGGCAAGCACCCGGCGCCCGAGGAGCTCGTCGTACCGGAGCTCGAACCCGAGCGTGTCGGTTAGATAGATAGAGGTAGCAGAAGGGGGGCCGGTCCGTTGGTGGACCCGGTCCCCCTTTTCTTGTTGCTCCAGCTCTAGTTGGTCGTCGACTCCCGATCGACCCCCGCTACTCCGTTGTTCTCAGTTGACAGGTCGATCTGTCGAGCGGCGAGCTCGGGGTGGGCACCGTTGACCGCGGGAGCGTGAAGTTGTGGACGGCTCCGGCGGGACCTGAGCCACGAATGTCGTCTGAACTCACGCACGTGCCAGTAGTTGATCTCCCCGTTCAGCGTTATGACGATCGAGCGGGCAACCGATGCCCCCTCGTCACTCTGAACGCCGAGCGCTTCGCTCAGTGCGCCCATGAAGACGGGGTCGCCACCTAGCTCTTCGAGGGTGCTTTCCAGTTCGGTGGCGGTTCTGATACCGAGGCGCCGGAGCTCCCTCCTCATGTCCTCGAGCTTGTCTGGGTCCTCGGGCAGGTGCAGATGCAGAAAGGCCTGGTCGAGCCAGTCGACGAGACGCATGATCGGCGCCCGCGTCCTCAACATGAGGTCGACCAAGCTCGCCGATACGAAATTCTGCTGGTCCTCGATACCCTCTTCATTGAGGCGCGCCTCGTACCAGAAGTTCAGCCCCTCGAGCGAGCTTAGCGGGTACTCGGTACTGAGACTCGGCAACAGCTTGCCGAGCGGTTTGGTCAGGGCGGTCTTCAGTACCTGCAATCCGATCTGTGGGAAGAAGCCGATGAAGAAGGCGAGGATGTTCTCCTGCTCGCCGGCCGCCCCGCTCCACATCAGGTTGACTGTCACGATGAGCACTGCCGAGAACACGATTCGGGAGATCGCCGCGATGTAGCCACTCGTCCTGAGGTCGTCTCGGTAGTAACGGCGAACCAGGTCCTGAATGATGAAGGTGTAGGCGCCCAGGAACCCGAACTGGAGTGGTTCGACCGGCAGCAGGGGTTGACCGGATGGAACCACATCTCCAAGCCGAACAGCCCCCAACAACTCGGGCTGGAGGACGAGGACCCACCCGAGACACATGATCAGCGTTGCGTACACGACCGGCGAGAAGGCTTCGGTGCGCTTGGGCAGCTTTCCCTTGTCGACAATCAGCCCGAGAGTGCTGACCGAGGAGCGACCGTAGATCGCCTCGAACTTCGTTCTGTAGAGGTTGTCCTTGCTCCTTGACTGGAGCTTCTCGTGCGCCCTCTTCCAGGGCAGGTAGTACGTCGTGTGCTTCGGGGGGGCCGGGAGGTTTGCTAGCTCGTCGACGTGAAGTCGAAAGAGGTTCAGCACATACTCGTCGTAGAGGCTGCGGCCCTTGTTGCGGATGAACTGCAGGTAGAGCCAGCCGGGGAGGAAGGCCAAGAGCCCGGCGCTCACCAGCTTGAGCACAAAGAGCCGGCTGCTCTGTTCGAGATAGATGGTGGGGATGAGGATCAGTGCGATCGCACCCACCAGCGCCGATGAGAGATACAGCCGGCCGATTCGCTCCGCTCGGTCGAGTGCCTGCTCAATGCTGATCTGCCGTCGCGAATCGCGACCGGAGCGCTCCATCGGGTGCCTCCATTGACTTTCGCCCGTTTGGGCGAAGTTAGGAGGTCGTCGTCACCGCTCCGTCACGCTAGCGTCACAACGGTGGCCTTTTGAAGAGTGTTCGAACGAGGCTATGAGCCCGAATCCGCTCTTACGGAAGCTCGAGCCTGGCGCTGAATGATTCTGCGACCGCCCTGTGTCCCTCCGTGCTCGGATGCAGTCCATCACCGCTGATGAGCCCCACATCTGCGCCCAGCTCCTGGGCCTCCAGCGCGCTCGAGTGCAGATCGATGAGCGTCGCTCCCGTCTTCTTCACGGCGCCCTTGATGATGGCGTTGTAACGGTCCACGATCGCTCTCATCTCGGACGGTGCGGGGAGTGAGCTGCCAAGGAAGCAAAAGGGTCCGTCCTCAGGAGGATCGGGACGACAGGCTCGATAAGCGGGGAGCTTGTCGAGAGGCGGTGTGTTGGCCACCAGGACCTGCTGGGCTCCCGTTCGTTCGATGGCGCGCAACAGGAGGTCGAAATCCTGTTTGTACTCAGCGGCGGTGACTCCTTGCAGGATGTCGTTTGCGTTCAACCAGACCGTGACGATGTCTGGCTCGGCGCGCTTCAACTTCGGAAGCTCGCGCACGATGGCATCTTCGACCGTGGCTCCGGGAAGCCCAAGATTCACTAGCTTGAAATCGGGAAGAGCGAGTTCGAGTAGCACGCGTGGCCAAGACTCGGTCGTGAAGTTCCCCGCTCCCCAACCCGCAGTCTCACTGGCCCCCACGGCCGCGTACACGTTCGGATCCTGTTGCTCAGTCGACTCCCGTGTCCGGTCTCGCTCGGGTTCGTCCTCGGTGCTCGAAGTGCATGCCGCGAGCACCACGAGGCAGACGAGCGTCGAGATGAGCTTCCTCATTCGACAATCGTAGGTGCCTCAGTATTTATCTCCGACGCCACATCAGCTGTTGCGAGCGCACCCCGACTGTTGGGTAATGCGGAGGACACTCCTAACCGGAAAACCCCGTACATGACGGTGAATGCGGCCACAATCGACCCAGGGCTTTCTTTCAGGAGGGTGCTATGCCGCGACACGACGCCACGACGTGGAAACTGCCGAAGGGCTACGAGGGCGTGGTCGGCAATGCCAACATCGAAGTCGAGGTTCGTCAGAGTGCCAAGCAATTGCGCGGCAAGGGTGTGCGCGCTCGCAAGAGATCAAGTGACCTTCTGGGGCACCTGCTGATCTCCAGAGGAGGATTGGAGTGGCGTCCTCGTGGCGGCAAGTACCACCGCAAGATGAACTGGGAACAGTTCGCTCAGATCATGGAGGATGGCTAGCCGACGGCGGCGAGATCACCGACGGTCAGACGCCGGGGCCCGATAGCGCGCGATTCAGACGCTCCGAAACCTCCTCCGCGGAGACTCCCCTCACCACGATCCGCTTGCGGCGACTGGAATGGCCTCCGACCACCGCGATTTCCGAACGAGGCAGCTCGAGCAGACCGGCCAAGAGCTTCTCGACCGCCCTGTTCGCACGGTCGTCGACCGGGGGCGCAGTGACTTTCAGTTTGAGGGCGTCGCCGTGGATTCCCTGAACCGTGTCACGCGCGGCGCGCGGTTGGACGAGAACGTCGATAACCGCACCGTGCTTAGACCGAGAGACAAACGGAAGCGACCCTTCGTGGGACTCGCCCGCCCCGCTCATAAGCCGGACTGACTTACCCCTGCGGCGAGCACGATGAAGAGAGCGAGTGTCCCGACACCGATCCAACCAAGCACGATGCCCGCTATCGCCATTCCCCGGCCAGACTCCTGACCTCCGGATCTGTCGATCTGGTTCTTGCCCACGTAACCGAAGATCAGTGCAAGGACACTCCCCAACCACCAGAGCCACAGGATTCCGAGAACCAGTGATGCCACCGCCAGGCCGTTTGTCTTGCCCTGAATCACATACACCTGCTGGGGATAGCCGCCGGTGGGGGGAGGAGCCGAACTCGAATGGGTGGCGCGGGGTCCGTTCGTCCACTCCCCCGGAGGCAGGGCATTTGATGTCGCAGGATCCCAGGGTTTCCAGGCCCCCGCCTGATCGTCGTAATAGTGGATAAAGCCGGAAGGATCCCTGCTTCACCAGGCACCGTTGTGATGTACTGGCTGTTGGCTCACCGTGGGTCCTCGAGCTCGACCCGCTTTCGTACATCTGCCATTATTCCGGACCGCTGAGACA
>Ga0075530_1001575_pt1 | contig 10800 bp, 10 predicted proteins | sample NGEPerD_2_FD_75101 | JGI IMG/M metagenome (GOLD analysis project Ga0075530, IMG submission 75101) | Arctic peat soil microbial communities from the Barrow Environmental Observatory site, Barrow, Alaska, USA - NGEE PermafrostL1-D | ecosystem: Environmental > Terrestrial > Soil > Wetlands > Peat ...
TGGCTGCGCAGCTGCGCAGCCAGGACGAGCTGTTGGCGCGGCTGGAGGGCACCCTCGTCCGCTACCAGGCCGAGCACTCGGCAAGCGACGACGTCCAGCAGCTGCGCGACGAGCTCGAGTCGCTGCGCTTGGCGCAGGAGAACCGCACGCTGGTTCCTGAGGTGATGGCCTCGGCCCGCCAGGTCGAGGAACGCATCGCCCGCGCGCTCGCCGAGAGGGCCACCGAGACCTCGGAACGCCGGCGGGCGCGGCTGGAAGCGCTGCGGGCGCAGCTCGAGAGCCTGCCCGTTACGCAGACGCTGAGCGACCGCGCCGACGCCGCTCGCCGCGAGATCGACCGCCTGCTCGACGAGCAGCTAGGTTCCGAAGTCGTCGGGGCCCTGCTGCTCGACGACCCGGGCGCGCCGTTCGGGCCCGAACTGTCCCTCACCGGCGACGACGCCGACATCGACGCGCTCGACGGCCTCCTTGACGGACTGCGCAAGGAGGCGCACGGCAGCATCCATCGCCGCCTCCAGGAGTTGGCCGCCGAAGCCGGCGAGATCGGCAGCATGCGGCTCGCCAACCGACTGCAGACGGCGCTCGGCGACCTCGATGATGGCCGCTTCCCTGACCTCGCCCATCTCGTGGCCGCGTTCGAACAGGAGCGAGAGGCAGTTCGCCTCGAGCAGATCGGCGAACTGCACCGCCTCAACCGCGCCTTCGCGCCGTACCAGGCACTTGATGACGAACGCTCACGGGCGCTCGCGCAGCTCCTGGCCGAGCAGAAGCGCCGCCTCGACGGCGGTTCGACCGCAGCGCAGCTCGACGGCGCCTCGTCACTGCTGCGCGACCTCGAGAACGCGGCCGACGAGCGCGTGCGCGGCATGCCGCAGCGCCTCGACGCCGCTCTCAGCCGTTTCGCCGAGGTGGCCAGGCTCAACAGCGAAGACGTCGCAACCGTAAGGCGCATCCTCACTCACCTCGACTCCCAGCGCGAGGCGCTGCAGCGCGTCTCGGTGGGCCTGCGGCTGTAGCTTGAGTCATCGCTCGCCCAGGCCGAGACCCTGCTCGACAGCCTCGAGGAGGAGTACGAGGCCACGCGCGTCATCGCCGAGGAGCTGGTGAGCGAGGGCCTGCTCGACGGCGTCCTTGGTCTGTTCGGCGGCGACGGGGCAGCTGAAACTGCGCTCCAAGCGGCGCCGGCGTTCGACGCCGCCGAGCTGGCCGCCCGCTATGCCGCGGTCGCCGGCGTCGGTAGTGTTGGCGTGTTCGCTGCCGACGGCCGGCTTCTGGCCCACGCAGGAGCCGAGGCGCAGCCAGAGGACCTTGCCGCGCGGCAACCGCGCGCCGCGGCCTTACTCCAGGCGGGCCGGACGCTATTGTGCCCGGAGGAAGAGGGCGTGAGCCTGGCCAGCTTCGAGGCCGGCGGCGCCTACGTGGTCCTTGGCCTCGGCGCGGGTGGCGTGAGCGTCGCCCTTAGGCTCGATTCGTCGGCGTTGGTCCCAGTGATGATCGGCCGGCTGCGACGCGACCTCACCGAGTCGGATGGATGACGCTTCGCAGGCGGGGACACTCGAGCTAAAGGACCTCGACGCCACCGGGCGGCTCGCCCGCGAGGTCGCGGCCACGGCGCCCGACGGCGGCCTGCTCATCCTCAGCGGTCCGCTGGGCGCCGGCAAGACCACCTTCACCCGGCTACTGGCGGAGGCCCTTGGCTCCACCGCGGCCGTGAGCAGCCCGACCTACACGCTCGTGCACGAGTACCCGACGCCGCGCGGTCCGCTCATCCACGTCGATGCCTACCGGCTCGAGAGCGCCACCGAACTCGAGGCGCTCGGCCTCGACGACTACCTTGGCCGCGCTCGCCTGGTGGTGGTGGAGTGGGGCGAGGCCCTTGGCGACGGACATCCCGAGGCCTGGTGGCTCGAGTTGGGGTTCGGCGAGGACTCAGGCGAGGTTGCGCCCGGCGAGATCGCGCCCGGCGAGGGCTCCGCGGGCGAGACGACTGCGCGGGTGGCCCGCTGGCGACGGGCGCCGCCTGCCGGCGAAAGGCCTAAGCCGTGAGCGCTGAGCTCGTCCTCGCCCTCGACTGCTCGACTGAGTACTTGGCCCTCGCCGTCGTCGACGCGCGGGGCGGCGTGCTCGGCCGCCGCACGCCACACGTGGGACGCGAGCACGCCGCGCGCCTACCCCTGGAGTTCGAGGCGCTGCTGGCCGACGTCGCCCGCGAGCGCGCCGCCATCGCCGCGGTCAGGGTCGGCATCGGCCCGGGTTCGTACACCGGTACGCGCGTGGCGATCGCCGCCGCCAAGGGCCTCGCCCGGGCACTGGGCGCCGACCTCGCCGGTGTGTCGAGCTTCGTTGGGCTCGCCGCCGGCGTGCTGGCGCCGGGTGCGAGCGCCGTCATCACGCTGGATGCCAGGCGCGGCAACGTCTACGCCCAGGCCTGCCGCCGAGAGGCGGGCTCCGACGCCGACGTCCCGCGGGTGACGGCGCTCGGCGAGGCCATGAAGGTAGCTATCGACGAGTTGAGCGAGCGGTTCGCGGGGCTCGCGCAGGTGGCGGGCGTGGCGCCGGACGCGGCGGCGTTGGCGGTTAGCTCACAACTCGCCGCCGCCCGCGCCGTCTACCTGTGAGAGACGTGGGGGGAGAAGTTATACTGCCGCGAATCTCCACCGGGCGGGAGTGAGAATGTTCTTCAGATTAGGGCAAGAGATCGGGGTCGACCTCGGTACGGCCACCGTGTTGATTTACGTCAAGGGTAAGGGGATCCTGCTGCGCGAGCCCTCCGTCATCGCGATGGTGCGCGACACCGGCGAGGTCAAGGCCGTTGGCGAGGAGGCCTACCGCATGCTCGGCCGCACGCCGGGCAACATCGTCGCCGTGAGGCCGATGCGCGACGGCGTGATCGCCGATTACGACCTGACCGAGAAGATGCTGCAGGCCTTCGTCCGCAAGGTGCTTAAGGGCCCAAGCCGGCTGTTCAAGCCACAGGTGATGGTGTGCGTGCCGTCTGGTGTAACCGAGGTCGAGCGCCGCGCGGTGCTGCAGGCCACCCGTGAGGTCGGCGCCCGGAAGGCGTTCCTCATCGAGGAGCCGCTTGCGGCCGCCATCGGCGCAGGCGTGAAGATCGCCGAGCCAACCGGCAGCATGATCGTCGATGTCGGCGGCGGCACCACCGACATCGCGATCATCAGCCTCGGCGGGATCGTCGTCTCGGAGAGCCTGCGCATCGCCGGCAACGAGTTCGACGAGTCGATAATCCGCCACATCCGCCAGAAGGAGAACCTGCTCATCGGCGATCGCACCGCCGAGAGCGTCAAGACGAAGGTCGGTGCCGCGATGGTCCGCAACGCCGAGGACAACATCGAGATCGAGGTGCGCGGCCGCGACCTCATCAACGGCTTGCCGAAGAGCATAAGGGTGACCACCGAGGACATCGTCGAGGCGCTCAAGGAGCCGCTCCAGAAGATCGCCGACGGCGTCCGGCGGGTCTTGGAGCAGGCGCCGCCGGAGCTGGTAAGCGACGTCATCGACCGCGGCATCATCATGACGGGCGGCGGCTCGCTGCTTCGCAACTTCGACGAGCTGCTTAGGCAGACGACCGGCATCCCTGTCATGGTCGCCGAGAACGCCACCGACGCCGTAGCGCTCGGCACCGGTCAAGCCCTCGACATGATCCACGTTCTGCAGGACGCCCTGATCTCAGACAACTTCCTGCGACGCTGAGCATGTCGAGGCGCCCGTTGGCGGCCCGCCTGATGCCGGCCGTTGCCCTGCTCGCCGTGGGCTTCGTGGCCGGCGGACAGCGCACCGCGCTCACCGAGGCGCCGCCCGACTTCCCACTCGAACTCGTCGAGCCCGGACTTGTCGGCTACGCTCTCACCGCCGCGGCGGGCAACGTCATCACCAGCTTCCCGGTGGCGGTAAGCGGTGTGCAGTACGACGCAGGGACCGGCTTCCCGTTGGTGCTCGTCCGCGCCAGCGGACCGTTCATCGAGCGCGTTGGCGGCATCGCCGCCGGCATGAGCGGCAGCCCGGTGTACCTGCCGCTCGACGGTAAGGACGCGCTGCTCGGCGCGATCGGTTACGTCTTCCCCGGCGCGGACCACGGTGTCGCGCTGGTGACGCCAATCGCCGCCATGCGCGACGAGCGCGTGGCGGGAGCGTTGCCTGCGCGGGTCGCGCTGGAGGGCTACGGGGTGGCCGTTCCCGTCGCCACGCCGGTGCTGCTCTCAGGCGCCGACGCCCGCGCGGTGTCGCTGCTCGAGCCGCTGTTCACCAACGCCAAGGTAAGCCCGCTGCCCACGCAACTCGGCGGTGATGGCGAGGTGAGCGCTCCTTACTCCCTGGAACCGGGGGCCGCCGTCGCGGTGCGTCTGATGACCGGCGACATCGACCTCTCGGCCATCGGCACGTTGACGACAGTGGAGGGCGCGGCGCCGTCCGCGGACCCAGCCGAAGCTGCAGAGTCTCCGCCTGGCGACGCGGGGGCGGCGGCTGCCGGGGCCGCGGGTGAGGCATCCGCACCCGGCCAAGGCAGCCACACCTTCCTGGCGTTCGGCCACCCGTTCCTCGGTACCGGCCCGGCGTCGTACACGCTCACCACCGCTCACGTCGTGGCGATTATCGCCAGCGACAGCGTGCCCTTCAAGCTCGCCAACGCCGGGCGCGACCACCTCGGGGCCGTGCACCTCGACACGCCCACCGCCCTGCTCGGCACCATCGGCGCCACCGCCAAGACCTTGCCGCTGTCGCTTACGGTGCTCGTCGGCGGACGCCGGGAGCGCTTCGACGTAGAGCTGGCGGCGGCCGAGCAGCTCTACCCCACGCTCGCCGCCGTGGCGGCGCTGCGAGCTGGCGACGGCGTCCTGCGGGCCGTCGGCCCTGGCCACGCCGCACTGGCCTGGGAGATAGAGTTCTCGGGCGGCGAACGCCTCAACCTGCTCGAGCAGACGAGCAGCGAGTCGGACATCGCCTACGCAGCGGCAGTGCTGGCAGGCGGCCCGCTTGCGGTCCTGGCCAGCAACCCCTTCGCGGAGCCGAACGTCGTCGCCGTGAGCCTTAGTATCGAGCTCAGCCGCGACAGGAACGCCGCGACCATCGAGAGCCTGGTGCTCGAGGAGGACCCCGTGAAGGAAGGCGACAACGCGGTGCTGCACGTGCGCCTGCAGCCGTACCGACGCCAGGCCATGGTGAGGACGTTCAGCGTGCCGCTGCCACCGGGCTCAAGCGGCGAAGTCACTCTGCTCGTGCGTGGCGGCGACGTGCCACGCGACCTCGACGGCGTGCCAGAAGAGGGTGGCGAGGTCGACGAGCCGCGTTCGTTTCCTGAGCTGCTCGACGCGCTGCGGCAGCAGCTACAGGCGAGTGAACTGGTAGTAGAGGCCGTCGACGAAGAGGGCGAGGTCGAAAGGTTGCTGCGCGTCGCGCTACCCTTCGTGGTGTTGGGCAGCGAGGAGCTTACCCTCGAGGTGGAACCGGCCACCGACGATAGTGGGGTCGAGGCGGCCACGAGCGAACGACGTTGAAGCGTTCGAGAGAGGGTGGTGATGAGGTGGGCGGTGACGGTGGGCGGTGACAGTCGACGGCAACAGTGAAAGGTAGCGCGGGTCCGGCCGCCTTCGCGGTGGTCGACCTGGTCACCCTGCTCTCGCGATGGCAGGAAGCCGGCCTCGCCGGGCATGGGGCCAGGTCGGACAGCGCTGAGAGCGCCGGTCGCATCGCCGGCGGGCAAGCTCTGACGAGGCTCGCCTCGCTCGACACGTTGGCGGCGCGAACCGGCCAACAGCGAGCCGACTGCGTGCTGGTGCTGGCCGACCAGCAGGATATCGATAGGTTGCTTGGCGTGGGTGGGCCGTGGCCCGGGCTCATAGTCACCTCGCGCGGCGCGGAACTACCGAACGAACTTAGCAACGTGCCGACGATCCTGGTCGACTCGACCAGGCTGGCGTTGGCCACCTTGAGCGCCAGCTTCGACTCTCGACCCCGACCGCGAGCCGGGGTTCATCCCGACGCCAAGGTCGACCCCGAGGCCCGGCTCGGTGACGCCGTAAGCGTCGGCCCTGGGGCAGTGGTCGAGGCCGGCGCTGCGGTGGGCGCCGGCTCCGAGTTACGCGCCGGCTGCTACGTCGGCAGCGGGGCCGTGCTCGGCGAGCGCTGCCTGCTGCACCCACGGGTGACCGTTTATGACGGTGTCGAGCTCGGCAATCGCGTGATCGTCCACGCCGGCTCGGTCATCGGGGCCGACGGCTTCGGTTACGCCGCCTCACCTCGCGGCGCGGTCAAGATCAGGCACCTCGGCGGTGTACGTATCGATGACGACGTCGAGATAGGCGCCAACAGCGCTGTCGACCGCGGCACGCTCGACGACACGGTCATCGGCCCCCGGACCAAGATCGACAACCTCTGTCAGATCGGCCACAACGTGCGCATCGGCAGCGACTGCCTCATCGCCGGCATGACCGGGATCGCCGGTTCGGTGGTGATCGGCGATGGCGTGATAATCGGCGGTGCGGTCGGCATCGCCGATCACGTGAGGATCGGCTCGGGAGCGCGGATCGCCGGCCGCAGTGGGGTGACAAAGGACGTGCCGGCGGGCGAGACCTGGGCCGGCTTCCCCGCGCGGCCGTACCGGCAGTACGCCAGGAGCCTATACCTCGTCGACCGGCTCGAGCGCATGTGGCAGTACCTCAAGGGCGTGGTGAGAGATCCTCTAGGCGACGAGTCGCCCGGGGCCGAGGAGGACCCGGAGACGGGCCCCGCCGAACGGTGAGCGCCGAAGGCAGCGTGAGTGCCACCGGCATCACCGTCCACAGCGGACTGCAGGCGCATGTCACGCTTACGCGGCGCGAAGGGCCGCTGGCGTTCAGGCGGGCGGGAACCGACATCCTGGCTCGAGTAGTAAACGTCGTCTCCACCGATCGCACCACGGTGCTTGGTACCAACGGCGCGCGCGTCGGCATGGTCGAGCATCTGCTGGCGGCGTTGCGCCTTGGCGGCTTCTACAGCGGCGTGCTGATCGAGACCGACTCAGACGAGTTACCGATACTCGACGGGTCGGCGGGGCCGTGGTGCGATTTGTTGCCGGCGCTTGGCGAGCCGCCAACTGCGCCGGAACCGCTACGGCCCGCTGAAGCCGTCGAGGTTAGGCACGCCGAGAGCAGGGGTCGCGTCGAGCCGGGTGAGGAGTCGCTCGACTGCTCGATCGACTTCGCCCATCCGGCCATCGGCTCGCAGCGCTGGAGGGGAACGCCGGACGACTACGCCGCGCTGTCGGCCGCGCGGACGTTCGGTCTGCTGTCGGAGGCCGAGTCGCTAAGAGGTCGCGGTCTGGGCCTTGGCGCCGGTATCCACCATGCTATCGTCTTCGCAGATGAGGGGCCGATACGTCCACTGCGCTTCCCGGACGAGCCCGTTCGCCACAAGGCGCTCGATGCTCTCGGTGACCTCGCCCTCCTCGGCCGGCCGTTGGCGGCCCGCGTCATCATCGAGCGGGGCTCTCACACACTCCACAACCTGCTGATGCGAGCGCTGCTCGGGTCTACCGAAAGCGGTGACATGGCGGGTAGCAGGCTATGACGATGCCGACGAGCGCCACGGTGCGTGTCGCGGTCGTCGGCGCCGGCGTGATGGGCCGCTACCACGCCATGAACTACCTGGCGCTGCCGCGCGCGAAACTCGTCGGCATCGTCGACCCGTCGGCCGAGCGTCGCGCCGCGGCGCACGAAGAGTTCGGCTGCGACGTGTTCGGCTCGGTCGATGAACTGCTGCTTAGCAGACGTGTCGACGCGGTGAGCGTGGCCGTGCCGACCAGCCTTCACTACCAGGTCGCCAAGCAGCTGCTGCTATCGGGCGTGCACGTCCTCGTCGAGAAGCCCGTCGCCACCGACGTCGGCCAGGCACGCGAGTTGGCCGAGCTGTCACGGAGCCTTGGCCTGGTGTTGCAAGTTGGCCACATCACCCGCTTCTACCAATCCGTCGAGAAGCTGCGGCACGTGGTCAAGGCTCCCTACCTCATCGAAGCGAGGCGGTTGGTGCCGTCGACGAGGGTCAAGGACGTCGGCGTCATCCTCGACCTCATGATCCACGACATCGACATCGTGCTCGGGCTCGTCCCCGACCGGGTGCTTAGCGCCAGCGCGGTCGGCCACGCGCTCAACGGCAGCCCCCACGAGGACGTCGCGGCGGCTCAGGTGGTCTTCGAGAACGGCTGCATAGCGCGGCTGCTGGCGAGCCGGGTCGCGCCCGACGCCGAACGCAGCCTGTTGGTGGCTGAACGTCACCAGACCATAAGGGTAGATTTCGCCAAGGAGCCGTACACCGAGATCGCCATCTACAAGAGCCCCGCCGGTCCGACCAGCCCGGGCCACGTCCAACTCGACAGGCACGTGCTCCACGAGGAGAACCCGCTGCAGAAGGAGCTCGGGCACTTCATCGCGCGGCAACTCGGCGAGGCCTCCCCCATCGGCACGTTGAACGACGACTTGCGCTCGCTCGGCCTGGCCTCGCGCCTACAGGAATCGATGCTCGCCGCGGCGGCGGCTCCCGTCTGAGCGCGGCTCGCCGCCCGGCGTCAAACGCGCCCTGAGATACACTTACCGCATGCCCGTCGACATCCGCGCCGTACTCCCGCACCGCTACCCGTTCCTCATGGTCGACGCGTTCGTCTCCCAGGACGGTGACGAGTTCGAGTGCGTGAAGCACGTCAGCCACAACGAACCGTACTTCGTCGGGCACTTCCCTGGCGAACCGGTGATGCCCGGCGTGATGATCATCGAGGCGCTTGCCCAGGCCGCGGGCGTCGGCCTGGCCGTGCGCGAGGGCGCGGCCGGCAACGGCGAAGCTCCCGTCGCCACCAAGGCCGCCACCTCGAGCGCCAGTGGTCCGGCGGTCGGCTACCTGGCGGCGATCGACGAGGCTAGGTTCAAGCGCAAGGTGGTCCCCGGCGACACGTTGCGGCTCACCGGCACCATCCTGATGTTCCGCCGCGGCCTCTGCAAGGTCGCGGCCCGCGCCATGGTCGGCGACGAGGTCGCCGTGGAAGCCACCCTCTCCTTCATCTACGGTCGCTAGTCGTGGCGGCCGTGGTGAGCGTCGCCGGCTCGGCGGTTATCGACGGCTCGGCAGCTTTGGCCGCCGACGTGGTCGTCGGCCCTGGCGTGGTGGTCGAGGCCGGCGTGGTCGTTGGACGCGGCAGCAAGTTGTTGGCTGGCACGGTCCTGCGCCAAGGCACGACCATCGGCCGCGACTGCTCGCTCGGGCCGTACGCGGTTATCGGCGGTGAGCCCATGGACGGTCGCTTCAAGGGCGAGGCGAGCGGGGTCGTCATCGAGGACGGGGTAAGCGTGCGCGAGTTCGCGACCGTGCACCGCGCCACCGGCGAGGGCGCCGTTACTCGGGTGGGGGCCGGCGCGTTGGTGATGAGCTACGTTCACGTCTCGCACAACAGCCAGGTAGGCGTGGGCTGCGTGCTCACAAGCAAGGCCCAACTCGGGGGGCACAGCGTCGTCGGCGACCACGCGGTAGTCGGTGCGAGTTCGGTCATGCACCAGTTCTGCCGCGTCGGCCGCTACGCGATGTTCGGCGCAGCCAGCGCCGCCAACCAGGACGTATTACCGTTCACCATGGCGCGCGGCAACCCCGCCAAGCATTACCGTCTCAACCGCGTCGGTTTGCAACGGGCCGGCATCGACGGCGAGCGCTACCGGGCCATGGAGGTCGCGCTCCGGTTCGTGAGGCGACGTGACCTTATCGGCCTTACCGAGCTGGCCAACAGCAACGAGGACGCCTTGCACCTGCTCGAGTTCATCGAGTCGAGCCGGCGCGGCGTCGCCCGCTTCGTCGGCGGCGGCGACTAACCGTGGCGCAGGTGGTGCTGGTCAGCAACGGCCCCGGCGAGCTCTACACCTGGCTCAAGCCGGTACTTGACGAGTTCAGGCGCTCCTCGCCGGCCACGCGCGTGAGCATCTCGCTGGTGCCGTGTCAGTTCGCCGGCGGCAACGAGGCGCGCATCGCCGCCGATTTCAAGCCCGACAAGCTGACCACGCCGGGTGACTACCTCAAGGCCGCCGCCGCCGGCAGCGCGCCGCACGGGCTCAAAGACCCTAGCTCCGGTCCGGGCGCCGTCATCGGGCTGGGCGGCAGCGCCGGCATGGCCATCGCGCTCGGCAAGCGGCTGGGCTTCCCGGTGTTCCGCTACAGCTTCGAGCCGGGCTGGCAGGCGGGGCTCGAGCTGCTGCTGCTTCCCGACGAGCGTGTGAGGGCGCGTGCGCTAAGGCGCGGCGCCCCCGATGCAGCCACGCACGTGGTCGGCAACCTCGTGGCCGACGCGGTCGACGCCGCCGAGCCGGTGCTGGCGCCGGGCGAGCCACACATCGTCTTGATCGCCGGCAGTCGCGACTCCTTCGCTGTTCACCTGATCCCGTTCATGGTCGCCTTAGTCGACGAGCTAGCAGCCGCGCTGCCCGGCGCCCGCTTCGTGTGGCCGGTAAGCCGCCTGCTCAAGCCGGAGACGGTGCAAGCCGGCATCGCCGGTGAGGAGGCCGCCACGTTGTCGGGCCTGGCCGGGCGGCGCGACGGTGAAGTGATCCTCACGCCTCGCGGCGGCCGTCTCGAGATGGTCACGGAAGACGCCCGCTACGCGCATATGCGCGCCGCCGACCTGGCCGTGACCATCCCCGGCACCAACACCCTCGAACTGGGGCTGGCCGGCGTGCCTGGGATCGTCCTGCTGCCGATGAACCGTCCCGAGGTTATCCCCCTCGAGGGCGCAGGACACTGGTTGGGCCTCGTCCCCGTGGTCGGCCGCTACCTCAA
>Ga0075530_1001577_pt1 | contig 10797 bp, 11 predicted proteins | sample NGEPerD_2_FD_75101 | JGI IMG/M metagenome (GOLD analysis project Ga0075530, IMG submission 75101) | Arctic peat soil microbial communities from the Barrow Environmental Observatory site, Barrow, Alaska, USA - NGEE PermafrostL1-D | ecosystem: Environmental > Terrestrial > Soil > Wetlands > Peat ...
GAGACCGGTGACCATGTTCACCAAGGTGGTCTTCCCTGCGCCGTTTGGGCCGATCAATCCGAGGACTTCTCCTGCGCCGAGATCAAGATCGACAACTCGAACTGCAGTCACTCCGCCGTATGACTTGCTCAACCCGCGAAGGCTGACCAGGGGCGTGCCCCGCTTCGGCAACCCGGGCAACGAAGGCATCAGCGTAGGATCCGTGATCAATTTGCTCGCAGATTTTCGGCGCGGAATGAGTCCGGCGAGCCCTCCAGGTATGAACAGGATGACGACGAGGAGCAGTACCCCGGAAATCAACGGCCGAATCCAACTCGCCTCGACGCCGAACGTTCGCTGCAACTCCGGCAACACGGTGAGGAAGAGGCCACCGAGAACCGGGCCAATGAAGAACACGACGCCGCCGACCACCGCGGTGACCAGACCATCCACCGCAGCTGTAAAAGAGAATTCGTTGGGGTCGGCAAAACGGGTGAAATACCCCAGCAGGACTCCATACAGGCCCGATATTGCCCCCGCGATCACAAATGAGAGCATCCGGTGCCGGGCGACATTGATGCCCATGGACGTGGCGGCCAGTTCGTCCTCGCGAATCGCATCGAAAGCACGCCCCAGCCTCGAACCGGATAGGCGCCAGAAACCGAACGCGACGATGACGAGTGCAATCCAGGCGATTCCCGGTCCCACGAGCTTGGGATACGAGAGTCCTTGCGCACCGTTCGTCCACGATTGGTTGATCAGGAAAATTCGCACCATCTCGGCAAAGGCCAATGTCGCGATTGCGAGGAAGACGCCCCGCAATCGCATCAACGGCAAGCCGAGGATGAAGGCGGCAATCATCCCGACCAGCATGCCGAAGACGATGCCCACCACCAGCGGCGGAATGAAACCGAACAGCGGATCGTCGGGAACAACCAGCGAAGACGTGAAGACCGCCAGCGAGGCGAGACCAAGTTGGGCGAGACTCAGTTGTCCCGCGAGCAACACCGCGTAAAAGCTGTAGGCCAGGATCGCCGCCAGCGCGATTAAAGTGATGAGGGACGTATATTCGAACATGTCACACTTCCCGCTTCTTCCTGGCGCCGAAGAGTCCCTGTGGGCGAACGACCAGAATGAGGAAAAGCAGTCCGAACGCGACCATGTCGCGCCATGAGCTTCCGACGTAGTTGACCGCATAAACCTCGGCCAGCCCCAGCACCACGCCACCGACGAGCGCTCCGGGCAGCGACCCGAGCCCACCGACGATTATCACGGCGAGGCCCTTAAGTTCAACCGCATGGCCGATCCCCAGTTGAGCGGTATTCACATTCAGGGTGAAAAGCACGCCAGCTGCCGCGCCAAGAGCCGAGGAAATGGCGAAGGTCACCGACGTCACTCGGTTGACGTTGATCCCGAGCACCGATGCGGCGTGCGGGTTCTCCGCGATGGTGCGCATCCCCCGGCCCAGTTTCGACTTTGCCACGAGCCAGGTCAGCAGCACCACCAGGCCGACGCTGATGATGAGGATGAGCACCTGAAGGAGCGACACCGTTGCGCCCAGGAATTCAAAGCGTTTCTTGGGAAACACTTCGGGAGGGAACCGAGTCGTATCGGGTCCGTACCTCGCCTGTAACAGCGCGATGATGATGGCGCCCAGCGCTATCGATGAAATCAAACCCGCGAAATGCGCGTCATGCCTGCCATTCAGCGGGCGAAATGCGACCCGTTCGATGATCAGGCCAAGCAATGCTCCGACCACCATGACGATCGGCACCGCCAGCCAGATCGACAGGCCGGATCGGGTGACGACCTCGATCCCAACCAAGGCGCCCGCCGAGAAGACTGCGGCATGTGCGAGGTTGAGCCGATCCAGCACACCGAAGACGAGGGTGTACCCCACGGCAAAGAGGGCATAGATCGAGCCGAGGAAGATCCCATCCATGAGTTGCTGCATACCGAGTCCCTTGTTGTGCGTTGTGCGCCGCGCTCAAAATCGAGCAGCGGCGCACAACGTGCAGTCACCGGCGTATGGCGGTGGGCATTACTGGAGGATCGCGAACTTGCCATCCTTGACAACCTGTACCAACGCGGTCTGTACCGCATCACGGTTTTCGTCGATGCTGAAATCACCGAGAACAGTCGGCAGGTCCTTCACCTTGGAAAGATTGGTCTTGATGTCCTCACGCTCACCGGAGCAGCCACGACGGACGGCATTGTCGATGACCTGCATACCGGCATAAGCCTGGGCGGCAAACTGGTCGGGATCGGCATTGAACTTCGCCTTGTAGTCCTTGAGGAACATCTGATTTTGTTCATTGTCGGCAGCCGAATTCCAGGCCGCACCGACGATCACGCCCTCAGCCGCCTCGCCGGCTCCCTTGATCATGGCCGGCGAGTTGAATCCGTTGCCGCCGACGATCGGAACGTCGACGCCGATTTCCCTGGCCTGAGTCACAAGCGGCACGGCCGCGTCGACGAGGGCCGACACGACGAGGGCGTCGGGCTTCTCCTTCTTGACTTTGTCAAGAATCGCGTGGAAATCCGTGTCGGATTTGGAGAAGGTCAGCGTCTCACTGATGGTGACCCCCTCCTTTTTCAGCGCCGAGGCCATGGCCTTGTAACCCGACTCGGTGAATGCGTCGTCGTTGCTGTACATGACAACGACGTTCTTCAGGTTCAATGTTTCTTTGGCGGCCTTGATGGTCTGCGGGATGACGGCGTCTTCGGTGAGCGAGTCCCGGAACACGTAGTCGCCGATAGCGGTGATGCCGGCCGCCGTGTTGGAGACCCCGAGCACGGGGGTTTTCCCGTCTTGCGCAACCGGGTCAGTTTGCATGGCCGTGTTCGACAGAGTCGGCCCGACGATGATGCTCGTGCCGTCATTGACGAACTTTTCAAACAACTGGATGCCCTGTTTCGGATCGGTCTGGTCATCCTCGACCGTGAGTTTGTAGGTCACTCCACCGACGGCGTTCAACTTCTCGACGGCCAACTCGAGGGCATTCTTTTGGCCTGCACCGTATTGGCCGGCCGCCCCTGTGAGGCTGAACGCAGCAGCCACGGGCACGTCGTCGCTGATCTTGCAGTCTGCGCCCGAACCCGAGCCGGCCAGCGAACTGTCACCCCCGGACGATTCCCCCGACGAACCGCAGGCTGCGAGAACAAGCAAGAGGACAGATGCCGTGGCACCAGCGGACATGAGATTGCGACGCATGATTCTCCTTGAGACGTACCGAATGTGTGCGCCCCGATGGTTACGTATGTTCAACGGTCCTAGCCACGCATTTTATTCAACCTAGCCAGCGAGCACAGTCAAGCACCCATCTTGGGCTGACTCCAGATGCAACCATTTGCTATGCAACTAGTTTCATAGCATCATGTCCGCATGTCGTTGGAGCATGCGATCCTCGTGTCGCTCGCCGAGCGGTCCGCCTCGGGCTATGACCTCACACGCCGTTTCGACAAATCGATCGGCCACTTCTGGAAGGCCAGCCACCAGCAGATCTACAAGGTCCTGGGCCGGATGGAAAAGGGTGACCTCGTCTCCGCCGCTGTCGTCGAACAAGACGGGCGGCCCGACAAGCGGGTGTATGAAATCACCGCCGACGGCCGACACGAACTGCGCGACTGGACGGTCCTGCCCACACCCGTGGAGAGGCTCCGCAGCGACTTCGCCGTGAAGATCCGCGGCATGCAATTCGGGGACCGGGACGCCATGGTCACCGACATCGGTCGGCATCGCGACGCACACCAGGGGCAGCTCGACTTCTACCTCGCCGATGCGGCGAAGCACTATCCAGGCGACGTGAGTGACGAGGACCTGGGTGCATACCTCGTATTGCGGGGCGGCATCCGCTACGAGCAGGGGCAGATCGAATGGCTCGACGAGATGCTCGAACGGCTGGCGTCGCGATGACCTCAGCGCCGGCGCAGACCCCGTACGCCAATCAGCAGCACGCCCAGACCGATCAGGATCCCAGTCGTGATCAGCACGGCGTGGACCCACATGAACGCCGTGGGCTCGCTCGACCAGGCCTCACCATCCCAGGCACGGTCGTCCTTGACGATCGCCACCGCGAAGCGCGGCCAGATCGCCACATTGAAGATTCCCGCCAGGACCAGAAACACCGAACTCTTGCGCGACACGCGCCAAGTACACACGAAGGACGTCCATGAACGACTACCCGCACCTGCTGTCTCCCCTCCAGGTCGGTTCGCACGAACTGCGCAACCGCGTGATCATGGGTTCAATGCATACCGGCCTCGAGGACCGTTCGAAGGACCTGCCGAAGCTCGCCGCCTACTTCGCCGAGCGCGCCAAGGGCGGCGTCGCACTGTCGATCACCGGCGGCTACGCACCGAACTGGCACGGCTGGCTGCTGCCGGCGGGCTCCCTGATGGCGTCGAAGCGGATGGCCGACAAGCACCGGCTCGTGACCGACGCGGTGCACGAGTATGACGGCAAGATCGCACTGCAGATCCTGCATGCAGGCCGTTACGGCTACCACCCGTTCCAGCGGGGCGCGTCGGCCAAAAAGTCGCCGATTACGCCGTTCAAACCGAAGGCAATGGGCACCAAAGAGGTCGAGGGCACGATCAAGGACTTTGCCCGCGCCGCCGGGCTGGCACGGCGTGCCGGCTATGACGGCGTCGAGATCATGGGTTCGGAGGGCTACCTGATCAACCAGTTCATCGCCTCGCGCACCAACGATCGCACCGACCGGTATGGCGGCAGCGCCTCAGCGCGGATGAACTTCCCCGTCGAGACCGTGGAACGGGTCCGCGAAGCGATCGGCGACAACATGTTGATCATCTACCGCATGTCGCTGCTCGACCTCGTCGACAACTCTCCGAACTGGGAGGAGACGGTCGAACTCGCGCACCGGATCGAGGCGGCCGGCGCGTCGATTATCAACACCGGCATCGGCTGGCACGAGGCACGAATCCCCACGATCGTGACTTCGGTTCCGCGCGCCGCATTCTCGTGGGTGACCGGGAAGCTACGCCCCGAGGTCGGCATCCCCGTCATCGCGTCGAACCGCATCAACACTCCCGAAATCGCCGAACAGATCCTCGCCTCCGGCGAAGCCGACCTCGTGTCGATGGCGCGTCCGCTGCTCGCCGACGCCGACTTCGTCAACAAGACCGCTTCGGGTCGGGCGGACGAGATCATCACCTGCATCGCCTGCAATCAGGCGTGCCTCGATCACACATTCCAGAACAAGCACGCCTCGTGCATGCTCAACCCGCGTGCCGGGCGCGAAACCGAGTTGATCCTGCTGCCCGTGCGCACGAAGAAAAGGATCGCCGTCGTGGGCGCCGGACCGGCGGGCCTTGCTGCGGCGGTTTCGGCCGCCGAACGCGGGCATTCCGTTGATCTTTTTGAGGCCGGCACCGAGATCGGCGGACAGTTCCGGCTCGCTGCGCTCATACCCGGCAAGGAGGACTTCAATGGCACCCTCGCCTACTACAAGCGTCAGATCGAGGTCCGCAAAATCAACCTGCATGTGGGCACCAAGCCAGACGTGTCGACACTGGCCGGCTATGACGAGGTCATCATCGCGACCGGCGTGTTGCCCCGCATCCCGTCGATCGAGGGCATCGACCATCAGCGTCGTGCGGTATGACGAGGTCGTCCTCGGACACGCTCCCGTCGGCGAACGAGTAGCGGTGATCGGTGCGGGTGGCATCGGCTTCGACATCAGCGAATTCCTGCTCCACCAGCAAAACGAGCCACTCGACGAGTGGATGGAGCGGTGGGGAATCACCGATCCAGAGAAGGAGCGCGGCGGCCTCGGCACGAAGGTAAAACCGCACGTCAGCCGCGAGATCCACCTGCTGCAGCGCAAGACGACGACGCTCGGAAAGGGCCTGGGCAAGACCACCGGATGGGTGCATCGCACGACGCTGAAGGATGCCGGGGTCCGCATGGTGCCCGGCGTTTCCTACGACCGAATCGACGACGCGGGGCTGCACATCACGCACGAGGACAGCGGCAAGACCGAGGTGCTCGCGGTCGACACGATCGTGCTGTGTGCCGGACAGGAATCGGTGCGCGACCTCGTCGAACCGCTTTTGGCGGCCGGGGTCAGCGCTCATGTCATTGGTGGCGCCGATGTCGCCGTCGAGGTCGACGCGAAGCGTGCGATTCTGCAAGCCACCGAGTTGGCCGCTAGCCTCTAAAACTGTCCCAGGTTTCCCAGCAGCACCTATGTTTCTGTCACTCCATACAGGTTGCAACATGTGAGGAGTGACAGAAAACTGGCTCCTGCTGGGAAACTTGGGAAGCATCGGAAACTTGGGGGACTTGGGACTCAGGAGAGGTATGGGGACAACGATCAGGATCATCATGCTTCGGGCCGTCAATGTGGGGGGCACGGCGACACTGCCGATGGCAGAATTGCGCGAACTCGCCGCAGACGTCGGCGCGACCGACGTGCAGACCTACATACAGTCGGGCAACCTCGTATGTGTGCCGCCAGGCGATCCGGAAGAGTTCGATCGGGCGCTCGAAAAGACCATCGAGACAAAGTATGGCTTTTTCCGCGAGGCGATTTCTCGCTCGCCAGCGGAGTTGCAGGCCGCACTTGAGGCACACCCGTTCGAGGTGATCGAGCCGAAGTACTCGTACATCGCCTTCATGACCGAGGCACCCACGGCGCAGGCGATCGCCAAGGCGAGCACCTATGAGACCGGTGACGATCAATGGGAGATCATCGGCCGCGACTGGCATATTCGCTATGCGCACGGCGCCGGCACGCCCGACATGAAGGCGGCATCCATCGCGAGGGCGCTCAACGTCCCGACAACCGCCCGCAATCTCAACACGGTCAGAAAACTCATCGCCCTCGCTGGCTGATCCCAGGACCCACGAGGTGACAGGCTGGGGACATGACAGATGACACTGTGGCCGCCATCCCTGTCGTGAACGACCGGCTACGTTGGTTCCTCGTTCTCCTCGGCCCGGCGCTTCTGGCGATAGCGGCGACGAACTCGGGCACGCCAACAGTGTGCTGTTCGGGCAAGGCAACCTGCTTGCCGATATCGCGACGTACTCCCTGTTCGCGTCACTCGTACTCGTGGCCATGGTGTTCCTGCGACGTGTCGGTACGACCTCGTTGCCCGGCTCGGTCGTGCTTCTCGTCTCCTCATGGTCGTTCGTCACGAGCCACATTTTCTGGCCGCGTGGCGTACTCACGATGCTGGGTTTCGCACTCGGAGCTGCCCTGCTCCTGGTCGCCGAACGCCGCAGCAAGACCTAGACCCTCCGGTGGAGTGGGGTCTACGAGAGTTGGCGCAGGCGCACAGTCTCGGGGAGCACCGTGAGCGCCAAAAGCACTTCGTGCTCAACCGCGGCGGCAATATCGGTGATGACGTAGCCGATCTCGCCCTTGGTCGCGAGGAACTGCGATTCTATGTTGACCGCGTGCTCGCCGAGGATGCCGTTGATCGTCGCGAGGACGCCGGGAGCATTGCGGTGCACATGCACCAGCCGATGCCACGAACCGTCTGCCGGCAGATTCAATTCCGGCATGTTGACGCTGAGCGACGTACCACCGTTGGCCGCATAGTTGCGCAACTTCGACGCCACGAAACGGCCGATGTCCTCCTGCGCTTCCTCGGTCGAACCGCCGACGTGCGGCGTGAGTATGACGTTGCGCAACCCGCGCAGGTCTGACTCGAACGCTTCGCCCTGGCGTTTCGGCTCGGTCGGGAACACGTCGATCGCCGCACCCGCGATGTGGCCCGACTCGATGTGCTTTCGCAACGCATCGGTGTCCACCGCGATACCTCGCGACAGGTTGAGAAACGTCGAACCGGGCAACATCTGCGAGAACTCCGATTCACCGAAGAGACCCGCGTTGCCGGGGCGGCCGTCGACGTGGAGCGTCACGATGTCTGCGTTCTGCAACAGCTCTTCGATGGTCGAACAGCGGGTCGCATTGCCGAGCGCCATCTTGTCGTCGGTGTCGAAGAAGTAGACGGCGAGGCCGAGCGCCTCCGCGACGACCGACAACTGGCTGCCGATGTTGCCGTAGCCGACGATGCCGAGTTTGCGGCCGCGCACCTCGTGGCTGCCGGCGGCCGACTTGTTCCAGACACCGGCATGCATATCGGTGCTCTTGTCGGACAGCCGACGCGCGAGCGAGATGATCTCGCTGATCGCGAGTTCGACGACACTGCGCGTATTCGAGAATGGCGCATTGAAGACGGCAATGCCGCGTCGGGTCGTGGCGGCCAGGTCGATCTGATTGGTGCCGATGCAGAACGCGCCGATCGCCAGCAGGTCGGTGGCCGCGTCCAACACACGCTCGGTGATGTAGGTCGTGGAGCGGATGCCAAGGATGTGGACACCCTTGATCCGCTCGATGAGTTCATGCTCGCCGAGAGCATGGTCGATGGTTTCGACCTGATAGCCCTTGTCGCGCAGGAAATCGCGGCCGTCGGCGTGGATGTTTTCGAGCAGCAGAACCCGCACGTCGCCGTCTTCGAGAGGGGCGGTCGGGTATGGATCAGTCTGAGTCATATTTGTCATCGTGGTCATAGGCTTCACCTCGTGTCAGCGCTTGTCTTTAGCCGATTTGAGGGCCCAGGCGTACGGTCCCGCTGTCTCATTGGTCAGTCGCTCCCTGGTGGTCACCCACCTCAACGCCAGTCGCGACAGGACTCCATAGTAGTCCGAATGCCAAGGCGCCCTTGACCGAAGCCCAGCATGTGGGCAACGCCGGCGTTACTTCGAGATGAACTTCATGATCCCGGCAATGACGTCATCGGATGGCGGCGTATCCAGATTCTGGATCCGGACCTGGCCGATCGCAACCGCCTTGCCGTCGGCTTTCGTCGACTCCATGCGCCACAACTGCTGTTTGCGGCCCTGATGGATCGGCACCGCCGTGGTGGTGATGACCTCGCCCTTGCCTGCCTGGCGGAGGAAGTCGGTGTTGTTGTTGACGCCGACCGCGATGCCCAACGTGCCGAGCCAGATCTGCGCGCCCATGCTGGCGGTCGATTCGTGCGCCGAGCAGTATGCGCCGCCATGCACGATACCGAACGGCTGCAGGTGTTGCGGGCCGACGGTCCATCGGGCGACGACCCTTTCCGCGCCGATTTCGAGGTATTCGAGGTCGAGCAGGCCATCGAGTCCGGGGAGAGCTGTCATATCCAAACTGTAGGCAACCGGTTGATTGTGATACCCCTAGGGGGTATGATCGGGTGGATGAATGACAAACCCGGCTATTCCGACAATAAGGGCGCTGTCCTCAAACGCCTGCGCCGCCCGTCATCGCGGAATCGCGGCATCGGTGACGCTGCCGATCCCGGTGCCGCTGCACCAGGGCACGTTCGGTGATCCGCCATGGCCGTTCCTCGGCTTCCGTTTCCTGCCGGGGACCGAGTTGGTCCACGCAGGACTGGAGGACCGTACGAGAGTCGCCCGCGACATCGGCCGGTTCCCCGCCGCACTCCACGCGATGCCGGCCCCCGGAGACCTCCCGGTGGACCCGTTCGGCCGCGCCGACATCGCCATACGCGGCGGATGCCCTTCCGTCGCCTGAAGACACAACGGTCCTGAGCCACGGCGACCTCTACGCCCGTCACATCCTTGTCGACGGCCAGGGCCATACGTCGGAATCATCGACTGGGGCGAACTGTGCCTGGCGCTGCTGGCCGTCGACTTCGCCGTCTCCTACTCCGCATCCGACGGTGCCGACCGCGCCGCATTCTTCGCCGCATACGGGTCGATCAGCGCCGACCACGAACTGCGTGCCCGGACTTTCTCGATCTTCTCGTGAACTACGCTCGTGAACTACGCTCGCGACGTCGGCGACCCCATTCTCGAAGCCGATTCACTCGCCGGCCCCAAGCGCGCGACGCGCTGACCCGACCACGACCGGAATGGACCGGCCCGCCCGACGGTTAGGTATGACATGACGAAACTCGCGATCACTGGGTCGACCGGGAACATCGGCGGTCGCGTTGCGCGTCATCTCGCCGACGCAGGGCTAGCCACCCGCCTGATCGTGCGCGACGCAAACCGTGCGCCGAATTTCCCCCCTACCGACGTCAGAACGGCCGAGTATGGCGATGCCGAGGCCGTACGAGCAGCGCTCGATGGCGTCGAAACCGTTTTCATGGTGTCCGCGAGCGAATCGGACGAGCGCCTCCAAGATCACAAGACGTTTGTCGACGCGGCAGTTGCCGCGGGAGTCCGTCACCTCATCTACCTATCCTTCGCCGGCGCCAGCGCCGATGCCGGGTTCACGCTCGCCCGCGACCACGGAGCGACCGAAGACCACATCCGCGCGTCAGGTCTCACCTGGACGTTCCTGCGCGACAACTTCTACGCCGAGGCCATCGCGCTCATGGGCGGCGAGGATCGCATCATACGCGGGCCCGCCGGCGAGGGCCAGGTCGCCGCCGTGGGCTATGACGACGTAGGCGAAGTGGCCGCGAAGATGCTGATCGATCCGGCAGCGCATGCGGGCGCGACATACGACCTCACCGGGCCGAAGGCCGTCACGCTGACAGAGCTCGCACAACTGCTCACCGACATCACCGGCCAGACGTACTCGTTCTACAACGAGACGATGGACGAGGCGCGCGCCAGCCGCGCGCCCTACGGGGCGCCGGACTGGCAGGTCGAGGCCTGGATCAGCACTTATACCGCGATCCGCGACGGCGAACTCGAACACGTCAGCGGCGATATCGACAACATTCTCGGCCGGCCGGCGACTCCGCTCGCAGCGATCTTCGCGGCTGGCGACGTATGACGAACGACAAGGCCCCGGTCCTGGCACGGATCGCGAAACTCCTCGCACC
>Ga0075530_1001578_pt1 | contig 10784 bp, 11 predicted proteins | sample NGEPerD_2_FD_75101 | JGI IMG/M metagenome (GOLD analysis project Ga0075530, IMG submission 75101) | Arctic peat soil microbial communities from the Barrow Environmental Observatory site, Barrow, Alaska, USA - NGEE PermafrostL1-D | ecosystem: Environmental > Terrestrial > Soil > Wetlands > Peat ...
CCGCTGGAAGAACCTCTACGGAGGCATGAAGACCCAGGAGCTCCGCCGGCTGAAGGAGCTCGAGCAGGAGAACCTGCGCCTGAAGAAGCTGGTGGCCGATCTCTCCCTGGACGTGGCCATGCTGAAGGAGCTGGCCGAGGGAAACTTCTGAGCCCGGAGAGGAGAAGAAGAGCCGCAAACCACCTGCTGGCTACCTTCCCCATCTCTGAGCGCCGGGCGGCCCGTGTCGTGTCCGTGAGTCGCTCCACCCTGCGCTACCAGGCCCGCCTGCCCGACGATGAGCCCTGGCTCCTCTCTCGCATGGAGGTGCTCGTCCGCAGACACCCCGTTACGGCTACCGCCGCATCGGAGATCTCCTGGGCCGGGAGGGCTTCCGCGCCAACCCGAAGCGCATCTACCGTCTGTGGAAGCGCGAAGGCTACCGGGTGCCCTGTCAACAGCACAAGCGCCGCCGCCTGGGCTCAAGCGAGAACACCTGCCACCGCCCGGAGCGCAAGAACTAATCTAGGCGCTCGACTTCATCTTCGACCAGGACGAAGGCGGCCGCTCCTTGAAGTGGCTCTCTATGGTAGATGAGTACACCCCGGAGTGCCCCAAGCTCCTCTGCGAACGGAGCATCACCGCGCAGGACGTGAACGACGAACTCATCTCCCTCATGAAGACCCGCAGGGTGCCCGCCCACATCCGCTCCGACAACGGACCCGAGTTCATCGCGTAGGCCATCCGCACCTGGCTCCGGAAGGCCGGAGTCGGCACCCTCTTCGTGGAACTGGGGGCTCCCTGGGAGAACGGCTACGCCGAATCATTCCACGCCCGCCTCCGAGATGAGTTCCTGAACGCCGAGAGCTTCGCCAACCTACGAGAAGCGAAAGCCCTGGGAGAGCACTGGCGCCGCGAGTACAATCACGAGCGATCGCACAGCTCCCTGAGGGTCCCTCACCCCGGAATAGTTCGCCGCCGGGCTGGCTGCCCTTCCGGGAGGAGCGTAGCCCCGACCGGAAGGGCAGCCAGCACCATCATGATCAAGGGGACTCTCATTGCGGGTGGTACGGAGAGTGGGGGCATTCCATCTCTTTTTAGCCGTGGTGGTGGATGCCTTCTCCCACCGGGTGGTGGGTTGAGCCATGACCAACCACTTGCGCGCCGAGCTCGTGCTCGATGCTCTTGATATCGCGATCTACCAGAGAAAGTCCCGCGGGGGACACTGTATTCCGACCAAGGGGACCAGTTTACCTCCCTTGTCTTCGGGTCCCGCTGCCGGAAGATGGGGCTACGCCCCTCTATAGGATCTCGGGGTGATGCCTACGATAATGCCCTCTGTGAGAGCTTCTTTGCGACGTTGGACTGCGGACTCATAGACGGGCACCGGTCCCAAAAACCCACACCGAAGCCAAGATGGGTCGTCTTCGCGTACATCGAGGGCCTCTGCAACCCTCTCAGACTGCACTCCGGCCTTGGCTAAGTGTCCCCCGTTGAGTACGAAAGGAGGTACCACGGCCAGGCTGAAGAGAGCAAGCCCGCAACCGACCACTCAAGCGGGGCAACTCCACATTGAAGGCCACTTTTCACGTTATCCTATCCTATTTACCCTTAAATTGCGGCTGTTCGCCCCGTAGAAAGGCCCCGCTTCCTATGACACGATCCTCGCTGGCAAAAGCAACTGTCTGGGCCAGCCGTTCTAACATTAGACCGCTACTCAATCCAGTTTCCATTGTCATGTTAATAACGGTCTTTGCAAGACGTACCGCCACCGGTCCCATCTTTAGAATTTCCCCCGCTACAGCCTCTGCTATGCTCATTAGGTATTCCTGGTCTCCCACCTTGGTAACCAGACCCACCTGTAACGCTTCCCCAGCCGAAATTATTTCACCGGTCAAAATCATGTGCTTAGCCTTACCTATTCCTATCACTTTGGAAAGCCTCTGTGTTCCTCCTCCACCCGGCAGTATTCCCAACTTCAATTCAGGAAGACCGAATCGAGCGTTCTCACTAGCAACCCTTATATCACAAGCTAGAGCCAACTCCAAGCCCCCCCCCAAACAAAACCCGTTAACTGCCGCAATAGCAACCTTAGGCATATCCTCAATATACTTACAGACCTCAGGAATAATGTTATCCAAAACATCCAGGGTTTCACGTTCATGAAGATTCTGAATGTCTGCGCCCGCTGAGAAGGCTTTATCTCCGGCGCCCGTAATAATTACAACGCCAACAGAATCGTCGCCCTTGACTTTACTAATTCTTTCCTTCAGGCTAAGCCACGTTTCGTAATTCATTGCGTTTCGTTGTTCGGGTCTATTGATAGTCAATATGGCTACCTTGCCCCTTTTTTCAAGAATAACATTCTGCACCTCAATCCCCACTTCCCTGATTGTAGTCAAAAACGCCTCTTCCTGTTTTTCGTCCCAAGCGCCCCGCCTTTACGTACTGGACGAGCAAGGGGCAGGGGCGGTACTTCTCTCCCAAACTCTCATTAAGGTATCTCAGGTTTTCTAAACGGGTATCCCAACCCACTAAGTCTCCCAGTTCGAACGGACCCATCGGATGATTAAGGCCTATTTTCAATGCATGATCAATGTCCTCTGCACTCGCTACGCCCTCCATCAACATATAGAAAGCTTCATTCCCGATCATTGCATTTATACGGGTAGTGACAAAACCAGGAAACTCTGCAATTTCCACTGGCTCTTTGCCCATCTGCTCAGCTACGTCAAAAGTCAGTTTTAACGTTCTGCTACTAGTCTCCAGTCCTTTGATCACTTCAACTAACTTCATTTTCTGCACCGGATTAAAAAAATGCATCCCTATAACACGTTGCGGGTTATTGGTAATCGCCGCAATTTCCGTGATACTTTTAGCAGAAGTGTTAGTAGCCAGCACAGTATGGGCAGGCGCCTCAGCGTCCAACACACGGAAAACATTGCGTTTCAATTCCAAGTCTTCAGGTACTGCTTCTATGATAAAATCAGAAAGTTGGGCAGTGGCTGCGAGATCAGAATTTGTAGTAATTCTTCCCATTAACTCCAAAGAAAGTTCTTGATTAACCTTTCCCCGCCTAACGCCCTCCTCAACGTCTAAATGGATAGCCTCCATAGCCTGTCGCAATACTTCTTCACTGGTATCCATCAACTTTACTTGGTACCCTCCGAGAGCGGTAGCATAAGCAATCCCTCGCCCCATAATACCTGCCCCTATAACACCAATAGTACTCATTTCCATATCATCACTTCTCCTTGTACAATGGCGTTTGTTTCCTGCGTTGATTATGCCTTTAGAATTGTAACAGCACAATTACCTCCAGCACCTAATACATGGGCCAAGCCGACCTTCGCCCCTCGTACCTGACGCTTCCCCGCTTCATTTCTAAGCTGCCAAACAACTTCTACTACTTGGCCAAGATGAGATGCGCCCACGGGCTCTCCTTTGCATACCAGACCTCCGCTGACATTTACCGGGTATTTGCCATCTATTTCAGTCTGCCCATCGTCAATAAGCTTTGCCGCGTCACCCACGGGACAAAGACCGAGTTCCTCATAAATCTCAACCTCACAGAAGCAATCCGTATCTTGAACCTCAAACAAGTCAATGTCTTCAGGCCCCACACCCGCTGCCCCATAAGCTATTTCACCGGTTCTCTCCGTAGGGCCGGGCGGATCTATTTTGGCGCTCATGCTATCCGCAGGCACCCTGAAGTCTGCAGAATAAAGGGCAATTGTATGAGTGCAAGCAGCTACCGTCACAGGTTTTAAGGATAACTGTTTCGCTTTCTCCTTGGTACACATAATGACCGCTGCTGCACCTTCATTGGGAGCACAAATCTCCAGCAAACGAATTGGGTCACAAACTAGAGGAGAATTCATTATCTCCTCCACTGTAAACGGTTTCTGATACATTGAATAAGGATTGTTTACACTGTTCCTATGGCTTTTTTCAGCTACCTTTGCTATGTGCAACTCTGTTGTCCCATATTCATACATATGACGACGCGCTCGCATCGCCCAGTAGCTAGGGTTGGTAGACATACCCATTTCAACTTGCCAGCGGGCATACAGCATCAGGGGATCCATGAAACCCCTGGGCATTTTCTCCACCCCGAGAACTAACGCGATATCGAACTCACCAGCTTCCAAACCCTGTATAGCTTGCTTCATAGCAACACCGCCACTGGCACAGGCCGCTTCTACATCACAAATGGGGATACCGGTTGCGCCAAGAGGTCGCATAATCCGTGCTCCAGAAGTCGCCGGAAGATACATAGTGGAACAGTAAGCAGCTCCTATGCTCTTCCAGCCAATCCCGGCATCCTGTAACGCAAGCTTAACAGCCTCTCTACCAATTTCCGCATACGATTTTTCGCCAAACCGTCCAAACTGATGCATGCCAACTCCAACAATTACTATCTCTTCCTCTTTCATTTCTTCATGCCTCCCCTTTTCAACACTAATCCCAAAGCCTAAACAGGATCAAACCTAAAGGCTATTACCTCTTCACCACTCATATTTCGATAGAGCGGATAAGCCGTAAAATTTACGTCCATACCTATCTTCAGATTGTCTGCAGTGACTAGTGGCGATTTGACCCTTATCCCTTCGGGAAGCTCTACCAGCCCTTCACCCAGCGGCACATCTCCCTTAAAGTCTCCAGGCGGTCTATTCCGTATCACAGTAAAAGTCCATAACTTGCCACGCTCGCTTAAGGCTATTACAGCCAAATCTTCTCCGGCGCAATTCTGACAACTTGACACCTCACCGAGGTTTACTTCGCCACATTCACTACACTCACTGCCTAACAACCGCACATCCTCTAGCGGGGTTAGCGGTTCAGTCAACAGCTTCTCACGAATAGGCACCATGCGTTTCTCGTCTCTTCCAGTCATGATTATTATTCTCATCTCCAATCACATTAAGCTGAACCGTCTCATACCAATGCCAGTTTTGATAGTTCGCTTCGTTCATCGGGTTCCGGTCTAAATACTAAAGGCCGGTTTCCTCCCCTCTAAAAACGCCGCCAAGCCTTCTTTGCCATCCTTGCTTAGCAAGCAGAGATTTTGCAAATTAATCTCGTCTTCCAGCTCCGCCGAAAAGTTCATATCCTCGGCCTTATAAACAGCTCTCTTTAAAAGACCAAGCTGTAAAGGAGGCAGGCTCCCCAACCTGCACACCCACTCATCGGTAGCTTCGGTCAACTCTTCCTTCCCTACTGTTTTATTTACAATTCCGATCTTTTCCGCCTCTGCAGCCTCTATAGTGTCCCCCAAAAAACATAGCTCACATGCCTTCTTCGTTCCTAATAACCGCACTAAGTTATGAATGGCACCCATATCAGGAAGCAAACCCACGCGAATAAAGCTTGCTCCAAAACTAGCTGTTCTCGAAGCTATAATTATGTCACCATTGAGAGCTAAACTAAATCCAGCACCAACCGCAACACCGTTGACTGACATAATAACAGGTTGCTTCAAATTCCTTAGGCGTGTTGCCAAAGAGTGTGACATTCGCAGCCTATCCTGTGCGCTTTCTAGTGTAGCCGCTGCCCTAGACAACTCCTTGATATCTCCGCCAGCGCAAAAGGCTGACCCGGAACCTGTAAATATCAACACCCGGTACTTGGGGTTCTTCTCTACGATATCTAGCACATAATGGAGCTCAGCGTACATTTCCTCATTTAGAGCGTTCAGTTTATTAGGACGATTAAGGATAATACGTAACCCGTTCTGTTGCTCTTCCAGAATCAAATTGCGCATAGAGGCGCTTATCCCCTCAACGTTTCCGCCCATAATTCCAATGCTCCTCTCAGGACTGTTCTCTTGTAGTCTTCTCCAGCGGACCGGCAATAAGCCGCGCACCCACTCTGTACACCTTAACCGTAATGCCTTGTGAAGGCTAGCTTTGTCTCAATCACAACACCATTCTCCCATTCTTTACCAAGTCCAACGGCCTCCCTCCCACCCATGGTTGGCTCACAGTTCTTAGACACATAAACAAACTGCGTTACCCGATCTATCCAATGCTAAATGGCACCTTCCCTTTTCAGCATGCGTTCTAGCTCTTCGACAAGCAAACTCTTGGCTACTTTTTGTTCGTCTCTAAGAGGTATACTTGCTCTTACTTCCAACCTCTCCGGCAATTTATACTTCGCAATTTGCTTCTCCAACAAAAACGCTTTCATTTCGTTGAAGGTAAATGGCTCCCCATCATTTGTCACAACAAACGCACAGGCCTTTTCTCCCATTATCGGGTCAGGCATCGCAACTACTGCCGCGTGTTTCACTCTTGGATGCATAAAGAGCAGCCCTTCAATTTCCTGAGGGTAAATATTGTGCCCCCCACGTATGATAACTTCTTTCTTCCTACCTGTAAGAGTAATATTGTTTTCTTCATCCAATTTCCCTAAGTCTCCGGTGTGAAACCATCCATCCATACCGAGAGTTCCCCACTTTTCAACAGTTTTCTCCATGTCTTTATAATAGCCGCTGCAGCTGCAAGGCCCTCTAAAAGTTATTTCACCTTCTTCTCCCGTGGCCACCTGATTGCCGTTTCCGTCAACTATCCTCACTTCGTTACCACGGTGAGGTTTGCCAGCGCTAAATAGTCTTGTCTCTATACTATCATCAACAGCTGTCCCGCTAATACCGCCTCCGTCAAAGGAACCGTAAGCGTTTAAAATGGGGGCATTCAACTTTTCTTCACCGGCAATAGCCATCTCGTAGGATAATGGGGAGGTTCCGCAATAAACGGCACGAAGTGAACTGGTGTCATAATCGTCAAAGTCGGACTCTTTTATCAGCATAGTCATCTGTGCCGGTGTAGTAACAAAAATAGTAGGTCTTTCTTTCTCGATAATCTCTAGGGCCTTTTTAGCGTTCCAAATCTCCATCGTTACCGTCTTGGCACCTTCTCGCACATTGGAATAGCAGACGGGAGCCCCCAAACCCGCTACTGCGTTAATAGCATTAAAAATGATATCTTCTTTTTTCAGGTCAAGCTTTCTATGATAAGATTCTCCTAGAGCGATCCTAGCCCCAACAGGGTGTTCTGCAACTTTAGGCATACCGGTAGTGCCGCTTGTAAGGGCTATAATTGCTACATCACCTACAGTGAATCTTGTCTCCTCAGGCTTATGAGAACCATCGGCAGGTTTGTGGCACATCTCCTCTATAGAAATACTGTTTGGGGGAACATCATCGCCAATGCAGAACAAATAATCTAATTTGGGCAATCCCGGCATCATCTTGGAAATGGATTGGTAATATTCAAAACCCCTAAATTCCGGTTGAACAACTATCCCTTTTACGCCATAATGTCTCAAGATATGCTGAATTTCACGTTCTCTTATGCTAGCCAGTGCAGTTAAACAGAGTATGCCTGCCTTCTCACATGCAATCCTGACAATATATGATTCAACACAGTTTGGAACCAACAAGAAAATTGGCTCGCCCGCTTGGAAACCTAAGTCCAAGAGGTTCATTGCCAGTTTATCCGACCTTTGTTTGATCTGTTTCCAACTTAACCTTTTGCGAGAATCAACAAGTGCTTCATCATCACCGAAAGATTTTGCACATGCATCCCATAAATCCGCAGTCGTCTCCTGCGTCCAAAATCCTTTGGCTAAATACTCGTCAATCATGTCTTCTGTATATCGGGTTGGTTTCGCCATATGTTACCCTTTCTTGCAAGACCCTTCTTTGCTCTATGACCAGATATAAAGTTCCTTACATGGCTATAAATACTTACGTTCTTGACAACCGGCAGGGAATTCCTTTTATTTCCGGCGTACCTACCGGTGGAGCCATCACCTTGTAGTCTGTGAGTACATTAAAGTTAGACTTTTTCCAGCCAAAAAAGGTTTCCGGCCCTTCCTCGGGATACCACCATCCCCAGGCAGCGTTGACAGTTTGCGGGTAAGTGTCTTCATCATATTGAAGCTTCTGCGATATCTTGCCTTTAGGAGTTTCAATATGGACCCAGTCCCCGTCTTCCAGGCCGTACTTCTTGGCAGTCTCCGGGTGTACCCTAACAATAGGCACAGGGGTCATTCTGCGTAAGGAGTCAATCATCTTAAATCCGGTCAACATAAACATGTTCTCTTTGTAGCTGGTAAGAATCAGCGGGTAATCCTCGGTAGGTTGAGGAAACTTGGTTATTCCTTCCCATGTAGGCATCGGTTCCAGCCCTTCTTCCGCCAACCTTTCCGAATATATTTCCACCTTACCCGAAGGAGTTTTGTATGGTTCATCGTCAGGTTTCTTGTATTCCTTCTCCGGGTAAAGTTTTCTAATCCTTTGAAATTCTTTAAAGGTGAGGCCTGAGCCCTCCAACAGTTCTTCTAGTGCTTCATGTTCGTCTTCGTAAAAGTACTCACCCAGTCCCAATCTTTTGGCCAGTTCATTGTATATTCTAGCATCGGTCCAGGCTTCCCCAGGCGGATCTACCACCTTCTGGTAAGCTCTATATTCCTCCCAACGCCCTCCCCAGTATCCGATAGTATCATCTTCCCAGGTCCATGCGGCTGGAAGGACATAATCCGCGACGCAGGTTGTTGGTGTATGGAAAAGCTCTTGAACCACAACCAAGTCCATCTTCATGAATGCATTGTAGGTTGCAACGGAATCAGGGTAACTGACAAGGGGATTGGTCAGGCAGCACATCACCGCACGGATTGGCTTGGCATACCCTTCGTCCAAATTAGCCTTAACCAGTGCCTGGTAAGGCACAAATGACCATCTTGCCACACCTCTCAGTTCTTTTCCCAACATCTTACTCTTATCGCGACCCACTTTGCCTAACAGCATCATACTGCCTGGCCGCTTATGATTTGCATGTTTTAGAAAGACATCCCCCCCCGGCACATTCAGGTTTCCGGTAACCGAGCGCAAAATGGAGGTTACTCGGAAAGTGTCAAAACTATTGGCCATAAACTCAAGCGAATTACCCTCCTGAATTGATGCCGGTTTCGTACTAGCATACAGCCTGGCCAACTTCACAATGTCTTCTCTGGGTATCCAAGTCATGTTAGCTACGTCATCAAGAGTAAACTTCTCTATTTCCTCGCGGAACTTGTCAAATCCTACTGTCCATTTCTCAACGAACTCTTTCTCGTAAAGATTCTCTTCAATGACGACTTTCAGCATACCCATAGCGAGAGCACCGTCACTGGCCGGCCTGGGACGAATCCACCAATCGGCATAGTTCTCTACTACCCAGGTTTTCCTGGGGTCTATTACCACTATCTTTAGGTCATTAGCAGGATCTCTTTTCATTTTCAGGACGTGCCGGCCCAAATAGCGCCGGGCATCAGCACCCCAAAATATTATCAATTTGGGCAAAGGATCTTCCGGCTTTTTCACCGCCTCCGGAACATCCGGCAGCGGCGAGCGCCCCATGGTGTAATAGTACGCCTCTTGGCGCGGTACACCACACAAACCGCCAGGCGTTATCACATTGGGTGTACCAAAAACTGTGGCGAGGCGGTGGCCAAAAATTGTCTCCATACTTTTAGGCTCGCCAAGCAGCAAGGCAAAAGCTTCCGGCCCAAATTTCTCTTTAATGTCCAACAACTTGGAGGCAATATCATCCAGTGCCTCCTCCCATGAAACCCGCTGCCATTTACCCTCCCCTCTCTTGCCTGCCCTCTTTAGGGGATGCTTCAGGCGATTGGGATGATTTTCCACTCCCACCAAAGTACGCGGTCCCTTCGCCCCAGGACAGACTGAATGCCGAAAATCACTATTTCTATCCGGCCTAACCGAGATAAGCTTTCCATCTTCAACGATAGCGACTACTGCGCAGGACAAATGGCACACACCACAAAAATTATGAATCTCTTTGCGTTCTACCATTTAGCCGCCCTCATCCAAATAGCTTTTCCATAAAGTTAAAGTTAACGAGTTAAAGATTCTCACCTTCCCAACCGTTTTTGTCCTCCTGTGCTCACACAAAGGCAACAACAGTAACAAAGAAGCAGCAATACACTTATACTATCTTCAACAAATTGTGACACATTAATAAGCCAGAAATAGCTACATGACGCCTCAGACCTTGTTCCAATTCAAGGTATTAAGAAGCCCCTTGTAACTATTTCTGACTCCTTTGTTAACGTTCAGCTTCGCATTGCCTATCTTACTTCAATAGCCCAAGCTCCTTCAGATATCTTTCGGCACCGAGATGGAGTGGCAAAAGAAGCCCCTCATACCCATCAACCGTCGTTTCAGGAGTATATTCCGCAGCCCCGGGATGAATAGCGTTCCATTCTTCCTGGTGGCCATGAACCTCCTTCAATATATTGTAGACTACATCTTCAGGAACATCCTTGTTGGTTACTAAAACAATTCGCACAGCTACAGTTTGCACATCTTCATCCATACCATCGTATGTCCCACCTGGTATCACGCTGCTGGAGAAGAACGGCGCTATGTCTTTAATATCATCTATCGATTGGTCACTCAGTTCAACAATCTTGACATCCTGAGTCGAGCTCACTTCTGTCACTGCAGCAGCTGGGGGACCAGCGAAATAAGTTCCGACATCTATAGTGCCGTTTTTGAGGGCAGCAGTTGTTTCATTAGGGCTCAGGAACCTCTCTTCCACATCATCGTACGTAAGCCCAAACGCCTCCAGAACTGCCGGAACTCCGATCAGGGCCATATTCGACCCGGGAGAACTGACACCAATTCTTTTCCCTTTAAAATCAGCAATCGAATTTACAGGCGAATCTTTTTTCGTGACGAAATGAACAACGGCAGGCTGTCCCTGCATCATCACTCGTAAATTATCCAACTTCTCCTC
>Ga0075530_1001579_pt1 | contig 10784 bp, 8 predicted proteins | sample NGEPerD_2_FD_75101 | JGI IMG/M metagenome (GOLD analysis project Ga0075530, IMG submission 75101) | Arctic peat soil microbial communities from the Barrow Environmental Observatory site, Barrow, Alaska, USA - NGEE PermafrostL1-D | ecosystem: Environmental > Terrestrial > Soil > Wetlands > Peat ...
GACGCGGCACTAGGACGCGGGGCGGATCCAGACGGTGGTGGCGTCGAAGCCACCGAACGGGTCCACCGTCATCCCCCGCACGGAACGGCTCGTCGCGTACCGGATGACGAACTGCACGACGGGCAGCACCGCGTAGGTGGTGAGGACGGCCTCGCCTGCCGTGGCGTAGATCTCGGCGCGCGCATCCGCGCCGCCGGTCTGACGGGCTTCGTTGACGGCCGCGTCGACCTCGGCCACCGCGATGCGGGCCACGTTCTCCCCCGCGCCGGTGATGAACCAGGGGCTGAGGAACGTGTCGTCGCTGGTGAACTGGCCGACGATCCCGGATCGGAACAGGTCGGGGTCACCATTGGCGAGGAACTCTGCGTAGGCGTCTTGGGCGTGGGGGCGGGCCACCGCGGCGATCCCCGCGGTGGCGAGCTGGGCGATGGCGCGCCCGGCGATCGCGGCCTGGGTCGGGTTGTCGTCGAAATCAATGTTGATGGCGGGGACCGTGCCGTCGGGGAACGCCTCGGCGAGGAGCTGTTTGGCGCCGGCGAGGTCGTGGTCGCAGACGTCGCGGCATTGGTCACGCGGCCCGCCGAACACCCCCGCAGGGAACAGCCCTTCAGCGACGATGCCGGCGCGCGGGTAGCCGGCTTCCACGAGACCGTCCACGTCGAGGGCGCGGACGATCGCCTGGCGAAAGCGCGTGTCGGCGAACTTCGGGTTCTCGCGATCCATCGCGTAGAAGCCGGTCGCCAGGTAGGGCGCCCCGTATTCGAGGGTACGCGTCGGCACCTCGTCGCCCGCACCAAGTCGCACCACGTCGACCCGGCCCGCGGTCAATGCCTTGTGGGCGGCGGCGGCATCGTCGTAGGCGACGAGATCCACCCGGGCGACCCGCGGGCGGATCGCGTCCGCCTCGGTGCGGCGCAATTGGTAGCCGTCGCCGTCCTGGTCCACCACGCGGAACGGCCCGGACCCGACGGGGTCGGTCGCAAGGTCATCGAGCCCGTCGGCCGACACGATGCCGAGACCCGGGTTTGCGAGCACCGCGGGAAAGGCCGCGAACGGCGTCGCCAGCGTGATGACAACGGTGCGACGGTCGGTCGCTTCGACCCCGGTGAGAGTCTCGGCAGCGCCGGCCTGGAGCTCCACGAAGCCGGCAATCGGGGCCAACAATCCGGAGATCGGGGATTCGGTTGCCGGGGCGGCGACCCGATCGAGGGTGGCCTTCACGTCATCGGCGGTGATCGGGTCGCCGTTGGAGAACTCGATGCCCTGGAGCAGGGTGAGCTCGAAGCGGGTCTGGGCGTCGTTGACCTGCCAGCGGGCCGCAAGCGCCGGGCCCGGCTCCTGGGTGCGCCGGTCCAGCCCGACCAGCGGCGTGAAGAGCATCTCGGCGACGAGCACCTCGGTCGGCTCGTCGGCGAGCGCCGGGTCGAGCGTCGCCAGGTCGACGGTTCCGACCCGTAGCGTGCCGCCGCGGACCGGCTCGTCGTCGTTCGAGCTCGCGCACGCGCTGAGTGCAAGGGCGAACACGACGATACCGGCGAGCACCCTTCGGTTTCGTTGCCGCATCACATGTCTTCCCGCGTCTCGGCGAAGTGGCACGCCACCGGGTGGCCCTGACCCCGATCGACGAGCTCCGGATCGATCTCGGCGCATACGTCCTGTGCTTTCCAGCATCGTGTCCGAAATCGACAGCCAGTGGGGGGATCCGTCGCGTGGGGAACGTCGCCCTCGAGCATGATCCGGCTCCGCTGGGCTTCGCGGCGGGGATCGGGGATCGGCACCGCGCTGAGCAACGCCTGGGTGTAGGGATGGCCGGCCTGGGTGTAGACGGCGTCGGCCGGACCGGTCTCGACCAGGCGCCCGAGGTACATGACGGCGACGTCGTCGCAGATATGGCGAACGACCGCGAGGTCATGACCGATGAACAGGTAGGCGATCCCGAGGGTGGCCTGGAGGTCCTCGAGCAGGTTCACGACGCCGGCCTGGATCGACACGTCGAGCGCCGAGACGGGCTCGTCGAGCACCAGCAGGTCCGGTTCGAGGGCGAGGGCCCGGGCGATGCCGATGCGCTGGCGTTGTCCGCCGGAGAACTCATGCGGAAACCGTGACCCGTCGTCGGGTTCGAGGCCGACGAGGCTGAGCAGCTCAGCGACCCGCGCGGTCCCGCCCGCGCCGTAGATGCGGTGGATCCGCATCGGCTCGGCCACGATCGCCGCAGCCGTCATGCGCGGGTCAAGCGACGCGTAGGGGTCCTGAAAGACGATCTGTATTCGGGCCCGCAACCGGCGCAGCTCCCGCCGGTCGGCCGCGGTCACGTCGATGCCATCGAACCGCACCGAGCCCGACGTCGGTTCGATCAGCCGCAGTACCGCACGGCCAGTCGTGGATTTGCCACAACCGGACTCCCCCACGATGCCGAGCGTCTCGCCGCGCCGCAGGGAGAAGCTCACCCCGGACACGGCCTGCACGACACCGGTCGCCCGGCGGAACAGCCCGGCGCGCACCGGGAACTGCCGGACGAGGTCCCGTACCTCGAGCAGCGGCTCACCGGTCACTGGTTCCCGGCCGTGGTCGGGCGACCGGGCGGCCGGCTCGTCGGCGTCCGGCTCGTGGGCGCCGGCCTCGTGGACGCCGGCCTCGTGGACGCCGGGGCTCGTGGGCGCCGGGCTCGCGGCGGCGATCTCCTCGGCGTGGTGACACGCGACGTCGTGACCCGCAGCGATGGGTCGCAGCGGCGGCACGGCATCCGCGCAGCGGTCGTCGAGCCGGGCGTACGGACAGCGCGGGTGGAACGCGCATCCGGGCGGGAGCGCGAGCGGTGACGGCGGCTGGCCGGCGATCGCCTGCAGCCGGCCGGCCTGACCGACACCGCGATCCAGGCGCGGCACCGCGGCGAGGAGACCTGCGGTGTAGGGGTGACGGGTCCGGTAGAACAGATCGTCGACTCCGGCGCGCTCGACGGCCCGGCCCGCGTACATCACCATGACCCGGTCCGCCATCCCGGCCACGACACCCAGGTCGTGGGTGATGAGCACGATCGCGGTGTCGGTACGGGCCTGGATGCGTTCGAACACATCCAGCACCTGGGCCTGGATGGTGACGTCGAGCGCGGTGGTGGGCTCATCCGCGATGAGGACCGCGGGATCGTTGGCGATGGCCATGGCGACCATGGCGCGCTGGCGCATCCCGCCCGACAGCTCGTGCGGGTACTGATCGACCTGTCGGGATGGATCGGCCAGGCCCACCAGCCCCATCAGCTCGATGACTCGGGCCCGGACCTCGGCCCGCCCGATCGACTCGTGCACCGTGATCGCCTCGGCGATCTGGTTGCCGACGCGTTGTACCGGGTTGAGGGCGGCGAGCGAGTCCTGGAACACCATCGCGATGTGTTTGCCCCGCACGGATTCGAGCTCGGACTCCGACAGGTCCAACAGGTCTCGACCGTCGAAGTGCACCTGGCCCGACACGTTCCTTCGACGCGGCATCAGGCCGAGGATGGCCATCGCGGCCGCGGTCTTTCCCGAGCCGGACTCGCCCACGATGGCGAGGGTCTCACCCGCGGCGACGGTGAACGACACGTCGTCGACGGCGCGCAGTGGCCCGTTGTCGGTCGGGAACGTGACCGAGAGGTGCTCGACCGAGAGCACCGGCTCGGTGCGGGTCGCGTCGCTCATGACCGCACCGCCCTACCGCCGGCCCGAACGAGGGTCGAACGCGTCGCGCAGACCGTCACCGAGGAAGTTGACCGCCAACACGGTCAGCAGGATCGCCAGACCCGGGAAGTAGAGGAGGTAGGCCTGGTCGGTGCCGATGGAACCCTCGGCGTTGGCGAGCATGTTGCCCCACGACGTGTCGGGGGGCTGCACCCCGAACCCGAGGAATGACAGCGTCGATTCGGCGATGATCGCGCCGGCCACCGCGAGCGTCGCGGTCACGATGATCGGCCCGATGGCGTTGGGCAGGATGTGGCGGACGACGATCCGTAGCGGCGAGGCGCCGGCGGCGCGGGCAGCTTCGATGAACTCGTGTTCCTTGAGCGCGAGCACCTGGGCGCGCACGACGCGCGCCGCGTACATCCAGAACAGCCCCGCGAGCACCGCCATGATCGTCCAGTTGGCCTGGCCGAAGTACTTGAGCGCCATGGCCAGGATCGCGAGCTCGGGCACCACGAGGAACAGGTCGGTGACCCACATCAACGTACGGTCGGTGGCCCGACCGAAGTAGCCGGCCAGCGCGCCCACCACGGTGCCGAGCAACGTCGACAACAACGCAACCGCGAAGCCGATCCCGAGTGAGATCCGCCCCGCATACAGCAGACGGCTGAGCTGGTCACGACCGAGGTCGTCAGTGCCGAACCAGTGCGATCCCGACGGGCCGACCGGGCCGAGCAGTAGGTCCTGGGTCTTCGGGTCGTACGGCGCGAACCAGCTCGCTCCGAAGCACACCACCGCGAGCCCCACGAGCACGACCACGGCAGTGACAGCGAGTCGGTGGCGCAAGAAACGTCGGCGGAACCGCGCGAGCTGCGAGCGACCGGTGCCCCGCCCACGACCGTCGGGTTCTCGGTCGGACTCGAGCGTCGCGGTCGCCGCCGGGATGAGCTCGGTGGGACCGAAGCCGGTCTGTTCGGTGCGGTCGCCGAGCGCGGGATCGGCGCGGCGAAGTTCGTCATCCGGGCTCACCGTCCTCCACCCCCCGAAAGCCCGTCACCCGGGCGACACCGCGCGCTCACGAGAGGCGGATGCGGGGGTCGAGCCAGCCGTAGACGACATCGGCCAGGAGGTTGAACGCCACGATGAACAGCGCGGTCACCACGGTCCAGGCAGTGAGCATGGTGGCGTCACCCGCGGTGAGCGCGTCGAAGAACAGCCGGCCCATGCCCGGCACCGAGAAGATCGTCTCGGTCACGATGACCCCGCCGAACAGCACCCCGATGTCGAGCGCCATCACGGTCACCAGTGGGATGAGCGCGTTGCGGAGGCCGTGGCGCCAGATGACCCGACGGCGGGGCACGCCCTTCGCTCGGGCGGTTCTGATGTAGTCGGCCGACATCACGTCGAGCATGGCGGCCCGTTGGTATCGGCTCCACCCGGCGATGATCTGCACGGTGAGGGTCAGCACGGGCAGCGCGAGGTGGCGGAGGTAGTCGAGGTCGAAGCCGGTGCGGTCGGCCGAGTGCAGACCGACCGAGTAGAACACCGGCTCGGAGAGGTCGAACCACTCCTTCGGTCTGATCCCGAGGAACTCGATGGCCATGAGCCCGAAGAAGAACGGTGGCAGCGCGAGCCCCACGAACGCGAGCGCGGTGAACGTGTGATCGAGCGTGGAGTACTGCTTGATCGCCGAGAGCACTCCAACGATCACCGCGATGATCGCGGCGAGCAGGACACCCCAGAAGATCAGCTGCAGCGTGTACCACATGGCGCGCCGGATCGTGGTGAACACGTCCGCGCGGGTGCGTTCGCTCTCGCCCCAGTCGCCACGGGCGAAATCACCGAGCCAGTCGCCGTACTGCACCACGATCGGGCGGTCGAGGCCGAGGCGCTCGCGCTCGTGTTCGACCGCCGCCACGCCGCCACGACCTTCACGGAGCCGGGCTGTCGGGTCGAACGTCGCCCGCACGAACACGAACAACAGGAACGACGCGACCAGCACCACCGGGATGGCGAGCAGCACCCGACGGGTGACGTAGCTCACCACCGCCGGCGGTCCGATCCCGGCCGATGGGCACTCGGAAGGGTTAGCCCTCCAGGCGCCACGTGTTCATATTCCAGAACATGGCGAGGATCGGGTTGTCACTGATGGCGGCGTCGATGCGGTCGCTCCACAGCGCAATGTTGGGCAGCGGGTCGAGCGGCAACGACACCTGCGCGGCCGCGAGCAGCCGGTCAGCTTCCTGCTGCGAGCTCGCCCGCAGCGCGTCGTCGGTGCTCGTCTCGACCGTCTTCATCAGCGCGTCAGCCTCCGGCACGTTGGTAGCCGTGACGTTTCCCCCCGAGAAATCATTGTCCTCGCTCGGGATGTTGCCGGAACACATGATGGCGCACAGACCGGGCTCGAGGGTGGTTGTCACGTTCGCGAACAACGCGAGCTCGTAGTTCCCCTCGACGAGAGTCTCGCCGAAGAGCTGATCCGGCTTCTGGTTCTTGATCTTCAGCTCGATCCCCGCTTCGGCCAGCTGGGCCTGGAGGATCTCCTCGGTGAGCTCCCGACGCTGGTTGCCGGTGTCGGTCACGATGGTGAGGGAGAGCTTCTTGCCGTCCTTGGCGTAGATGCCGTCGCCGCCCTTGGCCCAACCGTCGCCGGTCAACAGCTCGTCGACACGGGCCAGGTCGGGTACGTAATCGGCCCAGGCCTCGGTGTCGGCGTAGGCCGACAGGATCGGCGGGTTCAGGGTCTGTATCGGCTCGTTGACGCCGAGGGCGCCGAACAAGCTCTGCACGATCGCGGCGCGGTCGATCGAGTAGCCGATCGCCTGGCGCACGGCGACGGAATCGAGCGGCGCCTTGGCGTTGTTGATCCACAGCGCCTCGACGTTGCCCGTATCGGCGGTGTAGAGCGACTGGCCGCCACTCACGCCGTCTTCGATCAGCTTCACGGCCGCGGGCTCGGACTGCGGGTAGATCGCGTCGACCTCGCCCGACTCGAAGGCCTTGAACTCCGACGCGGTGTTCTCGATGAACCGGAAGACGACCTTGTCGATCTGCGGCTGGGTACCCCAGTACGCGTCGTTGGGCACGAGGGTCACGCTGACGCCCCGGTCCCAGCTCTCGATCTTCCACGGCCCGCCCGACCAGTCGTAACCGTCACTCATCTGCTTGGTGCGGTTCTTGCCTTCGAGGATGTGGCTCGGGAAGACGCCGTAGTCCGCGCCGAAGAGCTGCTTCCACGAGCCGAACGGCTCACCTTCCTTGAACGTCACGACCGCGGTCTGCGGATCGCTCGTGTCGACACCCTCGATCTGGTCGTAGCCCGTCGGGTCCCACACGTCCTTGCCGGTGGCGATCTCTTCCCAGGTGTACGCGAAGTCATCGGAGGTGATCGGCGTCCCGTCGGACCACACGGCCGCGGGGTTGATGCGGTAGGTCACGCGCTGGGCGCCGGCCTCATCGGTGTCGACTGTCGGCGCGTCGGCGAGGAGGGGACTCGGGACGTACCGCCAGGTTCCATCCACCTCGACGACGTCGAACACACGGGGCATCGTGTGCTCCTGCATCGTCCAGACGCCCCAGACGGCGCCGGCGCAGCTCGAGATCCAATCGGCGCACGCGGGTTCCTGCTCCGCGCCGATCACGAGCGTGCCGGAATCCGGCACGCTCGTGGACACGTCATCCGTCGGCTTCTTGGAGCTCGACTTGTCCGTGGTGCCGCATGCCGCGGCCACCACCGCGAGCGCGCAGATTGCCGCCAGCCATCCTCGACGAAGACCGTTCACTTCGATCACCCTCCCAGTATCCCGCTGTCATTCTTGCGCCGAGGGTGTCGGCACGCGCGGGCCGCTACTGGAGTCGGAGACCGAGAAGAATCGTGGTCATCATGAAGATGATGCCGGTGATGATCGTCAGGCGGTCCAGATTTCGCTCTACCACGGTGGACCCGGCCATCGCGCCGCCCATCGACCCGCCTCCGAACATGTCGGACAGACCGCCACCCCGACCGGCGTGCAGGAGGATGAAGGCGATCATCGCGAACGCGGTGGCGACCTCGATCGCGATGAGGATGGCGTTCAGCACGGCAGCAACGCTACCAAACGCCCCGCCGATAGGTCGTCACGTGCTGTAACGGACGACACGGGCGAACTCGTCGGGATCGAGCGATGCGCCGCCGACGAGGAGACCGTCGATGCCGTCGCGGCTCATGAGCTCCTCCGCGTTGCCCGGCTTGACCGAGCCGCCGTACTGCATGCGGACCGCATCGGCGGTGACCTGGTCGTAGCGGTCGGCCATCGCGGCGCGAATCACGCGGATCGTCTCCTGCGCGTCGTCGGGCGTCGCGTTGCGGCCGGTGCCGATTGCCCAGATCGGCTCGTATGCAACCACGCAGCCCGCGACATCGGCCGCCTTGACCGCCTCGAACGCCGCCACGACCTGGCGGCGCACCTTATCCTCGGTGCCACCGGCCTCGCGCTCGTCCAGCGTCTCGCCGACACACACGATCGGTGTCATCTCGTTGGCGAGCACGGCCCGGGTCTTGCGGTTCACCATCTCGTCGGTCTCGCCGAACAGCTCGCGCCGCTCGGAGTGACCGACGATCACGTAGGTGACATGCAGCTTGGCGAGCATCGGCGGCGCGACCTCACCGGTGAACGCGCCGTGGTTCTCCCAGTGGCAATTCTGCGCGCCGAGCGCCATCGGGATGCGGTCGCTCTCGAGCGTCGTCTGCACCGATCGCAAGTCGGTGAACGGGGGGCAGAGCACGACATCGACACGTTCGTAGTCGTCCTCATCGAGGAGGTACGAGAGCTTCTGGGTGGTCTGGATAGCCACGAAGTGGTCGTGGTGCATCTTCCAGTTCCCGGCGATGATGGGCCTGCGCGCCGCGGTCGTGTCAGTCATTTGGAGTCTCGTTTCCCTTCGCGGAGAGCCTGGAGCCCGGGGAGATCCCCGAGCTCGATGAACTCGAGCGACGCCCCGCCGCCCGTGCTCAGATGGTCGACCTGATCAGCCAGCCCGAACTGTCGGATGGCCGCGCCGCTGTCGCCACCACCGATCACGCTGAAGGCCGATGACTCGGCGACGGCCTCGGCGACCGTGCGGGTACCCGCCGCGAATGGTGTCACCTCGAACACGCCCATGGGGCCGTTCCACAACACGGTGCGCGCCTCGGCGATCTCGTCGGCGAAGACCACCGCGGTCTCCGGTCCGATGTCGAGACCCTTCCAGCCGTCGGGCATCCGCCTCGCCTTCACGACCTGCACCTCGGCGTCTTCGGTGATCTCGCGGGCGATGACCACATCGAGCGGCACCTTGACCCGGCCGGTGGAAAGGAGTCGCTTGCAGTCGTCCACGCGGTCGGGCTCCACGAGTGAATCGCCGATCGAGTAGCCCTGCGCGACGAGAAAGGTGAATGCCATCGCGCCGCCGACGAGGATGGAGTCGCAGCGGTCGAGCAGCGTGTCGATCACACCCAGCTTGTCGCTCATCTTGGCGCCGCCGAGCACGGCTACGAACGGCTTCTTCGCTCCGTCGAGCAGGCCCGAGAGCACATCGACCTCTCGGAACAACAGCCGCCCGCCGGCGCTGGGCAGGATCCGGGGAGGCCCGACGATCGACGCGTGGGCGCGGTGTGAGACACCGAACGCCTCGTTCACGTACACGTCGACGGCCGCGCACAGCGACACCGTGAAACCCGCCGCGTTCTCGGTCTCCCCGGGGTTGAAACGGAGGTTCTCCAACAGCACCACGTCGCCCGGGCGCATGTCCGCGATCCGTCGGTCGGTCTCGAAGCTCACCGCGTTCGGCGCCAGCGGCACGTCGGTGCCGAGCAGCTCGCCGAGCCGTCGAGCCACCGGGGCCAGGCTGTACTGCGGATCGGGCTCACCCTTCGGCCGGCCGAGATGGCCGCACAGGACGGCGGCAGCCTTGTGATCGACAAGCCACTGGATGGTCGGGACCACCGTGGTGAGACGAAAGTCGTCGGCCACCTCCCCGAAGCGCAGCGGCGTGTTGCAGTCGATGCGCACGAGCACGCGCGTACCGGCGCGGATCGGCAGGTCCTCCAGGCGCGGCAGATTGTCGACCATAGGAATCGGGCGATCGCGGGGTGCTACTTGGCGCCGATGAAGCCGACGAGGTCGACCAGTCGGTTCGAGTAACCCCACTCGTTGTCGTACCAGCCGAGCACCTTGACCGTCTTGCCCGCGGCCATCGTGTCATAGGCCGAGAAGATGCACGACGACGGGTTTCCCACGATGTCGGCGGACACGAGCGGCTCGTCGGTGCTCTCGAGCACTCCCCGGTACGACGGGTTCTCGGCCGCCTTGGCGAACGCGGTGTTCACGTCGTCGACCGATGCTTCGGTCTTCAAGGTGGCCACGAGGTCGGTGATCGACCCGACCGGCGTCGGCACCCGCAGGGCCAGCCCGTCGAGCCGGCCCTTGAGGTCCGGCAGGACCACGCCGATCGCCCGGGCCGCGCCGGTGCTCGACGGAATGATCGACAGGCCCGCCGCGCGCATGCGCCGGAGATCGGCCTTGCCCCCACGAGTGGCGGTCGCCTGGTCCTGGAGCTGCTGGTCGGTGGTGTAGGCGTGCACCGTGGTGATAAAGCCGTGCTCGATCCCGAAGCTGTCGTCGAGAACCTTGGCCATGGGCGCGAGGCAGTTGGTCGTGCAGGACGCGTTCGACACGACCGTGTCCTTCGCCGGGTCGAACACGTCGTCGTTGACGCCCATGCAGATCGTCGCGTCGGCATCACCGCTCGGCGCGGAGATCACGACTCGCTTCGCTCCGCCCTGCAGATGGGCGGCGGCCTTCTCCCGGGCGGTGAACAGCCCGGTCGACTCGATCACCACCTCGACGCCCTCGGCGCCCCACGGGATCTCGGCCGGGTCGCGGGAGTCGAGCTTCTTCACCTCGTGACCGTCGACCGAGAAACCCCCGTCGGTGGCCTCGATCTCGTTGGACAGCCGGCCACCCACGGAGTCGTGGCCGAGGAGGAACGCCATCGTCTCGGCGTCGCCGAACGGGTCGTTCACCGCCACGAGCTCGACGCCGGCGTCGGCGCCCCGCTCCAGCAGTGCGCGGAAGAACGAACGCCCGATCCGGCCGAAGCCGTTGATCCCGACCC
>Ga0075530_1001581_pt1 | contig 10775 bp, 7 predicted proteins | sample NGEPerD_2_FD_75101 | JGI IMG/M metagenome (GOLD analysis project Ga0075530, IMG submission 75101) | Arctic peat soil microbial communities from the Barrow Environmental Observatory site, Barrow, Alaska, USA - NGEE PermafrostL1-D | ecosystem: Environmental > Terrestrial > Soil > Wetlands > Peat ...
CGGTACGGGCTGACGACCGTCGGGACGGCGGCGCACGCCTTCACGCTGGTGCACGACGACGAGCCGGCCGCGTTCGCCGCGCAGGTGGGCTCGCTGGGCGCCTCGACGACGCTGCTCGTCGACACCTACGACGTCGCCGAGGCGGTGCGGACGGCGGTGTCGGTGGCCGGGCCGTCGCTCGGCGCGGTGCGGCTCGACTCCGGCGACCTGCTCGCGCTGGCCCGGCAGGTGCGCGCCCAGCTCGACACGCTGGGGGCCCGCGACACCAAGATCGTCGTCACCAGCGACCTCGACGAGCACGCGATCGCCGCGCTGGCCGCGGGCCCGGTCGACTCCTACGGCGTCGGCACGTCGCTGGTCACCGGCAGCGGCGCGCCCACCGCCGGTCTGGTCTACAAGATGGTGGCGCGCGAGAACCCCGGCGGGGACCTCGTGGGTGTCGCCAAGACGTCGTCCGGCAAGGTGGGGGTCGCGGGCCGCAAGTGGGCCCGGCGGCGGGTGGCCGACGGTGTCGCGGTCGCGGAGGTGGTCTCGACGCACCCTCCGGAGCGGCGCCCGCCGACCGACCGGTCCCTGCTCGTGCCGCTCGTCGTGAACGGCGACGTGGACGACGTCTGGACCGGCCCGGCGGCCGTGCCGCGGGCCGCCGGGCGCCACGCCGCGTCGCTGGCCGAGCTGCCGGCGTCCGCCCGCCGCCTGTCGCGCGGGGAGGCGTGCATCCCGACCGAGATGGAGGAGCCATGAGCCGAGCACTGGTGATCGTCGATGTCCAGAACGACTTCTGCGAGGGCGGTTCGCTGGCGGTGGACGGCGGCCGCGACGTGGCGGCCGCGGTCGGGGAGCGCGCGCGCGCCTACCCGGTGGCGGTCGCGACCCAGGACTGGCACATCGACCCGGGTGACCACTTCAGCGAGGACCCCGACTTCGTGCACTCGTGGCCCGTGCACTGCCTCGCCGACGGCCCCGGCTCGGACTTCCACCCGATGCTCGACACCTCCTCGGTGCGGGCCGTGTTCCGCAAGGGCGCCCACACCGCTGCCTACTCGGGGTTCGAGGGGACGACGCCCGGCGCCGACGGCGACCAGGTGCCGCTGGCGGTGTGGTTGCGCGCCAACGGCGTGGACGCCGTCGACGTGGTCGGCATCGCCACCGACCACTGCGTACGCGCCACGGCGCTCGACGCGGTCGCCGCCGGGTTCGCCACCCGGGTGCTGCTCGACCTCACCGCCGGTGTGTCGCCCCGGACGACGCAGACCGCCGTCGACGAGATGCGCACCGCCGGCGTCGAGCTCGTCTGAGGTCGGACGGTCGGGTCCGGTCGGGGGGAGGAGCGGTCAGAGGATGAAGATGAGCAGGGCGATGATCGCCAGAACTCCGACGATCGTCCAGATCAGGCTGCTTCCGCGCACGGACCACACCTCCAGTACTCGAGGGACTCGTCTCCCGGCCGACGATCTTCGAACCGCCGGCCGCCAGCAAGATCTAAGCCCATGCGGCCCGACCTCGCATCCGGGAGCGATCACCGCGGAGCGATGCCCGCGGGCAGGTCGAGGGCGTGCAGCAGCCGCAGGCGCTGGGTGGGACGGGTCATCGCGACGTAGAGGTCGTTGGCCCCGCGCACCCCCCCGGCCAGGATCTCGGCCGGCTCGACCAGGACGACGCCGTCGAACTCCAGGCCCTTGGCGTCGGCCACGGTCAGCACCGCGACAGCGGAGTCCAGCGCGGTGGCGCCGGTGCCGACGTCCGGCAGCGCCTCCCGCAACGCGGCTAGCGTGTCCGCCTGGCGCGCCGGGCTCGTGACCACGGCGATCCGGCCGCCGGCCAGCAGCTCGGCCTCCTCGCGGACCACGGCCACGACCGACTCGGGCGTCACGCCGGTCAGTCGTGTCGCCACCGGCGGCCAGGCCCCCTCGCGCACCGACGTCGGCGCCGGCGCGTCCACGCCGGCCGCCCGGAGCACCGCGGTCGCGGACGCCATGATCTGCGCCGGTGTCCGGTAGTTCACGGTCAGCTGCTCGTGCCGCCACCGGTCGCCCACCAACGGCGACAGGGCCTGCTCCCACGACGTCGCGCCCGCGGCCGCACGCGTCTGTGCCAGGTCGCCCACGACCGTCATCGACCGTGTGGGGCAGCGCCGTCCGAGCAGCCGCCACATCATCGGTGACAGCTCCTGCGCCTCGTCCACCACGACGTGGCCGTAGGCCCACGTGCGGTCACCGGCAGCGCGCTCGGCCACCGACAGGTACGGCCCGGACTCGGCGAACCGGTCGACGAGGTCGCCGGCGGAGACGACGCCGCCGGCACCGGTCATCGACAGCACGCCGCGCGCGTACTCGAGCTCGTCGCGTCTCTGCCTGGCCTGGACCCGCTCGGCGGCGCTGGGCCCGGTGACGTCGTCCCCGATCAGCTCCGCGGCCTCGTCCAGCAGCGGGACGTCGTCGGTGGTCCACGGTGCGCCCGGCTCTCGGCGCAGCAGCGCGCGCTCGGACGGCGTCAGCTCCAGCGCCGCCTCCGCCAGCCGGTCGGGGTCGGCGAACAGGCCGGCGAGCAGTCGCTGCGGGGTCAGGGGCATCCAGGCGAGGTTGAGGGCGCGCCGGACGTCCACGGAGCCGCGGAGGTCGGTGATCACGTCCGCCCGGTCCTCCGGGTCGAGGCGCGTGCCCATCGACCGGCCCATCTGCTCGGCCAGCTGGACGAGCAGGTCCTTGACGAACACGACTCGGGCCTCGTTGTGCGGCTTGCCCGACCTTCGGGCCTTGTCGCGCGCCGACGCCACGGCCCTCGGACGCAGGACGACGGAGTGCCCCTCGACGTCCATCCGCACCGGCTCGTCGGGCACGCGCTGGCGTGCCTCGACGGCCCGGGCGATGACGGCGGCCATCCTCGGGTCGCCCTTGAGCGCGGCGACGGCCTCGTCGTCGCTGTGCCGGGCGTCCACGCCGGGGTACAGCTGCCCGGCGGTCAGCAGCACCACACCGGTCTCACCCAGCGAGGGCAGCACCTGGTCGATGTAGCGCAGGAACACCGGGCTGGGCCCCACCACCAGGACGCCGCTGCGCTCGAGCCGGTCGCGGTGCGTGTAGAGCAGGTACGCCGCGCGGTGCAGGGCGACCGCGGTCTTGCCGGTGCCGGGGCCGCCCTGCACGACCAGCACACCGGCGGCGTCGGAGCGGATGATCCGGTCCTGCTCGGCCTGGATCGTCGCGACGATGTCGACCATCCGGCCGGTGCGCTGGGCGGTCACCGCGGCCAGCAGCGCCCCCTCGCCCTGCAGCGCCGCCCGCGCGTCGTCGTCCAGCGCCTCCAGGTCGAGAACGTCGTCCTCGACCCCCGTGACCGAGCGGCCGCGCGTGACGAGGTGTCGGCGGCGGACGACGTCCCCCGGGGTCGCCGCGGTCGCCTGGTAGAAGGGCATCGCGGCCGGGGCCCGCCAGTCCACGAGCAGGCGGCGCTGCTCGTCGTCCGAGAGCCCGATGCGTCCGACGTAGCGGTGCGAGGAGTCGGTCAGGTCGAGGCGTCCGAAGCAGAGCCGGTCCTCGACCGCCCACAGCTGGGAGAGCCGGTTCTCGTGCAGACCGGCGAACGAGTCGCGCTCGCTGCGGTTCTGGTGCGTGCCGGTGGCGCGGGTGCGCCGGATCGCGGCCAGCTCCGCGGCGGTACGCGCCCGGAGCACGTCCAGGCGCGCGTACATCACGTCAACGCGCTCCTGCTCACCGGCGAGCTGGTTCTCAGGCATGGGACGGAGAAACCTATCCTCCCCGACTTCTGCTGCGTGTCCCACGTCTGACAGGCCGCCGAGACGTGGGACACGCAGCAGGAGTCACCGGGGGGAGGGGCCGCGCCCGGACCAGCTCCAGGCGTAGGCCCCGTCGTCCGAGGCCGTGCCGCCCTCACCGAGCTCCAGGGGGCGGAAGGTGTCGACCATCACGGCCAGCTCGTCGAAGTACTCCTTGCCGAGCGCCGCCTCGGTGGCGCCGGGCTGCGGCCCGTGGCTGTGGCCCCCGGGGTGCAGCGAGATGGACCCGCGCCCGATCCCCGAGCCCTTGCGCGCCTCGTAGTCGCCGGCGCAGTAGAACATCACCTCGTCGCTGTCGACGTTCGAGTGGTAGTACGGCACCGGGACCGCGAGCGGGTGGTAGTCCACCTTGCGCGGCACGAAGTTGCAGACGACGAAGTTGCTGGCCTCGAAGACCTGGTGGGTCGGCGGGGGCTGGTGGATCCGCCCGGTGATCGGCTCGTAGTCGGAGACGTTGAAGGTGAACGGGTACAGGCAGCCGTCCCAGCCCACGACGTCGAACGGGTGGGTCGGGTGGACGACGACGCTCCCGACCACGCCGGACGGCCCGGGGCCGCGGTGCTTGGTCCAGACCTCGACGTCGGTGCCCTCGACGACCAGCGGCTCGTCGGGGCCGTGCAGGTCGCGCTCGCAGTACGGCGAGTGCTCGAGCAGCTGACCGAACCCTGAGAGGTAGCGCTTCGGGGGCGTGATGTGGCTGTTGGCCTCGATCGCATACAGCCGCAACGGGTCACCGCCTGTCGGCACCCACCGGTGGACAGTCGCCCGGGGGAGCAGCACGTAGTCGCCCTCGCGGGCGTCCAGTGCCCCGAACATCGTCTCCACCACGGCGGTGCCCGACTCGACGTACACGCACTCGTCGCCGATCGCGTTGCGGTACAACGGACTCGGCTCACGTGCGACGGCGTAGCCGATGCGGACGTCGGCGTTGCCCAGCACCAGGCGACGACCGCGGACGCCGTCGACGCCCTCACCGGGCTTCTCCCCGGTGAAGAGGTCGTGCAGCTTCAGGTGCCTCGGCACGAGCGGGTGGTTCGCCGTGGTGGCCAGGTCGGGCAGGTCCCACACCCGGCTGTCGACGATGGCCGACGGGATACCTCGGTGGTAGAGCAGGGACGAGTCGGAGGAGAAGCCCTCCTCGCCCATCAGCTCCTCGGCGTAGAGCGACCCGTCGGGCTGCCGGAACTGCGTGTGCCGCTTGGGTGGAACGTCCCCGACGCTGCGGTAGTGGGCCATGGTCCCGTCCTCTCCTCGCCTGCCGTTAGCCTCTCGCAGGTGTCAACCGACCAGACGTGGGCCCCTGTCCCGGAAGGCTCGCCGTTCGGCGTCCACGCCCTGCCGTACGGCGTCTTCTCCACCTCCGCGCACGCCGCGGTGCCGGGCGTGCGCATCGGGGACCACGCGCTCGCGCTGCCCTTCCTCGACCCACCAGAGCCCGTCTCCGGGCCACTTCGGGGCGACTCGCTCGACCCGCTGCTGGCCGCCGGCCCCGAGGCGTGGGCGGCCGTCCGCGCCTGGGTGACCGGCCTGCTCACCGATCCCGCTCGCGCCGCGACCGTCTCGGAGCACCTGGAGCCCCTGTCCGACGTCCGGATGCACGCGCCGTTCACGGTCGCCGACTACGTGGACTTCTACTCCAGCGAGCACCACGCGGCGAACGTCGGGCGGATGTTCCGACCCGACTCCCCCGGCCTGCCACCGCAGTGGAAGCACCTGCCGATCGGCTACCACGGCCGGTCCGGCACCGTCGTCGTGTCGGGCACGGACGTCGTCCGACCGTCCGGGCTGCGCAAGGCGCCCGACGAGACCGCGCCCACCTTCGGGCCGTCGCGTCGTCTCGACATCGAGGCCGAGGTGGGGTTCGTCGTCGGCGCACCGAGTCAGATCGGCAGGCGGGTGCCGACGTCCGCTGTCGCCGACCACGTGTTCGGCGTGGTGCTGGTCAACGACTGGAGCGCCCGGGACCTGCAGGCGTACGAGTACGTCCCGCTCGGGCCCTTCCTCGGCAAGTCGTTCGCCACCTCGGTGTCGGCGTGGGTGCTCCCGCTGGCGGCCCTGGAGGCTGCCCGGGTGGCCCCGCCCCCGAGAGACGTGCCGCTGGCGCCGCACCTGGACGACGACCCGGCCGAGCCGTGGGGCCTGGACCTGGCACTCGAGGTGACGTGGAACGGCACCGTCGTCGCGCGGCCACCGTTCTCGACGATGTACTGGACGGCGGCCCAGCAGCTGGCGCACCTGACGTCCAACGGCGCGTCGTTGCGCACCGGCGACCTCTTCGCGTCCGGCACGGTGTCGGGTGCCGACCGTGGCCAGCGGGGCTCGTTCCTGGAGCTCTCGTGGAACGCCTCCGAGCAGGTCCGGCTCGCCGACGGGTCGCTGCGGACCTTCCTCGAGGACGGCGACGAGGTGACCATCACCGCCACCGCCCCCGGCCCGGACGGCTCCCGGGTCGGCCTGGGCGAGGTCACCGGCCGCATCCTTCCCGCCCCTCCCCCGTGATCATGCTGTCGTCGCCACCGCGGTGGCCTTGACTCAGGCGCGAGCCCAGTCGACGTCCCGACCGGCGAGGGCGACGACCCGGTCGAAGAGCGGCGCGCCCGGCCGGGCATCGAGCGGAGGGCCGAACATGCCCTCGCGCCCGGCGTCGGCGTCGGGGTCGCCGGTCGGTGTGACGATCGGGAGCACCGCCGCCGCCAGCTCGTCGTCCGGCCGGTAGTCATGCCCCGTGGCCCGCGCGAGGTCCCAGCCGTGCAGCTGGACCTCGTTCAGCGCCACCAGCCCGGCCGCCTCGGCCGGGAACCGGACCCCGCCGGCCATCGTCATCCCCTCCCACGCGCGCGGCTGGCCCCACGCCTCGGACAGGTCGCGGAGCTGGGTGCGCAGCCGCGCGCGCCAGTCCACCGGGAGCGGGTCGACGACCCGGCCGGGTGGTGTCGACGTCGTCGGGCCCTCGACCTTGCCCGCCGCGTCGCGGAAGGCGATCGTCAGCCCGAGCAGGTGGTGCAGGAGGTCCCGGACGGTGTAGTCGGTGCACGGCGTCTGCCCGTCGAGCTCGTCGTCGGAGAAGTCCAGCAGGCCGTCCACCCGGTCGGTGGCAGGTCGGATGTCGATCACGGCGCTCCTTCGGAGCCCGCCCCGTCCCACCGCCGGCTTTCGGGCTTCCATGGAGGATCCGGTGCCTGAGACGCACCGGATCCTCCATGCTCACGCCCCAAGGAGATGATCATGAGACGTCGAGGGCGAGGAGGTCGTCCTCGGTCTCGCGCCGCAGCAGCACGCGCGAGGCGCCGTCGCGGACGGCGACCACGGGCGGCCGAGGCACGTGGTTGTACTGCGACGCCAGGCTGCGGCAGTAGGCACCGGTGCCGGGCACCGCGAGCAGGTCCCCCGGCACGATGTCACCGGCCACGTACTCGTCCTTGACGACGATGTCCCCGCTCTCGCAGTGCTTGCCGACCACGCGACCCAGCACCGGGACCCCGCCGCTCGCGCGGGACGCCAGCGTGCACGAGTAGTCCGCGTCGTAGAGGGCCGTTCGCAGGTTGTCGCTCATGCCGCCGTCCACCGCGACGTAACGACGCACGCCGCCGCCGTCCAGCTCGACGTCCTTGACCGTGCCCACCGTGTAGAGGGTGAACGTCGACGGCCCGGCGATCGCGCGCCCCGGCTCGACCGAGATGCGCGGCACCTCGAGGCCGAGAGCGGCGCACTCCTTGGCCACGATGTCGGCCATGCCCTGCGCCAGCTCCGCGGTCGACATCGGGTCGTGCTGCGTCGTGTAGGCCACCCCGAAACCGCCGCCGAGGTCGAGCTCGGGCAGCACCACACCGTGCTCGGCGGCCACCTCTGCGTGCAGCCCCAGCACCCGCTCGGTCGCGACCTCGAACCCGGAGACCTCGAAGATCTGCGAGCCGATGTGCGAGTGCAGACCGCGAAGCTCCAGCTCGGGTCGCGCCAGGATGGCGGCGACGGCGCGGCTCGCCTCGCCACCGGTGAGGGACAGCCCGAACTTCTGGTCCTCGTGCGCGGTCGCGATGTAGGAGTGGGTGTGCGCCTCCACCCCGACGGTCACCCGCAAGAGCACCGGCGCGCGCACCCCGCGGGCGGCGGCCGCGGCGGCGATGCGGTCGATCTCGGTGAAGCTGTCGACGACGATCCGGCCGATTCCGGCGTCGAGGGCGCGGCCGATCTCGTCGTCCGACTTGTTGTTGCCGTGCAGGCCGATCCGAGCGCGCGGCACGTCGGCCCTCAGCGCGACCGCCAGCTCGCCGCCGGTGCACGTGTCGAGCGAGAGCCCCTCCTCGATCACCCAGCGCGCCACCGCGGTGCAGAGGAACGCCTTGCCGGCGTAGTACACGTCGGCTCCCCCGCACAGGTCGCGGAAGGCCTCGTCGAACGACCGGGCGTAGTCACGCGCCCTCGCACGGAAGTCGTCCTCGTCGAGGAGGTACGCCGGCGTCCCGTGCTCGGCAGCCAGGTCTCGCACGTCGAGGCCGCCGACCTCGAGGGCGCCCGAGTCGCCGCGCCGGACCGTCCGGGCCCACAGCCGCTCGACCAGCAAGTCGATGTCGTGCGGGACCGCGAGCCACGACGGCACGCCGTAGCCCTCGGCGTGCAGCGCACCCGCCTCGTGCGCCCTCACATGCGCCCCGGGGCGCTGACGCCGAGCAGGTCGAGTCCGTTGGCGAGCACCGTGCGCGTCGCCTCGTTGAGCCACAGGCGCGTGCGGTGGGTATCCGTGACCGGCGCATCGCCGATCGGCGTCACGCGGCACGAGTCGTACCACTTGTGGAACGCGCCGGCGAGAACCTCCATGTGCCGCGCCACCCGGTGCGGCTCGCGCAGCTCGGCCGCCTGCGCGACGACCCGCGGGTACTGACCCAGTGCCGCCAGCAGCGCGGACTCGGTCTCGTCGTCGAGCAGGCCCGGGTCGAACCCGTCCTCGGTACGCACGCCGAGGTCGCGCGCGTTGCGGCCCACCCCGGTCGTGCGGGCGTGCGCGTACTGCACGTAGAACACGGGATTGTCGTTGGTCTGCTTGCGCAGCTCCTCACCCTCGAGCGCGAGCGGGGAGTCGGCCGGGTACCTCGACAATGAGTAGCGCACGGCGTCCACGCCCAGCCAGGACATCAGGTCGCGCAGCTCGACGATGTTGCCCGCCCGCTTGCTCAACCTGGCGCCACCGACGCTGACGAGCTGGCCGATGAGCACCTCGATGTTGAGGTCGGGGTCATCACCGGCGCAGGCCGCGATCGCCCGCAACCGGTTCACGTAGCCGTGGTGGTCGGCTCCGAGCATGTAGATCTTCTCGGGGAAGCCGCGGTCCTTCTTGGACAGGTAGTACGCGGCGTCCGCGGCGAAGTACGTGGGCGCGCCGTCGGTGCGGACCAGCACACGGTCACGGTCGTCGCCGAAATCGGTGGTCCGCAGCCAGACCGCACCGTCGGAGTCGTACACGTGGCCCTGCTCGCGCAGCCGGTCCACGGCCCGCTCGACGGCGCCGTCATGCAGGCTCCGCTCCGAGAACCACACGTCGAAGTGGACGCCGAAGTCGGCGAGGACAGCCTCGTTCTCCTCGTGCTGCACCTCGTAGGCGACGTCGCGCCCGACACCCAGCGCCTCGTCGTCCCCGAGCTCGAGAAGGTCCGGCCGCCGCTCCAGCACCTTCCGCGCGAGATCCCGCACGTAGTCACCGCGGTACCCGTCCTCGGCCACATCGTCGCCGCGGGCGCGGGCGAGGACGGACGCGCCGAAGCGGTCCATCTGGGCGCCGGCGTCGTTCACGTAGTGCTCGCGGGTGACCGCCGCACCGCAGGACGACAGCAGGCGCCCGATCGCATCACCCAGGGCAGCCCACCGCGTGTGCCCGACATGCAGAGGCCCGGTGGGATTCGCGGACACGAACTCGAGGTTGACGACGTGGCCGGCCAGCGTCTCGCTGCGGCCGTAGCCGCGGCCTGCCTCGACGACGACGCGGGCCAGCTCGCCGGCCGCGGCCGTGTCCAGCACGATGTTGAGGAAACCCGGGCCCGCGACGTCGACGCTCTTGATGCCCGGCCGCTGCGTGAGCCGGGCGGCGAGGATCTCGGCGAGCCGCCTCGGGGGGACGCCGGCGCCCTTGGCCAGCTGCAGCGCGACGTTGGTGGCCCAGTCGCCGTGGTCCCGGCTGCGCGGCCGCTCCACGCGCACCTCGTCGGGGACGTCGACGCGGAGCTCACCGGCGTCCGCCGCCTCGGCCAGGCAGGTGCGGATCGTGGCGGCGAGCTCGGCGGGGGTCACCTCAGTGATGGTACAAACATCGGATGCCCAGGGATTCTGCGGCGCCCAGGCCCGGTGCCGGGCCGTCGGCGCGACGCGGCTCCCTGATCGAGCACGTCACCCACGTGCTGCGCGAGCAGGTGACGTCGGGCGCGTGGCCGGTCGGCAGCCGCATCCCCACCGAGCCGGAGCTGGTCGAGCTCACCGGCACCGGGCGCAACACCGTCCGCGAGGGAGTGCAGTCCCTCGTCCACGCCGGCCTCCTGGAGCGGCGACAGGGCTCGGGCACCTACGTGATGGCTGTGAACGAGCTCGGGGTGGCGGTGGGACGGCGGATGGCCTCGGCCCGCCACCGCGACGTCCTGGAGGTCCGACGCACGCTGGAGGTGGGCGCGGCCCGGCTCGCGGCGACCCGGCGGACCCCGCAGGACGTCGAGCGCCTGGAGCGGCTCCTCGCGTCACGCAACGCCGCGAGGCTGGCCGACGACCTCGACGCTACGGCGGACGCCGACATCGCGCTGCACCGGGCCATCGCCCAGGCGGGGGGCAACCCGGTGCTGGCCGAGCTCTACGACCACCTGCTCGAGGCCGTCGGCGAGACCGTGCGGTTCAACTTCGCCCACGTGCCGCCGGGCGGGGACGACGACCATGCCCTCCTCGTCGGCGCGGTCGTGGCCGGCGACGCCGATGCCGCGGCCCGCGAGGCGGCCGGGTTCCTCGA
>Ga0075530_1001582_pt1 | contig 10775 bp, 13 predicted proteins | sample NGEPerD_2_FD_75101 | JGI IMG/M metagenome (GOLD analysis project Ga0075530, IMG submission 75101) | Arctic peat soil microbial communities from the Barrow Environmental Observatory site, Barrow, Alaska, USA - NGEE PermafrostL1-D | ecosystem: Environmental > Terrestrial > Soil > Wetlands > Peat ...
CAAATACATAAATGGAATGTTTATTAAACCAACAAGCCACTTAACAGCAGTTTGTCCAATTATCAACGGCAAGATCGGCATCACCCCAAAAAATGCAAGCGGAATAAAAATCAAACTGTCTAACAATAATGCTGGAATAGAACTAAAAGCATTTCTCGTCCATAAATATTTTCCTCTAGTTAATTTTTTAAACCAAGAATATACATAAGCATCAAAATTTTCTGTAATCATAAAAGCTATCCAACTTGCTATTGTAATTCTTGGGACAAGATTAAAAAATTGTTCCCATGTTTCCTGCATAGTCCAAAATGGAGCTGGTTGGAACTTTACTCCAAGCCAGAAGAAAAAGACCATTGCTATTTGAGAAACAAAAGCAATTAAAATCATTCTTTGTGTTTCTTTTCTACCAAATTTTTCATTAACGATATCGGTTATTAGATAAGTTAGTGAAAAAACTAAAACTCCGCTTGGTCCATAAAAAGTTGCAAATCCCAAATCAAAAGTGGATATTTTTACAGCTAAAACTTGTGCTACTAAAACAAATGTAACATAAAGACCGATTAACAAATCTGCCCTATTATACTTTTTAGCGTACCAACTCCCTAATAAAGTAAAGCTTGTAATGCCGATTATCCAAAAAACAAGTAGTATTAAACTCACGTTATTTCTTTAATTTAATTTTATAATTTATCCAAATATAACTCAAGTCCTCTTTTCTCACTTTTTCAACAATTTCATATCCATACTCTTGGAGTAATTTTTCTAAAACAATAAAATCATAATCTGGATTATAGGTTTTTGCACTTTGTAAATTTGCATGGGAAAAAGTTATCATTCCATCTTCTGATAAAAACTTTTTTGCTTCTGTAAAAAATCTCTTATGAATTTCAAATTCTTTATCATAAAGAGCATTATTTATAGAATTATCACCAGCATCAAAATTTACAATAGGTAAATTTGCAATAATTAAATTATATTTCTTTTTTGGGAAATTTAAAAAAAGATCAGAGTAAAAAACATCAATACTATTTTGTAAACCATTCAATTCAATATTATGTTTTGAACAATCAACAGCTTGTTGATTAATATCAACCGCATCAACATGATTAGCACCAGTCATAACAGCAACAATTGATTCTATTCCACTCCCTGAACCAATATCTGCGACTTCTAATCCTTGGAGATTATTAAATGTTTCAAAAAGAGATTTTGAACTTGCACTATAATCTGAACTAGGAGGAAAAACTGTTGGAAAAACGTCAATCGGAAAAACTCTATCACCAACTTTTACTTCAACTCTATACTGTCCCGTTTCCGATTTTTCTTTTATAAAATTAACAAAATTCCTAGTTATTTCAGGATTTATACTTTCTGGTTTTTCTTCTGATAATTTTTCCATAAAATTATTTAAACAATTCCCCTAATTAGAAAAAAACATTAAACATACAAATAAATTTTTCTTGTAATTTTCATTTGAAAAATTCGAACCGTGCTAATATATTATCATATATTGAACTATAATTCTGTATATATGAATTAGCACCAAAATAGTACATTTCGTATCGTATTCGCTTCGCTCTGTGCGATAAACTCAACCTTTTCAAGTCCTCTCTCATAAGGCAAGAAGTTGCCTTATTCTCACCAAATAAAAAACCGCTCATAAGCGGATTTTTATTTGTGCCGAGGAGAGGACTTTCGCCCTACGGTCGCGGGTACTTTTTCAACTGATTTTTGCACCACAAAAATCATGTCTCAAAGTTTCGAATAACAAAGTTGTGAGAAATTTGAGACCCATTTCATTCTTCGATAACTCAGAACTCGTTACGTTAAGGAAAAGTCTTTCAAGCCCTCACGCAAAGTGAGCAGACACTTTGCTTCCTCAGCACAAAAAAATCACCCTTCGGTGATCTTTATTTGTGCCGAGGAGAGGACTTGAACCTCCATGGATTGCTCCACTAGTTCCTAAGACTAGCGCGTATACCAATTCCGCCACCTCGGCATTAGATTATATCTTAGCAAATAATTAGATAAAAACAAACTTTTATAGAGCTAATTATATGTGATGATATTTTGGTAAAATTTAGTGGATAATGGTTAGTTATATAACTCTATAATATTTGCTACTACTCTAAAAATTTGTTAAGATTTTGTTTGTATTCGCCCTGTTAGCTCAGCTGGTAGAGCAGCTCCCTCTTAAGGAGACGGTCGGGGGTTCGATTCCCTCACAGGGCACAAATAAAAAAGACGACTTATGTCGTTTTTTTTATTTGTGCCCTGTAGAAAGTGCCCTGCGGCACTTTCGTGAGGGAATCGAAAAGCTTCTCCCTTATTTGTGAAGATGTACTCATCTGAACAAATGGGAAAGCTGTACCGTCCATGTAATGGAAGATTCCCACACACAAAAGAAAAAATAGCCACCGCAAGGTGGTTTTTTATTTGTGCCCTCTAGCAACTGAACTACTTCAGTTGCATTTGATTCAAATCTTTTCCTCTAAAATGGAAATTCATCCAGCATTTCACCGGAAAAATAAAACTCATAAGCTAAAGAACCAAAAGTATAAGTTTGATCTTTAATCACGATTTCTGATCCCCCCACCTGGGGTTCAGCCTTGGGTACAGATTTATTAAACCCAATATTAAAAATTGTGGCCAATATTTCTGGACGGTCAGAAATATCATAACCAGCAGTTTTCCACTGAGCCATAATCTGTTTCAAAAATAAAGCCGTATATAGATAAGAGTAGGTATGATCCTTTGAGTCAGTTAAGCGATTGAATCTCTCTTCAGCTTGATTAGCTGTTTTAAAATTCAATATTTTTTCATATTCTAAACCAAGGTAAAATGGTGAATTTCTATCAACCAAATTTTTTTCAATTTGAATAGCGGTTTCTTCTTTAATACCCACTACCCCTAAAGAAAATTTAACCTCATTCCCTAAAATTTTAAGGGGTTGGAAAAACAACTTATAAACTTCTCGGTCGGTATGGAAAAGACGCATCTGTTCACCTACTACCTGAGAGGCAATCAAACGAGCGGGCACTCCAATCAAAGAAGCAACCTCTGAGATAACTTCTTTATCTTTAGTCAGTCCTTCTTTAAGAGTTTGCCATTCGGGAGTATTAATCCAAGCAAATAAATTAGAACCAATAGTAACTTGATTAAAAACTAAACTATTATCTTGATCACGACAATTTTTCACCGCTTCTTGATACTCGGAATTATTAACTAAATAGATTTCAACCGCTTGTAACATTTGAATTAAAACAACATCTGAATGAGAACGATTATAAGTTTCCAAAATCTGACCACCATTTTCTGGATAAATCTTTTTTAGCACCAAAACCCGACATAAATTTTCAGCTAAAACAGCCGACTGATTTGGCTTTTTGATAAAATCCCGAACACGCGAATTTGATTGAGAAAAATATCGATCATTAAAATCAATTTGACCAAGAGAATCAGTTAAGTGGAATTTAACGGCAAAAAAGCCGGCGGTCAAACAAAAACCAATCAAAGCGAAGACATAAATAAAGACCAAAATTGTTAAATAGAAATATTTTTTAAACATATTTTTTGTTAGCTTAACATAAAGACAAGGTGCAAACAAGCAAAAAACCTTTATATTAGACCTTTCTTAATAAAAAAAGGGGGCAGAAAATTCCACCCCCAAGATTATCATAGATCTCAGTTTTGTTTACCAATATTACTGTTTATTATTTTTTGGCAAACATCCTTCCAAGCCTCCAACGCATGCATGTACGAGAATACCGCCAAGGAATGGTTACCATCCCATCGTTTCGGATCATCAGACCCAAAATCCTTAGGATTTGGCATTAGTGGAAGGTTAATTGTGATATTACTCATTTTTGTCTCCTTTTGAAACTGAATTTTAGAAGAACACACCTGAAATTAAAGTATCAAGAATTTCAAATATTGTCTATATTGACTTTTTAAACTAGATAGTGTATAATGGTAAACAGAAAGAAAGATAGCCCTTTGACATATGGCTACAAAAAAATTGCAAGAGAAAGAGGTGTCGAAATGAAAAAGAAAAAGTTTGTAGAGATTGTTTGGCTTGTCGCCTTTCTTATTACTGTACGTATGGCCTTTTATTATGAGGTACCCGAAGGACAAACACCATTCAATTGGGGTCTCGTAATAAGTACATTCCTAATGGCATGGTTTGTTCTCAGCTTCAAAATTATTGGACCTAAAGAAATAGGTGTCATCATTCAGTTAGGTAAACCAATAAAAACTGTCGAATCAGGACCGCATATTGTATTTTGGCCAATATACCGTCTAGAAAAAGTGACGAAAAATATTATCCAAATGCAATTTCCTGGCGATCCGGAAGATGTTTTTGCCGGTGATGATAATGAACGTCTACCCGAGGGGAAATATCGAGCCATTAGAGTAACCCATCAGGGGGGAGTTTCTAGTAACCCAAAAATCCCCTTAGACCCTCTAGAACGTAGTATGACCACTAGTATCTCTTTGATCTGCAGTTTCCGTATTAAATATTACGTTAAGTTTATTGGGGTGATTGGATCTCTCGAAGAAGCCACGAGGCAAATTCGAGATAAAATGACGCAAACCGCCCAAGAAGAATTAGCTAAACGGACTGTGAGAGATTCAATAGTCAACAAAGATGCTGTTAGTGCATCAATCATGGCTGCAGTGAAAGACCGTACTGAAGATTGGGGTATTGATATTCACGATGCTTATCTTGAAAGAATCATTATCTCACGAACATTGAGCCAAAGTCTAAAAAATGTACCAAGAGCTGACCTCGACGCTGAGATTACAAGAATAGCAGCTAAAGCCGAGAGAGATGCTATGAATTTTAAAACTGAAGCACTAGCAAAAAGGATTAAAGAGGAAGGCATCACAACAGCTAAGGCGGAAGAACTTCTCTTAAAAGCAAAAGCGATTGGCTACAAAAAAATTGCCAAAGATTTAGGAATCCAAGAAGGGCAAGTAGTCCTCGCAATGGATACACTGCGTAAAACTCTCTCTGGAAAAGTAAGTTATGTAGCAGGATCAGGTGGTATGGCTGATATGCTCAATCTTATACCCCTAATCAAAACTGCTCTAGCTGAAAAACCAGACACTGACATCGAAGAATAAAGGAGGATCGCATTATGCATTGGGATATATTAATCTGTGTGACAGTCATTGTGGGAATTACTCTTTATTTCGCCATATCCAAAATTATACTTTGGCGAGAAACAAAGACTACCGATACCACTCCAGAACCAGAAACTGCTTCACCTTCTACTCCACCCACTGCTCCAGTTCCCACACCCACTCCCACTGTTTCCATTAGGAGACGTATAGAGTGGGAATGGTGGAACAATGAAACTTGGGGGCCGATTATTCTGGCTCTGGTTGGTTTATTACTGTTCTGGGTATGCCTACAATGGTTCTTCCCAGAGACAACTGAACTAACCACAAACAAAAAGCTATGGGTAGGGATTGGCCTTATCCTAGCGATTGTTTGCCTAGTTAAGCCAAGGTGGTCAGCAATGATTGCTTTGGGTTCTCTCGTTGTTTTACTCCTACTTGGAGAGTTCAATCAATTAGAGAAATCGGGTTATGTCGATAGTCGTCCAAAGACTAAGGTTGTAACCCGCAACTCCAACTTTCCCACCCTAATAACAGTCCCTGTCAAAAAAGGTGAATGGACTGAAGTTAGAGTACCCTGCAATAAGAGTTTGACACAGAGAGTAATACCAACCACAAATACAGTGATAGTAAAAACCTCTGATGGAAAAACCCATATTGATGGGTATGGTCATGAAAATGACTACTGGGGAGTTACCCAAGGAGGAAATGGAGCTTTTCAGGTTTGGAAAGTTTCCACCAACGATGAAGGGGAAACACACTACATCATCAGTTGGAAATAAGAAAAAATTATAGCCATATGAACACTTAAGAGCGGAATTCCTTCATAGGAATCTCCGCTCTTTTTTTGATTAAATATTGTTGTTTTAGCTGGCATTGCGAGCGAAGCGAAGCCCGTCCGAACGGAGATTCATCCGGGCGGGCAATCTTATCTTAAAACCAACCTTAGATTGCCACACTATTTGTCTGCGTCAGAATGTGCTCATTCTGATGTGATTTTTACGTTTAAAAATCACATAACACACAATATAAAAACAAGGATTTAAAATCCTTGTTTTTATATTAATTAACTTAATTAAACAAAGTTATTTTATTGCTTCAATTGTATCTACTACAATATTAAGCAAACCATAGACAGATACCATAATCGCTAAACCAACTACTCCCCACATCATGTGTTGTTTTCCAACGGTTCTGGCTTCCTGATTATCATAACCAGCAATAAATTTTACCACCCCATAAAGGAAATAAACAAAAGCTAATACTAAAAGAAAAGCAATGAAGGGATTTAAGATCTCACCTTTTATTTTATCCAAAACAGGAATAGTCATACTTTATTTTATACTATAATTGAAGTCTCTTAAATCGTACCATCAACAGATGGAATCAATTCACTACTACTAGGAATTGTTCCTGATCCTGGTGCAACACCAACAACATTACCCAAAGTAGCTACCAACCCCCAAATTGTGACCATCACAAAGAGAGCAACAATACCCCAAATCATCATAGACTTACCTTCGGCAGCAGCTCCAGTATCACTAGAGGCCAATATATACTTGACCAAACCCCACATAAAAAATATAACAGCTAAAGCAATAAGAATAGGTACAATAGCACTTAAAATATCATCAATCACTGCTAAAATACCACTTAAGGTCTGAGACGTCTGAGCACTAGCTAAGATAGGAAACACTACAGCTGAAAACATTGAAAACTTTGCAAATTTCATATTCATTTTTTTACTTTTAATTAATAAACATAATAATAATAATTTTTATAAACTAATTTAAGACTATTTAGACTTCTTGTAATATTCCCCCACTACTAGCGGGGATAACACCCGGAACTGAAGAATTATCTAAGTCCAAAGTATCAATCAAAACATTGACTAACCCCCAGACAGAGACCATTACAAAAAGAGCTATAATACCCCAAATCATCAACCATCGACCTTCTTCTTTTTCTTTTACCCCTAAACTATAAATATATTTTACCATACCCCAGAAAAAAACAACAACCGCAACTGTTAATAACAAACCAATCATTGGTCTTAAAATTGTTGAGGTAATCTTCGTCAAAAGACCGCCAAATGTGGTAGCCGAAGAAACGACAGGTAAAAATAGCGCCATCAACAAGAAAATTGGTAAAACTTTTTTTAGAAAAGATAAATATTTAGACATAAATTATTTTAATTAATTTATAGAGTCGCGATAGTGCTTTCAATAATCGCCACAATCACTCGACAAGCAAGAATAATAGCTGAACCAATAATAACATAATAAAAACTTTTTTTAGCTTCTTCAATCTTAGTAGAATTACCCTGAGCCGTCACAAACTTGAAACCAGTTATAATAATGAAAATTACTATAACTGGAATACCAATCTCTATCACCACATTTAAAATTAAATTCAGAAGACCAGCAAAAGAATCGGTGGCAATCGGATTTTCAATACTTCCTGGACCTGTAATTGTATTGGCCGCTAAAGAAACTTTTTCCATTGTAAAAAGAGATAAAGCAACTATCCCCAATTTCCAACCCCACCGACTCACAATATTTTGTAATCTATTTTTCATAAATTTATATTATTTATCATTTACAATGTATAAAAAAATATTCCAGTGATTAAATTAAAATCAGTAAAAAATTAAGAAACAACCCTAGATTTTATTTGATAAATTACTTCGCAAATCATAATTATCTTTACCCGCTGTTAAACCATAAACCACCGCCTTGACTATCAACCAAGCAGAAAGCATAATCACCAACCCCAATAAAGCCATCTGGAGATTTTTTTTGGCACTCTCGTAAGAACCACTATCTCTCTTAATAACCAACTGAATACCAGAGACAATTATCACTATAGTTACCAACGGCGCACCTAAGGTAAAAATTAAAAAATGAACCACATTATTAATCAAAACACGCAAATCGCTCCAAATACAAACATCACCGTTTTGTCCACAAGGCACCAAAGAAGCCCCCACAGGGGTAGGTGAAACTATAAAAATCACTCCCAATAAAAAGAGTCCTAAAAAGATATATTTATAATATTTTTTAAACATACAAAATTATTGAATATTGTTAACTAGCTCAAATAATCGATTAATTTTATCACTAGCATTTTTCACCGCATTCATTGTTCCAATTTGACCAGTTTGAACATTCTCGGACATTTGTCGTAAAATCTGCTTTGTTTGTTCACTATCTGGATCAATCCAAGAACGAGCAATCACCGCTGAATCTTTAAAAACTTGAACCAAAGGGTCACTATCTTTTTTAACCAATAAATCCCGTCTGGCTGGCTGGTAATTTAATATTTTAGCCAAGCCCTCTAAATTTTTAGCTTGCGATAAAAGTAAAGAAGCTTTTACGGCTGAAATCGGTTTTTGTGAACTTTTCGCAATCATTGTACCTAAAAAATTAGCATAAGTAACCTTTTTCTGGACATCTTTTTGGGGTATGACAACCGCATCCAAATTTAAATGAGGATTTTTTTGTTGAAGATCTTTTAATTCACTAGCGAAACCAAAATAGGTCGCCAATTTTTCAGCCGTAAACATATCCTTATCATTGGAGATAGAACGATTCCAAGAATAAGAAACTTGAGCTGGATTAGAAAATTGTTGATAAAAAGCTAAAGAGGCTTCGGCGGGACTAGGAGTAAAACCAAAAGACTCACCTAACACAAAATTGTAATTATCATTTATATCAGTAGTCACAATTGGATTTCCAGCTTGAAATAACAGAGCCGATAAAATATATTTAGCATTTGTAATATTATTAAATTCCCCAAGAGCTGAGGCTGTTCGCGTAATATTATTGCGAGTATCTATCTCTACAATTGGTTTAATGGTGGCCAAAAATTCAGTCCAGTTTTTGGGTGGGATAACAATATTAGCAGAAGTATACATTGTCCGATTGTAATACATTACCAATGGATCAATCATTAAAGGCATAACCCTAAGACCTTTGGAATTAGTAAAAACCGATGCCCCATCAGCAAAATCATTTAAAACATCTCGCTGAGGATAACTTGAGTAAGGTATCCCAACCACTTTTCCAGCTAAACGATTGATACTTTTTTGATCAACAAAAAATAAATCTGGTCCCTCACCACGAGCAAAAGCCTCTATTAAAGAATTGATATAAGTTTCAGGGGGTTTAGCTATATATTTAATTGTCACGACAGTTTTGTTTTCCTCATTTAAAGCATTAAAATACCCCGTCAAAACAGTTGAATTAAATGGGCCCCACATCACAACTTCTTCCGCAACAATATTTTTTGAATTACCCAAACCACCCGGTAAAACACCAGCAAACATTAAAACCGCCACGAGCGCAATGATACCCAGACCAGCAATCAAAAACATTTGAAAAGGTGATTTAGTCATATATTATCGTTTCTTAAAAATTAAACCATAATGGTGATCGCCAGCTGGAAAATCGTTTTCCCACTGAAAACCAGCGGACTCAAATATTTTTCGAGCCTCATTGGCGGGAACAATCATTTCTGGTGTTGGCCCTATATTATTAAATGAATCAGTCCAATCGATAACCGCTACCCTACCATTCGGTTGCAAAATTCGTTTAGACTCTAAAGCAATTTGGTAACCAGCTCTGGTCTGGAAAAGAACATTAGAAACCAAAACAAAATCAATGGTTTGATCGGCAATTTTAGATCCGCCAAGCTTCTCTACATCGCCCCACAATAATTCAATATTACCAATATGTTCGGCTTGAATTTTATTTTTTAGAGTAATCAACAACTCTTTTTGCACATCCACCGCATAAACCTTGCCGTTTGGTAATACTGCTTGCGACATTGCTATTGCATAAGCCCCAGCCCCAGCCCCAAAATCCGCCACCTGAGTATCAGGACGCAAGCCAAAATAAGCAATAACTTTTGTTGGTTCAATAAATGCCATAATCTCTTTTATTTTAGCACTATCCCTCCTAAAACATTAGTGATAGTTATCCACAGCCACCACCTGTAGCAAATATTATCACCTGATAAAATTTGCTACACTATATATTATGGCAAATGTAAATTTAAAAAAGATACTTCTTCAAATATTAAAAGAGACTTTGCTTCCAGCCGCTAGTCCTAAATATCCCGAAACGTGGCTTTTACGAGAAACAATTAAAATAATAGATAAAGAAATTTTAAAAACCAATACAGAATCTCAAAAATCAGTCCCTCGCTGGAGAAAATATGCAATAAACAGAACATACAAAAAATTACTAACCGATAACTTAGTAAAACTAGATGACAATGGTCATCCATATTTAACAAAAAACGGAGAAAATTTGCTAGCCAAATTTAAATTAAATGATTATATAATCAAAAAACCAAAAAAATGGGACAAAAAATACAGAGTAATCATTTTTGATATACCTGTATTTAAAAACAAAGAAAGAATATTATTTAGAAAACAGCTATTTTTATGGGGATTTATTCAATTACAGCATAGTGTTTGGGTTTACCCCTATGAATGTCGAGAAGCAATTTCACTACTAAAAAGCTCCTTCAATATTGTGCCAGATGTTGTATGTATGATAGTTGAAACAATCGAAAATGATGGCTGGTTAAAAAAAGAATTTGATTTAAATTAACAACCAAAAATTTTTGTAGCAAATATTATCACC
>Ga0075530_1001583_pt1 | contig 10770 bp, 10 predicted proteins | sample NGEPerD_2_FD_75101 | JGI IMG/M metagenome (GOLD analysis project Ga0075530, IMG submission 75101) | Arctic peat soil microbial communities from the Barrow Environmental Observatory site, Barrow, Alaska, USA - NGEE PermafrostL1-D | ecosystem: Environmental > Terrestrial > Soil > Wetlands > Peat ...
CGGCTCGCTGCGGGTCGACGAGATCCAACTGCTCACCACGCACAACAGCTATCACCAGCGCGCACCGATCCCGCTCCCGGGCGTGCTCGGCGTCGAGCTCGAAGCCGCGGATGCCCTCGTCCTCGAGCTGCTCGTCGAGCGGGGGATGCTCGTAGTCGAGCTCGTCGCCGAGCACGCCCGGGAGCGGGATCGGTGCGCGCTGGTGATAGCTGTTGTGCGTGGTGAGCAGTTGGATCTCGTCGACCCGCAGCGAGCCGTCGAGCGGGTAGGCCTCGGGCGCGCCACCGCCGCCGCTGTCGCAGGCAGCGGCGAGCGCGACGAGCATCACCACGATCAGCAGGGGCCGAGGCCGACGCATCCTCTAAATCACGCTCTTTCCCGCCTCGACGCGCGGCCGGAGCAGCGTCGAGAGCCGGGCGCGGTGGAACGGCGCGTCGCCGAAGGTGAGCTGGTCGAGCTGTGCCCGCTTGAGGTACAGGTGCAGGTCGTGCTCCCAGGTGAAGCCGATCCCGCCGTGCACCTGGAGCGCCGACGCCATGACCCGCTTCGATGCGTCCGAGCACCACACCTTGGCCGTCGACGCGGCCACCGACGCGTCGTCGTCGGCCCCGATGCACCAAGCGGCCCAGTAGACCGTCGAGCGCATCCCCTCCACGTCGACGAGCATGTCGGCGCAGCGGTGCTTCACCGCCTGGAAGCTCCCGATCGGGCGCCCGAACTGCACCCGCTCCTTGGCGTATTCGACCGCCATGTCCAGTGCCCGCGACGCGCCGCCCAGCATCTCGGCCGACGCATACACCGCGCCCCGGTCGACCAGCGCGTCCACCGCGTCCGACTCGCCGAGCTGGCGCGCGGGCGTACGGTCGAAGCGCAGCCACCCGAGCTCGCGCGTGCGGTCCATCGCGGGCTCCCGCGCTGGCGTGCTGCCGGCCAGGTCGACCTCGAAGAGGGCGAACCCGTCGTCGGTGGCGCCCACGACCACGGCGACGGACGCCGACGGCGCGTACGGCGTGGGGTCGGGACGTCCGGTGAGGCGCCAGCCCTCGCCGGCACGCTCGGCCCGTACCGCATCGCCGCGCGCGCTCCAGGCGACGCAGCCGACGGCATCGCCGCTCAGGAGCGCCTCGATCTGCTCGGCGCGGCCTGCGCGGGCGAGCGCGCCCAGCGCGAGGACCGTCGACTGGAACGGAGCGGGCGCGGCATGGCGCCCGATCTCCTCCAGCAGCACCGCGACCTCGACAACACCGAGCCCGAGGCCGCCGTCCGATTCCGCCACCTCGACGCTGGTCCAGCCCTGCTCGACCATTGCCTTCCACAGGTCGGCGTCGAACCCGCCGCCGACCTCCATTACGGCGCGCACCCGGGCCGTCGACGCGAGCCCGTCGAGCAGCTCACCCGCACCGTCGCGCAGCGCGACCTGGTCGTCCGACAATTCGAAATCCATCGAGCGGAGGTTACGCTGCCGCCGTGAGCGTCAGCATGCAGCACGACGCCGACACGGAACGGGTCACTGCTCTCGTCGACGAGCTCCTCGCCACCCACCCACCGACGAGCAGCGATCCGGTCGACCTGCGCCGCGCCCAGTACGACCTCGGGCTCGCGTGGGTGTGGTTCCCGCCTGGTTTCGGCGGTTTGGGGCTCCGCCCCGACGTCCAGCGGGACATCGACCAGCGCCTTCGGGATGCCGGGTTCGAGTACGACGCCGTCGCCCGGAACGGCTTCGGCATGTACCTTGCTGCGCCCACGATCGTCGCCCACGGCACCGACGAGCTGAAGAGCCGGCTGTTGCGGCCGCTCTTCACCGCCGAGGAGATCTGGTGCCAGCTCTTCAGCGAGCCGGGAGCGGGATCCGACCTCGCCGGGCTCTCGACGCGCGCGGTGCGCGATGGCGACGAGTGGGTCGTCGACGGCCAGAAGGTGTGGAACACGCTCGCGCACGCCGCCGACCGCGGGATGCTCGTCGCCCGCACCGATCCCGATGCGCCCAAGCACCGGGGCCTCAGCTATTTCGCGCTCGACATGCACGCACCCGGCGTCGAGGTGCGCCCGCTGCGCCAGATCACCGGCGAGGCCGAGTTCAACGAGGTGTACCTCACCGAGGTGCGGGTGCCCGATGCCGACCGCATCGGCGGGCTGGGTGACGGCTGGCGGGTCTCGCTCACGACGCTGATGAACGAGCGGGTCACGATCGGCGGCGCCGTCTCCGGCCGCGAGTCGGGCCCGATCGGCGACGCGCTGCGCGTGTGGCGGGAACATCCCGAGCGCCACGAGCCCGTGCTCCGCGACCGGATGGCACGAGCGTGGATCGAGGCCGAGGTGCTGCGCCTGACGAACGCACGCGCCGCCGCCAAGCGCAAGGCGGGCGCAGCCGGCCCCGAGGGATCGGTCGCCAAGCTCTCCTTCGCCGAGGTCAACAAGCGCATCTACGAGCTCTGCGCCGACGTGCTCGGCCCCGAAGCGCTGTTGTACCCGAGCTACGAGATGGTGCGCCCGGAGGAGTCGGCGCTGACGGGCGGCCTCGACCCGCGCAAGATGTTCCTGCGGTCACGCGCCTACTCGATCGAGGGTGGCACGTCCGAGATCCTGCGCAACATCCTGGGCGAGCGGGTGCTCGGCCTCCCCGGCGAGCCCCGCGCCGACAAGGACCTCCCTTGGAGCCAGGTACCGCGGAGCTGACGAGCTACTGCAGCCGGATCCAGGTGGCGCGTGCGCGTCCGACGACCTCGCCACCGGCACCGACCACCGCCGACCCCGTCTCGACCTTGCGGCCGTCGGCACCGAGTTGCCACCCCAGAGCGACGCAGCGCTCCCCGACCACCACGGAGCCGCGCACCTCGGCCGTGAGCCGTCCGAGCACATGTGGGATGCGCGCCGCGAACGCGTCGTACAGGCCGCCGATACCGCCGGCGCAGTCGAGCGTCGCCCACACGAACTCGGGCGCGATCTGATCGTCCCCCTCCGGTGCACGCAGCGACGCGTCCGGCACCCACGGCGCGGCGTACAACTCCGCCCGCCCGCCGACCGGCCCGACGAAGACGCGCAGGCCGTCGCCGACGGCTCGACCGGGGCCGCACACGAAGCAGGTGGGGAACGGGTGGTCCTCCGGGCTGGTGGCGATCCACGAGCCGGCGCCGGCCGTGCCGGCATCGGCGAACGACACCGGCTCGGGTACGTCGACCGCCACGGTGTCGACCGGACGCGCCTCGGCGACCAGGGTCTCGCCGTCGAAGACCCGGAGCTCGTCGCCGTCGCGCTCCAGCGCGAGCGGCTGGTCGAGCGGCGGCGGCTGCCGCAAGGTCACTTCGGCCGGGCCGCCGATGTTGCGGGCGATCACGCCGCACGAATAGCCGCCGTTCCCGCTGTCGGACGGACCGCAGAACCGGCGGTCGACGACGACGGTGCCGCTCACGAACGGGAGAGCAGCCGCTTGACCTCGGCCGCGCCCTCGAGCGCGGTCTGCGGGTCGCCCGCCTGCGGGATGAGGTTGAACGAGGTGCAGCCGGCCTCGACGTAGGGAGCGAGGAACCCCGCCACATCCTCGGGTGTGCCGGCGGGCGAGTACTTCTCGAACCGTTCGAACGGGATCTGGTACATCGCCTGCATCGCGGGCGCGAGCGCGCCCCGGGCCTCCTCGTGCGAGTTGCCCACGCCGCACCAGACCTGCATGCCGTGGCGGCGCGGGTGGTCGTCGCGCCCGGCGCGCGTCGCCTCCTCGTCGATCTGCTCGACCACCTCGGCGAAGCGACGAGGCGAGTTCCAGATCCCGAGCCAGCCGTCGCCGAGGCGGCCGGCGCGACGCACGGCCGCGTCGGAGCGGCCGCCGATCACGATCGGGATCGGCTCGACCGGCGCGGGCAGGACGAGCGCGTCGTCGAGGTCGAAGAACTCGCCGTGGAACGTCACCGGCTTGCCGGTCAGGAGGCCGCGCAGGATCTCCAGGCACTCGTCCATGCGCCGGCCGCGCGTGCGCGGGTCGACACCACAGATCGCGACCTCGTGCGGGTCTTCGCCGCCTACGCCGACGCCGAAGACGAGCCGGCCGGGTGCGAACGCGGCGTAGTCGGCGAGCTGGCGGGCGACGAGCACCGGGTGCCGCAGGGGCAGCAGGAACACCGCGGTGTACACCGGAAGGCGAGGGTGGGCGGCGGCGTACGCGCTCGCCGTCAGCAACCCGTCGGTGCCGACGCCGATGAAGAAGGAGACGTGGTCGCCGCAGCAGACGTGGTCGAAACCGGCCTCCTCCGCGCCGGCGAGGAGGCCACGCAGCTCGTCGGGGCCCCGGCTCATGATGTCGAGGGGCGCGAAGACGCCGACGGCCGGGCCACTCACGGGGGTGACGGTACTCGCGGCCCTCCCCGGTACGCTCCAACTGCATGAACCTGGCACCGAGCGCGGCCGAGACCGCGCTGCGGGGCGAGGTGCGGGCATGGTTGGAGGAGCACCTGCCGTGGGAGTACGGCAAGGGGCTCCCGCCCCGCTTCGACGATCTCGCCGAGGAAGTGGCGTTCGGGCGCGACTGGCAGGCGCAGCTGTCCGAGGGTCGGTGGGTGGGCGTTGCCTGGCCCGAGGAGTACGGCGGGCGGGGCGCGGGACCGGTGGAGCACTTCATCGTCACCGAGGAGCTGGCCCGGGCGCGCGCACCCGAGCTCGTCGGTCGTATCGGCATCAACCTGGTCGGGCCGACGTTGCTCGCCCACGGCACCGCGGAGCAGAAGCAGCGTTGGCTCCCGCGGATCCTCTCGGCCGAGCAGCTCTGGTGCCAGCTGTTCAGCGAACCGGGCGCGGGGAGCGACCTCGCGTCGGTTGCGACGCGCGCGACTCCCGTCGACGACGGCTGGCTCCTCAACGGTCAGAAGGTGTGGACCAGCTACGCGCAGTTCGCCGACTGGGGCGTTTGCCTCGCCCGCACGAACCCCGACGTCCCGAAGCAGCAAGGCATCTCCTACCTGGTCGTCGACATGCGCGCGCCCGGCGTCGAAGTGCGGCCGCTGCGCCAGATCACCGACGAGACGGAGTTCAACGAGGTCTTCTTCAGCGACGTGCTCGTGCCCCGCGAGCACTTGGTCGGCCCCGAGCACGGGGGCTGGCGGGTGGCCAACTCGACCTTGTCGCACGAGCGCGGCATCAACCCCCGCCAGCTCGTCATCCACGTGCAGCTCGTCGAGGAGCTGTTGCGGATGGCGCTGGCGTCGGGTGCATACGACGACGACCGCCTCGGCCCGAGGCTCGCGCAGGCCTACGTCGAGGTGCGGCTGTTCCAGCTGCACAACTGGCGCACGCTGTCGCGCCTCGCGAAGGGACGCGAGCCCGGGCCCGAGGGGAGTCTGCTGAAGCTCTACTGGAGCGAGATGAGCAAACGCCTCCACGACACCGTGATGGCCGTGCTCGGCCCGATCGCGCCACTGTGGCGCGGCGCCGCCGACAATCCCGGTGACGGGAGCTGGCAGCGCTCGTGGCTCTACTACCAGGCGTCGTCGATCTGGGCGGGAGCCAACGAGATCCAGCGCAACATCATCGGCGAGCGGGTGCTGGCGCTCCCCCGCGAGCCGAAGGCAATACGCTGACGGCAGCGTCACGTCCCGGGGGGGAGCCGGCTCGCGATGAAGGTCACCCGCATCCACCACGCCAGCGTCAACACCCGCGGCACGAGCCTCGACGCGGTGCGTAGCTTCTACGCCGACGTGCTCGGGCTCCCACCTGCACCGCGGCCCGACCTGGGTGTCGACGGCGTGTGGTTCGACACCGACAGCGGAAGCCAGGTGCACGTCATCGACGCGCCCGCGCCGGGCGTGGGCATCGACCCGATCGGCAACCACTACTGCCTGGCCGTCGACGATCTCGACGTCGCCGCCGGGGAGCTGGAGCGGGCCGGAGTCGAGTTCTTCCGGGCCGGCGACCAGGTGTTCCTGACCGACCCCGCCGGCAACACCGTCGAGCTCCAACAGGACGGCGAGGGCAGGTAGTGGGCGACTTCGCCACGATCCGCTACGAGGTCGACGGGGCGGTGGCCACGATCACGCTCGACCGCCCCGAGGTCGCCAACGCCCAGAGCTCGCAGCTCATCGACGAGCTCGACGCCGCGCTCGACCGCGCCGACGCCGACGACGCCGTGCGGGTGGTCGTGCTCGCGGGCGAGGGCAAGCACTTCTCGGCCGGCCACGACCTCAAGGAGCTGATGGGCGACGGCGACGAATGGGCGCGAATGCGCGACACCGCCGAGGGCAAGCTCCACCACGAGCAGGTCATGTACTTCGACCGCTGCCTGCGGCTCTATGAGTTCCGCAAGCCGACGATCGCCGCGGTACAGGGTGCGTGCGCGGCGGCGGGTCTGATGCTGGCGTGCATGTGCGACCTCATCGTCGCCGCCGACGACGCCCGGTTCTCCAACCCGGTGCTGCGCATGAGCGGCGCGGGCGTGGAACTGCTCGTGGAGCCGTGGGAGCTGGGCGCGCGCAAGGCCAAGGAGTTCCTCCTCTGCGCCGAAACCCTCGATGCCGAGGAAGCTGCGCGCCTCGGGCTCGTCAACAAGGTCGTTCCCCGCGCCGAGCTGGCCGCTGCCGCGCGCGAGATGGCCGACAAGGTCGCGCTCGTTCCGCCGGTGACAGCCCAGGCCGTGAAGGACTCGATCAACCGCGCGACCGACCTCCAGGGCAAGAAGGAGTCGTGGCGCTACCACTTCATGGTCCACCAGTTCGTAAGCAACACGCCCACCGCGCTCGACGCCATGGACGCCCGCAAGCAGAAGGGCTCGATGGACGCGATCAAGGCCGAGCAGCGTCGCGGCGACGCGTAGATGGGCGCGCTCGACGGGATCCGGGTGCTCGACCTGGGCACGCGGATCGCGGCGCCGTTCTGTGCCGGGCTCCTGGGCGAGCAGGGCGCCGAGGTGATCAAGATCGAGCAGCCCGGCACGGGCGACTTCATGCGCGAGATCGGTCCGTTCGTGCCGGTCGAGAATGGCGACGACTACTCGCTGTTCTGGGCAGTCGAGGGCCGCGGGCGCAAGAGCGTCACGCTCGACCTGCGCAGCGAGCGCGGCCAGGACGTGTTCCGTCGCCTCGCCGCCACCGCCGACGTCGTCGTGGAGAACTTCCGGCCCGGGACACTCGAGAAGTGGCACGTCGGCCCGGGCGAGCTCGACCCGCGGCTCGTCGTCGTGCGGATCAGCAGCTTCGGGCAGGACGGCCCCTATGCCGCCCGGCCCGGTCTCGACCGTGTCGGCATCGGCTACGGCGGCCTCCTCAACCTGACCGGCTATCCCGACCGGCCGCCGGTGCGCGTCGGCGTCACCATCTCCGACTACCTCACCGGCGTGTTCGCCGCTCAAGCCGCGGTCAGCGCGCTCTACGCCCGCGACGCGAGGCGCCGGGGACGGGGCGCGGTCATCGACGCCGCGCTCTACGGCGCCGCGCTCCGGGTCCTCGAGTGGACGATCCCCGCCTACGACCGGCTGGGCGTCGTACGCCAGCGGGAGGGCAACCGCCTCGCCAACTCGGCGCCGCTCGACAACTACCCCACGGCCGACGGGAAGTACGTGTGCATCGTCGCCGGCAGTGACGCCAACTTCGGCCGGCTGTGCAAGGCGATGGACAGGATGAACCTGCTCGACGATCCCCGCTTCGCCAAGCTGGTCGATCGCGCCGAGCACGGCGACACCATCAACGGGATCGTCGCCGAGTGGACCAGCGGGCACACGGCCGTCGAGGTCGAGGACGCCTGCGTCGCATGTGACGTCCCCGTCGCCACCGCGTACACCGCCGCAGACATGTTCGCCGACCCCCACTTCGCGGCCCGAGGCGACCTCCTCGAGGTCGACGACCCGGTGGCGGGCCCACTGCGCCAGCAGGCGCCGTTCCCGCGGATCGTGGGTGAGCCCGTGGTCGCGCCTTCCGGAGCGCCCCGGCTCGGCGAGCACACGCGCGCGGTACTCGGCGAGCTCGGCCTGAGCGAGCACGACCTCGCCGAGCTCGCCGACCGGGGCGTCATCTGATGGATGGCAAGGTCGCGCCCGTGCGCGAGGGCCTGTTCTCGGCCGATCACCTGCTCGGCGCCCGCTGCGCTGCCTGCGAGCGCCACCACTTCCCCCGCTCGTGGCGCTGCCCGTACTGCGGGTCCGACGCGGTGAGCGAGGCGGCGCTTTCGGGCCAGGGCACACTCTGGGCCTGGACCGCCGTCACCGCGGCACCGCCGGGCTACCGCGGACCGGTGCCGTTCGGGTTCGGCGTCGTCGAGCTGCCCGAAGGTGTGCGCGTCATCACCCGCCTCACCGAGCCCGACCCGGCGAAGCTCACGTTCGGCATGCCCGTGCATCTCGTCGTCGACGAGCTGCACACCGACGACGACGCCAACACCGTCGTGTCGTACGCGTTCTCGCCATCCTCATGAGTAGCGCCTCATGAGTAGCGGGAGCGTCGTGATCGCCGGCACCGGCATCCACCCCTTCGGGCGCTTCGACGGCACGAGCGTCACCGACCTGGGCGTCGCCGCGGTGACCGACGCCCTCGCCGCCGCCGGCAACCCGAGCTTCCAGGCCGCGTTCTGCGGTACCGCGTACGCCGGTGTCGCCGCCGGCCACAAGGTGCTCGGCGCGCTCGGCCTCACGGGAACGCCCATCGTCGACGTCGAAGCGGGCTGCGCGAGTGGTGGAGCGGCTCTGATGCTCGCGGCCGGCGCCATCCGTGCCGGCCAGTACGACTGCGCGCTGGTGTTCGGGATCGAGAAGATGCCCAAGGGCATCATCCGGTCCTCGTTCTTCGAGCCCTGGCGCGAGGAAGCCGGCCTGGCCTCGACTCCCGCCTACTTCGCGCTGCGCGCCCAGCGCCTGATGCGCGAGTCGGGCGTCACCAAGGACCACCTCGCCGACGTCGTGGTGAAGAACCGCCGCCACGGCGTGCACAACCCCGACGCCATGTTCCGCAAGGAGGTGACGGCCGAGGAGGTGCTCGCCTCCCGCGTCGTGTGCGAGCCGCTGCACCTCTGGATGCTGTGCTCACCGAACGAAGGCGCCGCTGCGGTCGTGCTCCGCGCGGCAACGTCCGGCACCCCCGGCGGCGTCACCCTGGCGGCAGCCGCGCTGCGCTCGCACCTGCCGGGCTCGGTGCTCAACGAGGGCACCCCGCTCGCGGGCATCGCCGACGACGACGACATTCCCGCGCCCACCACGCTCGCCGCCCGCGCCGCGTACGAGGAGGCCGGCCTCGGCCCCGACGACATCGACGTCGTGGAGTGCCAGGACACCGACGCGGCCCGCGAGTTGCTCAGCTACGAGGAGCTCGGGCTCGTCCCGCCGGGAGACGCCGGCAAGTGGATCGCCGAGGGCGCCACCGCCCTCGGGGGGAGGCTTCCGGTGAACCCCAGCGGCGGCCTGCTCTCGAAGGGTGAGCCCCTCGGTGCATCAGCGCTGGGCCAGGTGGTGGAGTTGACGACGCAGCTCCGGGGCGAGGCCGGAGCCCGCCAGGTCGAGGGCGCCCGGGTCGCGCTCGCGCACACCGTCGGCCGGGGCGCGAACGCGTCCGTGGTTCTGCTTCGGCGCTAGCCGCCGACCCGGTCGTTGTAGTCCTCGATCTCGGCGTCGGACTGCTCCTTGGCGTCGCGCAGCGCCGCCTTGGGCTTCTTGCCGTCGTTGAGCATGGCCGTCTCCTGGTCCTCGATCACCGCCCGTACCGCCTGGAAGGCCCCGATGACCGGCCCTGCCGTCTTGAGGTTGTTCTTCCCGTCGAGCAGCTGGTCGTACGCGACCTGGAAGCCGGGCAGCTCCGCCCACCGCTGCTGCACCGCCGGGAGCGCGACGGCCGACTCGCGGGTCGGGACGTAGCCGGTGCCACCGGCCCACGCCGCCACCTGCTCGGGCTCGTTGAGGAACTTGGCGTACTCCCACGCCGCCGCCTGCTTCGCGGGAGACGACTGGCTCACGATGTAGAGCGCGCCGCCTCCGACGGAGACGCCGCCCTTGCTCGAGCCCGGCAGCGGGGCGACGCCGAGGTCGACGTGGGCGTAGTCGCCGGAACCGAGCACCTGCGCGATCGTCCCGAGCGCGGCGGTGGTGTCGATGGTCATTGCCGCCTGCCGGTTCCCGATCGCAAGGTAGTTGTTGAGCTCTCCCTGACCGGTTCGCGGGTTCGTCACCGCAAGCCCATTCGCCACCATGTCGCTCATCCATGTGAAGGCGTCACGGCCGGTCTTGTTGTCGAACTGCGCGCCGCCGGCGCGGCCCTTGCGCCCGTTGCCGTTGTCGACGTAAGGAAGATCGTCCTTCGCCAGCAGTTGCTCGAAGAACCACGCATCGATCTTGAGCGCGAAGCCGTACGGGTAGCCGAGGTTGGCCTTGATCTGCTCGGAGTACGCGCGTACCTCGTCGAGCGTGGTCGGAGGCTGCTCGGGGTCGAGGCCGGCCTGGCTGAAGGCCGCCTTGTCGTAGTAGAGGACGGGGTTCGAGACGTTGAACGGCATCGCCCATTGCGTGCCCTCGACCGTGTAGTAGTCGATGACGCGCGGCAGGAAGTCGGAGGTGTCGTAGTCGTCGGCGTCGATGCAGGCCTGTGCGGGCAACACCGCCTGCGAGTCGATGGCCTGCTGGAGGGCGTTCTCACTGAACTGGACGATGTCGGGCAGCTGCCCCGTCGACAGGCCCGCGCGGAATTTCTCGAGGGTGTCGTCGTACTCGATCTGGTTCACGAGGCTCACGCGCACGTCGTCCTGCGAGCTGTTGAACTGGTCGGTGAGCGCGACCAGCGTCTCCTCGAGGTTCCGCCGCATCGAGTGCCAGTACAC
>Ga0075530_1001584_pt1 | contig 10769 bp, 14 predicted proteins | sample NGEPerD_2_FD_75101 | JGI IMG/M metagenome (GOLD analysis project Ga0075530, IMG submission 75101) | Arctic peat soil microbial communities from the Barrow Environmental Observatory site, Barrow, Alaska, USA - NGEE PermafrostL1-D | ecosystem: Environmental > Terrestrial > Soil > Wetlands > Peat ...
TCACTTCCGCCCTCGATGCGATGGACACGGCGCTGGCGGGCGCTGCGAAGGACCAGCAGATGATTGTCGGCGAGCAGGCAGTGGTCGCGAACGACCACGAGAAGTGCCGGTCGGATCTCGACGGCGCCCGAGACGTGATCGCCACCTTGAGCCTCAGCGCCGAAGAAGCGTTCGAGGGCGATCTGGCATCGCAGCTCGCCGCATACGTGCCGCAGACCTTCGAGGAGTGCGATCGTCGCGAGAACGCGGCACACCGTGAGCTCTCGGCCGAGGTGGAGACCGCCGGTAGGGAAGAGCAGAAGGCGCTGCGGGCCGTCGAAGCCAAGATGGCGGCTTTCCGCCTCCGGTTCCCGGTTGACACCAACGAACTGGACAACTCCGTCGGTTCGCTGGGCGAATATCGTCAGATGCACGCCCGGATCGCCGAAGACGACCTGCCGCGCTTTGAGGCCGAGTTCAAAAACTACCTCAACACCAACACGATCCGCGACATCGCCTCATTCCACGCTGAGCTCTCACAGCAGGAAGAGCTCATCCACGAGCGCATCGCCCGCATCAACGACTCCCTGGTGGCGATCGACTACAACGAGGGGCGCTACATCCGCCTCGAGTACGCCGCGACGCCCAACCAGGAAATCAAGGGATTCCGTGAGGACCTCCGCGCCTGCACGAGCGGGGCCGTGTCCGGCGATGCCTCCGAGCAATACTCCGAGTCCAAGTTCCTCGAGGTCAAGAAGCTCGTCGAGCGTTTCAAGGGCCGCCCCGACTATGCGGAGCTCGACCGACGTTGGACCCGCAGCGTCACCGACGTCCGCAACTGGCTGACATTCTCGGCCTCCGAGCGATGGCGTGAGACCGACGAGGAGCACGAGCATTACACGGACTCCAGCGGAAAGTCCGGCGGCCAGAAGGAGAAACTCGCCTACACGATCCTTGCCGCGTCATTGGCCTATCAATTCCGGCTCGAATGGGGCGTCAAGAAGTCGCAGAACTTCCAATTCGTCGTCATTGACGAAGCATTCGGTCGTGGCTCGGACGAATCCACGCGATTCGCTCTCGGTCTCTTCAGCCTCCTCGGTCTGCAACTGCTCATCGTCACCCCGCTGCAGAAAATCCAGGTGATTGAGCCCTATGTCTCGACCGTCGGCCTCGTCGACAATGTGACTGGCGACAACTCCCGGATCCAGGTCCTGACTGTCGAAGAGTATGCCGAGCGCCGCCGGTCGCATGCCAGCCGGTTGCCTCGTGCGGGTGACGGTGGCTGAGTGGCCTGGACCGAACCAGCAGCCATCGCGACCAAACTGCGTCGCCGGTGGGACAGCGGTGAGTTGCTGCGCGCATACGCCGAAAAGCTGGAGTGGGAGCCCTATTCGATACTCGTAGCTGGACCCCGGCCCGGTGAGATTGCAGGTGACCTCGATGCGGTGCGGGCTTGGGTCGCTCGGTGGGAAAAAGCCGGCGCCTCGGGGAAACCGGTCAGACTGGAACGCCGTGAGATTGGTGGTCGCCTTGTCGGACGAAACGAGTTGCCTGGGCGCGCGTGGGTGGACAGTTACGACGCCGTATGGTCGCTGCTTGGTGTGCGGGGCAAGGTCGAGGACTTCGACCGCCTGGTCGCCCAGTCGACAGATGCGCGTATCGCCGGCTGGGCGCACGCACAGCCGCTCAAGGCGCTTGCTGTCCGCGAGGAGTGGCCGCGCTTGCTTGCGACCGTCGAATGGATCGAGGAAAATCGCGGGCACGGGCTGTACCTCCGCCAGATCGAGGTTCCCGGCGTTGACACCAAGTTCGTCGAACGGCACCACACGGTTCTCGCGGCACTCCTTGAGAGGGTGCTGCCTCCGGAACGCATTGATGCACAGACGTCGGAATTCGCTCAACGTTACGGCTTCGCTTCCAAACCTGAATACGTGCGGTTTCGCTATCTCGATCCGTTGTCGCAGCGCTCATACAGTGAACTGTCGCTGCGAGCAGGCGAACTCGCCGCTTCACCCCCTGAGGCTACGCGCGTTTTCATTGTCGAAAACGAAATCACGTATTTATCATTCCCTAAGGTGAACGACGCCGTGGTGATTTTCGGCGCGGGCTTCGGGTTGCGGCGACTCCGCAACCAGCAGTGGTTAGCCCAACGTGAAGTTTTCTACTGGGGCGACATCGATACCCACGGCTTCGCCATCCTCAACCAGCTCCGAGCGTCATTCGAAGAGGTGACATCAATCCTCATGGACCGCGAGACTCTGCTTGCGAACCGTGCCCATTGGTCGAGCGAGCCAAAGCAGCACAAGGGCGTCCTTCCGCGTCTCAGCGGCACTGAGTCGGCTCTCTATGCGGAGCTGCTCGCCAATGTCCACGGATCAACATTGCGATTGGAACAGGAACGCGTCCCTTTCTCGATGCTTCCCTCGTTTCTCGGGTAGATCAGCATCCGAGCCGGGCTCACAGGCCCGACAGTCTCGAAGTGTTTTGACCGGGTAGGACACTGTTAGACGTACTCGATAAGCAAGGAGTGCACGATGAAGGCAATCCAGTATCGGTCCTATGGCGGCTCGGAAGCGCTTGAGTTCGGCGAGGTCGAAGAGCCGAAGATCGGGCCCGACTGGGTCAAGGTCGCGGTGCGTGCGACCTCGGTCAACCCCGTCGACTGGAAGCTGGCCTCGGGCGGTCTGGATGGCGCGCTCGATGTCTTCTTTCCCGTCACACCGGGCTGGGATGTCGCCGGCATCGTGGAAGAGGTTGGCCCTGCGGTGACTGAACTCGCTGTCGGCGATGAGGTGTTCGGCTACGTGCGCAAAGATGCCGTCCGGGGAGGTACGTACGCCGAAAAGGTCAGCGCACCCATCCGGACCCTGACCCATAAGCCGACGAACATGAGTTTTGCCCAAGCGGCGGCAATTCCCCTTGCCGGCCTGACCGCATACCAATCGCTCGTGCATTGTCTTAAAGTCGGCGAGGGTGACACCGTGCTGGTACATGCCGCCGCCGGCGGTGTGGGGTCGTTTGCGGTGCAGATCGCCGTGGCGCAGGGTGCCCGCGTGATCGGCACGGCGTCGGAGGACAACCACGACTATGTCCGTGGACTCGGCGGAGAGCCAATCACGTATGGCGATGGCTTGGTCGACCGTGTCAGGCAACTCGCCCCGGAGGGCGTCGACGCGATCTTCGACACCATCGGGGGTGAGACGCTCGCACTCAGCGGAGACCTGCTGGCTGACGACGCGGCTGGGAGAGTCGTGTCAATCGCCGATCCTGGAGTCAGGGAGCTCGGTGGCGCCTATGTGTTCGTCCGCCCGGACGTCGATGACCTCAATGCGCTTGCCGGCCTTGCACAGGCGGGGAAACTGACGGTTGAGGTCGCGGCGTCGTACCCGCTGTCCGAAGCCGCTCGTGCGTGGGAAGCCAGTATGGGCGGTCACACCCGCGGCAAGATCGTCCTGATCGTCGATTGATCGGATTGTTCAGGAACTGACGGTGGGTTCGCCCATCGTGCCCCAGTCGTCCTGGTCGACGATCTGGCTGATGATCTTCGGAGTCTCGAAGAGGACGAATTCGTTCGGGTCGTCGGCGCTGCGCGACCAGTCGAACCTCAAGTTGCCGGGCTCGTTGCGGATCGGATCGGTGAACGAGCGGGTCAGTTCGCCCATACTGTCGAAGCGCTCTTGATCGAGCCTGTGGAATATCGAAGTGAACTGTCCTCGCCAAATGCTACGTTCCGTCGACAGGGGGTGGACGATGCCGACAAGTCTCGTGGGACTGCTGGTCGTGGCACTGGCAGTGTTGCCCGGATCGACATACACGTGGGCATTCGAACGTCACGTGAGCGCGTTTGGTGTCACGCTCGCGGACAGCATGTCCCTTGCCAATCGCATTGTCTTGCGCGGTGCTTGGTGAAGTTGGCGGCTTCGCAGACGCCTGAAGTCTCCATACGTGACCTATCTCTCCCTAGTTCGTTAGGAATACAAAACGTAGTTCCTAAGTGCTAGTCAGCAGAAACTCATTGAGTTCCGGCTGATGCAGTACCAGGGCTCAAACTAGGGGGATTCATATGCGCCGACTTGTGCGCAAATCAATGGGAATCAGCGCGGCAGCAGTGCTCGCTGGTGCCGCCATGTCAATGCCGACCAACACAGCCAATGCATCACCTGATCCGGCTTCGATTCAACCGTTCCTGGCCAACCAGCTCACCAACTTGAGCAATTCTGCTCCGACGACCGTGCTGGTGCACGGCGAGAGCCTCGCTGCCGCCAACAATGCGGTCGAGGCTTCGGGGCTCAAGAAGATCTCGAGTTTCGACAAGATCGGCGTGGTCGTCGCAACCGGCACCAAATCCGAGGTTGAAGACGCTCGCACCCAGCAGGGTGTGACATACCTCGAGGGCAATACCCCCATCGAGTTCAGTCAGGAGACGTCGAACACGGCAACCCGCGGGGATGAGGCCTTCAAAACGCTCACTGGTGCCGACGGCACGGCCCTCTCGGGCAACGGCGTCAGCGTTGGTGTCATCGACTCAGGCGTCGATCCCACCCACCCCTATCTCATGGACGCTAACGGCCAGTCAGCTGTCGTCAGCAACCACAAGGTTGTGTGCGACCCACTGGTCGAGTCGATCTGCGAGGTCGTCACAGTGCCAAACTCCGTCGACACCGACACGTTGTCCGTTGGTGGTCATGGCACTCACGTGGCCGGCATCATCGCGGGCCGTCCGACCACTCTTACGTCCGGAGAGAAGCTTCACGGGGCGGCTCCCGGAGCCAAGATCGTGTCACTTTCAACTGGCGCAACACTGGTTATTGTCGGCGCGGATGCGGCACTGAATTGGGTGCTCGAGAACCACGCCGCACCCTGCGGTGCTGGTGTGTCCGCAGTGGAGTGCCCGCCGATCCGGGTCACCAACAACTCGTACGGACCGGTCGGTGGCGGAGCGTTCGATCCCAACTCCGCAACCGTCAAACTCCAGCGCCAGCTTGCCACTGAAGGCGTGCTCACCGTATGGGCGAACGGCAACGATGGCGGCGACGGAAGTGCCAACCTGTCGAATCCTCCGGGCATGGATCCGACCGGCGGCATCATCTCGGTTGCGTCCTACAGCGACCTGGAGACGGGCACGCGCGATGGCGCTGTTTCTGACTTCTCATCGCGCGGCAAGAAGGGCGTGCAGTCGACCTACCCGGACATCTCCGCGCCCGGTGACACGATCACCTCGTCGTGCCGTCCATACCTGCTGATCTGCTCGACCGGCACTGATCCCAAGAACGGTCCTGGTCCACTGGACATCGGCGCGTTCAACACGATCAGTGGCACCTCGATGGCGACCCCGCACATTGCCGGCATCGTCGCGCAACTCGTGCAGGCGAACCCGAGCGCGACGCCTGCGCAGATCGAGAACGCGATCAAGTCGACCGCATACAAGTACTCGAACGGTGCGCCGTATGAGCCTGGTCCGCTTGGGACCACCTCGTTCGACAAGGGCTACGGCCTCGTCGATGTGGTGGCCGCGGCGAACGCGCTGCGGTAGTTCGTAGAGCGGTAGGGGAGGGCCGGTCCGGGCACCTGGGCCGGCCTTTCTGGGTTTCAGGAATCCTACGGGCGGAGTGGTTGACCTTTCCGCCAGCCTCCAACTATACGTCGAGCGTATAGTTGGGATGATGAGCGTCACGGCGGAACTGAAGCAATTGCGTTTGGAGGCAGGCCTTTCGCAGACCGAGTTGGCTCGTCGCACAGGGATCACACAGCCGCGGATTTCTGCCTACGAATCCGGGCGAGTTGCGCCATCGGAGAAATCGCTGAGACGGATCGGGCACGCATGCCGACTCCGTCCGTCGGTGATCGTTTATCGCAAACGCGACGACGTCATCGAACTAGCCAACCGGCGTGGACTCTCCAACGTCCGCGTGTTCGGATCCTCGGTGCATGGGACGGACACGGTGGACAGCGACGTCGACCTCCTTGTCACGAGCGGGCCCGGGACGTCGATCTTCGACCTTGCGGGGTTCCACCTGGAGGTCGAGGAACTCCTCGGGGCGTCAGTCGATGTGGTTGACGATCGAAGCAAGGCTGACATCCTCGAGCGAATCAGAAGAGAAGCAGTTCCGTTGTGAGCGAGCCAGGTGATTCACCCAAGCCGGGACGTCGGTTTCGGCCAGTTGATCGCGCCGAAGGCTCACTCGAAGAGCAGAGCGGCCCGGACTATGCAACACCTCATACCGATGAGGATCGCACGACGAAACACCTGGACGACATTGCGCGGTTTGGGAGATCGGCGGCGCGAGTCGTGGCACGTGGCAAAGGCCGCTTTCTCGATCCCGAGGATGACGAGCAGCGGCGAATCGCACGATCAATTCTTGTCGATCTGGCGTCGGCGACGAACAGACTGTCCGACGGTTTCAAGGCGACATACCCCCAAATCGACTGGCGGGGAATCTATGCGGTTCGGGTCTACATCACCCACGACTACGACGCTACGAATGACCAGGTCGTATGGTGGTCGATCTCCGAAAGCCTGCCGGAGATGCTGGGGATTCTGGGGCTCGAGGACCAATCGCGGCACGAGAACCTCCGGTCCCCAGATGGGTCCAAGCCGGCCAAAGGCGTCAGCCAAAGATCGTGGGTTCGCTGACAAGCCGAGCGAGGTTCGGCTTGTGCTCAAGTGGACGGTCAAGAATTGCGATGAACTCATCCCATGCTTCGTCGGAGAGCTCAATGACAAACCGATCCGGATGGAAATCGTTGGCGCCACCGGTGTCCATACGAATTAACGTCGTTCCGAAGCGCTCATATCTCCATGACGCAAGCGTCCTGTCCGTGTCAGTGGGCGATGACACGATCTGAATTTAGGGCTTCCTTCGTTGGACAGAAGGGCGATCGGACCGGCGGGTCAGTCTGCACCGCTCACGCTGAGCAGCTCGACAGGTTGGCCCGTGATCGCCGAGATCAACTCGAAGTCCTTGTCGACGTGGAGCACTACGAGTCCTGCGAGTTCGGCCGTCGCCGCGATGAGCAAATCAGGGATAGAGGGCGCGCGATGCTGCCCACGGCCGGCTAATTGTGTCTGCACGCCGATTGCTCGATCCTCAATCAACGGAGTGAGATATTCGAGCGGCATGGCAGAGATTGGCGGCGAGTGCAGGCCGTGGCGGAGATCGTCCTCTGATCGCGCCGAATACCCGACTTCGAGCAGCGTCACTGTGGTGATGCGCACGAGACCGCGATTGATCCGGTTCGCCCACTCGGCCGCATCCGGGCTGCTTGCCATTCGCACCAGCGCCGACTTGTCGATGAGCCAGACGTGGTCAACGCCACCGGGCGGCGTCACTGCCACGCCTCGGACATCACCGCATCGTCACCCAGATCGGCGAAAATCGTTGCAAAGTGCTGCAGATCAGCGACCTCTACCGCTACCAACCCGGTGCGAGCGTCTTGGCTCAGACGGCGGCGAATGTATTCACTGCGGGAGAGCCCGAGCTTTGCGGCACGGGCATCGAGGCGCGCGAGATCCTCTGGTGGGAAATTACGAATGAGTAAGTCGGGCATAGCAAAAACCTCCGATATCTAATGATATCACTACGCGAGATGAAGCATGCTGGCTCATTGGCACGGCATACTGATCCATAAACCTTGAACTTCGGTGATGGGCCGCTATTGGAAGAAGCATCCGCGCAAGGACATGGAGGCTTTGCTTGGAGATTTCCACGAAGCCGACTGGCGCATCTACGACCCGCCGACTTATTACCGCGTGCTTTGCCCATGTGGACTTCACAAGTGTTGGATCCACCTCATGCCCAGTGATCCCAATTGTGCGATGAACGCATTTCGCTGGTTGTATCGTCAACCTTGTTGCCCGCCGCGAACTCTCGAGAAGGAATCATGAGCGCTGTTGACACGACCTACCTCTTCTCAACCGTGGGGGAACCCGAGTTGGTGGAGAAACAATGCGATGAGCTTATGCAGTCTCTTCTCGCGATGGAGTTGAGCGATCCTCGCGTGACCGATTCCACGGTCTCGCTCGATCTGGGTCTTGGCGTGGTGGAGGTTGAGGCCTACGTAGCGGCAGGCACTCGCGAAGAGGCCGAGGCGCTCATCGTCACTCGGACCGAATCGGCCGTTCGCTCGACAACCGGACTTAGCAATGCCATTGAGCGCGAACGTCGAATTGAGCTCATCGACGCTTAGGTATGCTGTAGCGCCGGTTGAACATCCGCGCGCATCACGGTGTACATGGATTCATGAGGACCACCGTGAAGCTCGCTGAGGACGTGACGGCCGCCATTAAGCAGTTGCGCAGTCGTGAGCGGCTCGGTTTCAGCGAGGCGCTCAATCGCCTGGCACGGGCAGGTGCTGCGGTTGTCGGGTCGGTCGAAGTACGCCAGCCATTCATACAGCCGACCGTTGAACTCGGCGTGCTTGTCGACGTCTCGAACATTGCGGAGGTCCTCGACGTGGGGGAGCTCGACGATGATCGTTGTTGCCCCGGACGATGGAATTCACACGAAATTGGCTCGCCCGTGTGGGAAGCACAAGTCGCTTAAACCGGTGTCCACCAACCGGGTCAAGCCCACGCAGAACGAATGGAATGCTCAGGGGGCTGCAATGGGCGGATACGACGTAGTCGCCAAGAAGTGGGACGAAGGATGGGAACTCCACATTGCCGACTGGGAAACGGCAGAAATCTCCATCGCTCCTGACCTCAATGGATTGGAAGCAGAGATCATGCAAACGCGCGCGGAGATCCGGTCGGCTGCGGAGGCGCAGATTCGTGCGACCGCATACTCCCGCCAAGTCGCCCGGGCGCTTCGGAGTCAAGGGCTGAGCGTGACGGATACCGCGGCTGTGCTCGGGGTCACGCGCAGCAGGTTTCGCAGCTCGTGAACCAGACCGATCACATGTCAGACCCCGGTGCGAGGCTGTCGCCATGACAAAATACACGTCCGTAGAGCAACTGATTGTCCGCTTCCTTGAAGTGGAGAGCCACGGCAAGTCAGCCGCGACCAAAGAGCGCTACCAGCGAGTCGTCGCACATTTGTCCGACTTCCTCGATGAAGTCGACGTAAGTCGCGACATGGGGACTGACCCGGCCGCGCTGCTCGAGTCCGAGAGACAGTTCGAGCCCAAGGGCGCGTTCTTTCGCTTGTTCGATGCGACCGATCTCGTATGCTGCCTGCCCACGTTCATCAGCGAGCGCTGGCTTCTCGGTCGGCTGACCGACGCGCGGACGCAAGTGAGTTTGGTCGGCAGGTTGATCGTTTGGTTGCGAAGGAACCGGTTCGTCGATATGTATGCCGGCGGCTGCGCCGTGTGGGACGCCGAGGCGGCTGTGGCTCGCGCGCGTCGCGCCGTTGCTACCAAGGGCGATACGCACGCCCCCTAAGGTGGACCTATGGCAAAGAAAACACCTCGGGGTCGTGGCAATTCGCCACGCGGCCAAACACGTCCTTCGACAAAGCAGCCACCGAAATCGACGCAAGGAACTACACCGGGTCCGCCGGTTGACGACCTCTTTGACCCCGAGCAGGTCGGGCTCCTGCAAAGCGTGAAGTCAGCGTTGCAAAAAGGGCGACCACTTCCATTGCTGGATCTCGTCAGCTCCATCACGTGGATTATGACGAAGCCCGTCGATCCGCTCAGTCAGGGCGGGGACGACGAATCGGCGATGACGTACGACGAACTCATCGAGTCGTTCATGGAAGTCAAGACGATCGAAACCAGCGCCATACTCGCCACCGTGGCCGCCACGAGCCCGAACGAAATCCTCAAAGCACGAATCCGCCGGGAGCTCGTCGCTCGACAGCATCCGATCCCAGGCTGGTTGCGCAGCCTCGACCTCACCGTGACGCGCACGATGCGGGTGACCGAGGTGTTTGGTGACGGTGAGGACATTCTGATCGGGATTCGTATGGGTCCGCGGCACGAGGCCACAATCCTTGTCTTCGTCGAGCACAACATGGGCAGCATCATCAAAGACGCCTACTTCTCCGACCAGCCAATGTCGGTTGTCGAGACGGCAATCCTCGGCATTGACGAGGCGGCGGAAATGATATTCACGGACATCGAATCTGCCGAGGCGCGCGCCAAAATCGAGGAATCCATCGAACGCGGGGCGATGACGTGGCCGCCATACGAGACCGACACGTGGCCAGCCTGCCGACCGTTGCTCGAATGGGTTCTCGCATCGATGCCGACCGGAGGTTCCGGGTGGATCAGGCCGGAATGGAGTGATCGCGACAAAGAGTTGCTTATCGACGAATTTTTCGCGTCGACCCATGGTGCGGGACTCGATGACGTCGACCACCGCAACCTGCTCGACTCGCTCGTGTGGTTCGGCACCGACTACGGCCCAGGTGATCCTTTGCGTTGGAGCGTGATCGCGGTCGAGATTCTGTTGCTCGATTGGATTCCGCGCAAGATCATGGCCCCAGTGGACTACCTCGACAAGGCGCCGGGGCTCCTGCGTGCATTTGTCCGCTACGCGCACGAGCGCCAAGGATTGCAGCCGCACCACACCAGAGAAGTCCTCGATGCCATCGACAGATTCGGCCCCGAATACGAGGAGTTGATTCGCACCCCGCGGCGCCAGGGGCCGATGGCGCTCTTGGAGAGGATGGGCGTTGTGGGCCCGTTCGGCGACGCAGACAGCGAATTCGAGGACCTGGATTTCGAGTTCGACGAGGCGAATCTTCCGTTATACATGCTTGATCGCCTCACCCGTGCGGTCGGCGATCGCAAGACGCTCGATCACCTGGACGCCGCACCGCTCCCCGATGAGGAATTCGACTGGA
>Ga0075530_1001586_pt1 | contig 10764 bp, 10 predicted proteins | sample NGEPerD_2_FD_75101 | JGI IMG/M metagenome (GOLD analysis project Ga0075530, IMG submission 75101) | Arctic peat soil microbial communities from the Barrow Environmental Observatory site, Barrow, Alaska, USA - NGEE PermafrostL1-D | ecosystem: Environmental > Terrestrial > Soil > Wetlands > Peat ...
CGCAACGCAAAGAATGTTCGGAGCCCGTAGTTCCCGGAGTTTTTGGATCTGGCCGGAGGCTTCAGTATCACCCGTCGGATTTTCCACTCCGGGCTCGGCTTTTCGAATACGCCCGCCGGAAACACCGTAATCTGCGAGTCGGGAGGCTGTAAATGCGCTTGTTGTAAAAACGTCCTGAACTATGTCCAGGGCCCGTTTCTCACGTTCAAAAAACCAATCTTGCTCGCTCTGGCTTAGCCCGGCCTCATCCGCCAGTGGGTGATGAATAAGGGCTGCAAGGCGTAACCGATGCACGTGTTTCTCGAGAATGTCGGGCATTGCACTCATGGCAAGCCCATCCAGTATTACCCGGGAACCGTCAGCAAGCTGTGAGAGCAGGCTGTCCATAGCCTGTGTTGCGACAGCATCTGGCTTTGGGTATGTGCCCGGCAATCCTGTTATCTCTGCTTTGGTGCCGGCCTTGTTTAGCGCCTCGGCCAGCTTCCGAACGTAGCGATAACCGCCTGTGTTCTGATCCGGATCCCCGGGCACTATGAAGTGCAGGGCCGTGAAGTGCAGGGCCGTGTCAGATTTCGGCATGGTAACTGGCCCAGGCAATGTGCGATTCCGCCAGGGTGACCTTCAACGCACAGACGGCTTTTGCCGTCTCGCCCAAGCGCCCTTCGTGAATGGCGGCGGCCATTCGATCGAACACTTTCTTTGCCATGAATTCGGTGGTGGTATTTCGGCCACGGAAGTCGTCAATATCATCGAGATTCTTCATGTTGAATTCACTCAGCACTTGCTTGAGCACCTCAGACGCCAGGCCGATATCAATAATCAGATCATCGCTATCAAGTTCGTGGCGCTCGAATGTCATATCAACCACGTAGGTGGCACCGTGGGTTTTTTGCGCCGGGCCGAAAACCTCACCATTAAAACTGTGCGCGATCATCATGTGATCCCGAACGGTCAAACTGAACATAAGAAGCTCCTCAGTATTTTATGCGGTGGCAAAGCGTATCACTGCCGTTCGAAAGAATCCGGCTCATGGTTTCGGGCATCTGCTCGAAAGGCGTTTCTCCGCTAATCAGGTGGTCCAGAACATCGTGCTGCAACAACTCAAGCGCCAGCTCAAGGCGTTTACGGTAGGTCCACCGGGGCTGGCGGGCCGGCGGAATCTGGCCTACCTGACTGGATTGGAGCGTGAGCCTGCGGGAGTGAAACGCGCCTCCAAGTGGAATGGAAACCGATCGATCACCGTACCAGCTCATTTCCAGCACGGTTGCGCCCTGACCTGCCAGAGCAAGCGCGGCTTTCAGACCGGATTCATGACCGCTGGCGTGGATAACCAGATCGTGATCATCGGCCGAAGACTCCGTTGCAAAGGTCAGCCCCAGAGCCTCTGCGACCGAAGCCCGGGCAGGATTGGTATCGATCGCCGTAACCCGTGTTCCCGGAGCGCGGCTGGCGAGCCAACTAACCAGAAGGCCGACAACACCAAGGCCCACTACCGCTATGCGATCACCTATCGCAGGCATGGCATCCCATAGGCCATTGATGGCGGTTTCCATATTCGCTGCCAGAATGGCCCGCTCCGGCGGAACGCCCGGTGGAAGGGGTGTCACCGCACTGGCCGGGACCGAATAACGAGCTTGATGGGGGAAAAGACAAAACACCGTTTTACCGACGAGCTCATCTGGCCCTTCGAGTACCTGCCCTACATTGGCATACCCGTATTTTACCGGCCATGGAAACGCCCCTTCCTGAAAAGGCGCCCGCATACGATCGAATTCGCTTTCCGGAACCCGGCCGTTGAATACCAGGGACTCCGTGCCGCGGCTGACGCCAGACCATAGCGTTTGCACAATCACCCATGGCTCGCTCTTATCCGGTTGGCCGGATGCCACCGGCGTTTCCAGAATGCGACCTTCACCAGGCGCGGCTATCCAGTATGCCCGGGACATGGATTGTTCTGATGAATAACTGACGCTGGAACTCATCCTGCACTCCTCTGAAAAAGATTCCCTGTCGTATGCAATAATTTGTTCTGGACACTATAGTCATTATATCCGCTCGACACTGATTCACGACTGGAGACTATACGCCGGAGCTCTGTTATGGATTCTGAAATACAGCCAAAGCGTTCCACAATACCGCCTTGGGCCGATCTGCTCTGGGGTGCTGCATGCACTGCGTTGTGGATGACTGTTGCTGCTGAGATCTATTCATCACCCTGGCCGATGTTTCTTACAGCAACCCTGCTATACGGTTTTATCTGTGTTGCTGTCGCCGCATATTGGCCGCACGATAGAGATTTTGGCTGGGCAAATCGCGCTACCCTTTTCCGGAGCAGCCTTATTATTGCTCTGGTAGCCACCGCCCCGCTCGTTCCTGCGTATCCTTCACCTGCCGATACACTCTGGATTTTCGCCATTTGCGCTCTGGTTGCACTGATTCTCGACGGCGTGGATGGCAAGCTTGCGCGGATAACCAACTCCGCCAGTGCGTTCGGCGCCCGTTTTGATATGGAAATGGATGCACTGCTGATTCTGGGGTTATGCGTAGCAGTCATCGTGAGTGGGAAAGCCGGCACCTGGGTTCTCGCTCTCGGGCTTATGCGCTACCTGTTTGTCGTCGCTGCTTCGGTATTGGACTGGCTCAACCGCCCACTCCCCGACAGTTTCCGGCGCAAAACTGTCTGTGTGTGGCAGATCGTTACCCTGATGGTCGCCATCCTGCCGCCGGTGCCACCCCTGTTCGCCAGCCTGACGCTGGCACCTGTTGTAAACGTCGCAAATGCCGAACCCGCCAACTTTGAGGTGGACGATGAGCATTTCTCGATGGTTTTCGAAATCATGCACATCGGCTACGCCCCGGTAATGGGGATGTTCCGGGCTGGTCACCGGGGATTTGAACCTGCTCGGGAAAACCAAGCCGGTTGAACTGGACGTTACTCTGAACAAGGCTGCCGAGTACCCTATCGGCCATGAAGAATACACACTGGGCATTAGCGCTGAAACAACGCTCAAGCGCAGCGACTGGGGCATGACTTATGGGCTGGATCCGGCCCTGGTCGGAGATGAGGTAAAACTCCGATTTGGCTTTGAGGCGGTGAAGGATTCCGGCTGGCTTTGAGTACTCTCGTGAATGTGATCCCTTGGCGCGACATATCACCGACTCATGGATGAGCCATCTTTCTTTTTTACTTCGCAAACTATACATTGTTGGGCTACACCACTTTCCCTAACTCCGGTGACGGCCCTCCACCATGTCCGACGCTCATAAATCCGACCTGCTTCTTGTCACCGTTACCCTGCTTGCAGCCGTAAGCTGGATCTTCTCCAAAGAAGCTGTGCTGCTGATGCCTCCGTTATTGTTTATGGCGTTGCGGTTTCTGATTGCAGGTGGTTTTCTGGCCATATTCGCCTGGCGACCGCTGGCGCGCCTGAGCAGGGATCAGTTTAAACGCGGCGTGGGCGTTGGGCTGGTGTTCGGCGTTGGTATGAGCTTTTGGGTGATGGGCCTGTTTCATGGCACCAGCATGGGTGAAGGCGCCTTTATTACCAGCCTCGGCGTGGTTATTGTTCCTGTTATCGCCCGCCTGATCTTCAAAGAGATGCAGCCTGCAAGTACCTGGTTTGCCCTTCCCGTTGCCGTAGCCGGGCTGGCCCTGCTATCACTTCGCAACGGTTTTCAGCCAGAGCCTGGTCAGTTGTATTTTGTGGTGGCAGCAACCATTTTCGCCCTGTATTTCACACTGAATACCCGAGCGGCGAATCAGCGCACGGTCATCAACCGCCAAGGTAAAACCATTGAAAAACATCGTATTCCCGCCCTGCCGCTGACAGCCATTGCGCTGCTTACCGTCGGAATGGTGACCTTGGTTGAATCACTGGTTATGGAGCCTTGGCAGCCAACGTTTGGCGATCCTCCACCGCTTTTAATCTGGTGGATTCTCGCCAGCGCTATCGTAGGAACCGCCGGGCGCTTCCTGGTGCAAACCTATGCTCAAAGCCTGTCCAATCACAGCCACGGCGCCGTTATTCTGGTGCTGGAGCCGGTTTGGGTATCCCTGTTTGCGGCCGGCTGGTTTGGTGAAACCATGACCTCAGTGCAACTGGCCGGCTGCGGGTTAATCTTCACGGCACTGATCGTTAACCGCTGGAGCGCTCTGAGCAAAGCCCTTAAAGCCTCGTTGAGAAAAAGAAAAACCGGATAAAAGAGGTTGACCAAAAACACCGGAGTCAGTATATTTCGCTCCGTTGCAGGACACAGGACCATAGCTCAGTTGGTTAGAGCGCTGCCTTGACATGGCAGAGGTCGGCAGTTCAAATCTGCCTGGTCCTACCATTTTTCAATGACTTACGTGTTATCTGCAATGTCCTTCTCAAAATTTTCTCAAAAAGGCTGCGTATACAGTGGTCGCATCTCAAATTTTCTACATCAGCGTGCATAACCTTTCGAAAATAACCGTCTCGGATCTTCGAGCCTAATCAGTATTGCCGTTTGGTTTTCTAAGTCCCCAGCTCGCGGGTGCAACAAGCGATTTGACAGACCATAATATTTGAGCCGACCCGTCGGGTCGAAAACGCCCCTATCCCTCGGCTCAACATCGCACCACTAATAAATACTACTGTTAGACTATGGTTGACCATATTCGTCCCGGCCAGGAAACAATAATAAGAACGCGACCGAAAATTTTTAACAGCGCCCAAAAGTCAGCAATTGCCTGCCCGCCCAAAAGCAACTACCAAAACCTCAGTCCAAACTTAGCGAATAAAAATAGCTTTTAGCCGGCAACCCCTATTTTAGGATACTGCTACGAAAAAGTCGGCTTTCCAAATTGTGACAACAGACACAACGCAGAAAGTCACGGGTATTCCCCGCGTGCGCGGGAGTTAACCGAGTGACCGAGAACAGCGGATCTAAAGCAGGGCGTTCCGGTGAACCACGCTTAATTTCAGGTAGGATTAACGTCTATTGTGTTTTGGTCTTTCGAAGGACGAGCAAACCAGATGACCGTATATCGCATTACCCAAGAGTTGCTGAAAGGACTCCCACCAGAGGCTCCGGCTGACCTTGTTCACGCTGTTGAGGTCACCTTGTACAGTGAGTGGGCAGCCGCACACCGGGGATCATATACGCTTGTTTTAAGCGCACCCTGCACATTGAATTTTGCGGCTACCGAGTTTCCGCGAACCATGGCCATCCAAAGCAACGCTTACGCTGCCCTGTGCCTGAACCTTGAGCGGATGAACCGTAATGAAAGCACCGCCAGCCTTGAGACTGTGCTTGAGAACATTGCGGGAGGCGAAACCTACTTTCAATGCCGCCAGCTATACAATGCCGAGGAATACTTTGGCTATCTTGAAGACGCATTTGGAACCACCCTGCCCCAATTACCCGCCAACCTGGGGGTCGGTGACGAACTCTCACGTCTGTGGGCCAGCCGACTCAGTGCTAACATTCACGTTGCCTATAAGCGGTTGTTCAAACCTGTTAACGACACATCAGGGAGCCGGCAGTCACCATTGCAACGATCGGATGCGACCCCGCCCGAGGTAACTACGATGCCAAAACTCAAACAACCGGTCAGTAGTGATGAGCGAATCCGAGCCCGCGAAGAAATCATTGCCGCGCTTGACCGTGGTGACATCGAACTGGGTGATGCGATCCGGCGCATGCGCCTTGAGTGGACAGGCCTAAGCCAACGGCGGTTCGGAAAGATTGCGGGGCTATCAGCTAACACGATGTCAGCCGTCGAACGGAATGCTGAAGGCGCGACAGTCAAAACGCTCAAGCAGATTCTTAAATGCTTTGGAATGCGCCTGACACTACGCCAAATATCAGCATTTCCAAGCGACCCATCGTATCTGACCCAATAGCGCAGCAAGCCTCGCCCGAACGCCCTCAAGGCCACCAGCACTGGCAACCTCGATTCTTTTCTCTACCAGACAAACTCTTGAGCCAGATAGCGACGGCGGTGCCACCCCAAACACCGTCGCGATAAATGCTGGCCACTGACGGTAGTTGACCCCTTCTTTCAGCACGAGCGTAGAGCACCGGCGCAACACTATGTTGTCGGCAGCCCATACTCAGAAACACACATTACATTCGGAACTCTGGCCCATCACTGAGCGACAAACCACCCTCCACCTGTCTTTGGGCTTGCCGAACGTAATCTGTCACCGTATTTGAAAGGTAGGTCCAAAATCCTGGCTGCTGAATCGTGTCACTCAGACGCGGCGGCGGAATAAACCGACTCATTTCAAACGCGAAATCACGCCGGACATCTTCATTACCTATAAGCTCACGCAGCCGTTCATCAGCGCGAGCCAAAAAGTCATCCTCTAGCTCGCCATGGTCGGCCAATTTTGAGCTGATAAGCTCCAAAGCAGGATCGACGCCGCGTTGCGCCAACCAAGCAATATCCCATAAGTCCCGATGCTTTAGCCGCCCTGGGCGCATGGCAAAGGCAACCAATTTGTCAGCGAAAATTTCCTCACGAGATTGAGCGTTAATAATTAGCGATTCAGTACCAAGGTTCACCCCATAGTGATTTCGGATCGTCATTGGTAGGATTTGGTAACTGGGTACAGAACAGATATCCAAATGAATCTTTTGGGCGGGCATATCCGGTCGCCCTGGCTGGGTGTTTACAGAGAGCTTCCAAGTATTCACATTCCCTTGTTTTTCAGCTTTGGGTTCTGTGACAGTGATGGGCAGTTCATATTTCTCAGTGAGCTGCGACTCCAATGCGCCTCTCAGCAAAACAAGATCCGACCTTTGAAACTGGATGCCACCGGTGAAGTCCAGGTCTTCGCTCAAACGACTGGAGCCATAGCAAGCTCGAAGGCAGGTGCCCCCAATAAACGTCAGTCCGCTCAGAAGACCTGCTGCACTTAACTCCCGCAAGATATCGTGGTGCAGTATTTCCTTCTCGACCACCGGGCGCAACACAGCGAGCCCTTTCTGCTCACGAATCGCCTCATTAACGATTTTGTCAAAAAGAGTCATCCGAAGCATCCTGTAATAAGTCAGTCGTAGGTCGCTTGAAGCGCCTCATATCTTCTAACGCTAGCTTGGGGCTTGCGCGGAACAAATGACAATCCGAATCATAGGTCAACTCACCGACAATTCCGGACATTGAGCGTTTTGTATGAAGAAATTCAATCCGACCAAACCGACCACAATCGATTTGTGCGGACCGGCCTGTACTTACGATGGTTATCCATGCCATTGGCACCTGAGAAATGAGCCCAGCGTCACTGAGAGCGGTTTCGAGGCTAATATAGTTAAAGTTTCGCGCACGCAACAACGCTGCAGCATGAAAGAGAATCAAACTAGTCTGGCCAGGGGAACCGGAATACTGATAGACCCCCTGACACACCCTTTCAAGCAACCCGCGACGTTCAGCTCGATGAATCAACGCTCGGTAGGCACCAGGATTAAGCCCTGGAAACAGCGAGCGAAACGATGCTGCAGTGTAAAGATGGCCGTGGCCGCTTGACTGAGAATTCCGCAGCCACTGCTCCAAGTGCTGAATAGGTTGCATACCATAGCTCCGCGCTTTGTTATGAATAAGATAACAAAACGCGGAGTAATCCGCATTCAAAAAACATACCCCGGAGGCAACCAGGGCTCTCTTGGGGCCTCATTTACATCTTCGTCACGCTTACGTTTACGCCGGCTGTCCGGCGCCAGATACGGCAACTCCTGGACTGTCAAAGAAACCCTAAGATTGGGCGCACCCGATTTCGCGGATTTTCCGGCAACCATCCAAGGCTTGGGTTTACCAACGACCCGCACCAGTCGTTCCGCATAGTTTTCATCTCGTGAGGTTGCCAGAGTTAAACGCTTGGCCCGCCTGGACAGCGGCTCCTCACACGCCACACAGAAATCAACACGGTGAGAGTTTCGCCGCTGGCACATGGGGCACATTACAGCGCCCCATGTGTATCCGCAGCGCACCAGGGACTGATCACTTTTCTCAATCAGGTTTCCACACTGGATGCCCAAGTGGCCCGCCAGCGGTTGATTTTTGCTGTCGGCCACCAGCTTTTCGTTGTCCAGGTAATACAAAAACCCGGTCTTCGTGATCCCCATGTCGGCTGGCCAACTGGCCTTGCGGAACAGGTTTTCGTGATCACACTCTGGACAAGCTATCTCCAGAATAGGGACAACAGGTGCATCCCCCGGCACTCCAAGCTGAATAGCTGGCGTAAACAAATCTCCACCTTCCTGCAGGTTCTGAGCGAAATCCAGAATCAAACAGTCACGCTTACCCAGCTCATCGCACTTTCTCAACCCACGCCCTACGATCTGCTGAAAGAAGGACGGTGACTCGGTATGGCGAAGCACGGAAATGGTGTCCACATTTGGAGCGTCGAATCCCGTGCACAGTTTTCACGAACTGTGTGTACATATGTCTTAAGCGTATGATTTATATACGAAACTAAGGAGGATTCGAAAAAAGGCGTGTATACACTTTGGGGCGTGATTAATGTGGATAAAATGGTACTCATTTGTACACATCAGGATTCTTAATTGAGCTTTTCAATTGAGCCAGCATCTTGCAAACCGGAAGAACTTGCGCGCTCGCCAAATTACGCGCATGGGAAAGCAGCATGCCGATTCGCATAGCTTTTTTTGAGCTCCAAAAAATTTACCTGATTACGCATATGGCTCAGCCATCTTCAGCAGCCGGGAAGGCATCGGTGGTGTTCGGGCTGCCACAGTCAGGAAGCGTGGGATCATGGCCTTGAGGTCAGCCATCCACAGCATAGGCATCAGTAATGCCACCGTTTCCTCGACCAGGCCAATATCCGAGGTACAAAGCGATAACAACCTCCATATCCGCTGGCATTTGTTCTTTACAATTAATCCAAGTCATTAGACTTAAAATCTCTCGACCTCACGGTCGTGCCGGTTCGATTCCGGCTCGGAGCACCATTAGAATCAAGAAGTTACGAAATTTCTCTCCAGCTCTCTCCATCGCCGTCTTTCTCATGTAGACGTTATGTAGACAGTTGGATGTACGGCATCCCTCTACAAATCTGTATTCTCGATACGTAATGGGCTTGGTCAGCAAACCACTCCACCGCATAGATAGTCCCACACGAAAACCGTCCATTAGTGATCCTGTAGTCGCGTCCATGATCGTTCGAACTTTCCAAAGCTGTAACTTCATGCAGTCTTATTGTGCGAGCGAAAAAGAGAGGTCAGACGATTACTTGGCGACACTGGATGGAATGAGCTACGCTCCTGTTAACGTACGGATTTGAGGCCTCGGGAGCAAAGAAGGATGCGGGTTTCTGTGGAACGTGTTCGGCGACAATTAGGATGACCGGTCGGACAGGATAGTTGACGCCGAACAGGAACGCCCTTTTCTGCAATATCGCGGAACGCGGTTTAATCACTATTAGGCATCAAAAATGGAGTTTTCTGCAATGGATGATAAAAAGCCGTATTTTTTCCTGAATTCTTTTCTCGTAAAGGATGAGTATAAAGACCTTGATGCCAGTGAATTCTTAAAGAGTACAGCTCAAGTAAATACCTACGATATTGATGCAGAACATGAATTAGAAGGTAATCTTTTCGTAAAAATCCCTGCGGATAAAAAGCCTAAATTGACTTCTTTTACGGAAGAAATAACAGGAGAAGACTTAGATGAGCTTTCGAATAGATCTAGCTCTGCGTTACTAATCGTAAAAACCCCAGACAATACTATGGCTTTTACTTTTGGTTATGGACGTTTTCTTCTAGATACTAAGTATTTTGTACATGACTTTGGAATTAAAACAGCACTAAACACATTAAAGCACGATAGTTTGAGAAGTGTAGATCTTTTAACTTTAGATGATCAAGCTGTTCAAAAGAAGTCCCAAGCTGCTAGAGAATCAGATGTCGGCGTCTTTGGGATTGATATTTCGAAAGATGTTTTGAGAGCTGTGACAGGTTCACCCAAAGCAGGCATCAATTTAAAAAATATTTCTGGAGGAGATTCAGTATTTTCTTTCGGTGTAGAAATAAATATTGATGAAATAAGTGTTCTAATCTCTTTAATTTCAGGCTATTACAACAATGATTCTTACAAAGGTGGATTTTCATGGGTAGATAATATCCGTAGAATTAAGGAAACTTCAGAAATTTCAAACTTAGATGACCACCTTATTGTCGAGTTAAAAACAAAAAGTCCAGATGTATGTGTAACCATTCCTGAATTAGCTGATTGGGATTCTATTTGGGGGTTCAGTTTTACGCGTTCAAAAAATACCATAAACCCTACGATTGATATTAAAGATTACTATGTAACTCTTGATGTTACGACTGTATCGATTGACTCAATAAAGAGAGATCGATTATTTGTTTATGATGTTCATGAAAATGAAACAGAACACCAAATATATAGATGCATATATTTTGAGCATAAAATAGGTAACAAAGTATATGTACTATTTTCGGGGGCATGGTACGAAATTGATAATGATTTCATGTCTAGAATTAATACCACTCTTTCAAAAATACCTATATCTAGCCTTTCATTTCCCGAAGTTTATACGTGGAGTGAAGTTGTTGATGGTAAGACTAAAGATAAGATTGAAACCGAAGGTGACTACAATGTGAGGGCTGCAAGCCTTAATTCTTATCACCTTTTAGGGAACCTCTGAATAACTTTCCAAAATCAGCGATAATACAGCCATCGCTAACCGCATAGGATTCGCCGCCACCATGGGCCAGATAACCTTCTCCGAAGCCGAGTACCAGAACAAGAAGCGCAAG
>Ga0075530_1001589_pt1 | contig 10736 bp, 8 predicted proteins | sample NGEPerD_2_FD_75101 | JGI IMG/M metagenome (GOLD analysis project Ga0075530, IMG submission 75101) | Arctic peat soil microbial communities from the Barrow Environmental Observatory site, Barrow, Alaska, USA - NGEE PermafrostL1-D | ecosystem: Environmental > Terrestrial > Soil > Wetlands > Peat ...
ACCTCAACCGCCGCGATGTCTTCAAGCAGAACCGTTCTGCCGCCCTGGCCGAGTGGCGTCAACTGGCGGCCTGAACGCCTCAGACCAGCACCCTTCGCAGGCCCGCTCAGGTTTGTCTGACAATGCCGCCCTTAAACAACTGAGAGTCCATCATCCGAGGCGGCGTGAGCCTGCCGTCGTAGGGTCTTTCTTCGCTTTGGTCGAGCTATAAGCGACTTTGCCAAGCTGAGAAATTGGGTCCATCTAGCGATCTGCGGCGCGCTGTCGGTGAGAGCGCCGTCACGCGAGTGCCGTGAGCCAAGCAAGGCGTGCGATCGAGCGTTGCGCAAGGTCTTGCATGCGGTGCAGTTCGCTCGGCGTTCGTGCGACCTCCGCAGCTTCCAGGTAGGCTTCAATTAACATCTCGGCAATCGCCTGCGGGTCCCGCTGCTCTGCCTCGGCCGGAAAACGGCCGAAGCCCGACGCCTCTGCGGACATGCGCCGGGTTTCCTCTAACAGCTCGTTAGCGCGACCGGAGCCCCCAGCCGCAAGACCTGCAGCAAGCTTCTCCAGGTGCTGTGCGAGCTTTGCTTCCAGAATTCCCGCGTCGATCCCGTCTGAACTTATTTCGTCGTCGCTCGGCCGCTCACTTCTTCTCTCCTCATGATAGGCGCGTCGACGCTCCTTGCGTAATTTCGCCACATGCTCCAGCTCCTGCCGTGCCATTGTTTCGGCGGCGCGCTTGATCTCCCCCTGATTGGCGTGGGCAGCCACATAGGACCAGAAGGCGAAGGCGCGTTCCTCGTTGCGAACCGCCATCGATAGAGCCCGGTAGGGCGTCATCAGTGCCGAGCTGGTGATCTCTGAGATCGTTTGCGCATCGAATGTCTCTGGCCCCTCCCAACTGATCCGTGCGGGATCGGGCGGCGCGCCAAGGTGCGACTTTGACCATCGCACGACGCTATCGACATGACTCCGCTCCTCTGCGGCGAGATGCTCAAAGACCATGGCGAGATCAACCTTGCCCTGGCGACGCATCTCATCAGCCAATGACGCATAGCGCATGGCAGCCTCCTGCTCCATGGCATGGGCGAGCGCAAATATCTCGTCGGGTGAATGGATCGTTCCCGCTGGCTCTGCCTTTAACAGCGGATCGGTCATGGCTGTTTCATCTTCCGTTGCACGCAGCTTGCGCTCGGCGCAATATTGACACGGTACCAGATCAGGTCAATTTACACTGTGTTGCAGGGACAATGGAAAAACTCGGACTTCCGGCGATGAGCACTAAAACCTTGCCCCGTAAAGCGCTTGAAGCGCAGCCGCTACTGCCTCCTCTTGGGTCCCCGCAAAGCGCGGCGAGGCAGGAACGGCTGATCGTTGTCTTCGCGGCGCTTTTTTTTGCGTGTGCCATCTTCTCGGTGGCCCCGTCGCTAGCAGCAGGCCGTCTCCAAGATTACCTGGGGAAAGCTGCTCCTTCAGAATTTTTTCCGGGTTCAGATCGGTTTGGCGCCCTTCAAGGCGATCCCCCCATCGTACCCGTTTACCGGGGGGATCAGCTGCAAGGCTTTGTTTACCTGAATTCCGATTTCGCCAAGGCTGTCGGTTACTCGGGCAAGCCAATCAACCTCCTTGTCGGCATCGACCAAAAAGGAGTTATTGGCGGCATAAAGCTCGTAGATCACAAGGAGCCGATCTTTCTGATCGGCATTCCCGAGAAGCGCATCCTCAACGCCATCAATAGCCTGGTCGGAAAGAGTATCACGCCCGTCGCGTCAGGTGCCGAGCATCCGCCACAGATTGACATTGTCAGTGGTGCCACTGTCACCTCACTCGTTATTGGTGACAGCGTTGTCCGGTCGGCGGTGCGCCTGATCCGAAGCGGTCGCATCACCGCCGTCAATGCCTCCGCCCCGGCTGCCGCAGTCGCACCAGCAACCAAAACCATAGATCTCGAACAGAGCGAGATTGAATCCTGGGAAAGTTTATTGGGAGACGGTTCTGTCCGGCGGCTTCATCTGACTATTGGCCAAATAAACGAAGCGTTTGGCCGCTCGGGAAACGAGGCAGCGGCCGCCAACCCAGAGCCTGGCGATCCCAACGACACGTTCATCGATCTTTATGTTGCGCTCGCAACAGTACCCACGATTGGCCACAGCCTGCTTGGCGCAGATGCATATGAGCAATTGAAGGCGCGCCTTCAGCCGGGACAGCAAGCCATCATCGTGGCGGGGATTGGCGTCTACTCCTTCAAGGGCTCGGCCTATGTCCGTGGGGGCATCTTTGATCGCATTGAGCTGCTCCAGGACGGCTCCAGTACGCGCTTCCGTGACCGTAACCATATGCGTCTCGGCCAGCTCGCGGCGACAGACGCCCCCGCGCTGCCGGAAATCAGTCTTTTCGTAACGCCAGAAGACTTCTCGCTCGATCCGGCCGCGCCCTGGCAGCTTCAGCTTCTCGTCCAGCGGTCGATCGGGGCGCGTGATAAGGCGTTCCTGAGTTTCGATCTCGGCTACACGCTTCCGGAGAAATACCTGAAGCGAGAGCAGCCGGCGGAGATGGTTACATCCGAAAGCACATCGCCAGACGCATCAGTGCCGGCACCGGGAGCAGAAGCCTCGCCAGGACTGCTAGATGAGCCTCTATGGCAAAGAATGTGGCGGGACAATGCCGTTTCGATCGCGATCGTCGGAGTCGCGATCGGCGTCCTGACGCTGATCTTCTTTTTCCAGAATTTCCTCGTCCGTCGTCCGCGGCTGTACGTCTGGGTTCGGCGCTTTTATCTGTTATTTATACTGGTGTGGCTCGGCTGGTATGCGAACGCGCAACTCTCGGTCGTCAACGTGTTGACCTTCATGAGCGCCCTGGTAACGGGGTTCAGTTGGGAATATTTCCTGATGGCCCCTCTGGTCTTCATTCTCTGGTCCGGCGTCGCGGCTTCCTTGCTGTTCTGGGGGCGCGGTCCTTTCTGCGGCTGGCTCTGTCCTTTCGGCGCCCTTCAGGAGCTGCTCAACAATCTCGCCAAGTTCCTGAAAATCCCCCAATTCAGAATACCCTGGGGCCTGCACGAGCGGCTGTGGTCGCTGAAATACATCATCTTTCTCGGCTTGTTCGGCCTGTCGCTTTACTCCCTGGAGCTGGCCGAAGAGTTGTCGGAGGTCGAACCGTTCAAGACCGCGATCATCCTGAAATTCGTCCGGGATTGGCCGTTCGTCCTCTATGCGGTTGCCCTTCTCGTGATTGGCTTATTTGTCGAACGATTCTTCTGTCGGTACCTTTGTCCGCTCGGGGCTGCCCTGGCCATCCCGGGTCGCATCCGGATGTTCGAATGGCTGAAGCGCTGGCCTGAATGCGGAAGTCCTTGTCAACGCTGCGCCAATGAGTGCCCAGTCCAATCGATCCATCCCGAAGGCCATATCAATGTCAACGAATGCATCTACTGCATGCATTGCCAGGAACTTTATTGGGATGACCAGCGATGTCCCCACATGATTCAACGCCGGCTCAAACGCGAGAGGCGGGCAGCGCTTAGTTCACCGGCAATACACGGTTAGGAATATTAAGCGCTGCTTGATCTGTCGCAAAGCTCCCCTTCCGGTAGATGGCGTATAGGCCTAGGGTCGCTGACTTATCGTGGTCGCCGTTCAAGGCTCGGTGTATTTTGGGAATGATCGGTAGGAACAGCCAGCTCGGCGAGCGTGAGCTTTCGACGAAGTCAAGGCCTGATGTTTTTGCTCTCATGATCAAAGGAGGGTTTTATGGCAGAGGACTCAAATTCTCCAGGGAATGAGAAGGGGTTCAGCCGGCGCCAATTAATCGGATCCACGGCAGCCGCGGCGACCCTTGCAGGTCTGGGCGGCGGGGCAATAGGGGCCAAGCTTGCCCGACCGGCCGTCTCTCCCGCAGCGCCGTCGGAGAAAAAGGAACGGCGCCCGGTGAGTCCGCACGCGAAAAACGAAGTCGCGCCGGGTGAACTTGACGAGTATTATGTATTCTTTTCCAGCGGCCAGACCGGCGAAGTTCGCATCCTCGGCATGCCGTCAATGCGTGAGCTGATGCGCATCCCGGTGTTCAACCGATGCAGCGCCACCGGTTGGGGATCGACGAACGAATCACTCAAGATTCTCACGGAAGGCCTCACGCCGGAAACACGCGAGCGGCTAAAAAACCGCGGCGGCGTTTGGCAGAACGGCGACTGCCATCATCCGCATATGTCGTTCACGGACGGCACTTATGACGGTCGCTACATCTTTATCAACGATAAAGCGAATACGCGCCTCGCCAGAATTCGGACCGACGTTATGAAATGCGACAAAATCATCGAGCTGCCCAACCAGTACACCATCCACGGCATGCGCCCCCAGAAATATCCGCGTACCGGCTATGTGTTTTGCAACGGCGAGTACGAGGTTCCCCTTCCAAATGACGGATCAGTGCTCGACGATCCCACGAAATACTGGTCGATGTTCTCAGCCGTTGACGGGGACACGATGAAGATCGCCTGGCAGATCATCGTCGACGGCAATCTCGACAACACCGATGCTGACTACCAGGGAAAGTATGCCTTCTCGACCTGCTACAATTCCGAGAAGGGCGTCACGCTCCCCGAGATGATGAGCAAGGAGCAGGATTGGGTGGTCATCTTCAATATCGAGCGCATCGAAGATGGGGTCAAGAACGGCGACTACAAGGAAATGAATGGCGTGCCGGTGATCGATGGCCGCCACGGGTCGTCATACACGCGATACGTCCCGGTGTCGAATAGCCCGCACGGCATCAACACGGCCCCGGATGGCATCCATGTCGTCGCGAATGGAAAGCTGTCGCCGACGGTAACAGTTTTCGACGTGCGGCTCTTCGATCAGCTGTTCGATGACAAGATCAAGCCGCGCGATGTGGTCGTCGCGGAGCCCGAATTAGGTTTAGGCCCGCTTCATACTGCTTTTGACGGCCACGGCAACGCCTTCACGACGCTGTTCATCGACAGCCAGGTCTGCAAGTGGAACATCGATGCTGCAAAGGACGCGTTCAAAGGCGAGAAGGTCAACCCTATCGTCCAGAAACTGGATGTCCACTATCAGCCCGGCCACAACCACACCTCTATGGGTGAAACCAAGGAAGCGGATGGCAAATGGCTGCTGTCGCTGAATAAGTTCTCTAAGGATCGCTTCATCAATGTCGGACCGCTTAAGCCTGAAAACGATCAGCTGATCGACATCTCGGGTGACGGCATGGTCCTCGTGCATGATGGCGCCAGTTTTGCCGAGCCGCATGATGCTGTGATTGTCCACCGCTCCAAGCTTGATAACCGTGTGATCAGTATCTGGAAACGCGACGACCCATTCTTTGAAGACGCTCGCAAGCAGGCCGCAGCCGATGGCGTCAAGCTCGAAAGCGACTCCAAGGTGATCCGCGATGGCAACAAAGTACGGGTCTACATGACGTCGGCTGCCCCGGTATTTGGGCTCCCCAGTTTTCAAGTGAAGCAGGGCGACGAAGTGACGATCTATGACACCAATGTCGATACCGTGGAGGACCTTACGCACGGCTTTTGCATCGTCAATTACGGGATCAATATGGAAATCGACCCGCAGCAGACTTCCTCGGTGACATTCATCGCCGACAAACCGGGCGTGTATTGGTATTACTGCACCTGGTTCTGCCACGCCTTGCACATGGAAATGCGCGGCCGGATGCTGGTCGAGCCGCAAAGCGTCTAGATCGTATGTCGCTAAGCAAGACAGGCACGGCCTGGGCTCTGACTGCGTTCGTCTTCTTCGGCCCTGTTGGGACCACCCATGCCGAGATCCGGACCGTCCCGCCCGGCCCCGAAGATCTGCAGGTCGCTATAAACAGCGCCGCCGAAGGCGACACCATCGTCCTTCTTCCCGGCTTGCATCGCGGACCCGTCCGAGTCACGCGCAAGATATCGCTCGTGGGCGAGAAAGGTGCCATCGTTACGGGACCGAACCAGGGAAGCGTGGTTACGGTTCTGGCGCCTGAGGTCATTGTTCGGGGCCTTATCATCAGGGGCTCCGGCACTGATCTCGAGACAATGGACTCAGGCGTCTTCGTCGAAAGAAGCGCGACCGGAGCCCTTGTGGAGGACAATCGGCTGGAAGGCAATCTGTTTGGCATTTACCTCCACGGTGCCGCCGATTCTATTGCACAGCGAAACCAGATTGTCGGGCTTCGGCAGGTCCAAGTAAGCGAGGCCGGCAATGGAATATCGGTATGGAATGCCACCGGCGCAAAAATCCTCGACAACGACATTCGCTTTGGGCGCGACGGGGTCTTTGTTACCACCAGCCGCAGGAACGTTATCAGCGGCAACTCCTTCCGGGACCTTCGCTTCGCTGTCCACTACATGTATGCGAATGACGGGGAGATAGCGGATAACCTTTCGATCGGTAACAATGTCGGCTACGCGCTAATGTACTCGCACCGCCTTATCGTACGCGGCAATTTTTCCAAGCAAGACCGGGACCACGGGTTCTTGTTCAACTATGCCAACGGATCTGAGATTACGGACAATGTTGTAGAAGGGGGCCTCTTGCCGAGCGTCCGCTGGACGAGTCCTTGGGGACACGGTGACGAGCGTGAAACGCTCACAAGCGACGGGAGACCGGCTTCATCCGCTGAGACCTACCGTGCCGCTCCCGAAAAGTGCGTGTTCATTTACAACGCAAACAACAATCGCTTTAACGGTAATTGGTTCGAAAGTTGCGAGATCGGCATTCACTTCACCGCCGGCTCGGAGGGTAATGATTTTGTCGGCAACGCCTTCATCGGCAACCGCAACCAGGTGAAATATGTCGGTACGCGATTTCTCGACTGGGCCAAGGACGGGCGCGGTAACTATTGGAGTGACAATCCAGGATTCGACCTAAATGGCGATGGCATCGCCGATACCGCCTATCGTCCCAACGATCTTATCGATAAGGTGCTGTGGATCGCGCCGCAGGCGAAAGTCCTCACGAATAGCCCAGCGGTGCAAATCATCCGCTGGGCGCAGTCGCAATTCCCGGCACTCTTGCCGGGTGGCGTCATCGATAGCCATCCGCTCATTGCCCCACCAGTGAAGCCGGTGCTCAAGGGCCGGAACACCTCATGAAATGGGCCATCGCGGCCGATAAGATCTCAAAACACTTCGGCCGGGTGAAGGCCTTGCGCGAGGTCTCGTTCGCCTTGCCGCCGGGAGAATTGGTTGCGCTTGCCGGTCCTAACGGCGCAGGCAAAACCACGCTCCTGAAGCTCATTGTCGGCTTGATCCGACCAAGCGGGGGAACAATCCGGATTTTCGACGAGGTTCCAGCGGCATGCTCGCTCACGACCCGGCGCCAGCTGGGCTATCTGCCGGAGAACGTTGCGTTCAACGATGCATTGACGGGCCGCGAGACGCTTTTGTTTTACGCGCGGCTCAAAAAAGAGCGGCCGGAAATCTCGCTCAGCCTGCTTGAGCGGGTTGGCTTGACAGCAGCTGCCGGCCGGCGCGTTGCCGCCTATTCCAAGGGCATGCGCCAACGTTTGGGCCTAGCGCAGGCACTCCTCGGCAATCCGCGCGCGCTCCTGCTTGATGAGCCAACCAGCGGTCTTGATCCCGCCTTCCGGGAGCGGTTTTACGAACTCGTACGGCAGCTGCGCGATCGCGGCACGACCGTGCTTCTGTCGTCGCATGCTTTGACGGAACTTGAGGAGCGTGCTGACCGGATTATTATCATGAAGGAGGGAATCATCGTCGCAAACGCTACACTCGGCGAATTGCGGCGTGAGGCACAGTTGCCGAGTCGCATCGTGCTGACCATGGCCGAGGGTGTGTCCGCTGATGACGCGGCGAAGCTTGCTCCCGCGGCATCAATGCGGCAGATCAACCCCGATGTCTTGGAGTTCCTTTGTCCGGAACGAGATAAAATGGATCTCATCAGGCGTATTGTTGCGAAAGGCACTGCTATTGTCGACCTGGAAGTGGTGCCGCCCGGACTTGATAAGCTCTATGCTCATTTCCTCGGTGCGCACGTGGAGGCGCGGTGAACAGTATTTTCATCATTTGCGCCCGGGAAATCCTCCTTGGCATACGCAATCGCTGGGTTCTTGCAACAACCCTGCTGCTGGCAGCTTTGTCCTTAAGTCTCGTACTTCTTGGTAGCACGCCCACCGGGCAGGTCGGTGTGGGAGCGCTCGATGTGGTGATCGTCAGCCTGACCAGCCTCTCCATTTTTCTGGTGCCGCTCATCGCGCTCCTTATCGCCCATGATGCGATCGTGGGCGAGGCAGAGCGTGGAACCCTGCCGCTACTGCTCAGTTATCCAGTGCGTCGTTGGCAGGTCATCCTCGGTAAGTTCTCAGGCCATGTCCTTATCCTCCTCTTTGCCGCTGTCATCGGATATGGCGCGGCGGCCGCCGCTCTCACGGTCACCGGCGCCGATCTCCTTCGACAGAGCCTCGTGGCCTTTATGATAATGGTGGGATCCTCGGTTTTGCTCGGAGCAGTGTTTATTGCTGTGGCCTACCTTATCAGCACGCTGGCGCCCGATCGCGGAACTGCCGTGGGGGCTGCGATTGGAGTCTGGTTGCTGCTTGTGCTTATCTATGACATGGCCTTGCTGGGTATTCTTGTGATCGATCAGGGCAAAATGATCACAGCAGGGATCCTCAACACGCTGCTTCTTCTTAACCCCACCGATGTTTACCGCCTGTTGAACCTGACGCGATCCGCCAGTGTCAGCCAGTTCGCTGGTATGATGGGTCTTGCTCAAAACGCTGTATGGAGCCAGTTCACGCTCCTTGCGGTTTTGATGTTGTGGATCATCGTGCCGCTGGCATTGGCCGCCACTGTCTTTACGCGGAGGCAGGTATGAAGCTCATTGCTCTTGCGGTTATCTGTTTTGCCCTGGCCGCCTGCGATCAGGAGCAGGGGAGTGTGACGCAGCCTCCGCCGCACGACCTCACCCCCGATGCGATCGCTTACTTTTGCGGCATGAACGTGCTGGAGCATCCAGGCCCCAAGGGCCAGATTATCTTGGCAAGTCGCATCGATCCGGTTTGGTTCTCCTCAGCACGGGACGCACTCGCGTTCACGATGCTCCCCGAGGAACCAAAGGATATCCAGGCCATTTACGTCTCCGACATGGCCAAGGCGCCGAGCTGGGACAAGCCCGGCTCCGCCAACTGGGTCGAAGTTCATCACGCGGTCTTCGTCATCGGCAGCCGCCTGAAAGGAGGCATGGGGGCCGACGAAGCTGTCCCGTTCTCGGATCGGGCCACGGCCGAAAGATTTACCTCAGAGCAAGGCGGGCGGATTGTCTCTTTCGGGGATATGCCGCACGATTATATCCTCGCTGCGGGCACCGAGGCAACCGGCGTGCTTCCGGAGGCATCTGGACCAGCAGCCGCGCCTCAGCGGCCTGACCCAACGCGTTGAGGAGGCGACCATGTCTCGGAGAATCTCTTCCCTATCCCGTCGTCGCTTCATCCGGATAAGCGCTGCGGCGGCGGGATTGGCACTCGTGCCGATCGGCCGCGCGTCCCGAGCAGCAGCGAGCTTTGTGACCTGGCGTGGCACCGCGCTGGGCGCAGAAGCGACAATGCAAATTCATCACCCTGATCGGAATGAAGCGCAGCGTTTGATCGCCCGCTCGCTGACGGAGGTCCGACGCCTGGAGCGCCTATTCAGTCTTTACCAGGATGATTCCGCGCTGGTCGAACTCAATAAGAGAAGCGTGTTGGTCTCCCCGGCCCCTGAGCTGATCGAACTTTTGGGACTCTCGCAGCAATACGCGGCGCTAACCGACGGGGCCTTCGATCCGACGGTTCAGCCGCTATGGCAGCTTTATGCCGAACATTTTTCAATGAGCGGGGCAGACCCTACCGGACCTTCCGAGGCTGCAGTTCGGGCCGCGATCGCACGCGTCGGTTATTGCAAGCTACTCGTCAGCGGCGATCGCATCGTTATGCCGAACGGCACAGCTGTGACTCTGAACGGAATCGCACAGGGATACATAACCGACAAAGTCGTCGACCTGCTGCGTACCGAGGGAATCGATCATAGCCTGGTTGACATGGGCGAGACCCGGGTTATTGGAACGCACCCGGACGGCCGTTCGTGGGATGTCGCCATCGCGGATACTGACGAGCCCACCCGCATCGCGGCTGTGCTCCCGATCGTCGATCGCGCCGTGGCAACGTCGGGCGCTTATGGCTTTCGCTTCGATCCAAGAGGCCGTTTCAATCATCTTTTCAACCCGGCCACAGGCGCCTGCGCCCGCTTGTACCGCAGCGTGACGACAGTGGCTGACACGGCGACGGCGGCGGATGCGCTGTCGACCGCTTTCAGTTTGATGCCCAGGGACAGAATTCAATCGGTCATGCGAAGCGCCGGAATCCAAATGGTGTACCTGATTGATGCTGACGGCACGCCATCGCGGCTCATGGCCTAAAGCCCTGGTTCATCATCCGGTTCTCCATCCGAGGCCTCCATGATGGCACCTCTCTCCCGCAGTCTGCACCGAATCCTGCGAGCCTATGCTTGTATTTCAAACACATCAGAACGCACCGGTCATTGGATAAAGATGCGCCTCGCCCAAGACGACGAAATGGTCCACACACTCACGCCGGATCGATCCGATCAGCCGTTCGGCAAAGCCATTCTGCCAAGGCGAGGCTGGTGCGGTAGGCCTGTCCCGGATGCCCATGGCGCGCAATCGGCGTGTGACGATGGTGCCGTAAATCCGATCCCGATCGCGAATGAGGTGTTGCGGGGC